>Ga0224741_10102_pt1 | contig 13649 bp, 15 predicted proteins | sample LIM_E_Water_Pos_FD_161629 | JGI IMG/M metagenome (GOLD analysis project Ga0224741, IMG submission 161629) | Enriched cells from gastrointestinal tract of the lab mouse from Pacific Northwest National Laboratory (PNNL), Richland, Washington... | ecosystem: Host-associated > Mammals > Digestive... | reverse complement strand
CCGGATTCAATGATAATGCCGCTGCGGAACACGCTGCGCATCCCCTCGAAAATCAGGCACACGCCCTGTCCGCCTGCGTCCACCACGCCAGCCCTTTTCAGCACCGGCAGCAGCTCCGGGGTTTCCTCCAAAGCGTCCCCGGCACCCGCGCACACAGCATCCCACACCTGCACCGGATCCTCTGTGCCGTTTTCCAGGGCCTCCCGGCCCCGCTCCGCCGCCACCCGGGCCACTGTGAGCATGGTGCCCTCCGTGGGCTTCATCACAGCCTTATAGGCTTCCTCCACGCCCAGCTCCAAAGCTTTCACCAAATCCCCGGCCCCAGCCTCGTGAAGGCCCTCCAGGCCCTTTGCAAGGCCCCGGAACAAAAGGGAAAGGATAACGCCGGAGTTGCCCCGGGCATTGCGCAGCATGGTGGAGGAAACCTTTTTGGCGGCCTCCCCTATGCCTATATCCTCGGAAAGGGCGGATACGCCATCGGCGGCGGCCCCGGCGGTCATAGACATGTTGGTGCCTGTGTCGCCGTCAGGCACAGGGAAAATGTTCAGCTCGTTTACCTGCTTTTTGTATTTTGCGATATGGTTGGAACCTGAAATAACCGCGTTTTTAAACTGATAGCCTTGTATCACAAGAAACACATCCTTACTCTCTAATTCCATCGTTGCTTCCGTTTTTAAACCATACTTTTTTCTATTGTACCACACCCACCTGTAAAATACAATGCGCCAGCAGCACTTTTTCCCTGGCGGTTTGGAAAAACATAAAAGAACAGGCTCGGAAAATATCCGCGCCTGCCCTGCAATTTATTTGTTTTGCTGACCCTTCTGCTTACCCCTGCACCCCACGCAACAGTTCGCCCTCTACAAACAAGGTGCATTTTACTCTAAAAATAAAAGTGGAGCTACTGGTCGGATTTGAACCGACGACCTGCTCATTACGAGTGAGCTGCTCTACCCCTGAGCCACAGTAGCGCATGTTTTTTTTATTATATCCGACTCCCTTCAGATTGTCAAGATATCCGGAAAATTTTTGTGAGGAATTTGCGATATGTGAAAAGGCGCGAAAGAACGGAAGCCAGATACCGATTATTTTCTGACAGCTTCCGATGAAGAAGTCAGCATTATCCGTGGTCTGGATTGCGGCGGTGACGACTACATAACAAAACCGTTTAAGTTGGGCGAGCTATGTTCACGCATCCGAGCGTTGCTGCGGTGGACAGGATTGTTAAATCAAGGAACAGGTATGGAATGTAGCGATATCAAGATAGACTTTTAGGCAGCTTTGTCTTGTTAAAGGGAAAGATATTAAAGCTTACAGCCGCAGAACATTGTCAAAAACACACTTGACCATACAGATGCGGGAGGGAAAATCACAATATCGTGGGAACGGGACTCCTGCTATGATTCAGATATCCATTACAGATAACGGACACGGTATTGCTCAGGTGGATATACACCACATATTTAAGGGGTTTTACCGATGCAAAACTTTTTTAGAGAACATAAACAGGAAACAGGCGCTTGCCTTTGGCCTTTGGGCCAAGGGCAGGCGCTTTTTTATTTCCTCTGGAAATTTTGCGGAGTAGACTTTCAAAAGCGGCTATTCGTGAGTAAACAGATGGAACGACATTCCTCTTTTGAAAACTGAATAGCAGCCGTCAGAGAGATACCTGCCGCAGTAGATAGTGTGCCATGACATGAGCGTACCTGCTGCTTAATTCGCGCATAGCGCCGGCAGAGAAAACCCGGCCAGAGTTGGGCGGGGAACCGTATGGCGGTCTGCGTTACATATCCCGCAAACGCGGGGTGTGAATTTTCAAAGGAGGAAACGCCTATGTTTCATATCAGGAAAAAACGCCGGGGGAGGTGCCGCCGTGAAGAAGCTGAAAACTGTGGACGCGGACACGCTGCTGTATCAGCCGCTTGACAAGCCCAGCTTCGTGGTGGACGGCCTGATCCCCACCGGCCTGTCGCTGTTCTGCGGGGCACAGAAGATCGGGAAAAGCTGGCTCATGCTGAAGCTGTGCCTGTGCGTGTCGGAGGGCAGGCCCCTGTGGGAGCTGCCTTCCGCGCCGGGGGACGTGCTGTACCTGTGTTTGGAGGACACCTTTTATCGCATCCAGGACAGGTTATTCCGGCTGACCGATGAAGCCAGCGAGCGCCTGCGCTTTGCCGTGGCAAGCTGCAAGCTGACGGACGGGCTGGTGGGCCAGTTGGAGGACTATCTCAAGGAGCGCCCCGGCACCCGGCTCATCGTCATCGACACGCTGCAAAAGGTACGAACCGCGTCCAAGGACAACGCCTATGCCAACGACTACGGGGACATATCGCTGCTCAAGGATTTTGCGGACAGGCACGCCCTGGCCGTGGTGGTCGTCCACCACATCCGCAAGCAGGGGGACAGCGACGTGTTCAACCGGGTATCGGGGACAACGGGGCTGACCGGCAGCGCGGACGCCACCTTTGTGCTGGAAAAGGAACACCGGGCGTCCGACACCGCCGCCCTCTACGCCATCGGCAGGGACATTGAATACCAGGAGTTCACCCTGCGTTTCCGTGAGTGCAGTTGGGAGCTGGTGGAGCGGAAATCCCAGGAACAGCTTGCGGCGGAGGTGCCGCCTATCCTTTTTCGGCTGGTGGCCTTTATGGAGGGGCGGTGGGAGTGGTCGGGGACGGCCACCGAGCTTTTGACGCAGATGGGGGAAACGGACACCGCGCCCAACGTCATCACAAAGCTGCTGAACGAGTACCACGCCACCATCCTGCGCCAGAACAACGTCCGCTATGTGTACCGCCGCACCAAGACGGGGCGGCGCATCGTTCTTTCGCGGGGTGACGGTGTTGACAGCGGTGACGGCTTATCCGGGATGCCGTCAAAGGTGGAAGCAGCCGTCACCCCTGTCCTGTGACCCGGAGGGTCATGCGAGGCGCAGCCCCGCAAAAAGGGAGTCCAGAGGGAACGTCTGGCACACGGCCTTGCTTGCAAGGTGTAGTGTGTTACACCCTGGAAACGCAGCCGGAAAAATCGGAGATTTTTTCGGCCGCAGGGGTGGCACTTTCCGAGCCGTGGCGCGAGGAAAGCCCTGTCCCTGCACCATGCGTTTCCGGGGTGTTCTCCCGTCAGGGTGACAGCGGCGGGGGGGCATCCCAAAATAAGCGTCACCGCCGTCACCGCTGTCAACCTGACGGGCGGACGCTCCCCCGGTCTGCCCGCACATTTCGATTGGAGGGATGACCATGCCCTATGCGATACTGCGCTTCCAGAAGCGCAAGGCCGGTTCTGTCGCAGCCTGTGAGCGCCACAACGAGCGGAAAAAAGAAGCCTACAAAAGCAACCCGGATATTGACATGGAGCGTTCCAGGGAGAATTATCATCTTGTGGCCCCGCCCCGGTACACCTACAAAAAGGAGATCAACCGCAAGACAGGGGCGGCGGGGTGCCGGGTGCGCCGGGACAGCGTGATGCTGGTGGAAACGCTCATCCCGTTTACCTCGGCCATACAGTGATGTGCAAAACAGAAGTCGTGTTTAAGGTCGGAAAATACAAAAAGGTTCCCGAAGCCGAGCGGATACGGGTGGACAACACCCATGAGCCGCTGGTATCACAGGAGGTTTTTGACGGGGCAAACGCCAAAATTTTGAGCCGACGGCGTGACACTACGGACAATTTTGTATCTATCTTTTCCGGGCTGGTGAAGTGCGGGACGTGCGGGAAGGCGCTGGGTCTGCGCTACTGGACGGGAAAGCGGCACAGGGTTTACGTCTGTACCACCTATGCCCATAACACGAAAGCGTGTACCGACCACCGCATTTTTTACGACGACCTATACGACGCGGTTTTAGCCGATATTCAGTATCATGCCCAGCTTGCATTTGAGGACAGGGACAAGGCCGTTGCCCTGGCTGTCAGGATGAACGACAAAGCGGAGGGCAGCAAGGCGAAAAGCAGCGAGGGCAAGCTGAAACAGGCTCGGAAACGCTATGACGAAGTGACCAGGATGTTTGACCGGCTGTATGAGGATTCCCTGTCCGGGCGTATCTCCAACGACAATTTCACCCGGCTGGTGGACAAGTATCAGGCGGAGCAGGCCCAGCTTCTGGAGCAGATCGACGCGCTGGAACGGGCTATGCAGGAGGTCAGGGACACCCGGCAGAATGCCGTACAGTGGGCCGACCTGATGGCGGAGTACGCCGGTATCCAGGAATTGACCGCCGAAAATCTCAATCTCCTTGTGGAGCGCATTGAGGTTTTTGACCGGGCGGCGACAGATGACGGAGTGGAGCAGACCATCCGTATCTGTTACCGCTTCGGCGGTTACATAGGGGAGCGGTGTTTCAGGGCAAGGGTGCTGAAACATCCCTCCCGAAAGAAAGGGGCGGACAATGAAAAAGCGTTACTTGTATCTTGATGAAGCGGAGTGGCGGCGGCTGGTGTTCTATCTGAACGAATTCCGCAACAAGCTGATCGCCCAGGGCCGCTACACCGATTGCGTGGATGAACTGCTGGTAAAGACAGTCAGTGCAAAGACAGTAAAAATATGATGATGGAGGTATTACAATGGAAAAATCTCTTTTTGAGCGGATGGGCGGTACATATGAGATGCGGGGCGATTACCGGCTCCCCTGCCTTGCTCTACCGGCTGAAGAAAAGCCGGTAGGGGTGTGGGGCCAGCGGCACCTACGGTATATCAGGCAGCACCGCAAGACCCTTTACACGGCCCTCTGGATGGGCGGCGGGCTGCATGATTACCTTGCCGATATTGACCGGCAGGCCGAGGAAATGTTCTTTCAGTTGGTAAAAAATTACGCACAGAGGCAGGGCATAACGGAACAGTTAAAGACTGAAAATCAAATGGAATGGGTAGGCCGGATGAATAATTGCAAGGCCCAGGCGGAGGAAGTCATTCTGGCGGAATTGATTTATGTTTAGGGGGATTATCTATGTTGACATTTGAAAAGGTATTAGAGGTTTTCGGAGATTATCTGCAACAAGACCCGCTCTATGAGGTCATCACCACCAGCCACGGCTATACGCTGATGGCCTGGGAACCGAAAAGGAACGACTGGTACAAGGCCAGATATATGGAAACCCCGGAAATTTTGATGGATAGTCTGTTAGATACCTACGCAAATTTCATGGAAGATCAGATAACCGACAATGAGCGGGATTTGACCGAACAGGAAACCGCCGAGATAAAAAGGCAGTGTGATTTGCTCCGGGCCAAGTGCATGGGGCAATAGCGACAGAGCGGGACAGGAGGGTGCGGTCAAGCGTCCTCCTGTCCGTTTGGTTGGGCCTGTTCAATCTGCACGATTTCTTTTGCTGTTGCGGTCATGATCCGCAGCCCATCATCACCCATACCATCCAGCAGAACATCAAGCTGGCGGCGCTGGGTGTTCTTCCCTGTGGGCCGTTCCAAAAGGAATTGGTCAACCGATATGTTGTAGCGCAGCATTAACTCGAAAAAGATTTGCAGACTTGGGTGCTGGCCTTTGTTCTCAATGTTGGCAAGATAGCGCGGGGATAAGTACATCTCGTCACATACCTTTTTCCGGCTCTCTTTACGTTCCAGCCGCGCCGCTTTGATTGCTGCCCCAAAAGCCTTAAAGTCATATCGTGGTACTGGCCTTTTTGCCATATTCATATCACCCTGTTACATTCTACCGTTCCTCTTTTGCTTTGAATATGTCTATACAGTTCTATTGAGTGGCTAAAATAATTCATATTATTTGTGTAAGTAAAAAAGAACTTGACAAAATCTTCACTCCTGATTATAATTGAACATAAATTCAATATTGGAGGTCGCTATGGCACAAGTATTGAAAGATGAAATACGAGAGAAAATTCTTGCTGCGGCTTTAGATGAATTTTTTGATAGAGGTTACAAACTGGCTGCTATGCGTAGTATCGCGGCCAAAGCGCAGATCCCTACCGGCCTTATCTATTCTTACTACAAAAACAAGGCCGACTTATTTGATGCCATTCTCCGCCCTGTGCTGTATGATTGGGAGCGGGTGTTGACTGCCGGTGAGAAAAACGAAAGCAGACACTTAGGCACAGAAATCTATGGGTTGAGCAAGGCTGAAACGGAATGTCTGCTAAACTTATTTGACCATCGAAAAGAATTTATCATCTTGATTGACAAGAGCGGCGGCACAAAGTATGAATGTGAGAAAGAGCGTTTTGTCAAAGACATAGAAGCTCACTTGCTGGAGCATCGGGACGATACCACCGCAGACGCAGTTTTCATCCACATTATCGCAAACAATTTTGTGGACGGCCTCATGCAGATTATGTACCACTACAAGGGAAAGGAATGGGCAATTATGATTTTACATAAGTTATCCAAAATGTATTTGTCTGGAATCGGCCTTTAGGCCGGTTCCTTTTTTTATTGAACAATATTGAATTTACGTTCAATATAAAGGAGGAACAGTCTATGATGGCTCAACTAATCAAGCTGTATTTTAGAAACAAAACGAACACATCTGACGCCGCCGCAAAACGGGCCTATGCGTCTTTGTCAAGCATCGCGGGTATCATCCTGAACTTGCTCCTGTGTACGGCCAAAATTGTGACCGGGCTTTTCAGTCACTCGGTTGCCATATCAGCGGACGGATTTAACAACCTGTCAGACGCAGGAATTTCACTTATGACACTTTTAGGGTTTCAGATCGCGAGGTATGGCAGGGGAAGTACCCACCCGTTCGGTCATGGACGCTTTGAGTGGATCATGGGGATTTTTGCATCCCTTGCCGTGGTGCTGATGGGCGAGAAACTTGTACAAACCTCTTTTCAGTCCATTGTCAGCCCTCAAAAGCCGCTGTTCAGCGTGGCAACGATCATTGTTCTGGTGCTGTCCATTCTGGTAAAAGGCTATATGTATTTTTACAACCGGCAATTTGCAATAATAATAAACTCTGAAACGCTGAAAGCAACTGCCACGGACTGTATCAGCGACGCCGCTGCTACGGGAGCGGTTTTGCTCTCAACGGTAATTAGCCGTATGACAGGCTGGCAGATTGACGGCTACTGTGGCGTATTGGTATCTGCCTTTATTGTGATTGCGGGGACAAAAAGCCTTTGGGAAGTGCTGGGGCGGGTCATGGGCCAAGCCACCGACCAGAGTATCATTGACGATGTTCTGCGGGCTGTTGAAACATACCCGGAAATTGCGGCAGTACGGAATCTGATGGTGCATGATTATGGGTTCGGCTATTTTGTGATCTCCCTGCGAATTGAGGGGTACAGAAAAGACAGCGAACAGCTTTACAACGCAATTCACGAAATATCCTGCGCCTTATACCAGCAGTTTCATTGTGACTGTTTCATCCAAGTGGACTATCTCATAGATGACGATGGGTTGACGGCATATTTGCGGAATAAAGTCGAATTTGTTCTACAAAAGTACAGCGGCAAGGTCAGCATAGACCATTTCCGGCTGATTGAAAGCGGCGGCTATACCACAATTTCACTCGATCTTCTCTATCCTGCTGAGCTGCAAAAAAGCGAGGAAGTCATTTGTCGGGAGATTGAAATGGAATTAGAGAGCGAAAATCCTCAATACCGTACAATCATCAAAAGTATTCTTCGGCGGGAGCGATATGGTTCCCACCGTCGAAATAAATCCAAAAATCAGGAGGACAACAAATGAACCAGCAAAGCAACAACCGAATCAGCATCATGCGGGACGAGCCGGTAGCGGCCTCGTTGATGAAGTTAGGCATACCGACCATGATCGGTATGCTGATCTCCGCACTCTACAACGCCATCGACGCCTATTTTGTGAGCGGCCTGGGCATGAGCCAGATGGGGGCGGTGTCTGTTGTATTTCCCATCGTACAGATCGTTATTGGCTTGGGGATGATGTTTGGGGCCGGAGCATCGTCCTATATCTCCCGGTTACTTGGAAAGGGAGATAACGCAGAAGCCAATCGAACCGCCTCCACCGCTCTTTTTGCCAGCATTTTTGTAGGAGCGGTCATTATCGCAGGGATTATGGTATTCCTCGACCCTGTGCTGATGTCGCTGGGGGCAACTGATACGATTTTGCCTTATGCGAGAGCCTACGCCCAAATCTATGTGACTGGCTCCATCATCAATGTGTTTACCGTCACAATGAACAACCTTCTGACGGCGCAGGGTGCTACCCGGTTCACCATGATCTCTATGCTCACCGGCAGTATCATCAACATCATTTTAGATCCGATTATGATTTACGCCCTGGATTGGGGCATTGAGGGCGCGGCTATCGCCACGGTGATTTCGCTGGGCGTCAACATGGCCCTTTATATTGGGTACATAGCAACAAAGCAAGGGGTTCTACGGCTGTCGCTTCGGAATATCCGTCTTTCACCCCAGCTTTTGGGCGAGATTTTGAAAATCGGTATTCCTGTGCTTCTGTTCCAGCTTCTTGCCAGCGCGTCTATGGGACTTACCAACAGCGCGGCAAAGCCTTATGGGGACTACGCCGTGGCGGCAATGGGGGCTGTGATCCGTATTATGACCGTCGGGACTTACATTGTCTTTGGTTTCTTGAAAGGGTTCCAGCCGTTTGCCGGATATAACTACGGTGCCAAGCAATTTGACCGGCTGAAAAAGGCCATCCGCCTTTGTCTGATTTGGTCTACAACATTCGGCATGATCGCGGCTATCGTACTCTTTGCCTTTGCAGAACCAATCGTATCCATTTTTGGAACCGATGCAGAAATGGTAAATCTGGCAGGCAAGGCCCTCCGGCTGAACGCAGTTCTGTTTATCACCTTTGGTTTTCAGATGGTATATGCAAGCCTTTATCTCTCCATCGGAAAAAGTCTGGTGGGTGGACTGTTGAGTTTGAGCCGACAGGGAATTTTCTTCCTGCCGCTGATCTACATACTGCCTCGGCTGTTCCAGTTGTCCGGGGTCATTTGGGTTCAGCCAGCAGCCGACTTGCTGACAACCGCAGTTACTTTCATTTTTGCAATCAAAATCAATCGTGCTTTAACCGTAGAAACATCTGCATATCCACAAGGGGGTGAACCAACCTGACATTAGGTAAATCCTCGGAGGACTACTTGGAGGCCATTTTGATACTCCACCAGAAAGGGGGAAGTGTCAGATCGGTTGACCTTGCCGGACATATGGGATATTCAAAACCAAGTGTCAGCCATGCGGTAAAGAACCTGCAGACTGGCGGATTTCTGGTCATAGATGAAAACGGCTGTCTTTGTCTAACCGAGAAAGGGCAAACAGTCGCTGAAAAGATTTATGAACGCCGCCAATTTTTCATGGAGCAGCTAATCGCTGCTGGTGTCGATCAGGAAACAGCAGAGCAAGACGCCCACCAGATAGAACACGCAATCAGCGACCTGTCATTTCAAAAGCTGAAAGAAAAAGCACAGCAGACCGATTAGCGAACATCGGTTTCGCTGTTACGCAAATTGACTGCCCCCAACGGGAAAGAAAAAAACCGTTGGTCGAGGCAGCTAATTTCCTGCGCCCAATTTACATGATGCCAAATCGGACGGCGGTTTTCGGAGATGAAAGCCGCCGTCCGATTGTTTGTGGAACTGGCGGCTGATAGGAGGTAGCCGCTGTGGAGCATAGAGCGTTTCCAGCATATCCAGTGAGGATTGATTTGTCAAAAAAATCCTGACAGCCACAAGAGGTTATTCCGCCTATAACTATGAACTCTCAAATCATATCAATATATCTAACAAAGCAACTGCACTTGTCTGTTTCTTACAGATAGATGCAGTTGCTTGTTCTTTAGTAGGGTGCCGCTCCCCGCCCCTCCTATCTGGACTTTCAAAATTCAGATAGGAGGAAACAGCCGTGTCATACAATCATGGCAAGGAAGAACGAAAATGGCAGCGTTGGAAACTGGCTGAAGAAAAGGTACTCCGGGCCTGCGGCATGGATGAACGCACAATCGAACAGCTTCGCCTTTGGGACAGGGCTATGTTCAATTCGGACAGGTGCTTTTATGAGAAATTGCAGGATACAGGTACATACTTGGATTGCGCTGCCACCAACGAAGCACCAACCGAGATTTATACAGTGGAAAATCTGCTGAACGATATTGAAAATGCGGAACTGCTCAAAACCCTGCTGACAGTGGACAAGCTCACCCTACAAATTGCTTTGCTGAAAATGAATGGGTATTCCACCAATGAAATCGCTGTACTCGTCCACCTGTCTACGGATGCTATCTATAAGCGTATAGCGACACTAAAAAAGAAATTGAAAAAATTCCAAGAGTAACTCCAAAATTGCACGTCCCCACGGGCTGCTGGGTGAGAGGTCAAGTCCTCTCACCCAGCTTTTTCGTAGGAGGACGGGCGAATGACATTCATGGATAAGGTCTATACGCTTCGGACAGAGGTGCGTAGCGATGGCGAAACGTTGTACTTTATCAGCTTTACAGATGGTCAAGGTGAATTTTATGATTTGGAGGTATCCGAGCCGTTCTTTGTAGAATTTCGGCAGATGGAGCGCAAAAACCGTAACCTCCAACAATCCAATTGGCGGCACCAAGAAGCGTCAGACTTGTGGGACGAAACACTCTATAACCGGGCGTTCAGAGTGCCCAAAAGTGTTGAGGAATTGATCTTTGACGCAGAACAACGGGAGCTAATCAACAAGGCCATTGCCGCCCTCCCTGAAATCCAGCGGCGGCGGCTCCTGCTCTACCATGAGTATGACTTCAACTATCGCCAAATTGGTGAAATGGAGCATTGTAGGCCGCAGTCAATAAGGCATTCTGTTCTTCGGGCAAGGGAGAAAATAAGGGCAGAGATAGTGAAGTATCGAATTGGATAATAGGGACATTATTTAGGAAAATATCACAGAATAGTCATTTTTGTTCTACACATGGTTTAGGGTATAGGACGCTAAATTGCAAAGGCACCCATCTACCAAATAGTGCGCGGTAGATAGGTGCTTTATGCTTAATCGAAAAGTGACACTACTTATGGTTTTGACAAATAATCACCGTTCCTTATTTGATTGAGAAAGAACACTGGCGGCAAAACTTTTTGTTTGAGCAGAATATTTATCACTTTGTAATATACGCGAAGCTTTCTTCTCCATTACAGCACCAGTCTGATTACGACGATTCCTTTGCGACAAAACGCTTGCAGCCAATGATTTTTGTGTTGCTGATGCATTTTTGTTATGCAGTACCTTTGATGCTTGTGATGCGAGTATGGAGCTACTCATTTTTGTATTCACTAAAATTCCCCTTTCATAAGCAACGTGTTCCAGATAAAAGAACTAATCGCTGATCCTCAAATGGATTAAAAACTTCTTGATGTACTGTGCCTTCATACAATGTATCCCAAACCCCGCCAATATCAACTTCTAAGGGGGCTCTTGTTAAATCGACAGGACATTTTTGAGGGAGCATTTTATAGCAAAGGCCTGTATCTCCGCTCGAGAACCATTTCAACTGTTGACCTTTATAGCAAAGAAGTATTTCGTCTTCCGCATTTGAAAGACGTGTGGCTTTCATTGCTGCCATAGTTACAGATACATCAAAGTGTGCAGCAATCTTAAAAATGTCAGAAAATCTAATTGATTCGTGTGGTAGCATCCTTAATAATTGTTCCTGCGGCAAAAGATATTCCGAGGCGAAGTAATTGGCTTCGTTTTCCTGACAATTACTATTAATTTGTGATATCCCGATCTCAGAAATATCTGTACAACAGTAAAGCTTTTCACGATGTAATAAAAAGTGCCCTAATTCATGCGAAATAATAAACTTTTTACGATGCCTATTTGTAATATTTGAACTGATAAAAATTAATTTACATCCTCGGTCACAAACCAAATATCCATCTTTATTTATTGGTTCATTATCGATAACTTCAATTCCAAAAGTATTACAAAGATTATAAGGATTGCTGGGAGACGTTGAAAGGAGACCGATAAATTCCAATGCTTGCCGAATGGTAACACTATTCATCATTTGTTTTCCTTTTTGCAATTTCTTTGTTAATGATATCTAAATCATGTTTATCGATGCTGCCTCCTTTAGCTGCCATAGAAAGTACACTTTCATTGGCGGTAGAATCTAAATAAGCCATTATGTCCGCTCGCAAAAAGCGCCACTCCCGGCCAACCTTATATGCTCTAATTCTTCCATCGCGAATCATATTATAAACTGTTTGATTGCTTACACGAAGATATTCTGCAGTTTCATCTAAATTTAATATGTCCAAAACTGGTCGATCATCTATAGCGCGAATTAATCTGTCAATCATACGAATTTCTTTTGCTGTAAAAACCTCCTCCCCACAATCTTTACACTGATATCCTTCAATCCCTTTGATTTCAATTTCTTTTCCGTTTACTTGAAATATTTTGGACATAGTATGTGGCAACATTTTGCCCCCGCATTCACTGCAAATTTTGTAATTAAGTTCCTTCACGGTTGTCCTCCTCCTGTTGCCGTATGAAAATGTTATTGAAAAAACTTGTTCAGAAAAATGTTAGTAATTTAATATAAATTGTTTGAAACAGGATTGACACTTTCTGTTCTGATTATGCTTAATCTACCACAGTAAAATATGATATGTAATGTGACCGTCCCTTTTACTCAGAAGAAAGGCGTGGTAATATATGGATATTTCACTCTGTGAAGGGCGATATTTTTATCGCCCTTCATTATATGGATATGGGCAATACCCGTTCCAGGTGTAGGCCGATGAGGGCACTAAGTTCCAGTAAGGATTGGCCAACATTAATCGAAACCATCGGCCCACAAACCTGTACAGATTTATGAATACTGTGAAAAGGATTAACTACGAATATGTATTCATGGATTTCTTTACCTATCTCCGTATAAGACAAGGGATTTGCCCGTCTCGACGAATCCATATGGCAGCATCGACCATTTCCACCGTTATAATTCGAATCTCTGGGGTGGGCAGAAATAATAGGCAAAAAACCACAATTGCATCAACGCGGCTTTTCGGATCATAAAGAAGAATTCGTTCATTTGTGTGCGCCTTCCCAGGCATACAAGATGGAGATTGACATTCAATAATCTGGTTTGTTTGACTCGTCAAGATATCTTCCACATCATCATAGGGAATACCTCGACTAATGATTTGCTGAGAAGCGTGCCCTGTAAAAGAAAACGCTCCATTCGAAGCCAACCGGCGAATATCAGGCAGATCGGCTTGTGTCATTGGCATAAGTACCATCCCTTTCTTATAATAATTTATAATACTTTATAACATACGGTGAAATAAAAGTCAAGTGCCTTGACTAAATTTGTTGTGCCTTTGAGATACAAGGTTTGTCTCCTCTAAATGAGGGAGTAAAAATAACCAGGGACAAGAAAAAGTATCTTGTTCCTGGTCGTTATCCCATTTACACTATCCCACATTATATCCAATACTTTGTGGAGTATACTGCAGGGCAAAAGGCATTAATTAAATGTTCTCTAATGGAATTTTACTGATGTAAAAACACTTCAGACAGTCAAGGGATTGGACTTGGACTGCCATTAGCAAAGGCGATTGTTGAGGGGCAAGTTGATGCCTTAAAAGATGTGTCCTTTTCTCTGGAAAAAGCACGCTGCTAAACTGCATTCCCACACTCTGGCTCGGTGAGCCTGCAAAGGTGGAAAGCGGAACGGACGCAATGGCGGTGTATAGGCA
>Ga0224741_10114_pt1 | contig 13720 bp, 15 predicted proteins | sample LIM_E_Water_Pos_FD_161629 | JGI IMG/M metagenome (GOLD analysis project Ga0224741, IMG submission 161629) | Enriched cells from gastrointestinal tract of the lab mouse from Pacific Northwest National Laboratory (PNNL), Richland, Washington... | ecosystem: Host-associated > Mammals > Digestive... | reverse complement strand
TTCAATTTGTGACAGATTGGCAACCCATGCAGTCAATTCACCGAATCCGGTTCTGTCAAGTTCACTTTGTATGTACTGTTCGGAATTAAACCATATCGTTATTACCGTTCCGAGAGCCGCCGCTGCCAGAAATGTCAGAATAAAAATCCCTGCCAGTGTTCCTTTATGCCTTTTTATACCAGCTTTTAGCAAAATTTTATTTTCCATAAAACCCTCCTCTCCACAGCTTAAATCTTGATGAAAAACGCCCGTTTTTGGCGTTTTTCGGCGTGAAACTTAGTATTTCTCCGCGAAACAGCCTCTGCTGTAAGTGGTTAGAAATACTTTTCACGCTAACTCCCATCTTCCCGCAAAAGCAAGCGGACAAATCAGGATGTGCGAAATTAAAATTTCACGCTACCACCCTAACCCGGAAAGCCAGTCCAGCACCTTGTTCTCCCGTTTTTTTAAGTCATCCTGCCCATATGGGACAAGATTTAATTCATCAAGGATTTTACCGTCCTCCAAATATAAAATACGGTTTCCGCAAAGAGCCGCACGGACATCATGTGTCACCATCAAAATGCTTTGTCCGTCATGGTTCAATTCCATTAAAAGCTTCATCACTTCCTGACTGTTTGCCTTATTGAGTGCCCCTGTTGGCTCATCGGCAAAAAGCAGTCCTGGATTTCCAATCATTGCCCTTGCAATGGCTGCTCTCTGTGCTTCGCCGCCGGACACTTGCTGCGGATATCTGTCCTTCGCATCCCCAGCGTGCATTTTCGACAGCAGCATATCCGCCTTTTCCCTGATTTCTTTGACACTGCCTGCTTTTGCAGCATAACCCGCCACTGCAACATTTTCAAACAGTGTCAGGTTGCTGACAAGGTGCGTCTGCTGAAATATAAAACCAAACTCTTTCGCCCGAAGCTGTGCCATTTTCTTTTCTGAAAAACTGCTGATTTCCTGCCCCTTAAATATAACGCTTCCCGCAGTAATCGTGTCCATGCCGCTTAACGCATAAAGCAGAGTGGATTTTCCCGCACCCGATGAACCCATAATTACCGTGAAATCGCCCTCATAAATCTCCACATCCATATGGGTCAGGATTTTTGATTCTTTTCCACCTTGCATATATGTTTTTGAAATCTCTTTTCCGCAGAGAATTACATTTTTCATAGCCTTTCCCCCTCGTTAAGAAATAGTCTTGAAATAACTCGCGCATCTGGATTGTTATTTTGCAGCTATTCCTAAACTTTTTATGATTTTATTATATCTGCGGCAAATAAGAATAACAAATACTTATATCAAATACTTTCCCATAGTTGACAGGCATATTAGGTGTGTGATATATTATAATCGTCTTTTCGAAATTGTGTATTCTTGAAAAGTAAGCCTAGAAGCATACATTATAGGCATATATTTTTTATCAAATATATAAATCCGTATTTTTTAACAGCCTTCGGAACAAAAGGCTGGTTTTGTAAAATGAAAAATGGTATTGTAGGAGATACAGTATGAAAGTAATAATTATAAATGGTCCTATGGGAGTAGGGAAAACAACAGTAGGAAAATATATTGCAGAGAAATGTACAGGCACAGCCTTTATTGATGGCGATTGGTGTTTCGATATTCATCCCTTTGTAGGAAACCAAGAAACCAAGACAATGGCTATTGATAATATTCTACATATGATTGCTAACTATAGGAAATGCTCAATATGTAAAATGATTGTATTCGTATGGTTGATGGATGAAAGATGGGTTTATCAAAAAATTGCTGATGGCATTTCCGATATGGAATTAGAAGCAAAAAACTTTACTTTGGTATGCGATAAAAATACTTTAATCAATAGGTGGGAAAATGATAAAAATTGTGAATGGAGAACAAATGAGTGGCTTGAAGTAAGTTTAAAATCCTTATCGTTTTTCTCATTGTTTGAAAATTGTATTGATACAAGTGGTTTGACAATTGATATGGTAGCAGATATGATAATGCATTTAATTTCAATTTGAATACTTAGGCAAGAATCGAGGGTTTTTATGGAACTGCGCGTATTACAATATTTTTTAGCTGTGGCAAGGGAAAACAGTATTTCCGGTGCCGCAGAATTTCTGCACCTTTCACAGCCCACACTGTCCCGCCAGCTCAAAGAACTGGAGGAAGAACTTGGCAAACAACTGTTTATCCGTGGAAACAGAAGAATCACGCTTACAGAGGAAGGTATGATTCTGCGAAAGCGTGCAGAGGAAGTTGTCGAACTTATTAGAAAAACAGAAAATGAAATTGCTGCGTCCGATGATATGCTTGCCGGCGATATTGAAATCGGTGCTGGAGAAACAGACGGAAACCGGTTCTTAATAAAAGCCATGAACACAATGCAGAAGGATTATCCGCTTGTACATTTTCATATTATCAGCGGTGACAGAACAACGATTACTGAAGCAATCGACCGCGGCTCTATAGACTTCGGCATTGTTTTTGGAAATACAGACTTTAGCAAATACGATTCTATACCTGTTCCTTATGAAGATACTTGGGGCGTTCTTATGCGGCGTGAGGCACTGCTTGCACAGAAAGACCGCATTACAGCAGAGGATTTAATAGATAAACCTCTTATTATTTCAAGACAGGCATTCCAAAACTTAGAATTTGCAAAATTTTTTCATTGTGAACAGGAAAAGCTGAACATTGTAGCCACTTACAGCCTGCTTTTCAACGGTTCTTTGATGGTGGAGGAAGGCTTAGGATATGCAATATGCTTTGATAAACTTATCAATGTTTCAGGAGATAGTCATTTGTGTTTTCGACCGCTTGAGCCCCCTATGAAAAGTCACATGAGTATCATCTGGAAAAAATATCAGGTATTGTCTAAACCTACACAGAAATTTTTGCAAAAATTGCAAGAAATAAATACCTGCGAATAAAAACTTCTGTTTTCTTTTTGTATATGCCATAATTTTTATGCCTGTTGCTTTTTTGGTGTTTTGTATGCAGACCTTGTTGTGTTTTTTACTAAAAACGACAAGGTCTTGTCAAACTTATCATAATCTCATATTTTTCTTTTGTATTTCAGCATTGAATCATCATTTTTCATCACTTTTTCTTTGTCTGTCCTGTTTTTCATGCTCTAAGTCATGGAGAATGACACGCTTTAACTTGTCCTCTATGCTTTGGACACTCGTATCAGAATATTATAGGTCTGTTCCCCTTTGTCTATCTCACTGAATCTCACAAGTTTGCGCTTTACCATATTGCTGAACGGTTTTGCCTTTACCACAAGCGGTTTTATCGTGATAGAAAAATAACCCAATAACTCCGCATCTTCCAGCGATAATACTAAATATATAACTGCCTGCTGTTTCAAAAAGCGCTCAACATCCTTATTTAGGGACAGGAAAACTCGGAAAGGAACTACAACAGCTTATCCTCTCCGAGCCGTCCGTCGTCATTCTCCAAATACTCACGAATGTTCAGTACGATAAAATTATTCGCCTGCTGCATCCGTTTTCTTCCTTTTCTCCATGAATTTTACTATTTCATCCGCTTCCTGCAGGTAAGTCACATTGATCGGAACGCGATGTGTCCTGTCGTTGGCAGATGCCTCTATTGCATCGGCAAACATCTCCACCAGCTCTGTTTCAATTTCTTCTTTGGAAATATTCAACGACGGCATAACCCGCAGTTTTTCTTTTGCAGACAAAATCAAAAGTCCATTATTCTGCCACAACAACAATTTTACTGCTGCCGGAACTGTTTCCGCACGATTTTTATGATACGTTCCATATCCTCTTTTGTATTTTTAATATCACTTGGCAGGCAAAGCCCTCTGTTAAAAATATCTTCACTAACGCGAATCCCATCCTCTACCTGAATAAAATCATATTCTTCAAATACAGGCTGCAAATGCATCGGTTTCCATATCGGTCTTGTTTCAATTCCTTCCACCTCTAAGGCATCCATAACCTGCGTTGGCGTCACGCTGCTGTCCGTCGAAATCGTCATACAGGAAAGCCAGTTGTTGCAGGCAGCCTCCCTGTTCAACGGATTCATTTCTATCTCTTCTATATCCGAAAAGGCTTCCTGATACGTTTTATAAATTTCGTGTTTCTTCTGTATATGCTCTTCAATATGCTGCATCTGCCCGCATCCGATTCCTGCAACAACATTTGACATCCTGTAATTGTAGCCAATCGCAGAATGCTGATAATGTCTGGCAGGATCACGAGCCTGTCTTGATAAAAACCGGGCTTTATCCACATCTTTTTCCTGTCTGGCAACCAGTATGCCCCCGCCCGAAGTTGTAATAATCTTGTTTCCGTTAAAGGAGTAAATCCCATAATCCCCGAAAGTACCTGTCATTTTTCCTTTATATGTCGTACCCAGCGATTCCGCCGCATCTTCAATCAAAGGAACATGATGCTCCTTACAAAGTGCGCAGATTTCGTCCATATTCGCCGATGTGCCATACAAATGCACAGCCATGACAGCTTTCGGGTGGGGATATTTTTCAAACGCTTTCCTTAATGCCGCTGCATCCATATTCCAAGTGTCACGTTCCGAATCGATAAAAACAGGTGTTGCCTTCTCGTATCTTACCGGATTAACGCTTGCCGCAAAGGTCAGGGAGGGTACAAATACAACATCATTCTCCTGAACCCCCGCTAAGATAAGCGAAAGATGCAGTGCCGCTGTTCCAGATGAAAGTGCCGCGGAAGAAGATGCTCCCACATAAGCAGCCACTTTATTCTCAAATTCACCTACATTCGGTCCTAACGGCGAAATCCAGTTTGTTTCAAATGCTTTCTGAATATACTGCTGCTCCTCCGTATGCATGGTAGGAGTCGCCAAAAGAATTTTCTTCATCTTTTTACTTTTCCTTTCAAATAAACAAATTTTAGTGCAAGCCGCAACTTATTCATAAATTGCATGTTTGCAACGCCCCTTTCACTATTTCAACATGCTATACACACACTCTGACAATGTTAATGCAAGAATAATGTTAATTAGCCTGTAATATTTTTGATATGCCCTCTGTATCAATACCCCCATGCCAATCCAGGTAAGCGTTGCAATCGTTCCAATCGTGGCTATGATCATCTCAAACAGGAGCAAAATCCATAAAGCGGCGCTATATTCCGTGACATATCCTGTCAATGCCGTAATTCCGAATAAATAGATTTTTACATTGACAAACTGCAGTAAAAATCCTTTTAGAAATGATGCCGACTTTTCCACAGTGCCTGTAGCTGGTTTGCTTAACGCAATATGGACTGCCAGCCATAAAATATAGGCAGCGCCTATGTATTTCATAATTCGAAGCAAATCCGGCAAAAAGGTGCTTACCCCGAACACGAAAACAGCGCAAATCACCTGCACAACATAATATCCTGCAAATATTCCCCAATAAAGCGGTCTCCCTTTTTTATATCCATAATTTGTTACCGTATTTAACGCCAGAATATTTCCCGGTCCCGGCGTAAAGGCATTGATAACAGAATAGATAAAAAAATTACCTAATACATAACCCGGCATTTTTTGCCTCCTTTCCGTTTCTATATCTTAGCACGGAACGTCATGTAATAGGTAATATCTGTTTTATATGCTGTTACATAGGTTGAGCCTATGTTTTATTTATATCTGGTACTGTTTCAAAGCCTCAACATAAATCTCCCCTAACTCTGATAGTTCTTTATCCTTGTTCAGTATATACCCAATATGCATCACCTCATCTTCCTCCAGAGGAATCGAAACGATAGAATCCCCTTGCAGGTATTTCGGGAAAATACCACTTGAAATCGTATAACCATCCAACCCAATCATTAGATTTACAATCGCCGCACGGTCACTCACCTTAATACTTTTCTCGGCAGGTTCATTGCTGAAAAGCTCTTCCGAAAAATTGGAAGATTCATACGTTCCCTGCACAAAACTAAGACGGGGATATGGTTTCAGATCATCCAGCCTGACAGATGTGCATTTTGCCAACGGGTGGTTTTTGGCAATAAAAATATGTGGTGTTGCAGTAAACAATTCAAAAAAGTTCAGACTGTATTCTTCAAACAGCTTTCTCAGCACATTTTCATTGCTCTTGCAAAGATACAGAATTCCCAAATCGCTAAACCTGTTTCGTACATCTTCCACAATCTGGTGCGTCTGCGTTTCATTCAGGATAAACTCAAACCGTTCCTGTCCAAAATGCTGTATCAATTCCACAAACGCATTTGTTGTGAACGTATAGTGCTGCGTGGAAACACAAAACCTCTGTTTTGCAGGTTTTTTATCAATATATTTTGATTCAAGAAGTTCCATCTGCTGAACTACCTGCCTTGCATATCCTAAAAACTCCATGCCTTCCTTTGTCAGTGCTACTCCTGCCCGGCAGCGGTTGAAAATTGTGATTCCAGATTCTTTTTCTACTTCCTTGACTGCGCCCGAAAGACTTGGCTGAGAAATATACAGTTCTTTTGCCGCTTCTGTAATAGAGCCTCTTTCCGCAACGATTATCATATATTTTAATTGTTGTAGTGTCATACTTCCTCCAAACTAAACAACCTGATAATACTTTTTGAATATTCTTCATCCGTTCTTCCGATGAAATAAAACGCCTTATTTAATTCAATATCAGATTCTGATGCGACTTTACAAACAGTCATAGCATAGTCCATTCCATAATCACCTTCAAACTGACAGTTATAAACGCCAAATTTATTATCTTTATAGGCTTTTTTTCATCCAAATATGAGGGCAGCCTTCATCATCATCAATATCGCTAAATTCAGTAAAACCTAAAGTCTGATAAAAAGCAGTTATCCTGCACTGGGCATGTAAAGCTAAACATTTTCCACCCCTTTTTTGAATATATTTTTCTGCTTCTTTGACAATAACAGAACCTATACTTTTACCACGATATTCTTTGATAACTGCAAGCCTGCCTAATATATAGGTATTCATTACTGTATCCCAAAATATGCGGCATGTTGCAATAGGTATCTTATCCTCGTCAAACATTACAATATGTGCAGCTGTTTCATCTATATCATCAAATTCATTATGAAATCCTTGCTCATCTACAAATACTTTCTGTCTAACTTCTTTTGCATAATCGGGAATCCCCTTATAAATCACTGTTTCCATAATAAATTTATTCTCCTAAATATCGGTTTGCCACTATCAATAATATTGAAATTATAGCACGCACCCAACTGAATCACAATAATATATCTTACTCTTTTAACCTCTCCTTCCTTTTTTCTTCGGCTTGATTTGATTTTTTCTATATTCTGAAAACCAGAATTCTTGAAGTCTATTTTCTTTACTTCTTAATTTCCGAAAATCCTAGTTCTTGAAATCCAATTTTTGTACTTCTGCAATTCCGAGAACTGGAATGTAACAATACTGATATTAACTATATACCAGTTTCCAATCTTTTCTTAAACTAAATCTTTTATTATTACTGTCCAAATACCTTATCTACAAGGCGTTGCAACGCTAATTTATCCAGAATTACTTGTTATATCCTTCCTCTGATTTATTATTTTTGTTAATCTTTCATGGGTTCATGACTCCCGATGAAAGATTACATCTTATAATTTCTATCATTCTTGATATCAACTTTATATCTTAATAGAGCATCATATAAGAGCCTTGATATGCCGGACGGAAAAACAAATTTCTTTTCTGCATTTCTGAATTACATGCAGCCGAATATGATAAAACAATATGCTGAAAAATATTATGTGGCAAATGATGTTACCCGCTTTGCGGTTATGATTCCATACAGGGCAGAAAAGGAACAGCAGGATTGGCTTAAGAAAGCACAGGCAGATAAGAAAAACTCTTTTTTCACAGTATTATCTGATAATTTATTTTGACAAACAATAGTAGTCTGAATAGCAACGTTAAAAGGGCAGCCGCCTAAAAGCGTAGCTGCAAAGTCGTCATACGCTATGACGCTATCTTTTCTTTTTAATAATGTTCATTCCCTTCCCCTTTCCCATGCACAATAAACAAAATTAGTACACCATCCGATTCCTAACCGGATGGTGTACTATTCAAAACAACTTATTCAAATCAGTTCGAATACTGCTCCAATGCGGAAAACGTCACGCTATTGTTCTGGGCAAACAGCCTGACCGGCTTTCCGCTCACGCCATACAGCCGGACTGTCAATGCCGCCATGCCGTCAATATAAAACACGCCCACAGAGCCCTCCTGTACGTATGTAAAAGCATAGTCTTTTCCTGGCTCAAGGTGAATCTCTGTCTCCGCAATCGGCGTGGTTCCTTCATTAAATGAGAGCTGAAGGATGTTGTCATCCGGACAGATTGAGATCAGCTTGTATTTGTCAGCCTCGCCATTGTAGTCAAAGCAGAGCCCAAAGGAGCCGCTTCCCGAATATGTAAAGTTTTCTTTGAGCAGGAACCTTTCATAACAGGTGCACACATCGGCGTATTGTTATGTCCAAAAACTTTTTAAAGCAAAGTCAATACGTATACCAGAAATCAAACACAACACCCTCAAAAAAACCCCATGCCATAAGCAGCACAGGGTTTTGGCGTCCTCAATCAATTCATGAACATCCTGTTCCTTCACATTTTGTGAAAAGTTCTGGGGCTCACCTGATTTGACTCATCGTACCATTTTCAATTCTAAACACTTTATTAAATTGACCCAAAGCATTAAGCCTGTGTGTGACAAAAATCATTATTTTATCATCTGATATGCTTTTGAGATTCTCTATCAACTGTTTCTGTGTCAGGTCATCTAAACCGGAAGTAATTTCATCAAACAGGTACACTTCCTTGCTGTAAATCATTGCCTGTGCAACAGCCAGGCGCTGCAGCTGGCCGCCTGACAAATTGATACCGCTTTCTGAAATATAAGTGTCCAGACCGTCTTCCAGGCCACTGACAAACTGCGATAAACCGGCAAGTCTTAGCACATGACAAATGGCTTCCTTTGATACGCCTGTGTTTAAAAAATCGACAATATCGTATAATCTGCCATCCATTATTGCAATGTTTTGCGAAACATATGCCATCATATAGGATCGGCTTTCTGGAGAAAGGGTTGTGATATCTTCACCGTTGTATAAAATTTTACCGGTTTTTGGGCGGTACAGTCCGCTTATAAGCTTCATCAGTGTTGATTTTCCGCAGCCAGACCCGCCGACAATGGCAACAAAATCACCTTTTTCCAGATTCATATTCAGACTGCAGATTTCAAATTCTCCCGGATGATATTGAAAACCTACATCGCTTACCGTAAGTGAAGATACTCTGTCTTTAGGAACCACACACGGAGATTCACTATTGATATCACCTATGTTTTCAAAAGTTGATTCTATCATGTCAATTTTTGCCTTTGATGCCTTATATTTTATATGATTATCCCAAATCGTTGAGAATGCGTTGTCTATCCAGCCCATATAATTAATGAATAAATAGATCTGCCCCACCGAAATGGTATTATTTTTTAACATAAAGGCAGCGGCCGCAAATATGATCACTTCAATCAATTTGTAAATCTGTGAATTTAGATTATCAATGGAAACAACTTCCTTTGTGTGCTGCTCCTGCCTTCGTGACAGGCGCAGTTGATGGGCGTCTATATTATTCACAATAATATCTGCACAATGATTCGTTTTGATATAAGCTATGTTTTTCAAGGCATTACAGACCTTCGATTCGCCCTCGGATACGATCTCTGTGACCTCTTTCGAAAATTTGTAACTGATTTTACCGATATGAAATTCAAGAACGGAATTTATCAGAAGACAAACTACAAAGACTGCCGTCATGATCCTGTTTATTGTCAGCAAATAAACGAAAATAAACGCGCAGGTGAACAGTTCAATGATTGTATTGGAAATAAAAGAAACCGCTAATTCTCCATAAACCTCATTGAAATCGTATCTGGTTTTCCTATCACCAAAATCCATTTTCTCAAGCGTTTCATAATTAAGACGCAGCAGCTTTTCCAAATACTCTTTCTTTGCCTTCCGGACGATCCTGTTTCTGACTTTTGTATCTAAAATCGCACAAAAAATGTTTAAAAAGCCCCCGCATATAGATGCAGACAATAGTATCAGGACGATTTTTAACAAGTATTCAATATCCGAACCGCCCGCATTATCAAAAAATCTTGATACCAGAAGGGGATTTATCAACCGAATAGCGGTCAGAAGCAAAGAAAAAGTCAAATAAACAGCAATCCATTTCTTTTCTTTTTTAATAATGTTCATTTCTTTCCCCTTTCCCATGCACAATAAATAATTATAGTCCACCACCCAATTTCTAACCGGATGGTGGACTATTCAAAACGGATTCTTCAAATCAATTTGAATACTGCTCCAATGCGGAAAACGTCACGCTATTGTTCTGGGCAAACAGCCTGACCGGCTTTCCGCTCACGCCATACAGCCGGACTGTCAATACCGCCATGCCGTCAATATAAAACACGCCCACAGACCCCTCCTGTATGTACGTAAAAGAATAGTCTTTTCCTGGCTCAAGGTGAATCTCTGTTTCCGCAATCGGCGTGGTTCCTTCATTAAATGAGAGCTGAAGGATGTTGTCATCCGGACAGATTGAGATCAGTTTGTATTTGTCAGCCTCGCCATTGTAGTCAAAGCAGAGCCCAAAGGAGCCGCTTCCCGAATATGTAAAGTTTCCTTTGAGCAGGAACCTTTCATAACAGGTGCACACATCGGCGTACTGATACGCATCCCCCGCCTCGACAGACATCTGCGTGTCGCCAGACAGCAGCTTGCGTTTGTTCTGAAACTGCTGCATAACCGCGTCTGCCGGAGCCAGCGCCAGGTCCCCGTTTTCTTTCTGGATGATCTTTTGTACGACCAGATTCCCCGCCCATGCCGAAACACTCCGTGTGGAGGTAGGGGATTCTGACCTTCTTGCCCAGCCTGCCATATACGCGTTTTCGCCATCCTCCACATGCTTTGCCGCGTAAAACAGCTTTCCATCCAGGCGCTTTGCCTCGGAATAAGGTCCAAACTGCTCATCGGCGGAGGCGTACCAGAGCGTATCATCCTGCGCCGAATATGTCAGATACCACTTATCGCCTATTTTGAATGTATCGCTGCATTCCAGATTCCAGAAATCCCCTACAGTGTTGGTGAAAATAATGCCGTCATACTGTGTTTCCTGCAGGTCCGCGCTGACCGTATACTTCAAAATCCTTGCCACATTGTCCTTCGACGCTGTTATTGTCAGGGAAATGGTATCCGTATCCGAATCGTAATAGGCCTGCGGATCCCTGAAATCGTTTTTTTGCCCCAGCTCGTCAGGCGGCGTGATCTCCCATCCCGAAATCTTATGAAACGCTGTCAGATCATCGCCCTCGGCAACCATTATCTTTTCTTTGTATTCCACGTCTGCAGAGTCTGCATGACCGGTATAAAAGAAATAATACTTTCCTCCTGCCTTCACGACAGACCCCGTACCGATCCAGGCATCCTGCCCGGTGTCAGAAGCTTCGAGCACGACCTCGTCCTGTTCCGTGTAGGTCACAAAATCCTTTGTAGTCGTAAGATATATGGAATGGTTATAGGAGTCGCCGCCTTCTTTCAGATAGTAAATATAATACACCCCGTCCTCGTAATACGGCATTGTATCCCCGACATACGGCTGAATCGGTCCATCCTTGGCAGGCAGAAAAAATGTGCGGTACTCATACGCCTCCTCCTGACTCCCCGGTGTTGTCAGTTCGGAAAAGTCTTTATCCTTCACACCAGACTGCCCGCAGCTGCAGAGCAGAAAACTCATAGACAGGCATAGAATACCATATAATCTTTTCCGTATTCTTTTCATAGATTCATCAACGCCTCCACTTCCTCCTTCGACGGCATCACACGCAGTGCGCCTTTCCTGGTCGTGACAATTGAAGCCGCCGCATTTGCAAATGTCAGCATCTGTGTCAGTTTCGGTTCGTCCAGACTTTCGAGACCGTATTTCAGCACATGATACAGGCAGCAGGCGCCAAAGGTATCTCCCGCCCCTGTCGTTTCGATCGTATTTTCCTGCAGGAAAGGCTTTACTTCCACACGCAGGTCTTTATAATAAGCGCGACTGCCGTCTTTCCCCATAGAGAGCAGGATCAGCGGTATGTCATACTGGCTCCTCAGCCTGCGGATACCAGCATCAAAATCCTTTTCCCCCGTAAACCACTGGATCTCATTATCGGATATCTTCAGCACATCACACACGGAAAGTCCATAGGCGGCCTGTTCCTTCGCGTCGTCCAGTGACTTCCACAGCGGCGGGCGCAGATTGGGATCAAAGGAGATGACCGCTCCGCCCGCCTTTGCGATTGCAATGGCTTCCTTCGTTGCGTTACGCACACCTGCATCGGTCATAGAAAGCGTGCCAAAATGGAAAATCCTGGTATTTTTCAGCAAATCCTCATTAAGTTCTTCCTCCCGCAGCATCATATCCGCACCAGGATTGCGGTAAAACGAAAAGTCCCTGTCGCCGTCAGGATACGTGTGTACCAAGGCGAGTGTCGTGTGCACTTCCTCGTCCATATACAGGCTGTCCGCATTGATACCTACCTCCACAATGGCTTTTTTTAACTGTTCCCCGAAAAAATCCTTCCCAACCTTTCCGATAAAGGCCGTTTTGCAGCCCAGCTTTGAGAGCATTGCCAGTACATTGCATGGCGCGCCGCCAGGATTGGCCTCAAACAGGGGATTGCCCTGCCTGCTTGTACCATTCTCTGTAAAATCAATCAATAGTTCTCCCAGCGCTACCACGTCAAACTGTTTTTCCATAGTCCCATTCTCCATTCCATACCCTCCATCTGATATTTGCAGCTCCTTATATCGCGCCAGCCGCATCCGCAATGCGGCATGTTTGCTTATGCGGCTGTGCGCATCATCGTACACTCACCGTTACTGTTCACACCCACGCCAAAGTAGTGGGAATCATGCGCCAAATTGATGCCCTTTATCAATTTGTGTGCAAAATCTGTTATAATTCACTCCTCGATAACTGATAAACTGATAAAAACTGGCGTAGGTGTGAATTGTAACCACTCACTGGTCAGTCTTTTTTGCCGCCAGTATCATCAGCCAGCTCATACTTGGTAATATTCATCCGTACAGCACCGTCCGCTGAGAAGGAAATGCCGTCTGCCTCCTGTTCTGTATAAATGGTCGCCGTCATCACCTGTTCTCCGTCGTTGACAAAGATCTCCGCACTGAAACGGTCTAAGATTATCCTGAGTTTCAGCGCGCCGTTGTTACTGTTGACAAGGCTTCTGCGCTGGTGTATAATCGCCCTCCTCGAACCGGAAAACTTTCTGTCGATCTTGAGAATCGAATTTCTGGTATGAAAGCTGAGGATTGTATGGTATTTATCATTCTGCGCAAAATTCAGTATAAACTCATGGTAGACCTCCTGCCCGTCCTCCGGCCTGATTGCAAGCTCCATATCTACCCTCCGGCCGCGGATGCCCTCCAGATGAATCTGCTCGGAAACCAGCACATTCTGGTAATCCACCCGGTTGCGCCGCAGCTGGTCGAGCTCCCGTATTGGAGTCTGGTACAGCCTTCCGTCCCTGACATGCAGTTCCCTGGGAAGGCTCATCTGCCCAAACCATGACACATTCTGCGAACGGAAATTGCAGGTGTCCCAGTTCTGCATCCAGCCGATCATAATGCGCCGCCCATCCGGCGTAAACACTGTCTGGGGCGCATAGAAGTCAATGCCATAATCAACCG
>Ga0224741_10111_pt1 | contig 13871 bp, 16 predicted proteins | sample LIM_E_Water_Pos_FD_161629 | JGI IMG/M metagenome (GOLD analysis project Ga0224741, IMG submission 161629) | Enriched cells from gastrointestinal tract of the lab mouse from Pacific Northwest National Laboratory (PNNL), Richland, Washington... | ecosystem: Host-associated > Mammals > Digestive... | reverse complement strand
CCCAGGGCGTAACGCTCTGCATAAAAGCCCGCTATGTACTCCGGTTTGTACACCTTGTTTTCCGCCGTACGGTACGGTTCAAGGCCAAGCAGCATAGACTGGTTATGGTTGGTCGTTGCACAGACCAGCTCATCATCAAAAGCTTCCTCATAAGTGCCTTTGACCCGGTACCAGTCAGTTTCCAGCACATCTTTCCCGTCCGGCCCTTTCTTTCTTTTGTCCTTTCCGTATTCTCCCTTATAGGAAGAACTCGTGGATGCGTCAAAAGTCCAGTAAGGAAGATAAACTCCCTTAAAGTTCTTTGCTTTTGCACTTTCCTTTGCAAGCTTCGGGCAAAACCATTTTTTCTTGATCCATGACCGGAATAAACCGGAAGCCTGTTTGTCCGTCACCTGAAAAGGTATCACGCCGCCCGGTGCCATGGTATTCTGGTCAGCGGCTTCCATCACCTGATTGGAACCGCAGAAAGGGCATACTGCCGCTATTTCTAATGCATCGTAGACCGATTCTGCCCCGCAAGCCTTGCAGATCACGGTTTTGGTGGCGGCTCCCCAGTCACAGTTTTCCAGTTTGTCCGCTCCTTTGAGGGCCAGTTCCTCCGCTGATTCCGGTTTTTCTTTATTCACAGGAATGGTTTCTTTATGTCCACAATAAGGACAGCTTAACCCTCCTGTTGCCGGGTCAAAATCCATAACACCTTCACAGGAGGGACATTTTCTGTCGGTCTCTTTCATCGTGGATACGGTTTCCGTATCCAGATTCGTATCAAATCCACTCATCTCTTTCCCCATTACCGGGCGTCGTTTTCGTTAAAAGGATCGCCGCACTCCGGACAGAACTTGGGCGGATTTTTAGGGTCTTCCGGCTCCCATCCGCACTTGTCACATTTATACAAAGGTTCCCTGGCCGGCTTCTTCGTACCGCATTCGGAACAGAACTTTCCTTTGTTTACATGGCCGCAGGCACAAATCCAACCTTCTGCCTGGGGCACCGGCATGGGTGAGCCGCACTCGGAGCAGAATTTACCTTTATTTCCCTCTTTGCCGCAGGCACATTTCCATCCTCCCGCCAAAGCGTCCTGCTTTGGAGCGGCGCTCTGGCTCTGGGGCGCTGTCGCCTGCTGCCCCATCTGGAATAGCTGCTGGGCATTCATGCCCCCGGCCTGGGATGCCATATTCATTCCTGCAAATGCCATCATGGGCCCGGCAGAGCTGTTGGATGCCGCCGCTTTCATAGCCTCCGCCTGTGCCCCTGCCAAAGTTGCTGCCGCCATATTGGGATTACGCAGCACGGCATTTCTCTGCAGTTCCTTGATCATAGCCTCGTCTTCGGCAGACGCCTTCATGGCATTGACGCCGAAGGATACTATCTCGATCCCTCTAAGCTGCGCCCACTTCGCTGAAAGCACCTCATTTAAAGCCTCCGCCAGTTCCATGGTATGGGCCGGTACCGCACTGTAACGGATTCCCATTGCTGAAATCTTTGCAAAGGCAGGCTGCAAAGCCGTCATAAGCTCCGCTTTCAACTGGCTGTCTATCTCGCTTCTCTCATAATCCTCTGTCACATTCCCGCATACATTGGTGTAAAACAACAGGGGATCCGTGATCCTGTAAGAATATTCCCCATTGCACCGGATGGAAATATCAATATCAAGACCGATGTTTTCATCTACCACACGGAAGGGCACCGGGCTGGCCGTACCGTATTTATTTCCCATAATTTCTTTAATATTAAAGAAATATACTCTCTGATCCTTCGCCGTATCCCCGCCAAAGGTAAAGCGCCTGCCGATGGCAGCAAAGGTCTTTTTGACATTTTCCCCCAGATTTCCATAGAGCAGGCTTGGTTCTGTTGACGTATCATATGTAAATTCCCCTGCTTCCGCACAGAACTCCACAACCTTCCCCTGGTCCACAATCATCATGCACTGTCCTTCATTGACCGCAACCACGGAACCATTAGAAATAATATTATTTTCACCCTTATTATTACCACCGCTTCTCCCGCTGGTACGCTTTCTTCCCTTAGTCACCAGCACATCGGCTTCCAATGAATCACAGTAAAAATATTCTCTCCACTGATCGGCCATAACGCCCCCGGCCGCGCTGGTAATCGCCTTGATCAAACCCATACCATTCTCCTCCTTACATCTGCAGGGCTATTTCCCCATTGTTCTAATTATATAGTTTTTGTCGCTTATTGTCCAGAGCGTGTTTGAAAAATGCTCCGGGGGAGCTTTAAACGGAATGCAGAAGCCAATTTTAAGAGTTGACCGCCGGGACAGGCGACTTTTCCGTCTTTCCACATATGATAAAGCAAAAACGGAGGTTATGATTTATTATGAAAAAAATTTCTAATACTGGAAAAAAGGCAGGTTTCCTTGCCGCACTCCTACTTGCCGGGACCCTGGCCGGATGCGGGAGCAAAACCCCAGGCGGTAACAGTTCCGCATCTTCCACGGAAGTCACCTTAAACGAGGTGGCCCATTCTATTTTTTATGCGCCTATGTATGTTGCCATTGAGGAAGGTTTCTTTGAGGAGGAAGGCATTGAGCTGACCCTGGTGACCGGGTTCGGCGCCGACAAGACCATGACTGCCGTCTTGACCGACGAAGCCGATATCGGCTTTATGGGAAGCGAGTCCACCATCTATACTTATGCCGGAGGTACCAAGGATTATGTTGTCAATTTTGCCCAGTTGACACAGCGTGCCGGAAATTTCCTTGTCTCCCGCACACCTATAGATAATTTCAGTTGGGATATGATCAAAGGCGCCACCGTACTTGGCGGCAGGGCCGGCGGTATGCCCGAAATGGTATTTGAATTTATTCTTGCGAAAAACAATATTGATCCCAAAGCAGATCTGACCATTGACCAGAGCATTGATTTTGGCTCCACGGCAGCGGCTTTTTCTGGAGGGCAGGGGGATTTTACTGTTGAATTCGAGCCTCACGCCACCTCCCTTGAATCCAAAGGCGACGGCTACGTAGTAGCTTCCCTTGGAGAAGATTCCGGCTATGTTCCCTACACCGCCTTCAGCGCCAAGCAGAGTTATATAGACGCCCACCCCGAAGTCATCCAGTCCTTCACCAACGCCCTGCAAAAAGGCATGGACTACGTAGCGGAACACACACCGGAAGAAATTGCCAAAGTCATCAAACCCCAGTTTGAGGAAACTGACTTGGAAACTCTTACCACCATCGTTACCCGCTATTATGAGCAGGATACCTGGAAAACCAATCTGATATTTGAAGAAGAATCCTTCACTCTGCTCCAGAATATTCTGGAAGAAGCAGGGGAGCTTCCCGAGCGGGTTCCCTACGACAAATTAGTAACCACGGATTTTGCCCAAAACGCCGTTAAGTAAAGACCTGCCGCAGACAGCCGTCAGCCCCCTGTCCATACGGCTAAACACCATTATCCCATTTCCGTGAACTGTTCTCCTATTTATATTTAGAGCAAAATCCCGCCGGCTCCAGCAGAATTCCCTGCTGCGCTGTAAATCAAGCGCAGGACTCCTGCCGCGCTGGCGGGATCTTACTATCTGATCACAATATGCCGGGAAGTAATAAGGGCCAGATTCACCAGTGCCATGATGAATGAAAACAGCACAAGGGCCATGGTGAGCAGGATGGCCGGAACATCATAGACTATCTTATTCTGCTCCAGTACCTTTCCCTCTTTGTCCAATATCTCATAGTTCTTCTGTCGGCATCCAAGCAGCACCTCCACTCCCAGAAAGATCAGTATCAGGGGCCAGAACTGTAACACCAGCCTGTAGTCCAGTCTGGGAAAAAACAGTCCAAAAAGGAATACCACCCCAGTTGCAACAAGTACCAGCCCGAAGGTCACAGAACCTACCCGGTGTATTCTGATTGTCTGTTTTTCCATGATCATTCCTCCTGCTTCCCACTGTCAGAGGGCATATCTATGATTTCCTTTTCCGGTATCCCTATCTTGTCTGTCCTTTCCTTCTTTCCCATGATCATCCTTATGCCAATAAAGATAACACCGATTCCCACAAGGATGCTTGGCATATAATCACCGACTCTCCACATAAGCTTTGCCAGACTCATGAAGGGATTAGGCAGCACATTATATAAAAACTCTGCTGTGGTATTCCACAAAAAACTAATACCAATAAGAATAAGCCCGTAAGCCACCCACTTGTGATATTTTTCTATAAAATCCTTCATTCCAATCACTTCATCCAGTTTCAGGAGATATTTATCCTCCACCTGCGCAAACTCCTCGTCATCTAAAGAGGCAAGGTGGTTGGCATGAAAGAAGCTGTAGAACCATTCCACCACACAGAAAACGGCAATTGTACCCTGATGGAGAGACACTGCAAAGATGATTGTCAGGGCAAAAAGTATCATCAGGCTTACACCTGTTTTCATAAATCCCATGTACATCTCTCCTGCCCCCGGTATACAGGACATGCAGAAAGTAAAAAATCTGTTCTTTTTCTTAGTTTTCATTGCTGTTACCTCCATTATCTGTTTTTAATAAATTTCCAAATGATAAATTATCGACTTTTCCGATCCATAAATTAATTTTCTGGTCTGCCCTGCGCATTCCTTCATTCAGCACATAATTTACATCCACTTTATTCTGTTCTTCCATCTCCCATTCCTTTACCCGCTGGTCCGCCCTTTCTTCCCAGCTTCTGTCCTCCCCATACCTGCCGTTTCCAAGGATACCGGGCAGAAGCATCAGCATCACAAGGGCTGCTGCCATCCCGGCGGCAATTTTAAGACGATACGTAAAGAGTCTGACCGCTCCTGTCCCACTCCCGGACTTTGGCAGCACCTCCACGGTTTGTCCGGGAAACGCCTTTTCCAGTATCTGCTCTTTCATATGCTTCGGCGCATACAGTTCCTGCTGCTCCATCTGTTGTATAAAAAATTCCAGTTCTTCGTCTGTAGGATATTCCCTCATGCCGGTTCCTCCTCTCTATAGATCTTCTTAAGCATCTGCCTGGCCCTGTAGATCTGGGTCTGTATGGTTTTAATGCTTTTCCCCTGTTTCGCTGCGATCTCCTTAGGACTTAATTCCATCAGATAATAATCTCTGGCCACCTGATTGTAAGGAGGTTTCAGCCCGTCACACCGCAGCGCAAGCTGGTTTTTGATTTCTTCTTCCATGCAGATATCCTCCGGGGAGCCTCTCTTTTCTGCCTCCAGCTCAAAAAACGTATCTTCCACAGGCACGCTCCTGCGGCTGGCACTTCTTAAAAAATCAATGCTCTTGTTGGTCGCTATCCTGCATATCCATGCTTTTTCATTTTCCCCGTCAAAAGTCTCATATTTCTGAAACGCCGACAGAAAAGTTTCCTGTGTCAGATCCTCCGCTGCAAAGTAATCACCGGTCAGCTTGTAGCAGATGGAAAAAACAAGTTTGTCATACATATCAATCAGACCGGCAAGCCTGCTTTCCGTACAGCCGGCCGTTTTTACCATGGTACTTATCTCCTCCACCCCGCTTTCTGCTTTCTTACTTTCACCTGATATAACGTGAGCTGTTTTCTAATGTCTTCAAAAAATTAAAAAAATTTAAAATAAATTTCCAAAATAGATTTTCATTGGCAAATGGGTGTCTTACACACGTTTTTGGTCCCAGATTTTTTTATAACTTGTCATATAGTTTTAAATACTATATAATGTATATCACAGGTATCGTCATAGATACTTCTATAAATACTATCATAGTGCAGAAACAGGGTGAAAATTTATATGACAATCAATAAGGAAGATTTGCTGAACAGCATTATAGAAAGTCTGGGGAGAATACAGCATGTGGAGCTGGACGACATCCCTAATATCGACCTGTACATGGATCAGGTAACTACCTTTATGGAGAAAAAACTTAAAAGCACTACCCGGAATCCTAAGGAAGACAAGATTCTTACCAAAACCATGATCAACAATTATGCCAAAAACGATCTGCTTCCCCCTCCTGTAAAGAAAAAATACAGCAAGGATCACATGATTCTTTTGATATTTATTTACTATTATAAAGGGATCCTCTCCATTGGCGACATACAGACTCTCCTAAAGCCTCTTACGGAAAAATATTTCCATACAGGCGGGGAGTCCGGCCTTAGTTCTGTTTATGAAGAAGTGTTCAGTCTGGAAAACGACGAAATCGATGACCTTAAGGATAGTATCATCAGGAAATTCAATATTTCCCGTGATACTTTTAAAGATGCGCCCCCGGAAGACCAGGAATTCCTCCAGCTTTTTTCATTTATCTCCATGCTCAGCTACGATGTTTATGTGAAAAAACTGCTCATTGAAAAAATGATAGACGCCTTTCACACCGCTGCTTCCCCTGCCGAAAAACCAGGCCGCCCGGAAGCCCGGTCAAAGACGCCTTAGAGCCTCTTGACGGGAAGTTGGAAATCTATTTTCCCACTTCCCGTTTTCTTACAATAAACTGGCTCGCGTAGCGTGGCAGCGTTTGTTACAATAAGCTGGCTCGCAAAGCGTGACAGTGTTTGTTACAATAAGCTGGCTCGCAAAGCGTGACAGTGTTTGTTATGATTCTAAAGTAATAAGCAGCCGTATTTTATTTCCCTTAAATCTTTCTGGTATACCGGCATCTTGGAAACTCTTCACAGCCGTAAAAATACCCGTATCTGCCCTTGCGCTTCACCAGCAGGCCGCCGCAGGAAGGGCAGCTCCCGTCATCCTCATTTTCCCCGCCGCCGTTTTTTTGCTTTTCCTTTTCCGCTTTTTTCATCTCCAGAAAAAGCCTGCCTATTTCCTCATAACATTTCTGGTTCATGATGCAGTCAAACAGCGCCCGGTGAGCGCCCTTTGTTTCGATCTGAAAGTAAGAAGCCACATCTGTAAGCTTGTGGTGGGAAAGCATGGGAAGACACCGTCTTGCCATATACAGGGTATCAATATAGTTGTTTTTCAGTTCTTTCCCCATTTCCTCCCATACTGCATCATAAATAAAATTCGTATCAAAGGTATGGATGTTGTGCCCTACCAGCACACTGTCCCCGATAAACGCCACAAATCCTTCCACAGCCTCCTTGATGCCAGGCGCATCCGCCACCATTTCATCCGTAATGCCATTGACGGCAGTGGCCGCCGCAGGTATATGCATACACGGATTTACCAGCGTGGAATATTCCCCCACAATCTCGTGCCCGCATACCTTTACCGCTGATATTTCTACAATTTTATCAACATTCTGATTGATTCCCGTCGTCTCAAGGTCAAACACCACATAATCTTTCAGATAATCATTCAGCCTTCTTCCTTTGTTCCGTTCCTTCATTCTTTTTCCTCTGTCTTTCCCGCCTTACCAGACTGTCTCGATCTCCTCTGCCTCCACCCCATAAAGCTTCATAAACCTTTCCAGATCCTTTTTTCCGGTGATCAGCATCAATTCCTCTATCTGTCCTGTCTTCCTGTCTTTAAACCCTGCTGTCTTCTCCCCTGTACAGATGCTTGCCCTGATCACAGGCTTCTTTCCTTCCTTATTATATTGAACCGCAGACGGCTCTTTTTTCTTTTTCCCAAAAAACATAGCGCTCACCCCTGCCTCTATTTTCATACATTGCAGTCCCCTTGTCAAATATATCATTATGCATCTTTACTTTAAAACTTTAATATGGTAAAATTTCTTTTGGTAATTACATATTCGGGGAGGTACTTTCATCATGAATAAAAAAATACAGACATCCGCTGTGGATCATTTGTTTGAGGCAATTTTATGTCTGGAAAATAAAGAAGAATGTTACAGCTTTTTTGAAGATTTATGCACGGTCAACGAACTTCTCTCGCTCTCCCAGCGTTATGAGGTTGCCGCCATGTTAAAGGAAAAAAAAACCTACCTTGAAATCGCTGAAAAAACCGGAGCTTCCACTGCCACCATCAGCCGTGTAAACCGCTCTCTCAACTACGGCAATGACGGCTATGATCTGGTATTTGCAAGACTGGAAACGGATAATCCCTAAGGATTATCCGTTAATGTCAATCAGCGTCATGGGATCGATATACTGATCATTCTGCATAATCTGATAGCCAAGTTCCTGGTTATCATCCCCCAAAGAAAAAATGATATAGCCTTTGCCAAGTGTCTCGCCGTTTTTTACCAGCGCGGTTCCGTTGTTGCGGTAAACAGACTGGTAGCCGTTGCCGTGGTCAAGCACCACCTTCGTGCCGTATATCTCATCCATATCCACGCTGACCACTGTTCCGGTTCCCGATGTGATCACATTGGTGCCGGGACTTGCCGTAAACACCAGCATGGGATCGCCTTCCTCTGCTTCCTTCATGGTGGCAGAGCCGCTTAAGGGAAATCCTTTGGGAAGGGCATTTTCAATGGTTTCCTGGGATAAGGCATCCTCAGCCTCTGCTTTCAGGCTCACCGTCTGGCTTAATACCCCGATTTTGTTTGTCAGTGTGGCATTCTCCACGCTAAGGGCCTCATTCTCATCTGTCAGATTGTTGATGGTAACCGACTGCTCCACAACCTCTTCTCTAATGTCCTTTATGATGATTGAATCATAAACTGTTTTGCAGGCAAGCACTATGAACGAAACAAAAAATATTGCGGCAAAAACTCCGAACACCGCGGAGTTCATGGCATGTTTATTCATGGTACCGTCACCTTTTTCCGCTATAAGAACCAGCGTATATCTGCTTTTTCTCCTAGATCGTCGCTCCATAATTTACTTGTCACCTCCGGTTGATTAACTTATTTTAACACAGGTAACAAATTTACGCAACTTTACTTACCATTTCTGGTAATAGCAGGGATTTTAAGTCCTACCTGCCTGTCTAAACATGGGCCCTGCCCCCATCCGGTCTTTAAAATATTATACAGAAAGTTTCATATCCCCATACTTTATCCAGCCCTTTTTGCGCATAAATTCCGACACCAGAAGAGCCAGCAGGCCGGGAAGGATAAAGTGCATCACTGCGATTTCTGCCAGCACCACCGCCGGGGAATATCCCTGGGCCACCATAGTCTGATAGGTGTTAATCTGCCCTACCAGCCCTGCCGTCCCCATACCGGAACCGGTAGGGTTGTTTGTCATATGAACCAGCATGGTGGATACCGGGCCCAGTACTGCGCTGGCAATAATTGCAGGCAGCCAGATAACAGGCTTTTTCACAATATTCCCAATCTGGAGCATACTGGTGCCAAGGCCCTGGGCAAGCAGGCCGTTTACCTTGTTTTCCCTGTAAGAAGCCACTGCAAACCCCACCATATTCGCGCAGCATCCTATGGTTGCCGCGCCTGCCGCAATTCCTTCCAGCCCAAGGATGATCCCCAGGGCCGCAGAACTGATTGGAAGGGTAAGAATGATCCCCATCAGTACAGAAACGATAATTCCCATCAGGAAAGGCGCCTGCACCGTGCCCCAGTTGATAATGTTTCCCAGCCATGCCATAAAAGCGGAAATAGGAGGCCCTAAAACCAGCCCCACTGCAGAACCGGCTACAATACATGCAAAAGGCGTCACCAGAATATCCACTTTGGTCCTGCCTGAAACCAGACGTCCCACATAAATGCCTGCCAGGGCCGCTATAAACGCCCCCAAGGGTTCTCCCGGCCCTGCAAGGACAATGGCTCCTTCCACAAGCACAGTGCCCGCAGTGATCTTTCCCGCAAAAGCCCCCACCATCCCGGTTGCTGCCGCAGAGAGCACTACTAACGGACTTTCCTTAAATTTCACGGCAGTGCCGCATCCAATGCCTGCCCCGGTCACTGCCGCCGCAATTTTTCCCATCATAAAAATGTAACTGCCTGCTGTACCCGGAACCAGATTCCCCACCTGCTGGATAATTGTTCCGATAATCAGTGTTGCAAACAGACCATAGGCCATGCCCCCCAGCCCGTCAATAAAAATTTCATTAAAAATACGCTTTAACTTTTTCATGCTTTCTCCTCTCCCATAGAATTTACACCTGTCTTGTCAGTTGTAAACTTCCTGTAAAGAGTATCACAAACACCCAAAAGTTGCAAGCACTATCTCACAAGAAATCCTTTCTTTTCCAGTCTCTCCCCAATCTGGTCAAGGGTCTGTTCATCATTTCCCTCCACCGTATGGAAATGAAGCCCGTCCGTCAGTGCATTTAAAGGCTTCGTACAGTTTTCCTCCACCTGCTTTACAAAGTTGTCCGCGTCCTGCCTGCTGTTGATAATAAGATCCACTATGATCTGTCCGTAAATGGGATGTTCCACCACGACATCCAGAAGCCTTCCCCCGCAGTCAACAATACAGTACAGTTCCTCCCTGATCCGGTCATTGCCATGCATGACTTTATAGGTCCTTTTATAAGCCTTTTTACTTTTCTCCTCATGAAAAAGAAGATATCCCTTATTCGTGGAGAGAATATTCTTGTTCACCGCCCTAAGGAGCGCAATATCCTGCACAATGACCTGGCGGCTCACTCCAAGTCTTCCCGCCAGCTCCGTGCCTGCCACCGGAAGGGTATTATCCGACAATATCTTAATAATCTGCTCTCTTCTTTTATCTCCGTCCATCTCTATCCGCTCCGCCCGCTTAAATATTTCACCCTATCATAGCATTCCTGCGCCGGTTCCGCAAGATAATGAGTACTTCCGTCATGGAAATTTTCCGAAAAAAGCACATTTTTCTTTACTTTTTGATATGTCTGTGTTAATCTAACTATATTGCATTGTATTGCAGGCTTCTGTGATATGTAATTACTTATTTTTTTGGAGGTATCTATAATGAACAAAGGTACAGTAAAGTGGTTTAACAACCAAAAAGGTTACGGCTTTATTTCTGACGAATCAGGTAACGATGTATTCGTACACTACTCAGGACTTAATATGGAAGGTTTCAAGTCTCTTGAAGAAGGCGCTTCTGTAGAGTTCGACGTAGTAAATGGCGAGAAAGGACCTCAGGCCGTAAACGTAACAAAGTTATAATCAGCCCTTGTGCTTTTTATAACTCATTAATCAGTAACACGATGTGCCTTTTCTTAATATAAATGTATATAAATATCTCATTTTATTTTGAATTTGCAATATTGTATTATGGGATTAAGGAAATAACCTATCTCTTTTTTGAGAGGTAGGTTATTTTTTTACTACAATAAGCCGGCTCGCGGAGCGTGACGGCGTTTGTTACAATAAGCTGGCTCGCGGAGCGTGATGGCGTTTGTTACAATAAGCTGGCTCGCGGAGCGTGGCAGTGTTTGTTATGAAACCCAATCCGCTATCTTAATGTATCGCTGTTATTAAGCACAAGCGTACTGTATAAAAACAATACGTCGCTGTTCCCAAAATCTGTAAACCGCCCCAGCATGTCCGGGTGGATGTAGCGGATGTCCGCCAGCGTAATCCGGGCATAACCGCTGATGAAGTAAGGAGCAATGGCCGAACCAAAGGAATCCCGGAATATGACAAGCTTTTTATCTGTACGGGCATCAGGATTCTCTATGGTAAGAAGTGACAGGGAACCGGACAGAAACATTTCGTAGGGATCCCGTCCCGCCGCCTTTTCCATGTCATAAACGGGTATTTCCCTTCCATTCTGCCAGTCATACACCTGGCAGTTATTTATGTCCTCCCCCGTCACATACCACAGTTCATCCGGCTCAAAAGGCAGTGCCGCCTGTCCATAATATACACCGTAAAAATCCTGTTCCAGCCTGTGGGCTTCATAAGCGCCGGAAAGCTCCGTCCCCATTGCAGATGCCAGCCTCCCAGCCACATCCTCAATCTTTTCCTGCCGCCAGTGGGTATCCGTTCTGTAATAATCCTCCTTTTCCAGCAGATCAGAAATGGAAATATACTCTGCAAAGTCTGCCAGCCCTGCCATCTCTTTTTCAAAATCTTCGTAATCCATGGCAGGGTGACCGCTCTCTTTTGCCAGAAAGCAGTTTTTATCAGGAATGACGCAGAGGTAAACCTTATTTTCCTTAGTCAGATATTTTTCATATATATAGCGGAACCGCTCCGCCGCATGCACAAGAGAATCCCTGTTCATGGGATATTCCATGGCAGCCAGGAACCCGTCTGCCGCATAAATTCCGTTATTGTCCTGCCGGGCAAAAATTTTAAGCGCCGTCAGCGCCTTTACCCGACGGAAGGAATCACGGAAGGGGAAGGCATCCGCCGCATAGCCCTCAAAATCAGCCATAAACCGGCCGCTCCACACATTCTCCGCCGATAATTCCGGCAGAGCCGAAAGCATCCGCCGCTCGCTTTCGGAGTATTTATCCTTTGGGCCAAATATACACAAAAAGAAACCTCCCATAAATAGCAGAGCAGACATAATGCAAAGTACAATATCTTTCTTTTTCACATCCATAGGCCAGCCTCCTTCAAATCAACACGCTCTCCAAAGCCATAAATGTCCTTAAAACCGGAAATACAAAAAAGGGTTAAAGGATCCGTCCACCAGATAGGCCGTCAGCACCAGCACCAGACCTGTCAGCACCAACGGCTCCGCCAGATTCAAAGCTTTCGCCCCCACAGGATGTTCCGAAAATTTCTTTATCCCAGAACAGACTACAGGCGTAGCGCCAATCCCTCCAGCCAGAAGCACAACGCCAAAGCTTTGGAGCGCATACACTGCTTCGGCTGAAATCAGGGGAATTCCACCGGCTCCCACAAGCCCTGACAAATCTGAAAATGCCTGGCCAAGACTCTCTGCGTTAAAGATAACAAAACTGATCATGACAAAAAACAATGTATAAATATGGGACAGTATACGGCTTTTTTCCAGCCCCTTAAAAAGCCACAACTTTTCAACCGTCAAAAGCACGGCAAACATAAGCCCCCACAAAATAAAGTTCCAGGCCGCTCCGTGCCAGAATCCGGTAAGCATCCACACGATCAGAATATTTATAAGCTGCCTTCCCCGGCCTTTACGGTTTCCGCCCAGGGGGATGTAAACATAATCCCGGAACCATGTCCCCAAAGAAATATGCCACCTCCGCCAGAATTCCGTAATGCTTGCGGAAATATAGGGATAATTGAAGTTCTCACAAAAGCGGAACCCAAACACCCTGCCCAGCCCGATAGCCATGTCACTGTACCCGGAAAAGTCAAAGTAAATATGCAGGGCAAAAGCAACGGCATACATCCAGCAGAACAACACCGACTTTTCCTGCGATGCCCGGTACAGAGCGCATAATTCCCCAAGCTGGTTGGCAATCAGAATTTTTTTTGCCAGTCCGGTCACAAAACGGCGTATCCCCAAAGCCGCCTCATGAAAGGAATGCTCCCTTCCTGCCAACTGCCCCGCGATATGGGAATAACGCACAATAGGCCCTGCAATCAACTGGGGGAACATCGCCACATAAGCCGCCAGATGAATCAGATTCCTCTGTGCCGCCTCTCCCCGGTACACATCCACCGTATAACTGATGATCTGGAAAGTATAAAAACTGATGCCAATAGGCAGGGCAAGGCGCAAAAGCGGAACCCCCAGCCCTGTTGCGGCATTAAAGTTTTCAAGAAAAAAATCTGCATATTTAAAGCACAGCAGAAAAGACAGACTGATGCTGACCGAAATGGCACAGAGTACCTTTCCGGCTCTTTTTTTCCTATATTTTTCAATCTGCAGTCCGAATCCATATCCAAACAAAACGGATACCCCCATCAGCAGGACATATTTCGGTTCTCCCCAACCGTAAAACACCAGACTGGCTAAAAGAAGCACTGTATTTTTAAGTCCTTTGGGAGCCGCAAAATATAACATAAGCGCAAGGGGCAGAAAATAATATAAAAATGAAATACTTGAAAACAGCATAATACTTTTCTCCGGATAAAATGCAAAAAATCTCTTTATAAGCCCCTGTCAGACAATTGGAGATTCCGTAAGGACCTGTGCTCCCTCAAGCGCAGTTAACGCATTATTTTTAA
>Ga0224741_10108_pt1 | contig 14038 bp, 15 predicted proteins | sample LIM_E_Water_Pos_FD_161629 | JGI IMG/M metagenome (GOLD analysis project Ga0224741, IMG submission 161629) | Enriched cells from gastrointestinal tract of the lab mouse from Pacific Northwest National Laboratory (PNNL), Richland, Washington... | ecosystem: Host-associated > Mammals > Digestive... | reverse complement strand
AGCCAAAATCAGACAAATTTCGCACCATTAAAAAAGGTGTACCGCAGTGAAGTTTATTTCTTCCTTGCGGTACACCTTTATGTGTGCAATTATTCTTTATTTTTTGTCTTTGGTGTGTATACAGTTTTTGCTTTTTTCTAATCATATCTTTTCCCTTACTGATAGTCTATAAAAAAGAATGGCAGTTTTACATTCAAATAAAACCGCCATTCTTAAGCTCATGCGCTATATATTTTTCATAAAATTACCGTCAGCATTTGCTTTGAATATTTATAAAGATAATTTTATGAATGCTTTGTAAAATATAAAAGTTATGTTTTGTATAATTTATGTAAAATACAGGTTTTTTAGGAAAACTGCACCACATCACTTTTATCTTGCTGAAAAATAATCTGTATAACCGTTCCTTGCCCCAGGCTGCTTTGCAGTTCAATCTTGCCATTCAAGTATTGTACAGCATGTTTTACAATAGATAGTCCTAATCCCGTTCCACCTGATTCCTTAGAGCGGCTCTTGTCTACACGGTAAAATCGTTCAAAGATTCTTGCCTGATGTTCCGGCGGTATGCCGATTCCCGAATCCTTCACCGTAATCGAGGCACTATTTTCCTGACTGCTTATAGCTACTTCTACCGTACCGCCGTTCTTATTATACTTGATAGCATTATCACAGAGGTTAAAAATAATTTCTGTTAAGAGCCGCCGGACACTTTTAATATAAACCTTTTTTCCTGTTAAAGCCACTTCAATATCTTTTGCCGCTGCTATATCTGCCAGTCCTGCCATCACCTCAGATGCGATCTCACATAAATCAACATTTTCAAACGGCATATCGCATCCCTCGTCTAATTGGGATAAACGGATAATATCATCAATTAATGTTACAAGCCGCCCTGCCTCTGTGCGGATATGCCCTACAAAACGTGTCATATCCTCCGATTTTACAAGACCGTTCTCCATTAACTCCGCACTCCCCATTATGGATTGCAGCGGAGTTTTCAATTCATGTGATACGTTGGCAGTAAACTCCCGTCTGTTCCTTTCTGCGAAAGCTGCTTCTGTTATATCAAAGGCAAGAACAACCGCCCCAATTACAATACCGTTAGATTCAATGCGGTTGACATGGATCTGATACTCTTTTCCCTCACGTTCTATGCGGATTTCGCTGTGTCCACTTGAAAATGCGTCCTGTATGGCGTGGCTCACATTATGGCTTCTCTCTACTGTCAGAAAATCTTTACCTATGCTGGAACGTTTCGTATGAAACAGCTTCAGCGCGGCAGGATTAATGTTCAGAATTATATTTTTCTCATTCAAAAGGACAAGCCCTTCCGTCATGCCATATGTAATCTGTGCAAATTCATCATTTTTCCTTTGGAGTTCCGACAACTGCATATCAATCTGCTTATGCTGTTTATTGATACGGTTTAATAGGGGAGCCAGCTCCTCATAAGTATCGTTTTCCAGCGGTTTTTCTAAATCAAGTCTGTTTAACGGCTCCATGATATGTTTAGAAATACGGCTTGCTAATACTCCTGATAAAATGAGTGTTACAACAACTACAATTAAAATCGGCTGTATCATCCCCAAAACAAGCACCCATATCGTAACGCTGCTGACAGAAATCCTTAATACTGAACCATCATTAAGCCGCCTTGCACAGTAAAGTGTTTTTTCTAAAAGAGTCGTGGAATAACGTGAGCTTTTTCCCTCTTTATTCCGCAGGGCTTCTTGAATTTCTTCCCTGTCCGCATGGTTTTCCATACTTTCCCCGTCAGACTGTGTATCATATATAACATCTCCATTTTCAGCAACCCATGTCAGACGGTACTCCCTTGACTGTAATTCCTCCAGATAGTTCCGTCCATCCTTTTCAACGGCTATGGCAGCTAAAGACAGTTCATCCTCCAACTGTTTTCCCTGAACATTACTGAAATAACTGTAAAGACATCCCATGATGATAACAAGGCTTGCAATCAGGACAGCCCCCGCTACAACCATAATTGATTTAAAAATTTTCTTTGTCATGCCTGCACCTCTAACCTATAACCAACACCACGCACTGTTTCAATCATTTTCCCATAATCCCCCAGTTTTACACGCAGAGTACGGATATGCATATCAACCGTTCTCGTTTCACTGACATAATCAGCTCCCCATATGTCATTAAAAAGCTGGTCACGGGAAAATGCGATGCCCGGACGGGAAAGGAACAGCCGGAGAAGTTCAAATTCTTTTAAGGTAAGCTGTATTCTTTCATTATCAATGGAAACTGTATGTTCGTCCAGATTGACAACAAGCCCCCCGGCTTTCAAAAGATGTTCTACCTCTGTAGGATTGCACCGGCGGAGTACCGCTTTCACACGGGAAACCATCTCCATCATCCCAAAAGGCTTTACAAGATAATCATCCGCACCTAAATCAAGGCTCTGGATTTTATCATACTCCATGCCTTTTGCAGTTGCCATGATGACGGGAATCCTGCAAGTATCAGGGCTGTCTTTTAAAAATTTCAGCAGTTCCACGCCATCCTCTCCGGGCAGCATAATATCAAGAATTATCAAATCCGGCTTTTCCATAGATAAAGCGTCACGAAAGGCTATTGCATCCAAAAATCCTTTTGCTTCAAAATCAGTGGAATTAAGCGTATATACCTCAATATCCCGGATACTGTCATCATCTTCCACACACCATACTTTCATAATCATGCTCCTTTATGTTCTCCTGTCACGGAAAAAGCCACCCACTCTGCAATATTTACCGCATGATCCCCGATACGCTCAAAATATTTGGCAATCATCAGTAAATCCAGCGCATATCCTCCGTCTGTCGGTTTTTCTGCTATCAGCTTAATCAGAGATGACTTGACCTGTAAAAACAAATCGTCAACCGCATCATCACGGTCAATCGCCGCACCAGCCAATACTACATCCTGTTTTACAAAAGCGTCAATGCTTTCTGTAACCATCTGGCTCGCCGCATCTGCCATAAACCGGATCTGTTCACATTCCCCTCCAGTCCTTCCGTCAAGAAACGTGATAATTTCCGCAATATCCGCCGCCTGTGTTCCAATACGCTCCATATCAGTAATCATTTTAAGGGCTGCAGATATTTGCCGTAAATCCCTTGCTACCGGCTGTTGCTGTAACAGCAGTTTCAAACACAGTGTTTCGATTGTGCGCTCCATCCGGTTAATCTCTCCATCAAGGGATAAAACCTTGTCTGCCAGCTTTATGTCGCCCATAGTTAATGCTTTTGAAGCAGCGGCAATCGCTTCCTCACACATTGCCCCCATTTGGGTAAGCTCTTTATTCAGCATAACAAGCTGTTCATCAAAACGACTTCTCATTATCCAAACCTCCCCGTAATATAATCCTCCGTCCGCTTGTCCTTTGGTTGCTCAAACATCTTTTCCGTATTTCCATACTCAATTAAATTGCCAAGGAGAAAGAAAGCCGTATTATCGGAAATCCGCACAGCCTGTTGCATATTGTGCGTTACGATGATAATAGTATACTTTTCTTTAAGTTCCATTGCAAGTTCCTCTATTTTAGATGTGGAAATAGGGTCAAGTGCGCTTGTAGGCTCATCCATCAGAAGCACATCCGGCTCTACCGCTAATGCACGGGCAATGCAGAGCCGCTGCTGCTGACCGCCTGACAGTCCTAATGCCGATTTTTTCAGCCTGTCCTTTACTTCATCCCAGATTGCCGCCCCACGCAGAGAGCGTTCTATTATATCGTCCAATTTTGCCTTATTTTTCACTCCGTGTGTCCTCGGCCCGTAAGCAATATTGTCGTAGATGCTCATAGGAAAAGGATTCGGCTTTTGAAAAACCATGCCAATACTGCGGCGAAGCTCATTGACATCGACATCTGCATCAAAAATATTATCGCCCCTATAATACACTTCTCCTGTAATCCGTACACCAGCGATAAGGTCATTCATTCGGTTTAACGATTTAAGGAAAGTAGACTTCCCACACCCGGAGGGGCCAATCAGTGCCGTAATGCTCTGTCCTTCAATCTCAATATTTACATCTTTCAAAGCCTGTGTACTGCTATACCACAGGCACAGGTCTTTTACCACCATGGCAGGATTTTTGTCATGATTCATTATATTATTCATACATTTCTCCTTTTTTGGAAATATCTGCTCGCCAGTGTAGCCGACAGATTGATGAACATGGTCAAAATCATCAGGATAGCGGCAATTGCAAAGGCTATACCAAATTCCCCGTTTTCTTTTGCATAGACATATAATGCGACCGTCAATGTTGCCCCTGCACTGCCAAGCCCTTCAAGAATCCCGTTCAGGGCATGGGCAAAACCAGCCGTAAAAAGAAGTGCCGCTGATTCTCCCAAAATTCGCCCCACTGACAATATACAGCCTGTTATGACTCCATCAATACAACCTGGAAGCACAACGGTATAAATCACACGCCACTTTCCAGCTCCCAGCCCAAAAGCACCTTCACGGTAACTTTGCGGTACTGTTTTCAGGCTTTCCTGCGTTGTGCGCATAATCGTAGGCAGATTCATGATTACCAAAGTAAATGCCCCCGCTAAGAGGGAAGTTTTCATACCAAAAAACTGACAGAAAAACAGCATACCTACAAGTCCATAAATAATAGACGGAATCCCTGATAAGGTTTCGGCTGCATACTCAATCATTTCTACCAGTTTCTTATTTTTGGCATATTCTGTAAGATAAATCGCCGCACCAACTCCAAGCGGGAGAACAAATACCAAAGTTGCCGCTACAATATAGACTGTGTTAAGAATATCCGGCAGTATCCCGATCTGGTCAGACAGATAACTCGGTTTCGTAGTAAGCAGCTCCCAAGATACATTCGGCAGCCCTTTCCACAATACATAACCAATCAAAAATAATACCAATGCACAAGTAATGCATACGGAAATCCCCATCAACACACGCATGGCTGTAATATATGTTTTCCTTCTAAGGGAAATTGATTGTTTTTCCATCTATATTTACTCCTTGCTTTGTTTCAAAAAGAAATTTAATACGGCATTTATCAGCATGATAAAGAGGAATAAAACCAACGCAATCGAAAATAATGCCTGTTTCTGTAAACTTCCGTCAGCCGCATAAGACATTTCACTTGCCACAGCGGTTGTAAGGAAACGGACGCTCTGAAAAATTTTCGGCATATTTGGGGCGTTCCCCGCCACCATCATAATAGCCATAGCCTCGCCGATAGCCCTGCCAACGCCTAACACAACAGCCGCCGCAATGCCGCTTTTTGCCGCCGGAACGGATACACGGAAGTATGTTTCAATCGGTGTCGAACCAAGCGCAAGGGAAGCATCCTCATATTCCTTTGGAACAGCTTCTAATGCCGTAAGCGACACTTTAATGATTGAGGGTAATATCATAATTGCAAGTACAATGATAGCAGCAAACAGGCTGGCTCCATCGGGGATATGGAAAACAATCCGTATCCCTGGCACAAGCACCATCATTCCCACAAGCCCATAAACTACCGACGGAATGCCAGCCAATAAACTTACCGCTGTTTCAATAACGGTTTTTATTTTTAACGGCGCAATCTTAGCAAGATAAACTGCTGTCATAAAGCCAATTGGCACTCCAAGTACGATTGCGCCAGCCGTACCATAAATACTGGTAAGGATAAACGGAAAAATCCCATATTGCGGCTGTGCTGCTGTAGAAGCCCATTTCTTCCCGAAAAGGAAATTCAAAACTCCTATTTTTCGGATAGCCGGAATCCCTGATATGACAAGGTAAACAGTAATCAGGAGTACACAGCCAACTGTAATCAGACCAAGTATCAGGAATATGCCATGTATGGCATTCTCCATGAACTGTTTTTTGTTCATTTGACTTCACCTTCCAAAACCTTTCATAATCCGCCGGATTATTTATTTACTGGTACTGCACCCGCAGATGAGATAATCTCACCTGCTTCAGATGAAGTAATATAATCAAAGAATTTCTGTGCAGTTGCCGAAAGCTCTGCGCCGCTCTTTGTCACTAACACAAACGGACGCTGCACCACATAGCTACCATCTTTTACCGTTTCCTCCGCAGGTACAATACCGCCGACAGAAAGGGTTTTTACCGTATCCTTTACAGATGCAAGGGAAGCATATCCGATTGCCGCCGGATTGCCTGCCACCGTTGTAATCACATCCCCGGTAGATGTAAGCTCCTGACGGTATTTGCAGGCATCCTCCGTGTCCGTAATGGATTCAAAGCCATCTCTTGTACCACTCCCGGCTTCACGTCCAATCAGGACAATTTCCAGATCATTGCCGCCTATATCCTGCCAGTTTGTTATTTCCCCTCTATAAATCCTGCTAATCGTTTCAAGGTCAAGGTCATTTACCGGATTATCCGGATTTACAATGACAGCAATCCCGTCAAGCGCAAGCACCGTTTCAGTCAATCCCTGCGCTTTTTCTTCTTCCTTTAAGTTACGGCTGGAAAGACCAATATCGCAGCGTCCTTCTGCCACAGCCGTAATTCCGGAGCCGGAACCGGTAGGGTTATATGTAAAGGTTACACCGGAATTGTTTTCCTCAAAAGCTTCGCCCAAAGCACCGATTACTTTTTCCATAGAGGTTGAGCCATCCGTAGATACTGTTTTGCTGTCCGCCTTCCCGCATCCGGTCATAGCTACGAGTGCAAGTGATAAAGTGGCAACAAAAGTAACAATTTTTTTCATAATAATTTTCTCCTTTTTTCTTTGTGATATTTTCTTCTACGCTTTTTATCATAAATACTGCTTGTAAAATCAAAAACATAACTTATGTCAAATTTTTGTAAAATGAACAGACTTGCCATAAAAACTGCATCATGGAAATGTGCATAACTGACTATTCCGTCATGGATAACTCTATTCACAGGACATGGAAAAGCAAAGTGCAGCTTTCCCACATCCTGCAAACAGAGTTACCCACAACTCCATAAGATAGCCAGTTATACGACATTTCCACAATGCCGATTACGGCGAAATCCCACTCATTCATTCCATTTTTTCATAAAACACAAATAAGAAAAGCTCTGCATCTCACAGAGCCTTTCTAACCTTTGATTATTCGCCAACTACCGTTCCATTTTCCTCACAAAAACAACATTATAGATATATCTCTGCCGCTTTTGCAAAAGTAGCTTTCCTCATGATAAGTTCCGACTGTTTTTCTTCCGGCAAACCCTCAAACACACCTTTATAGCCCTTCTCCAGCAACGGTGTGCCTTTTGCCAGTAAATACAGTTTTGTATTCAGCCATTCTTCCCACAAATCTTCAAATAGTTCCACACTGTCTGTAAAAGTTATGGCATCTTCAAAACCATGTGGCAGATTATAATATTTTAGCATTACAAAGCCATACCTGCCTACATCAAGCACTACGATATTCTCCATCTCATACAGCTCTGCAAACGCATCTGCCACCTTTTGACACTTTGTCCGTTCTTCCTCTGTGATATAAATTTTCTTTTCCATATAGCCTTACCTCGTTTCTTATAAAATTTTACCATATTCATTTTATAAGAACCACCTGCACACCAGCTTTTCTTCCACTTGTTTTTGGCAAAACCCACTTTACTAACAATTCACTTCATCCCTTGAGTTCCCGCAGTATGTCCTCACTTTGAAAGCCTCTGCGCATCAAAAATTGATAGAATCTGCGCTGCTCCTCCCTGGTGGCGGTTTCAGCGGAATAATGCTTTTTCTCCATCCATCTGCGAATCAGAAGACTTTCATCCGGGGTTTCTGTCTCCTCGCCTGCCTCCTCTAATATGTCTCTGGAAATTCCTTTTTTGTAAAGAAGCTCCTGCTCCACCTGCCGGCGGCTCTTTATCTGGCAGCGGCTTTTCAGATAATTGACGGCATACCGCTTATCGTCAATGTAGCCGTACTGCTTCACGTAGCGAATGGCCTCTTCCACAATCTCAGGTTCGTAATTACGGCTCAATTTGGTACGCAGCTCCTGTTCTGTCCGATCGCACCGTTCCAGAAGATAAAGTGCACGATGCTTTGCACGCTTTAACTCATCCATTATTTTTCAGCAGCCACCTTGGATTTCTTTTCTTTGGATTCCGCTGTCGGCTTTTCCTCGGCAATCACAGCGGATTCCAGGCCAAAGCCTTCCCGTACCCGCTCTTCGATCTCCTGACAAACAGCCACATTCTGCCGAAGATAGGTCTTGGCATTCTCGCGCCCCTGACCAATCTTGTCGCCGTTGTAGGCATACCAGGCGCCGCTCTTATTGACCACGCCCGTATTCACGGCCAAATCCAGAATATCACCTTCCCGGGAAATACCCTCGCCGAACATAATATCAAACTCCGCTTCCTTAAACGGCGGTGAAATCTTATTCTTTACCACTTTGATCTTGGTACGGTTGCCTACCATCTCTCCGCCTTGCTTTAAGGTTTCCACACGGCGCACGTCCAGACGGATAGAGGAGTAAAATTTCAGTGCCCGGCCTCCCGTAGTCGTCTCCGGATTGCCGAACATCACGCCTATCTTCTCACGAAGCTGGTTGATAAAGATCACGGTACAATTGGACTTGCTGGTTACGGCCGTCAGCTTTCTCAATGCCTGGGACATCAGACGCGCCTGCAGGCCCACATGGGAATCTCCCATATCTCCCTCTATCTCCGCTTTTGGCACCAGCGCTGCCACGGAGTCCACAATGATGATATCTACGGCCCCGGAACGCACCATAGTCTCCGTTATCTCAAGGGCCTGCTCTCCGTTGTCCGGCTGGGATATGTACAGATTGTCTATGTCCACTCCGATATTCTTGGCGTAGACAGGGTCCAGAGCGTGCTCCGCATCAATAAAGCCTGCGATTCCGCCACGCTTCTGGACCTCTGCTACCATATGCAGGGCAACTGTGGTCTTACCGCTGGATTCCGGTCCGTAGACCTCGATAATTCTTCCTTTGGGAACACCACCAAGTCCCAGAGCCATATCAAGGCTCAGACAGCCTGTGGGGGTTGTCTCTATCTGCATGTGTGCTCCCTTGTCTCCCAGCTTCATCACGGAGCCTTTGCCAAACTGCTTCTCAATCTGTCCCAATGCCGCATCCAATGCTTTTAATTTTTCTTCTTTTACCATCTTAATCTCCTATTCCAGTTCCGTATTATCCCTCCCAATGCACTTTGACTAAATCAATTTCCAGTCGCAGGATCATGCGCCTGTAAATCGATTTGTGTATTGGGAGGGATATTACTGTTTCCAGTTCCGTATTATCCCTCCCAATGCACTTTGACTAAATCAATTTCCAGTCGCAGGATCATGCGCCTGTAAATCGATTTGTGTATTGGGAGGGATATTACTGTTTCCAGTTCCGTATTATCCCTCCCAATACACTTTGACTAAATCAATTTCCAGTCACAGAATCGTATGCCTGTAAATCGATCTGTGCATTGTGAAGAATATTATTGATTCCTGCACCAAACATACATTTTCCGAATGTTTGTTCGTTTTCTGGTTACTATACTATTATATTTTTCTTCTTCTGTCAAGTAAAAATGGGAAAACGGCGAACTGCCCTGACAGACAGGATTATCCTATCATATGTATGTGTAATTATACAAAAACTAAGATTAACACGCTTTTTTCGTATAAAGCAAAAATTCTTCCTCCAACGCCTGAATGTATCCCGGATTTATTTCATTTTTCGGGCAGCCAAGAAAGGTTATTACACCTGTAACAGCTGATTTTCCAATATGGATGTCCCAATCCTTCAAAATATCCATCCCCAGTAAAATATTGCTTGTTCGATCATAGTTTATCCCAATTATAGCATTTCCGATATGAAATTGGCTTAATTCCCAGTCCTCGACTAAATGATAAAATTTCAGTGCTTTACAATCTATAGCTTTGTCATTCTTTATTAACCAACTGTCCTTTTCTCTTGTTTCTGATGTATCACTTATTCCATAACTTCTCACATACCTTACGCCATTTCGCAATGCCTGCTGCTTTAATTCCAATGCCATGTTATTGTCCACACCTAATCTTTTTATAGGAACACAAGTCTTGCTGCATCCAGTATCAATTTTAAACTTTTATATAGCTATTCGTCATAGTGCACACCTTCCTCCATTTCCGTAAGATCCTGATAAAAATCAAAGACAGGTTTTTCCAATCTGTTTGATTCCACATTCAATTCCTTACCTATAAACGAAACAATGCCTGTGATTATATTTTGAGTTATTTTTACGCCCGTTAAAACGATATGATACCCATAAATATTTCTTAACTGCTTTTGATTGACCAACATACCCATCTGAATCTCACTGATATTGCAGAATACCTTCCTTTCCTCTGTTGCCATATATCCTTTCTCCTTCCTCACATGATTCTTCACTTAATTCCTACCCCTGAATTGAATGAATAAATATTATACTCTTTTCCACAACACTTAATTGGTAAAATGGGAAAACGGCGAACTGCCCTAACGGATAGGTTTATCCTATCATACGTTAGGGCAGCCCTGCAAGCAATTTTTCAAAATTTCAACAGGTTTTATCCGCACATCTTAGCTATTTTACGACATCTGACTCTATCGGCTCCAAATCCACCACAACCAGCTCCGGCCGGTTGAAAATCCTCGGAACAGACGTACTCTCCCTTGCCAGTCCGCGGCTTACAATCATAGTCAAATTCTCAGCCGTATAGCTTCCTCCGGCATACTTTGGAAAGACGCCCTGATCCGGAGCAAACACACCGTTGATAAGCCCCGGAAGCCGCCATTGTCCTCCGTGTGCATGGCCGGACAGAACCAGATCAAAATCATAATCTCCATAAACATCTATCCATTCCGGCCGATGGGCCAGCAAAATTGTATAAAGCCCGTTGCCGGACACACGCTCCAAAGCTTGAAGCTGCTCCTCCGATCCCACATCCGAATCCGTATATCTTATAACATCCGGATCGGAAATCCCGCAGATATTTATGTGCTGGCCGCGAAGCTCTATGATATCACTCGTCCCGCTCAAAACAGTCACTCCATAGGCACGAAACAAATCCAGAATATCCTCAATCCGATTGCTCCAATACTCATGATTTCCTGTCACATAATAGCAGGGATAATGATCTGCAATTCCTTTTAAAAGAGCTTCCGTATTATCATTCGGAATCTTATCATCACAGATATCGCCGCCCAGCAAAATGACATCCGGCTTCTGCCTGTCAATGGCTTCAATAAGCGTTCTTTGCTCCTCCCCGTATTTGCAGGAATGCAGATCCGTTATCAGAACTATACGAATCGAAGCGCTTATTTTATCCGAACAAACGGTATAACTTCTGACCTTAAGTCTTGTATCAAATGCTGCCAGCAATATCAGCAGCAACCCCAAAAGCACGGATACAAAAACAATTTTTTTCTTCACCGGCCCCTCCTTCCTCAAAAACCCTTACACACTGTTTTCCATCTCTTTACTCCGAAATCTGAAAATGCTGATAATCCTTCAAGCTCTTCCAATCTCCTCCCCAGGTAAAGCCACGCTCGGAAAAGAGCTGCCAGCACAGATCCCCGTCCTTTCCAATCTTGTGAGGAAAATCCGCCTCCCGATCCGCGTAAGGCTCGCTTCCTTCGGGAGAAATATGCTCCACACCGCCGGGATAAGTCACATAAGGATTGTAAAAAGGATTAATATCAATGGCAAGGCCGTATGCATGACGGGAAAGCTTCTTACTCCCCTCCACTACCCGATAATTAAAGGCCGATGTATTATTGTCCAGAAGGGAGGCGTGATCATCTCCGTCATAATCATCAATCAGGCGCATCTTTTCAATCTGGTAGCCGCTTTCATAAAGGGTTTGAAAAATCTCCAGAATCGTATCCGCAATGGATACATGAACGATCAGCTCCCCTACGTGAGTCTGCTCATCAAAGCCCACATACAAAAGCCGCAGGTAACGCAGATCTTCTAAGGCGATATCCTCATTTTCCACATAGGAAACACCATCCATCCGGGCAAATACCTCCTCCGGTATCTCCTGCGCATAAAAAAGGGTCGAAACCTCTTCCCGGGTCAGTTCCTGCTCCACAACCGTTCCGGACATGCAGGTGCGGTAGTCCGGCTCATTCTCTTCCTCTTCCGTTTCCGCCGGCTCAGGCCGGAAGACGCTTTCGGAATCCTCCCCGCCCGGCAGTTCTTCCTGTTCCTGCTGCTCTGCCGCTCTCCAGGTTTCCAACTCCTCCGGTCCGGCATTTCCCGATTCGGCATATTCCTGATCTGTTTCCTGCTCCGGCTGTCTTTTCTCTTCATTTTTATCCTGCAAGCATCCGCATAACAGGCAAATGGTCATTCCTGCGACGGAAATGACCATTTTCATAGAATCCCACTTTAACTGTTTCACAATTATTCTCCAATTTCCGGTTCTAGCCTTTCGCCCCAATATACCCCTGTGCCTTCAGAAATTCCGCACAGAGCACGGAGCCGCCGGCCGCGCCGCGGACGGTGTTGTGGGAAAGACCCACAAACTTCCAGTCATAGACATGATCCTCCCGGATTCTTCCGATGGAAATGCCCATGCCTTTCTCAAAGTCCACATCCAGCTTCACCTGGGGACGGTTATCCTCTTCCATATACTGAATAAATTGCTTCGGAGCGCTGGGCAGCTCAAGCTCCTGGGGCAGTCCGCGGTAGCTCGTAAGCTTCTCAATCAACTGCTCCTTTGTCACCTTTTTGCGGAACTTTACAAATACAGCCGCCGTATGGCCGTTCAGCACGGGAACACGGATGCACTGACAGGTGATAACCGGCTCCTTGGCAAGCTTGATCTCGCCGTCCTCACAGGTTCCAAGAACACGCAAAGGCTCTTTCTCGCTCTTCTCTTCCTCTCCGCCGATATAGGGAATCACGTTTTCCACCATTTCCGGCCAATCCTTAAAGGTCTTTCCGGCTCCGGAAATCGCCTGATATGTAGTTGCCACCACCTCATAAGGCTCGAACTCCTCCCATGCCTTCAATGCCGGAGTATAAGACTGAATGGAGCAATTGGGCTTCACGGCAATAAAGCCTCTCTTTGTTCCCAGACGCTTCTTCTGCTCCTCGATAATCTTCACATGCTCAGGATTGATCTCGGGAATGATCATAGGTACATCCGGCGTCCAGCGGTGAGCGCTGTTGTTGGAAACCACCGGTGTCTCGGTTTTTGCGTATGCCTCCTCAATGGCTTTGATCTCATCCTTGGTCATATCAACGGCGCTGAATACAAAGTCTACCTCTGCGGCGACCTTTTCCACCTCATTTACATTCATAACAATAAGCTTCTTTACGGACTCCGGCATAGGGGTATCCATCTTCCAGCGTCCTCCTACGGCCTCCTCGTAGGTCTTTCCGGCGCTTCTCGGACTTGCCGCAATCACAACAACCTCAAACCAGGGATGATTCTCCAGCAGGGAAATAAAACGCTGTCCCACCATTCCGGTGCCTCCTAAGATTCCAACTCTCAATCTGTCACTCATTTTTCATATTCTCCTCTTAATTCCTCTGATGTGCGGTATCCGGAATCCGCGGCAGCCCGGATAATGGAATCTGCCTGAGCTTCCCTGCATAACCGCCTTTTTTCTATGTATCCTATCGCATTTTTAGGGAAAATGCAAGTATTTATTTTCTCAGAAATCACAAAATGAACCGCAAAATTATACGGCCAAAATACATAGGGCATCATAATCCGGAATAAGGGAATCATGAGTCATAAAAACCATATTTTCCACGGATGCCTGACATATAAGCATCCGATCAAAGAGATCTTTGTGAGGCGAAGCATTCTCCTTTCGGTTTAATCCTGCCAAAGCAAAAATATGATTCTCCCTGACCAACAGCTTCTGATACCCCGACTGTCTGCAGTATTCCGAAATTTCTTTCGCGCAAACCGGCATCGCATCCGGGTGCGCCAGGTGCTTTAATTCTACCTCCCACAAAGAAATAAGGCTATAGTAAATTCTGTTTTCGGTGTTTTCAATCAGTTTTCTCGCTTTTCCCGGCAGTCTGTCATCATTGGAAAGCGCCCAGAGAAGAAT
>Ga0224741_10104_pt1 | contig 14207 bp, 12 predicted proteins | sample LIM_E_Water_Pos_FD_161629 | JGI IMG/M metagenome (GOLD analysis project Ga0224741, IMG submission 161629) | Enriched cells from gastrointestinal tract of the lab mouse from Pacific Northwest National Laboratory (PNNL), Richland, Washington... | ecosystem: Host-associated > Mammals > Digestive... | reverse complement strand
TTTTCTGGCAGAAACAAGTCCACCATTATCTTTGTGGATGACCCGGAAACGATTATCCTTCTGCACATATTCGTCGATAATACGACAGCTTCCATCTGTGGAACCATCATCTACACAAATAACTTCAATATCCTGTAATGTCTGATTTTGTACGCTGTCCAGACACTTCTTCAAGTATTTTTCTGTATTATATACAGGAATGATAATAGATACTTTACACATATTTCCTCAATCCAGCTTAAAAACAAAGGTCCCCTCTATCCATTCAGGTTTTTTCCAATAAATCTTGTCCTGCAAAACCTTTTTTTCTAAAAGTCCTTTCTTTATTTCCATTGCTGTTTTTTCACTTTCCACCGCTATTATGACAAAATCATATTCTGTAGTTAGCGCCTCATTAATTGTGCATATTCTTCTGTCATTTTTCTGCTTTTCATAACTGCTGTCTGTCCAAATGACCTTAGAAAAATAGCTGTTCTTCGCCAACTGCACGTAATAACAATAACCAACCTCTCCAGCTCCGTATAAAATAATTTGAGTTTTTCCTGCAAAATCGTGGTATGGGAACTGCCAGAATTTGCTGTTTTGGACACCTAATCCTATTTTCAGCATATCCCTGGCCGCTGTAATTCCATACCACCTTACCTGTCTGGCACATATCTGATATTTCTTACAATGCTCTAATAGTTCTGTAAGTAAAACAGCATACGAAACCAGGGCTCTTTCATCATTTTTTCTTGAAACAGAATCCTTGTGTACGCGATAATGATAGGGTGCATACCTAAGAACTGACATTTTCTCTGATTCAGCAATACACATCAATGTAACCAGTGCATCCTCCCCCCATGTAATGCGTTTATCAACATCAAGCAATTCCCTGCGCACCAGTTCCCGTTTAAATAATTTATCACACAAATGCGGCTCAATTAATCTTTCCTGATCGTAATTGCTTCCGAATGCAAGCACATACGGCAGTACTTCCTGCCAAATCATTTCCGAGTCATACAAACCTTCTGCCAGTCTGTTATAACGTATTTCTCTGCTTCCAGCCTTTTCATATATGCAGCCGCAGCAGACCATATCAGCATTATATTCTATGGCTTTCTTCCACAAAGTACAAAACATTTCCCGGTCAATCCAGTCATCACTGTCTACAAATCCTATGAATTCTCCCTGTGCTGCCAGTACACCATTCAGCCGTGCGGTATTCTGCCCCATATTCTTTTGATGAATAACACTGATATTTTCAAATTTTACTGCAAATTCATCACAAATACTCCCTGTTCCATCCGTAGAACCATCATCCACCAGAATAATTTCCATATCTTCCAATGTACTTGCAAGTACGCTTTCTATGCATTCTTTTATAAATTGTTCCGAATTATATGCAGGTATGATAACGCTGACTTTTATTCTCTTACCATTACAATCCATTTCCTATCACTTCCAACATTCTATCTGCCACTTCCTGCGACGCCTTTCCTTGATCAAAGGGTTTGTATTTATCAAAAAATTTTTTCAGTTGCTGCTGATATACATTTTCCGTATAGTTACATATTTCCCTATACAGTTCCTCCATACTAAAGGCTTCTATATACGGCATTTCAGAAAAAGGTATATAAAAACCTCTTTCTTCCCTATAAGCATCGGCATCAGGATGATATAGGAACACTGGCTTTTTCTGTAACGAAAAATCCCACATAACAGAAGAATAATCTGTAATAAGCATATCAGCCAATGCCAGTATTTCCTGTACATCAGGATAATCCGATGCATTGACTACTCTATCAGAAAAAACATACCGTTTCTCCCTGCCAGCCATCTGGGGATGCTCACGAATCAACATAATGCAGGGGCACAAATATAATTTCTCACATGCCTGCAAAATATATGATGCGTCAATCAAATTGCTTTCCCCTTTCCGTACCGTCGGCGCATACAAAATAACTGCTGCATCATACGGCAGTCCCATATCTTTCTTGATATTGTCAATATCAGGCTGTTTCCTAAAAAACACATCGTTTCTTGGGCACCCATATTCCAAGATATTTCCATAATAGTGAAATGCCCTTCTATACTGCAGACTGCAAAAATCTGTTCCCGATAAACATAAATCCACCATTTTCATGTTATGTTCCAAAAGTTCCAGATAACTGCCCGGCAAATTAGGCGCATCATACTCAATTTTTTTCAAGGGTCCACAGCCATGCCATGTCTGTATATAGTACTGTCCATTTCTTTTTCTGGAAAGAAAATCCTTATGCTGATTGTCAACCCATATCTGGGCCGTAGCCAGTTCATAATAATATTCATATGTGCCATATTGTATTGACCGGACCGCATCAGGAATGTCCTCTCTACTGCCAGTCACCGCCCAAAGACAATCCACTCCCTTTATCTTCCTTCTTATAATTTCCTCACAGATATATTTAGGATTGCATCCGTATCCCCGCCCACTAAAATTAACAAATAGTATTTTCCCTTTCTGAACAGGCTTCTCATAGAATTCCCTATACATTTTTTCTGCCAGTTCATCGGCAGTCATAACGTTCCTGAACCCTTTTTTAAGCAGTTCACATTTGACCGTTTCCGCCGAAGAAAGCATCATTGCAACAACAATCAGGGCATCCGTCTTATATTTTCCCGCCTGCAAGTCATTGATATCATATACTTTGTATTCCTCTACAAATGGTGGTTTTTTTTTCACATCCGTAACCACTATATGTACCACTTTGTTTTTACAGAATTCCTTCAGTAGGCGGCATACCGCTTTTGCAACTCCGCCTGCTCCATAAATGAATATGTCCCGATAGTCCCGCAATAACTTTTCTATTACATTTTCCATATTTACCTACTTATCATTTCGCATAACCTGTTTAAATGCTTATTCTCAAATAATGTACCAGTGCCATATACCGTTCCTTATCATTAAAACAAAAGTATTCTACTCCTGCCTTTAAAAGCATTTCCGTGATCTCATTATGGAATTTAGGCATCATCGCCACTATAATTCCATAGTCTCTTCTAAGTTTCTGAAATTCTGATAAAAAAATAACCGGAAGATCACAGATTTCTTTTTCATATTTCTCCTGACCGTCAGAAATAACAAATAGACTGGGGGAGACATGGTTTGCCTTTAGGAACCTGTACATTTCTCTCCCAATTTCTCCTGCTCCATATATTGCAATTTTTTCATGCATCCCAGCAAATGCCAATAACGCTCCAACATTCTCCTGCGCCTCTTTGTGTACGATATCATCTACTGTAAAAACCGGAAGCTGACACGGTGTAACAAAAATATTTCCTTCATCATGTAAAAATTCCATTATCTTTTCATTCTGGTCAAAATCCCTTTTAGACCAGAAGTTAGGATGCCCCTGTATAACCATATAAGGAAAATTCCTAAGCTGATTATAATTTTTTATAAAAAAATCAAAATCTATTTTCCCTGTTGCAACTTCCATATCACAACGGACAAGCAATTGACGGGCATTTGCAGCAGCCATACCGTCAACTGCAAACAAATAGTTTTTTATTTCCGGAGCAACGGTTTCCAAAGCGTCAATTGTGGTTTCAGTACTATTGTTATGGGGTGAGCCAAAGGTAACGGCTGTCTGACCCAACTCAGTCTTCATTAGCTTTTGAGTGTCTGATATTGACTGGCATTGCTGTTCATATGATGCGGAAGAAAATTCATCTATCGTATGGAAATAACCGTGGTTCCAAATCTCTATTCCCTTTTTTATCCATTCTTTCAGTTTATTTTTGTAAAGAGTATCCCCTAAAGCCAGACTTTGCCCTATCAATCCCATAGATACGGGCATCCCTCTTGTCAGGGAAAAATCTGCTACACAGGTAAATGCCATCATATATTTAAGTGATAAATCATCATATTTCATAACTATGTAAGACATGATACCCCCCTGTCACTTTCCACCGCATACAAATTTATACTCTTTTGCCCGGCTTCATGTATCACATCTTCCAGTGATATAATTGGAAAGCATACCTTTTCACACAGCAGTTTACTGATCTCATCAAAATATGTAACTGCTGTTACAATCATTAAGTCAACATTCTCCAACTCTCCATCTGGGTGGAAGATAGGCAGATCTGTACATATATTATCCATATTTTGATCAACTGCATACTTTATATTCACACCAGTTCCGTCCAGTTCTTCTGCAAGCCGCAGTCCCATACATCCCATACCGTAAATTGCCACATTCCTACAGCCTGTTTCCCATAAATACTTTCCGATGCTGATGTTTCTTTGTTTATTTGCCATCCACTGGTTCATAAGCTGAAACAAATAGTAGTACTTCACTTCTGCCCTTCTGGCATTTTCATCTCTTTCTTTCCGGTGAAGCGCTGTCACATCCTGCTCAAGATATTGACGGTACTCATTTATAATTTCCTGTTCTTCTTTTTGCTGCTGGCTGATGCTTTTAATTCTGCTGCTGATCCCTGTTGTATCATAAAAGCTTACAATTAAAGGAATACTCATACATGTACTTCCTTTGCTTACACAATATACCAGCCATTCATAATCAGCACGGATTTTAATTGTTTCTCTGAAATAGTGGTTAATCAGCAATCTCCTAGGCGCAAATATCGTCTGATGACAAGGCATGTATCCTTCCAGCAGTTTTTCCTTCAGAGTTCCTTTCTGCTTTGAGTAATCCTGTATCTGTTTTGAACCATCGGCGGATATCCGGCAGATTTTACCATAATAGATTGCATCTGTATTTTCTTTTATATAAGAAACTGCGTCCCTTACCACCTGATTATTATAAAATGTATCTCCCGCATTTAAGAAAAACACATAGTCACCGCTGGCTCTGGAAATTCCACGATTCATGGCATTATATATACCATGATCTTTTTCACTATAAAAATGAATACTGTCATATCCCGCATATTCTTTCATCATGTCAGATGTTCCATCCGATGAACAGCCATCCAAAATCAGATATTCAATATTCTCATAGGTCTGTCGGCATACACTTTCTATGGTTTCCTTTAATAATCTTCTTTCGTTAAAGCAAACAGTAATCACAGTTACTTTTAACATGCGTTATACACCTCATCCAGAATATCCTCAAGAGAAATAATAGGACAACTCATTTTCTTTGAGAGCTTTTCTTCTATCTCATCAAAAAAGGCAACTGCCGTTACTACCACAGCATCCACTTCTTCCAATTCATCTTCCATAGTCATGATATCTATATCTGCATAAATTTGACCTGCATTTTTGTCAATACCATAAACAGCCTGTATCCCGGATTCCCTCAACTCATTCAGCAGCGTTTCGCCAGCATAACTCATGCCATAAACAGCTATTTTTTTGTACCCTTTTTCCTCAAAGTAAGATATCAGGTTTTTTCCCTCCTGCTTCACTTTCACCCACTGATTCATCATCAGAAATAAGGCAAGATGCTTCTCAGACAAGTTTCTGTTCCGGACGATCTCCTTCCCTGTCCTTTTCCCAACTGCAAATGCACCTGCTGCCATTCCTACAAATGCTGACAATGCCGAAGTAATAAATTTATTCATTTTAATCCTCCTTATGATCTTACAGACTTTCTCTGGAGCGTGTTTGAAATAGGAAATGAATTTTAAAACATACTCTAAGCTAAGGCATCTTCCAAATCTGCCTGTTTAACACCATTCCTTTATTTTCCAAATATTCTATTGCTCTGTCACTGCCTTTTGCAAAACTGACACAATAAAAATTTCCCTCTTGTGGGAGAATATTTTCAGGTCTGATAACTGGTATCCCACAGCAATTTCCCTCTTTATATGTATCAATAAAAGCAGCAATTTCCATATCAGGACATAATTTTTTTAAAATCCCAAACGCAAGCTTTCCAATCTTTCCGGCTCCCCATATATATATTTTCCCTTCTGTGAAATTTTTTCTTATAAAAGTGTAATATAAAAGTCTCTTGTCAATCCATTCTTCCCCCATTCTGTCAAAGTCCCGTAACAGACTTTCGGTCTGCTTTACATCTTCCTCCATCTCTAGAAATGGCTGAATATCCTTAAAAGACTTATCCGAAATTATATCTTTGTAATACAAATCTATCTGACTTCTCACATGATCCCTTTTAAAATTTGTATTCCAGGTTTCTTCCGCATTTTGGTGTATCTTATCTATCCTTCCATTTTTGTAATAATCCAAGCAGTTCTCTATACTCTTTCCAATACTTTTTTCTGAAAAATCCATACTAATAAACGAGTTTTCTTTGTCCTTAAATACTTCGGGAATTCCTGCAACAGGTGTTGAAATAATGGTTAGCCCATATGTCAGGGCTTCAACAACAGACATCGGGAATGATTCATTATAGCTGGCACAGAGCAGACAATCGCTATTTTCCAGAAGTGGTATAATGTTACTGACAAATCCATGAAAAACAACGTTATGCTCCAAACCATGTTCTCTTACATATAATTTACATTCTTCTGCATAATCAGTTTCACCACGCCCTGCAATGTGCAGCGTAATTTCATAATCATTCGCTATGCATTGTTCTATTGCCTTAATAGCTGCCATCTGGTTTTTGTACACATATAAATCCCCCAGCATCAGTATCGCTATATCGTGCCCTAAATATGTATTTTTCCTCTTCACACTATCCCGTATCGCAACCGGCCGAATACACTTTGATTTTATCCCCAGCTGCCTGCTCCATCTTTCTGCGTATAACAGTGAATCGCATAGATGATAATGTGAGTATATATCTCCTGGACAAATTTTAAATTCCTCTTCCTTCAATTGATATATATTCATCAAATGCGGGATTCCCAATTTCCTTGATACATACTCTGCCGCCAGATTTAACTGCACACTATGAAAAAAAGTAATTCTCTCTCTCTTGGCAAATAGTTCGATATCATCAGCACTATTCACTCCCCCGGTAAAATCAATCAGATAAAAATTGTGTGCAGTCTCATATTGAATACCTATATAAGGCAAATTGTTTATTTTACACCTCCGGACATACTCATCATTACAGTTTCCTTCTCCGTCTACTGGGATAACCACAATAACGTCATATAAACCAGCCATCAGTGACGCCTGCTGTAATAATAAATTACCAGCCCCTCCAAGTCCTTTGGGAATATCCAGAAAATATGCTATTTTAGTCTCACCTGGAGAGTCCATGCTCAGCCTCCTGCAATTTACTTATACGCCACTATGATACATCTGTTTTCGTCAAATGCTTTTCCGCCAATTTCACAGACTGCTTCAAAAAGCTGTGGACTGATTTCACTTTCTATATCATAAAAATGTTTTGGCCAGACTTCCTGTATTTTCTTCACTGAATGTACAAAATATCCTGCTGCTTTAAAGAGATTTCCTAATGTTAAGCAGTTCCATGTATACAAATGATTATTTATATCGCTCCTCTGATATTCGGTATCGCAGGATTCATTTGGGACATGAAATACGATCCGTCCGCCGCTTTTCAGCTTACTATGCAGTTCCTTTAATACTCCTAACGGATTCTCCACATGTTCTAATACACTTGTTGAAATGATAATATCTGCAAAATCATCTGGAAGTTCACTTATATATTTAACACTTTTAATTCCTGACTTCTCAGCAGACTCTCTTGCCGTATCATTTATCTCTATACCTATTTTTTCTTTTGCCTCAATATGATTCAAAAGGTATCCGCCGCCACATCCAAATTCAACTACTTTCATATCCTTATTGATATATGGACTGAATATGCCGGCTTTAATTTTCCCTCCAAATTCTCCCATTTTTTTCTGCCATTCAAAGTATTGCTCATCATAATATTCCTCCCCGCCTCCAAAATCAATTTGTGATACAGAGATAAAATTATGTATATTTTCGTTCGATAACTGCTGTTTTATCTCCCTTTCAAAATCACTGCATATGACAATCATTAATTCACTACCATTCATCCTGCATAATTCTTCAAATGAGATCACTTTCAATCCGCAAAACAATTCCCTTTGTTTTCTTTCATCATTATCGCAAAAAGCTATCACATTGGATAATTTTCCATTTATTTTAGAAAAACCTATTTTCCCGTTTTGGCCGGCTCCCCAAATTACAATTTTTTTATCTTTTAGATATTTTAAATAATCAATATCATTATTTATATACATTACATTTTCTCCTAGTGCCCTGTAAAGTCCAAAACTGTATCAAAAATATGATTTGATAATCTATAATCTGTATCAAAAACAGGGCACTATATTTATAGCTGTTATTCATCAAAAATTGGGGCCGGATACAGGCGTTTAAGTTTTATTCTGGCATCTTCTGCTGTGAACTGCCAGTTCACACCAATTTGTTTTTGATTGCGGTCGCATTCCCAGGCTGAAATTATGGAATTGAGTTCTTCCAGGCTATTGATCCTTCTGTTTCCAAGGCACTGTATTGTTAGTGAGCTGAGTTCTGTTTCCGCAATATTCAGCCAGCTTCCATGTTTTGGCGTATAGTGCATTTCATATTTCTGCGACAGTTTATAAGCCGTTTCTGGCGGAAACGCCTCGTAAAAGGATGCTTTGCTATGGGTATTCAGGTTATCAGACACCAAAATGATTTTATTGCAGTCTGCATAATATTCTTCCGCAACCTGGCGCATCATTTTTGCGTAATCGCCCTTTGTGCGGTGTTCAAGGGCTGACACATGCCTCCACCCACCGAGCGGCTCTGTAAACATAAATATGCTTGCTGTGCCGCAGCGGACATATTCGGAATCGATTTTTTCGCAGTAACCCGGCTTTGGAAGATGCGTGTCTGGGTCTGTATGCATGGGAGCTGCTGAAATGCGTTCCCTGATTTCGCCAAGGAGCTGCAGCGGTTTTTCATCCATGCAGATGACGGGAACCTCTTTACGGTAAGGGAGCTGGTAAATTCCCAGGACATCTTCCATATTTGCAACAAATGCCGCATCGTTCTGTTTTGGGATGCACCAGTATTTGCTAAGGTGCGGCTTCAGTTCATTGGAATTAAGCAGTTCCCCGACTGCAGTATGTGAGATGGAGACAACATACTGGTTTTCCATGCAGTGCTCTGCAAGAAGCCGGAGCGTCCACCTTGCATAACCATCAGGAGGCGGCCCAAGCGCAGCTGCAATTATTTTTGCTTCAATATCACCGGTGATTTTTGAAGCGACCGAAGGTGAAATGCGTGTTTTTCGATATAATGCCGCTTCAAGCCCGTCCGTTGCATAGGATTTCCGTATCTGGTTGACTGTGGTGGGTGAAATTCCAAGCCATTCAGCCAAGATCCTGTTGTCTTTTTTATCCTGCGGCCTGTTATCATTGCTGTGAAGCAAAACCTGTGCATGGATAATTTCTCTGGCAGAATAATTCTTGCCCTTATGGGTAATTGATTTTAGAAAAGATTCTTCTGCCGGTGAAAGCGTAACATTATATTTTTTCTTTGGCATACTGATCACTCCTTTTTAAAAAGAGTATCATATCCCAAAAGCAAATCAAAATTATTTTGATACAGTTTTGGACTTTACAGGGCACTAGCCCCATAAAAAGATTATTTTAATTTTACATAGCAAATCCACGTATAGCCGCCCGCCTCTGCTTTGATTACAGGGTGTTTCTCCAGCTTTTCTTTTACCAGGATGCTATTTTCTGTAAGGTAATTACTTTCATCCCATACATCTCCCCATCTCGTCTTTTCCGGTTTATACAAAGGTGGTAAAGTTGTATATGTTTCTATATTTTTCATCACATAAGATGCATGTGTATCATTAGGGGGAATTTCATTTATACCGTCATGAGAAAAACCACATCCCGAAAAGATTTTCTTAAGTGAATAGCAGTCTCCCTGCTTAACCGGATAATTGTCTTCAAACATTGCATGAAAAAATCCCTGCCATTTTAATTGCTGCATCCTCATATAAGCATTTTGATGATCATCAAAAAAGACTAATGTATTCTCAAAAGAATCATTCTTCAAGTATTTTTCCCATTCAATCATGCTAAAGTCTTCCGTAAAATACATTGTATCCTTATCAATGTATTTTCTCTGTTTCAAAAACGGATCTATAGAAAATATATTTGCATTCGGACAGGCCTGTCTGAATATCCACGTGCCCTGTCCTTTAAAAACACCACTTTCAATAATATTTTCCGGATGTATCTTTTTTGCAACATACCATGTCCAAAATAAATGTGTCGATGCCATTCCGCCAGCATTATTAACCACTGGTCTGTTCTCATACAATTCCATAAACTCATCAATCGTGCTGTTTACATCTTTAAAATCCCACAATTGTTTTCCATAATTCAATATTTCTTTCATGTTTACCTCACATATACAACTTTCCCGCACGCCGGAATAATCTGCCTTTTACTAAACATCATATTTTGATATTCCTGAAATTATCTTTTTTTCCGGCACACCATAATTTTGGGATATATCATAAGCGACTTTATTATTTTCTTTCTCATCCTGAAGCATTATTATGATCTTATCAAAACTGCATTGTTCAATTTGCCTTAATTTAATTATTTCTTTTCCGGCAAAATAGCCTTTTTTACTTCTATCTATAAACTTATCAACATAATATTCCTGACTAATCTGCTTTTCATTTTTTAAATAAAAATTTCCTAATCCATATACCAATACCCTGCTTCTGTCAGTTGTCTGCTTATTCAGAGCCGTGTAACTTCCGTGTAGTGGAATAAAAGCTTTTATTGTTTCATTCAAAAACCCAATGTTATCCGGAAGGCAGAAATCATATTTTTTTTCGTCAATACATTTTACTTCAAACTGATCTGTCTCCCCACAGTGAACCCCTGTCCCGTCCATGCCAATATTCCTGATAAAAGATTCATAAGGATTTATGCAAATCCCCTTTTTTGCTATCACATTTAATGCCCAAAAGACAGCCCATGAATCACAAATCCCCCTGACATTTCCCACCAGCGTATCTTCTAAGTCCAATCCCCAAAGGGCAAGGTTTTCTGATGCAGTTTTCTCTTTCTTCATTTTACTGACAAGTTCATAATCTTTTTCATAACTGCACCATCTGTCTTTCCATGTTCCCCAGCCCCATGAAGAAATTCTTCCACACCCATATATATCATATTCTGTTTTCTCCAGTGCAATAGGCCAGCTATAACCGCTGACTGAATATACATCTTTCTTATCCTTATACTTTTTAAAACACTGCTGCATAAAGTCTATAAAATTCACAGTTGGGACACAGTCATCTTCTAAAACAATGACAGCATCATATTCCCTAAAAGCATAATTGACACCTGCCACAATCGAATTTGCCAGTCCTTTGTTATATTCTGCTATAATAACTTCCTTATTACACCAGTCAATACTGTTGATGAGACTGTTAACTTCCCTCCATTGAACTCCGTCATCCCCCGGCTTTAAGCCATCCTGAAAAACAAATAATTTTTGCGGTTGAATTGAACTGCGTTTTAATGCAGATATTACCTGCCCTGTATGATAACTCCTATGATATGTAAAAAGCAGTGTCGCTATCTTCACATTTGTCTCCCTTCTTAGATGGATGAAACCTTCAAAACCTATGTGTAATGCAAAAAGTCTCAATAAAACCAACTAATTTTCATGAAAGAAGTAATACATTTCCTTTTCTTTATAAAGAATTTGGGTGCTCACCCTTTTCTGCACATCAACCGGAAATGCAAGACTGCCTCCAAAATCATAGGTTCTTTTTTCTACTAAAGAGTAGTTGTATGGACGATGTAAAAACATTTCCCCATAATTATCTTTAAAGACAGGCGTTGCAGCATTGTGCCTGTTATCCCTTCTACAGGGAAATGGTGTATCAAAATCATTAATAACCAGAAAACCACCGTTTATCAACACCCTGTCAATTTCTGTAAGCGTTTTGATAAGCAGTATTCTATCCACCTGATATAAGCAGGTGCCTACGATTACAACATCAAAAAAATCATCCTCAAACGTCAATTCATCTGCCGTTCCCTGTTTTATTAATATCTTATCCTTAAAAATTTGATTTCCATATGAAACTGCCTTTTTAGATGGTTCAATACCATAACACTTGAAATGACACTGGCTTTCTAAATATGCTAAATTGTAGCCATAGCAGCATCCAATCTCCAGCACTTTTTTATCTTTTGTTACATACCCTCCATCAACCTGACACATAACAAAATCATAAAATAATTTAACACCTTTAGTTGCTCCATTTACTTTTTGCGCTTCTAAATTCCGTTCGAAATATGCATCGCCTTCCATCTGCAAGTACATTTTTTTTGCATCACATGACATAGGTTTTACCTTCCTTCAAATTAATGCTAAACTGCCATTGCCGTTTTTCATCATTTCAATTAAATAATTTCAAATTGGGGAAGTGGAAAAACAAACTTACAATTTGTTTTTCTTCTATAATCTTCTTCCTTATTTAAAATAAATTCTCTAAAATGCCACGGCAAAACAACAAAATAATCCGGATTCATGGAACGTGCTTCTTTTTCAGAAATAATTGGAATGTTTGTTCCTGGTGTTACGCAGCCGAATTTATCTTCATTAACCTCCGCAATTGCTGTAATATATTCCGAAGTAATACCACAATATTGAAGCAGAACATTCCCTTTTGTCGATGCTCCATATCCAAGTATCACTTTTCCTTTTGCTTTTTCCTCTTTTAAAAAGTGCAATAATTGTTCTTTATGTAACTCAACTTTATTTTTAAATTCTTCAAACGGACGCAGTGTATTATATCCGTGTTCCAGTTCCCATTGTGCCAGTTCTTCCACCATGTTGCTTACATTAAAATTACTCTTATTCTTAGCAACAATCAGTTGAAAACTTCCTCCGTTCACCTTATTCTGCTCAACATCAATAACTTTCATCTCTGCTTTTTCTACCAGCCACTGAATCTGTGCCAGGCAATAAAATTCTAAGTGTTCCTGACAGATCGTATCATAGGAATTGGTTTCAAGCATTGCCGGAAGATAACTTTGCTCCAACAGCCAGATTCCGTTATCATCTAATATTTCTTCTATATCGTTTACAAATTTCTGTGGTTCTTCCAAATCGTAAAACATTGCAATGGATGTAATAACTTTTGCCTTTTTGTCCAATCGTATTTTATTAAAGTTTTCTGCCGAAAAAAAGTCAGGTATTAGTTGTATATTTTCTGTATAAAACTTCTTAAACTTAACTCCGGTGGGATCCATGCCTATTAAATCAATCTTTTTATGCCCATATGACTTTAAAAGAGTCGCATCATTACTTCCAATATCTAAAACAATATCTCCTTCTTCCAAATTAATAAGGCTTTCTACTTTACCCGATATATTTTTCAAGTGATTTACCATATCCTGGTTTAAGCCGGAGCGGTATCCATAATTCGTGCCATACATTTCTTGTCCGGAGCATGAATGCCTTAATTGCACTAATCCACATCCCTCTCCTTTATCTGATGGCATACATTTTACTAATTCTAATGGCCCCTCATTCACATGTTGACCGGGCTGCGGAAACATTCCTGTCAGCTTCTGTATTCCCAAATCAATAATACTTACCAATTTTTCATTTCCACATATTCGACATTTATTTATCTTTGTATACATCTGCAACTACCTCCACATATTTATTCTCAATTACTTCTATGGCAAAATATATATTTCCTTATTTCATCTTTCAAAGTATATTTACATTCAGAAATAGTGTCTGAATACCATCTTTTAAAAAAGTAAGATTTAAGCCATTTACTACTGATGGATACATAAATTCTTGATTCACAGATAACGCTGGTATCGTTTCTTCATGTTCAATTGACATATCCCATTTTGGATTAATGTATTGCAGAATCCTAACGCTTTCTTCCTTTATTACCTTATTTATGGGATGATTTCTGGAATAGAACAATTGTTCTCTGCAATAATTATTTTCAATATAATCCATCATTTTTACATCGCAATAAGTTTCTCTTTCCTTCAATTGTTCCATTCGGTATTTTACAAATCCCTTTAGGAACGCTGGACTAAATAATCCTTCAAGGTTGATAATCTGTATAATCTCATCCGCAGAATACTCTCCCCCAAACCCTTTCCGCTTTATTAGTTCATCAATAACTGCATCATTATAAGGGAACATTTCTCTTACAAACTCCTCTTTGGAAGCATCCTGTTCCTTTCCTCCTTGCGGAAAATATATATCAAAAAACAAATTAGGTATTCGTATGTATTTA
>Ga0224741_10101_pt1 | contig 14290 bp, 12 predicted proteins | sample LIM_E_Water_Pos_FD_161629 | JGI IMG/M metagenome (GOLD analysis project Ga0224741, IMG submission 161629) | Enriched cells from gastrointestinal tract of the lab mouse from Pacific Northwest National Laboratory (PNNL), Richland, Washington... | ecosystem: Host-associated > Mammals > Digestive... | reverse complement strand
CGCTTTTTCTTCTTTCACAACAGACGTAGTAAGAGCCTGCCCATCCCGACAAGCTCCCGCAATCTCATCCGCTTTTGCTTTATCGTCAATGCGCCCGGTAGCGAAAGCTGACCTTGCGGCACTGCCGGAAACGGAGCGTAAAATCTTGTCTTTGGTTGCGAACCGCCTGTTATGTGCCACCGGGGAAAAACATCTGTATGAAACAGTCAAAGCAGAGTTTTCCTGCAATGGACATACTTTTGCGGTTTCCGGGAAGTCCGTCACGCATAACGGGTGGAAGTCCTTTGAGGATGCCTTTAAGCGTTCCTTTAAAATCTCCAGGAATCAGGAGGAAGAAAAAGAGGAAAAGAAGCTGCCGGAGCTGTCAGAGGGACAGGCATTTGACGGTGTACAGACGAAAGTCAGCGAGCATTTCACTTCCCCGCCGAAACACTTTACGGAAGATTTATTATTGTCGGCAATGGAACGTGCCGGGGCGGAAGATATGGGCGATGACGTGGAGAGGAAAGGCTTGGGTACGCCTGCGACAAGGGCGGACATCATTGAGAAGTTAGTCAAGGACGGATTTGTAAAGCGTGAGAAGAAGCAGATCATACCAACAGAGGACGGATTAAAGCTGATTACGGTGCTGCCGGATGTGGTAAAGTCCCCGAAACTCACCGCCGATTGGGAAAATGCCCTGACACTGGTAGCAAAAGGGGAGCTTCCTATGGAGGACTTCATGGCAGATATTGAAAACATGGTGTCGGAACTGATACACACCTACCATGAGGTCAGTGACGAGCAGAAAAAAATGTTCGCACAGGAGCAGGCGGTTCTTGGGGTATGCCCGAACTGCGGCGGTCAGGTGGTAAAGGGAAAATTCGGCGCTTACTGCGTGAAAAAATGCGGTATGAACGTGAGCCGGGTAATGGGTGCTGCCCTTACCGATGCACAGGTGAAGGATATGCTTGCCGGAAAGAAAATCCTGTTAAAAGGGTTAAAGAGCAAGGCGGGCAAGCCCTATGATGCTTATATCATTCCGAGTGGGATGGAAGAATACCATTACACCAAAGACGGGGCAGAAAAAAGCGGGGTACAGTTTAAGTTTGTCATGGAGTTTCCGAAAAAGAAAACTTCTGGCGGGAAGAAGAAATAAGGGAGGAAGAAAGATGTTTACAACCGGGGATAAGTTATTAAACGTGATGAAAGAGGAAGAAATCAGCATTATCGAGCTTTCCAGAATGTCGGGAGTGCCGGAGAGGATAATCATGGATATTCTGGCGGGTATCAGAGAGCCGGAGCTTGGCGTGGTGTGCAGGATTGCGGACGGGCTTGGCATCTGCGTCCATGAGCTTCGTGCCGATGAGGAACAGTATGCCATATCTGTACAGAAAGATACCCTTGCAAAGCTGATCGTGGTCAGCGAGATAAATGGTGTGGAGCTGGAGGGACTGATACATACCATTTTGGAAAAGGGTATTGAGGAAAATGGTTTTTAAAATTATTATGAGGGGATAGATTAAAGATTTGTGCTGTAAGGTATATGATATGCCTTACAGCACAGGAAGGTTTTCAGAGAAAACGATTGAGATAAATCTGAATATATACTATAATTGTGTATAAATAGTTTCAATTTTTCACGCAACAATTTTGTAAATATTGTTAAAAAGTAAAGATATGTAGAAGGGATTAGCGATTGTATGTATATTTCAGAATTGAAAATTGATGGATATAAAAATTGTAATGAGGAATCTACAATACTATTTAACTCAGGATTAAATGTTTTAGTGGGTGAAAATGCATGTGGGAAAACGACTATTATTGATGCGATAAGATTGATATTACGAGAATCGGAGCTTCCATATGTGACAGAGGAAGATTTTTATAAATCTTTTGAAAAAGAGGAAGAAAAAAGAAATATTCATATTGATTTAAAAATGGAAAAATTAAGTCCAGAAGAAAAGATTACGTTTTTATCATGGTGCAATGCTGAGTTTGAAGCAGAACTCCATTTGGAAATTGAAAAGGAACCAAATCCCAAAGGGTATTTCAAAAAAAGTATTTGGGGTGGTAAGTCGAAAGCCAGTGCGTTTGAGGAAGAAACATATGATTATATTGATACAATTTATCTCCCAGCATTGAGAAATGCAGAAGAGAAGTTGACTAATGGAAGAAAATCTAGGTTGGCGTTATTGTTGAAACACCAATATACAGAAGATGTTAGAAAGGAAAAATTGGTAGAAGCGTTTAGTGATTTTAATAAGTCCATTATAAAAAACGATGATAAAAAATTTAGTGAAATAGAGCAGGCGAAGAAAGACATTAATACAGCAATGAAAAACTCTATGGGAACTGTGTTCGGACAAAGTGTTAATTTACAATTCGCAGAGTCCTCTTTTACTTCTATTTTACAGAGCATTAAAATGGTATTTTTCCCACATATAGGGGAAATTGATGAGAAAAAATTTCGTGATGTGGCAATAAATAGTTTGGGCTACAATAATTTGCTTTATATTGCTACAGTATTTGCTGAATTAGAAGTTGTAAATAAAAATCATGGTTTGTTTACAGTATTGTTAATAGAAGAACCAGAAGCGCATTTACACCCGCAAATTCAATCCAAATTAATAAAATATTTACAGAAAGTAGCAAGTTTAAAAAAGAATCTACAAATTATAGTCACCACTCATTCCGCAGTAATAGCATCTTCCGTAGGTGTAGAATCAATAATATACATAAAAGGGAAAAAGAATGGTATATTGTCAAAAAGAATAGCTGATTTTGAATTAGAGGATAATGTAAAAAAATATTTAAATCGTTGGATGGACATTACTAAGTCAACGCTTTTGTTTTCTAAAGCCTGCTAATAAAAAGTCAAGTGTTTTTTTGAAAAAATAGAAAGAAATTTTGTTTTGACTTTTGGGCATAACTTTTAAACCGCCCAGTAGCCGGTTTTTAAAAATCTGTATTGGGGAAGTTTAGCCGTTCTGCTCTAAGTTACGCAAACACTCTTTAACTTTACCGTAGTAGATGCGCAGAAACTTGTTGGCACCAGCGGTCATGTAGACATAGTAAGGCTTGCCCTCGGAGCGTTTTTTGTCCAGAAAGCGGTATACCGGGTCGTCTGCCGGGGCATTTTGAAGCAGCGTCGTCATGATCTGGAATAACGTTTTGCGCAGCCTTCCGCTGCCGACCTTCGATGCACGGTTGCTTTTTGGTTTGCGCTGCCCGGATTCATCCACGCCGGGGTCTACACCGGCAAATGCAGTCAGGGCTTCCCTGTGGGTAAATCTTGATACGTCGCCGATTTCAGCAATGAGCTGGGGTCCATAAGTTTTACCCACGCCATAAATGTTCATGACGGTTGTGTATTCCGGCAGGGAAGAAGCAAGCGCATCCATTTCCTTACGGAGCTGTTCTACATGCTCAGAAGCAAGGTTTAACTGTTTTATGCTTTGCTGGATTAACAGTTTGTAATTTTTCTCTTTCGGGAAAACGGCAACAAGTTCTTTGGAGGCATGGAATAGTTCTTCCGGCTTGGAAGGCTGGAAGTTATAATGATGCTTTTTACAGAAAGCTTTGTAGCGTTCTGTAAACGTCTTCAAGCCGATTTTGCGGACACAGTCCACATGCCAGAAAAAATACGCATAATCCACCCACTTTTCGCTTCCGTCATCACGGACGGGACTGTCAAAGAGCTTGTTCACATCCGGGTATGTATTATCCAGCAGTGCAATGAGGTTGGCTTTTGCAGCAACCTTCTGCTTCATAAGGAAGCTGAATTGTGAATTTAAGGTTTTTAACTGAGTACGTGTATTATCCATATCCACATACTGACGCAGTTCAGTCCAATTGTCAAGGGTATAGCGTGCGATCTTCCGGGCATCCGCAGGATCTGATTTGACCTTGCGCAGGGAGTTGCTGCCAAAGTTTTTAATAAGGTGTGGATTGACAACAGAAACAAAGAAACCGGCTTTATGCAGGGCATTAGCCATAGGTTCATGGTATCTGCCGGTACACTCCATAACAATCTTAGTATCGCCATCCAGTGAGCTGAGGTATTCTGAAAGCTGGTTGAGATCCTTTGATGTATGGGGTACATCAAAGGGCTTATGAATAACGACACCTCCGGGCTGCAGGACTGCGACGGTGCTCTTGCCTTTTGAAACATCAATACCTACTGCGTTGTACATTTTTACGTACCTCCAGATATATATTTGCATGGTTCCAGCTTTCCTCATTGCTTATTCCATCTCCTGGGGTATCAAACGAACGTACATGATGGTAGTTCAACCTGCATAAATCGAACGGCTGCAAATGACGGCTGGTTGACTGGCTTTTCAACGGACGCAAAATGGTCCAAGGAGAATAATGTCAGACCGATGCCTAATCATTATACAGCTTAAACAATGAGAGGGAGAAGTCCCAACTGGCTGTTGGGTACTGAAACCCTACACTTATATATTAGGAGGAGGTTTTGCAATGAGCAAATATGTAATTGAAACAAAAAATCTTACCAAACAATACGGAACACAGAAAAGCGTTGCGGATTTGAATATCCATGTAAAGCAGGGACGCATATACGGTCTGCTTGGCAGAAACGGAGCCGGAAAGACAACGACCATGAAAATGCTGCTTGGGCTGACACAGCCCACTTCCGGGGAAGTTACAATCTGGGGACAGCCTTTACGGGCAAATGAGAAAAAGCTCCTGCCCCGGATTGGCTATCTGATTGAATCCCCCGGATTTTACCCGAATCTGACCGCCACAGAAAACCTGCGCATTTTTGCAACCCTGCGGGGAGTGCCGAGCCGTAATGCAATTAAAAATGCGCTTGATTTAGTGGGGCTTCCCTATAAAGACAAAAAGCTGTTTTCCCAATACTCCCTTGGCATGAAGCAGCGACTGGCGATTGCCCTTGCCATTATGCACGACCCGGAGCTTTTGATTTTGGACGAACCGATTAACGGTCTTGATCCGATTGGAATTGCGGAAGTGCGCTCTTTTATCCGTGACCTCTGTACGGAAAGAGGGAAAACAATATTGATTTCCAGCCATATTCTTTCCGAGATTGCATTGCTGGCTGATGATATTGGAATTATCGACCACGGCGCATTACTGGAGGAAGAAAGCCTTGCAGAATTGGAAGCAAAAAGCAGCAGACATATCCGTTTTACCGTTTCCAGCACAACACAGGCGGCAAGGATTTTAGAACGCAATTTCCATGAAACGCAGTTTACCATACAGGACGATTATAAGATGCGTCTGCATAATTTAGGCATTCCTGTCGATGAAATTGTAACAGCCTTTGCCGAAAACGGGCTTACCGTGTCAGAAGCCTATGTCTGCGAAGAAAGCCTTGAAGATTATTTCAAGCGTGTAACAGGGGGTGAAGGGATTGCTTGATCTTGTAAAGTGTGAGTTTTGGAAATTGAAACGGAAAAAGTTTGTCCTTTTCGTAATATTTTCTGCGTTGCTTTTTCCTATCCCGTTTACTGCACTTGTACTAAAAGGGAATGTGGGCGATTTGAACGCTTTTGACGGCTTATATGATTTGCTCATTTGCATGGCTGTTCCTGTCATGCTTCCCTGCATACTTGGCATTATAGGGGCTATGCTCTTTTACATGGAAAGAGATAATGCAACTCTGAAAAATTTGATAGCTATTCCTGTTTCGGCATGGGAAATTGCGACTGCAAAAATCATAGTATTATACTTTATCAGCCTTTTATTCACCTGTGTAACATTGTTCTCTGCAATTATCGGGGGGATAATAGCCGGATCTGATTTGGGCAATATTTGGAACAAACTTATAACCGCCATTATTACGGCTATTCTACATGCCACGGGTACACTTCCGATTATAATTGCGATTGTAAAATTTAACCGCTCTTATATATTTGCAGTTATTTTGACATTCTTCTATACAATGTTTGGATTTTCCCTTGCTTTTACAGGGCAGTTCACATCAGATAATCAAGTGATGAAAGTGCTTACCAGTATTTTACCAACGCCTGTTATTTATCGTTGGCAGGCTTCAAGAATGATTGAGCAGGGAACAACTGCTTTTGAAAACTGGCAGCCCTACTTTCTGAAATTAGGAATCGTAGTATTTACCGTTTTTATTCTTGGAGGTATCTCTTATTTTGCGATTATCAAAATCTACAAAAAGCAGGAAGGGCAGGTGTAAGAAATGGCAAGGCTCATAAAAACAGAACTCTGGAAATTAAAACGATACTCTGTTATCTGGATTGGAATTGCAACTATGCTGTCTGTTGTTTTACTAACCTGTTTTATGGAGATGGGTACGCCGGGAACGCCGACATTTTCCAGTTTTTCAGATAATGTAATATGGAACAGCTTTTCGCTTATCTTTCCGGCGACAATCGTATTGATTGCAGGTTATATGATTGAACGTGAAAGAACAGACGACACGCTTAAAAATATAATGGCAATCCCGGTATCTTTCCGAAGCCTGCTTTTGGGTAAAGTGTTTGTCTGCGGAATGATTTCTGTCTTTCTGGCGGTAGTGGAACTTTTATTTACTGCTCTCATTTCGCTTTTTAGCAGATATGAGGGAATTGCTCTTGGCAGCGTAATGAGATCGCTTGCCCAAATGGTTGGAATGAATTGCTTTGTATTTATATCGGTGCTGCCTGTTATTGTATTTACAGGACAAAGGGCAGGAGCATTTATGACGGGAGTAGCTTTTGCATTTTTTTATGGTTTTATAGGGACTTTTGCTTCCGGTCATGGTCTGTCCTGTCTTTACCCGGTTACGATAGGACTTGGTTTCATCAATTATCAAAATGGCATGGAAGCCGGCACATATAATATTTTCCGATGCGTTGTTGTACTTCTGATTATGCTTGTTATAACGGCGGTTATGCTGCTTCTGGCACAGGACAGGAGCAAAACACAAAAAAATAAAAGGCAAAGGGGATATTCAATGACAGGAAAAAGAATACTTTGCATCATTCTAATATGTATGGGTACTTTATCGCTTTCCGGCTGTAACAGCATTTATCAAGCATTATCCGACGGGACGGAAAAGATACTTGATATGGCTTCTGACACTGTAGGCGACACTCCAAAAAATACTGCTTTAGACATCATGGATGCGCTAAATGAAATTGGTGGAAACACTGTTTTAACTTCTGAATCCTCTTTGCAGGGGGAACGTACTACAGGGATTGATAATTACGTTGGAACTTATTCAGCCGAATATAAGGACTTTTCAAAAACGGAATATCTGTTTGGCGGTGTTGATGTTGAAAGAGAGCAGGGAAATGAATTAACTGTAGAGTGCGTCCTAAAAGTTGACAGTGGTACTGCTAAAGTATTTTGGATTTCGGGAAGCGAGAAACCAGTTAGCTTGATTGAAACGGACGGAACTTATAAGGAAACAATTACATTGTCAAGTGGCAGCAACTATATTGGTATTGAATGTGAAGATTTTACAGGAAGTATGGAATTGAATATTAAATAATGCTCTGCCGCACGACGGCAAAAGAAAAAAAGCCGTCGTACAGCAGAGGTATTTTCACACGCCTATTTATACACGGCGGCTTTTGAGAGATCAAAGCCGCCGTTTCTTTCATTAAAGAAGCGAGAATCTTTGCCTAAAGAGATATGGCGGCTAAAGGAGTTGCCGCCATGAAATGCAAACTGTATCAACAAAATTCATCGGTGATTGATTTGTTAAAAAAATCCTGTCTTGTGGAACGGGATTTTCTGCCTATGAGTATGAATACACATATCATTTAGTATGTCTTAATAACTCGCATTACTCAAATACCTATGCGCTTTCTGCTGCATGGGTATTTGCTGTAATAATCCCCTACTGGGAAGAAAGGGGGTGAGTGAAAATGAGATATTCTGAACAGTTCATGGAGCATATCGAATATGCATTTCATGCGTTCTGTAAGATTGTCCTGTGCCATGAAGCTATGAACGCATGGCGGGATTTGAAGCGGAAAGAGGAACGGGAAATATCCCTTGACTATCTGATGTCAGAGAAATATTTTGAACCGTCTGCTATGGACAGCTACTTTGAAAAACAGGACAAGCCGACGGTATTTCTTGTGTTGGGAAAGGAAGTTGTTGTTGATGATGAACGGTTAGCAACGGCATTATCAAGATTACCGGAATTAAGACGGGAAGTTCTGTTGCTTTATTACTTCATTGGCTATTGTGATGAAGCAATCGGCAGATTGTACGGACGTTGCAGGAGTTCGATAAACCGCAGAAGAAATGTTGCGCTGAAACAGTTTCGTAAAAAGAATGGGAGGGATTGAAACATGAGGAACAAAAAACTGATACCCTTTGAGATAATCGAAAAAGCCGTTGCCGGAGAGCCAGAAGCGGTAGACGCAGTATTGCGGTATTACAACGCACATATTAAATACCTGTCTATGTATAAGGGGCATATCAATGACGATACTCAGGACAGGCTAAAAGCAAGATTAACAGAATCCATATTGAAATTTCGGTTCGACAGGTAGGTAGCAAAGGTGGGCAGTCAAGAGGGTGAAATCAGTAAACTGCTTTCGCCCTCAATTTATTATGGGGCTTGTTACGCAGTAGGGAACCTTTTCAGCTTGTTTTTGGTGGCTTGCAGACATGGGATTGACAGGAAATAAGGATTTATATTGCTACCCCCGAAAATGGCGTTCTAAAGCGTAACAGAAATGAAAGCTGGTACGCCGGGGAGAATAACTGATTTGTCAAAAAAGATAGTGAAAAACCGTTATGAATCTGCTATAATAGGTACACGCATATCAAGGCTCTTTCCGACACGGAAAGGAGCAAAAACAATGTCGGAGAAAAGACGTGATAATAAAAACCGCATTTTGCGTTCGGGAGAGAGCCAGAGGAAAGACGGGAGATATGCTTACAAATATATCGATACTTTTGGTAAAGTGCAATTTGTCTATGCGTGGAAGTTAGTGCCTACGGACAAGACCCCTGCCGGGAAGCGTGACGACATATCCCTTAGAGAAAAGGAAAAAGAGATGCAGAAAGACCTTGACGACGGGATAGACACAATCGGAAAGAAAATGACCGTCTGCGAGCTTTACGCAAAGCAGAACCGCCACCGGGGGAATGTAAGGCACAACACCACAAAGGGGCGCGAACGGCTGATGAAGCTGCTGGAAGCGGATAAACTTGGTTCCTGCCCCATTGACAGTGTGAAGCTGTCCGACGCGAAAGAATGGGCGTTGCGCATGAAAGAAAAGGGAATATCCTACAAGACCATAAGCAACGACAAGCGTTCTCTGAAAGCTGCTTTTTACACAGCGATACAGGACGACTGTATAAGGAAAAATCCCTTTGACTTCCAGCTAAACACCGTGATCGAGGACGACACAGAGCCGAAAGTACCCCTCACAGGAGAACAGGAAGAAAGCCTTTTATCCTTTATGCAAAGTGATAGCGTCTATCAGAAATACCGTGACGAGGTTATCATACTGCTGGGGACGGGGCTTAGGATTTCCGAACTCTGCGGACTGACTGACACCGACCTTGACTTTGAAAACCGGGTAATCAATGTAGACCACCAGCTTTTACGGAGCGCGGAAACAGGCTACTACATAGAGAAGCCCAAAACACAGAGCGGTATCAGACAAATTCCAATGAGTGAAAAAGTGTATGAAGCGTTGGGGCGCGTGTTGGAGAACCGCAAAGGAACGAAACTGATCACCGTTGACGGTTACAGCAGTTTCCTTTTCCTCAACCGGGACGGTTGCCCGAAAACAAATGTGAACTATGCTACCATGTTCCGGGGGCTTGCAAAGAAGTACAACAAGTGCCATGAGGAAGCGTTACCCAAAGTAATGACACCCCACACCCTGCGCCATACATTCTGCACCAATTTAGCCAATGCTGGCATGAACCCGAAAGCGTTACAGTATATCATGGGACATTCCAACATCACCATGACGCTGAACTATTACGCACACGCAACATTCGCTTCCGCAAGGGCTGAAATGGAAAGGCTGATTGCCGCATAGGCGCGGGCAGAATTTACTACTTTTTTACTACCGCCCAGAGGGAAAACCTAAAGGTTTATGAGGGTATATGTGAACTTCTCCCCATATCTAAACTGCCGGAAAACCCCGAAAATACAGGCTATTCCGACATATAAGAATTTCTAAAGAGATAATCTAATTTTACCAATAATTTTCTGCAAAAAGTAGAAGTTTTTATAGTTATGCTATAATAGTACCTAGATATGTGTTAATGTGCTGCTCAGCACATATTCAGCTTGATATTCTGCATGATCTAGAAGTTTCGGTAAAATTCTCCTGGGTTTCGTTCAGTCAAAAGATACGATCTAGCTATAAGGGCGGTACAGAAAAGAGGCAAAAAATGCAAAAAGAAAAAAGAAGAAATGGAAAAACAAGAAAAGAAGAAAAGGAGGGACAATTTGTCAGTATTGAAAAAAAGATTTCGAAACGGTTTGGTCAGACGATTTTGATCTGTTGTGTTCTATTAGGGGTGATTACATCTATTTTAAGCTATATTTCTTCTATCAGCGCAGTTTCTGAAACGATTAACAGTACATCGGATATAGCCGCGGATTATGTAGCCGCAGCGCTTAACAGTACACGGCGATCGCGTATGAGACGGGGAGCATCGCACGTCTGGCTGACTCGACAAAGACAGCGCAAGAAAAGGAAGAGATCCTGAAACAGCGGATCAAGGATCACAATTTTCAGGGCGGTTATCTGTTGGACAGTAAAGGGATTGATGTGATTTCGGGAAACGATTATTCAAATCAGGATTATTTCATGGTAGCTATGAAAGGGGATACATATGTTTCTACGCCTACATATGATGAGGATACAAAGGCGGTTACTTATGCGGTTTCTGCTCCGCTATGGGAAAATGGAATTCCTGGTACAACTCCGGTTGGGGCGGTCGTTTATATTCCAAACGGTGAATTTTTGAACGAAATTATGCGTTCGATCAAAGTAGGAGATGGTGGAACGGCGTTTATGCTCGATGAGAACGGCATTACGATTGCGGATATTGATTCGAAGAACGTAGGTGTCGAGGACAGCGTGCATCTGGGAGAGAAGAATTCGAAGCTGAAAGATTACAGTAAGATCTGTAAAAAAATGGTTGCCGGTGAAAATGGCACAGGTACGTATTCGTATGCAGGAAAAACGAAGGTGGTGGCTTACTCGCCAGTGAAAGATATGAATGGCTGGAGTATCGGCGTTGCTGCCGTTCGCAATGAATTTTTAGGTATGTTCTATTTGTCAATTGTCATAACAATCATTTTTGTGATCGCGTTTATTGCTTTTGGCATCAGAAATGGTATCCTTCTTGGGAAAATGGTGGTGAAACCGATCGCGGCAGTGGTGGATCGCCTCAAGCTTTTGGCGGAAGGAGATCTGCATGCAGATACTCCGATTCCGGAAACCAATGATGAGACGGCAACATTGATGAGCAGTCTGGCACAAACGGTGCAGGATCTGAAAGCGGTTATAACGGAGATGCAGAGGCATCGGATAATCAGGCGGTGGCAGTCGCTCAGATCACAGAAGGGATCAATCAGATTGCGGAGGTGATCGAATCGAATACGGCGACTTCGGAAGAAAGCGCCGCAGCGTCTGAACAATTGACGGGCCAGGCTAATGTACTAAAAGAGCTGGTCGGAAGGTTCCAATACGTAAATTAAGGATGTCGCGCAGATGACAGAACAGGTTTCGGCATTGAACCAGATGGCAGAGCAGATGAAGGATCTGTTGGAGGGCAAATAGCATTATTTAAGCTGGATAGAAAAGGAAGCAGGAAGGGGAGATCCCCCTTCCTGTTAATTGTTTAATACTGTATGGTGGTTCTCTGGTGTGCTGGCGGTGATGGGAAGAAAAGAGTAACCGTGTTTTTTTCCATATTTGATGATTTTTTCCAAAGCGTTTATCGTCTTGTCATTACCGCCGAAATCGTGCATCAGGACAATGTTGCGTCTTCCTTTTTTTAGTCCTTTTGTCACGTTTTTATAGACGGCTTCGGATGTATGGACATCTCCAGCATCTCCGGAAGATACATTCCAGTCAAAGTAGTGGTAACCAAAGCCATGGAGTTTTTTAGTGAGCCTTGTCATGATTCCCGGGTTGTAACGGCTGACCTGGTTGGAACTGCCGCCAGGGAAGCGGGTGACACTGCACCAGACTCCAAATTTATCAAAGAACAAGTTTCGGAGTTTATCGAGATTTTCCCGGTACACTTTTTCAGACCGGTAAATGACATCGTATTTATGCTGGTAACCGTGAAGGGCCAGGGAGTGCCCTTCGTTCAAAACTCTCTGTGTCAGGTCAAAATCGGCGGCTGCTGGTTTCAGTTCAAAAAACGTAGCGGGGACTTTTTGTTTCTTTAATATGTTCAGTACTTTTGGCGTGGAATAACGGTTTGGCCCGTCGTCAAACGTGAGATAGATCATGCTCTTTTTCGCTTGTGTGACCTCGAGAAGGCACATAAAAGTGCGGTCGTCAGAAGTGCCTGATATACAAGTGGTTCCCGCTTTTTTGGCGCGGATCTGTCCGTTTTTACCCACCTGGGCGACAGAAGGGGTTTCAGAACGCCATTGCACGTTATGATCCAGTTTTAGGCTGAATTGAAGATCCAAATGTTCACCTGCCATCATGGAAAACGTAGGATATACCATGCCGCGTTTTTTTACGACGATCCGGTAACTGCGCCTGCCATCGTCCGTTATGGCGGTAATTTTCGCGGTTCCGGCCTTTATGGCGTGTACGATTCCGTCGTCAGATACGGTGGCGATGGACGGATTCATGCTTTTATAAGAGGCTACATTCTTTTTTGATATTTGTTTGGTTTCACTGAGCAGCAGAGTGATCGTTTTGGTTTTGGCCTGTGTTCTTACTGGAAATACGATCAGTACTACGGCGATTAAAAGCATCATTGCCGTAAATAAGTTGATAAAAAAGCTGTTCCATTTTTTCGTATTCATGATGAAAGTCCCTTCTTTTTTTGAGTCATAATTCGCATTTTAAAGATCACCTATGTAAGAAGAATATCATAACTGCAATGATAAGGCAACAGTCAAAGGTGCCGATCAAGTAAAAATTGTTTAAGAAAATATTACATTTTACTGTACATTGTCATCAATCTTGCTTATAATGATATCAGCATTAGGATGAGACAATGGTGAACAGCAGGACAAAAAAATCTCCCCGTCAGCACCTTTGCCGCCGGGGAGATTTTGCCACTTTCGTGGCATCTAAGGGGGAGGATAAGTATTTTAACTTTATCATTTGCACATAATAAAGTATAACCGCAACCGTTTCTTTTATACACAGAAATGGAAAAACTTTTTTGGGAGGTTGATCGAATGGATCGTATGACTCAGACTGCGGATAGGCTTCTTAATCGGATTTCGGTATCGACATGCAGTTTCACGACAGCGGCAGAAGCAATCCGGACTCTGGTGGAGAAGGGATTCCGGCAGCTTGCTCTGTCGGAAGCAGAATGGCAGGCAGAACCGGGCGGAAACTATTATATCAATGTCAATGACTCGACGGTATATGCGTTTTCCATAGGAAAACAATTTGACGGCACGCGCGCGGGCGAACCGGGCCAGATGCTCCGGCTAGCGCTGGCGCATACCGATCATCCGTGCCTGTATGTAAAAAGCAGGCCGGAAGTTATCTCACATGGATATGGAAAACTAAATATAGAAATATACGGCGGGCCGATACTAAATACATGGCTTGACCGCCCGCTGTCGGTAGCGGGAAAAGTCATATTGAAGACTGACAGCACGTTTGAGCCGGAGGTGCGGATCATAGATATGAAAAAGCCTCTGTTTACGATACCGAACCTGGCAATCCATCTGAACAGGGATGTAAATAAGGGCGTGGAGCTGAACCGCCAGACGGATATGATGCCGATCGCCTGTGTGGGCGGAAACGAGGTGGACGAGCAGTTTTTTATGCAGATGCTCTCTCGCTGGATGAACGTATCGGTGTCGGAAATACTGGACTATGAACTGTATTTATACAATTGCGATGCCGGGGATGTCATTGGTTTCCAGGAGGATATGATTTCGGCGCCGCGTCTGGACAATATTACTTCGGTGGAGGCGTGTCTGCACGGCATCTGCAGGACCGAGCGGGAACATGGTATCAATGGCGTGGTTCTGTTTGATAACGAGGAAATCGGCAGCAGAACGAGGCAGGGGGCGGATTCTGTCCTGCTGTCAATGGTGATCGAAAAACTGTATGCCGCGCTTGGCGTAGAGGACAGGATGGCCAAAACAGCGTTCGTCAATGGATTT
>Ga0224741_10100_pt1 | contig 14300 bp, 24 predicted proteins | sample LIM_E_Water_Pos_FD_161629 | JGI IMG/M metagenome (GOLD analysis project Ga0224741, IMG submission 161629) | Enriched cells from gastrointestinal tract of the lab mouse from Pacific Northwest National Laboratory (PNNL), Richland, Washington... | ecosystem: Host-associated > Mammals > Digestive... | reverse complement strand
CAAAATCTATATCGCCCTAAACCTAAAATAACCAAGATGAAAGGGTCAAGGTGGCGAGATATTCCGAAAAACCGACAAGGCTATTATGTGGATAAGTCCACCCTTGAAAACGGCTACACGGAAAATCCGTATAACAGGGGTACATACAGATATCAAAGTTATGTCCTTATTAAAAGCAACGAAAAGGAAAGGTTGAATATATGAGTCATATAGTTAAAGAACTTGTGGATAAAGAAAAAGCACTTGAGATTGCCCTTAATATTGCAGGCGACAGAGAAAATTATTATGACCGACTTGAAGAAGGTATGTATGGTTTATCTCTCGAAGAACAAAACCTTGTGCTTGGACTTACATACACAATACTTATTTCAAGGCAGTTTTCGATGCCGAAAGAAATTGTTAAAGGTCAGATGAACAAAATCAATTCAAAAGTGCAGATTATGGCAAGGGATAATCAAAGATACCGAGAATACTCGAAAAGGCAAATTGATTTGATTAAACCAACTGAACAATTAAGAACTGATTTGGCACATCAAATCAATGATGAGCATTTTATGGATGCTTTGATAACTGCTTGCAAACTGATAGACATTTATGAGTTCGGCATAGCAGGCAGTCAGGTCAATTACGAACTTTTGGAAAAGGCGATGAAAAAATACGATGTTCAGATGGACTGAGGAAGAATTTGAAGCCTACTGTGCAAAGAGAGGTCTTACCTATTCAGCAGCAGGTAAGCCTAAGAAGAAGAAATTTGGTAATCAAAAAATCACCATTGACGGAATAGAGCGTGACAGCCTTGCAGAATCAAATCGCTTGGAGCAGTTGAAAATACTGCAAAGAGTCGGTGCAATTAAGAACCTGCAATATCAGGTGAAATATGAATTGATTCCAAAGCAGCAGGGGGAATATCGCAACGAAAGAGCAGTAACCTACATAGCCGATTATGTCTATGATGTGGTTATGCCTGATGGCTCACTTCGTCAAGTTGTAGAGGATTGCAAAGGCCATAAAACAAAGGACTACATAATTAAAAGAAAACTGATGCTTTTTATTCACGGCATCAGCATAAAGGAAACGATATGAAAACAGTTATTAAAAATGCACTGCTGTTTGCAGCAGGTGCAGTGACATTTACATTATCGGTAGCAATAACTGCTACACCGGTATTTTAGGAGGTACAACAATGAATTTTGACAAGATAAAAACAATCTGTAAAAAGAGTAGAGTTATATCACTTTATAATACAGAAGATTACCAGTGGCTTGGTGATGACTTCGCATTATATCCGTTATATGAACACCCGGAATATAACAAAGACACGATCGCAAGTGTGTTATCACTGGATGAGAAAAAGAAAAACGAAATGATATATCGAATCGGTGATATGCCAGCGGTAATAAATTGTAGCGATACAACTGACAGCGATAAGCCTTGCGGAGTGTTTTCAACAAATCTTCAGTGCATGGATAGAGCGGTTATTCCTCTTATGACATCAAAAGGCTTAATGTTTATTGAAACAAAGTATATTACACCGCTCATAAAAGACAATTATGAATTCTATGAAAGAATGAGGGCGGACGGCTCACTTTACATAGTTGTTAAAGTTGGATTTGTAGTTGAGGCCTTAATTCAGCCTTGTGACTATATCGTAACAGCATCACTTATTGATGAATTAAACAAAATTGCTGATGGAGCAAGTGAAACGCTGACCAACAAAATGATTGCCGAGAACAGCGAAAACTAAATAAAAGCGATGTGCTGCCTGACTTGATTAACAGTATTCAAAACACCAATGGACTTTTGGTTTGTGATTTTCTAATCATCGAGGCAAGGATCATTTAACTGTGATGGTGTTAGCAGTTGTACTCCCTTTTCAGGTCGGCAGACATCGGTCAAACAGAAAGGTAATTATTATGACACAAGAAGAAAGAATTGAAAAAACTACAAAGATATTCAGCAAAGCAGATAAAAATATCATTAACACTACTTTTAATGAAGCCCAGAGCGTAATAGACGATTATCTTAATGAACACCTCAGCAGTGTAGCTGCTTTGGAAATTCCTTTTTTTATTAAGAGTCTTGAATCAAGATTACAGTTATATAAAAGTGAACTTGAATCACATCCTGATTTAATGCTGATATACAGTTTACTAAATTCATTTGAGGTAAATGAAGAGTGCACTACATTCAAAATGCCGAATATGTTCAATATGAAGGATGGTACGAATAATGATTAAGTTAAATACAAATGATTTTTCAAAAAAAGCACAGAACTTGTTGAAGTTCTCAGACGGCGAAACAATGCACCTGATATATAAAGGCGATAAGCTTTGCTTACAGACCAGAACTGTTACTGCTTATGTCAATGCAAAAGATATTGGTGAGCAGCAGGTATTTATACCACAGAAAGCAATTGCTCTAATAAATAAAATCAGCAGTGATGAATTCCAAATGGAAGCAGCAGGCGATACTCTCACCGTAAAATATAACCGCTCGTCAAGTGATTTTCAGATGAGCAATAAATTCTTTGAGCCTAAGATATTTGATGAAGATATGCCGAAGATGAATGTAATTGATAAAAGCCTGCTGTCACAAATCAAGAAAATTACAAGATATTGCAGTGCAGATATGCAGACAAGCAATGTAGCAGGCGGTTGTTATTTTAACGGAAATGGTAGAAATATAGAAATTGCTGCAACAGATAGATACAGGTTTATTCTTTTCAAAACTGCCTGCAAAAGCAAAATTCAACTCCTTATTCCAAAGAAAGAAATCGAGCGAGTTATTGCTCTTGCAATCAGTGAAAATGCTGATATTGAATGTTGCGAGATTTCAAAGCAAAAGGCTCTTTTTAAGGTTGGAGAATATTTCATTATTACACCAACTTTAATTTTTGAAAAGTTTGTTGATTACAACAGTGCATTGAAGTTTGATACATTCCCTGTAACAGTTAATGTTGCAGAAATGAAGTCAGCTATTGAAAGAATCACTATTGTAAACAGTGATAATAGAAAGCCTATTATTGTTGAGAATGATAATTCTGATATTAAGGTTGTATCATCAGCAAACGAAACAAGCAAAGGCTCTGAGTTCGTTTCTGCTTCTTTTGACAGTTCTAAAGAATTCAAAAGAGGTTTTAACGGAATATGGCTTGCTGATATGCTTTCCAATTACAGCGGTGATGTAGATATTAATATGGGTGAGAATTGTCAAAAACCTATTTATATTGAGATTAAAAACGATACATCTTCACTCCTGACAATGATATTTCCTATGAGAGTGAGGGATATGAAGTGACATATACTGAATTTATTGCATCAAAGCAATTAAAAGCAGTAAATGCAGGATTTGATATTGCATTGTCAGAGCTTAATGAAAAAGCCTTTGAATGGCAGAAACTGCTTGTTAAGTGGGGAATAAAAAAAGGGAAGTGTGCTTATTTTGAGGATTGCGGACTTGGAAAAACACTCCAGCAATTAATGTGGTCTGATGAAATCAGAAAAAACACAGGCGATAGCACACTAATACTTGCACCTCTTGCAGTAGCAGAGCAGACAGTTAAGCAGGGTGATAAATTCGGCATTGAAGTTAATATCTGCGAAATGCAGTCAGATATCAAAAAGGGTGCTATAAACATTACCAATTATGAAAAACTCCATAAGTTTGATTGCTCCGCTTTTGGAGCTGTTGCTCTTGATGAAAGTTCGATACTTAAAAACAGCATTGGCAAAGTCAGAACAGAATTGATACAGCAATTCTCACGCACACCATACAAGTCTTGTTGGTCTGCAACTCCTGCACCGAATGATTATATGGAACTTGGCAATCATTCTGAATTTTTAAGTGTTATGGGATATTTTGAAATGCTTGCAACATTCTTTGTGCATGACGGCGGAGATGTTGCAAAGTGGAGGCTCAAAGGCCATGCAGAAAATGCTTTCTGGGATTGGATAGCCTCATGGGCAGCGGTTGTGCCAAATCCAAGTGTATTAGGATTTCAGGATGACAGATATACATTGCCTGAATTAAGACTCCAACAAATAACGGTTGAATCAGAAATGGAAAACGATATGGGGCAGTTTATGATGCTCCCATCACAAACACAAACATTGCAGAAAAGGGCAAAGGCAAGAAAGGACAGCCTTGTTGATAGAGTTAAGGCAGCTTGTGAAATTGCTAATGCCACTGATGAGCAGGTGCTGGTGTGGTGTGATTTCAATGATGAAAGCGAATTGCTCAAGAAAAATATTAACGGTGCAGTTGAGGTTAAAGGTTCTGACTCAGACGATCACAAGGTTAAATCAATGATGGGATTTGCCAATGGCGACATCAGAGTGCTTGTATCAAAGCCATCAATTTGTGGTTATGGTATGAACTGGCAGAATTGCCACAATGAAATATTTGTAGGCTTATCAGATAGCTTTGAGAAATATTATCAGGCTGTACGCAGATGCTGGAGGTTCGGACAGACTCAGCCTGTTGATGCTTATATTGTTGTAAGTGAGGCCGAGGGTGCTGTTAAGGACAATATTGAACGTAAACAGCAGCAGGCATTAAAGTTTATGAATGAGCTGTCAAGTCGCACCAAGGATGTGCTTATGGCAGATATAAATAATACAACAAGGATGACAGATAAATATATAGCACCGGAAAGGATGGTATTACCAAGTTGGATAGCGTAATTAAACAGTATATTGATGAAAATATGGCACTGTATAACGGCGATAGTGCAGAAGTATTAAAAGGCATACCTGATGATTCAGTACACTTTATGATTTACTCACCGCCCTTTGCATCCCTCTATGTTTATTCAAACAGCGAGAGAGATTTAGGAAATTGCAAGACTCTCGGCGAGTTTTATACGCAGTTTGAATACATAGTAAAAGAATTATACAGATGCCTTATGCCGGGCAGACTTATGGCTGTTCATTGTATGAATTTGCCTACCACAAAGGGCAGGGATGGATTTATCGGAATTCAGGATTTTAGAGGTGACTTGATAGACCTCTTTCAAAGTGTCGGTTTTCATTATCATTCAGAGGTTTGCATCTGGAAAGATCCTGTTGTACAGATGCAGAGAACAAAAGCACTTGGATTGTTGCACAAGCAAATCAAAAAGGACAGTGCAATGAGTAGGCAGGGATTGCCTGAGTATCTTGTTGTTATGAGAAAACCGGGAGATAATCCAGAGCCGATCGCTCATACAAATGAGTCTTTCCCTGTATCTGAATGGCAGAAATACGCATCACCTGTATGGATGGATATAAATCCGTCAGATACATTACAGAGTAAATCTTGCAGAGATGAGAAAGACGAAAAGCATATATGTCCGTTGCAGTTATCTGTAATACGCAGAGCAATTGACTTGTGGAGCAATCCCGGTGAAACTGTTTTAACTCCTTTTATGGGGATAGGATCGGAGGCCTATGTTGCTCTTGAAAGAGAACGCAAGGCCATCGGTATTGAATTAAAGCCTACTTGGTTTGAGCAGGCTGTTAAGAATTGTAAAAGCGTTTTGAATACATCAACACAGATAGGGTTTGATTTATGAGTAATATAGCACAATTAGGATTTGAACATATAAATCCGAACTTCAATATAGACAAGCCTGTCAGGTTGATTGAACTGTTTGCAGGCATAGGCTCTCAGGCAAAAGCCTTGCAGAATTTAGGTGTTGATTTTGAAAAGTGGGTAATAAGTGAATGGGAAGCGAATGCCACCAAATCACATAAGGCTATCCACTGTGAAAATGATAATACCGATTACAGCAAAGGACTAAATCAAAAAGATTTGATTAACGCACTTTTCAGTATGGGCATTTCAAATGACGGCAAAGAGCCTATGACACTTAAGCAGATTGCTCGAAAAAATGAAAAGTGGTTGCGAGAAACATATAATGCCTACAAGGCTACGCATAATATATCAAATTTAATGCTGGCAGCAGGCAAGGAACTTAATATTGTTGATGTTGAAAAATATGTATACATATTGACCTATTCATTCCCTTGTCAGGATTTAAGCATTGCAGGCAAACAGGCTGGAATGAAAAAAGGCAGCAAAACAAGGTCAGGATTGCTGTGGGAAGTTGAAAGACTGCTCAATGAGTGTACCGAATTACCTCAAGTGTTGCTGATGGAAAATGTAGCACAAGTGCATAACAAAAAGAATTTTGCTGATTTTAAGAAGTGGATTGAGTGTTTGGAGGATTTAGGCTACAGCAATTATTATGCTGACTTGAACGCAAAAGATTACGGTGTTCCACAAAACAGAAATCGTTGTTTTATGGTTAGCATCTTAGGCGATTACAGTTATACATTCCCTTTGCCGATGCCTTTAACGAAAAGACTGAAAGATATTCTTGAAACGGATGTTGATGAAAAGTATTATTTATCCCAGAAAGCAAAAGAATATATTACCAACCCTAAACGAATGGCAAATAATTTCACTAATATAAACAGTGATATAGCTATTCCTATTACTGCGAAAGGTCAGAATAACTGGACTGGTTCATTTGTTGCTGATGGAAAGTCTAAAATTGTTGAAGATGGTGACAGTATAGATATTGCTTATCCCAATTCAACAACAAGGCGAGGTCGTCATATCAAAGGAATGGCACATACAATAACTTCTGAAAACAACAGTCAGGTAGTTGTTGTGGACGATACATACAAAAGCCGTGAAGAAAGAAAATATGATGATGTTTGCCCTGCACTTCGCAGTGCTCGCTCTGGTTTTAAGGTGCAAACTGAGCCGTGCATCGCCGCCAGCCGTGGAAGAAACCCGGATAATCCAAATGATCGTACTGCTGGTATAGAACTTGAACAGCGACTTGAAATTAAAGCAGATGGCATAAGCAATACATTAACTACAATTCAAAAGGATAATTTGGTTGTTGAGCCGATTATTTATGACGATTATAATGCACGAATTCCGAAAGAGCAAAATGCAATCGGCACATTAACCACTAATATTGGAAACAGTGCAAAAGGCAACGGTATAAAGATAATTGAGCCTGATTATTCACTTGCTAATTGCAGAGTCAGAAAACTAACCCCTAAAGAATGCTTAAGGCTTATGACATTTGATGATGCTGATTATGAAAAGATAAAAGCAGCAGGTATAAGCGACTCAGCCATATACAAGCAAGCCGGGAATAGCATTGTAGTTAAAGTGATGATGTATATTTTTGCTATGATGTTTGATAAATCAATGTTAAGGAGGGCAAACAATGCGACTGATTGATGCGAATAAATTGTTTGACTTTATTCAAAAGGAAAAGGCTTGGAAACAAGATTATACGTTGAGATATAGGTATGATAAAGGTAAGTATGATGCCTATTATGAAATGCTTGATATTATTAAGGAACAACCCACCATAGAAGCCGAGCCTATTGTGCACGGGTATTGGATTAGATACTGTGACGGAGCAGAGTTGCAACTTACATGTAACAAGTGTGGTTATGATTATATTGAAGCAGACCCTGATTGCACAGAAGAACACAAATTTTGCCCCGACTGCGGAGCAAAAATGGATGAGGACAAATGCGAGACATAAGAGAATTAAAATATCTGCAATCCTTACCGCTTGAAAGAAAAATTGAAATGACAGCACAACGTATTCGTGGTTGGTATGAATATTATAACGGAAATGTTGCTGTTTCATTCAGTGGCGGTAAGGACAGTACAGTTTTAATGCACATAGCCCGAAATCATTGGATGTGTGGATATGACATCAAGGCAGTATATGTTGATACAGGACTTGAATATCCTGAAATCAGACAGTTTGTTAAGACTTTTGATAATGTTGAAATCATCAGACCGAAAATGAATTTTGTTGGGGTAATCAAAAAGTATGGTTATCCGATTATTTCAAAAGAAGTATCAATGATTTTGTATTATGCTCGCTCGGGGGGGACTACGGGTAGCTATTGTATGAAGAAACTTGACGGCGAATTATTGTACAAAGGTAAGCCGTCACCATATAACTGCACTAAGTGGAAACCTTTGCTTGATACTGATTTCAAGATTTCCGATAAGTGTTGTAACGTTATGAAAAAACAGCCGACACACGAATATTCAGTGAAGAATGGTGTTTACTTTATGACCGCTGAAATGGCATCAGAAAGCAGATTGCGACAACAGAAATGGTTGCAACACGGTTGTAATGGTTTTGACTTGAATATACCAAAATCTACTCCTATGGCATTTTGGACTGAACAGGATGTACTTGAATACATATACAAATACATACAACCAAAATTCAAGGAAGCGTGGCAAAATGTTCAATATTCTCACGGTAGCAAAAGGAAAAGGGCACGAAAATTCCTGAAAAAGCATAATTATAGCAAAACAGGTATAGCCAAGCCGTATGGTGAGGTTATTGAAACAGAATGTCAGTACACCTTTGACGGTGAGCAGTGCAAATATGCAACAACAGGTTGTGACAGGACAGGCTGTATGTTCTGTGCTTTCGGTGCTCACCTTGAAAAAGGCATAACAAGATTTCAGAGGTTAAAGGAAACGCATCCAAAGCAGTATGACTATTGCCTTAACGGTGGCGAGTTCGTAAACGGCTTATGGCAGCCGAATAAGCAGGGTTTAGGTATGCGGTATGTCTTTGATGAACTCAACAAGCTGTATGGTGATGATTTTATAAGATATGAATAGGAGAAACCAAAATGAAAAACAGAAAAGTTTCTTATATAGAAAATGCCGCATATTGTAATTTTGTTATTTCAAACGAAAGTACAAATGCACTTCAAATTAAATCATTAATTTTAATTACGCCTGAGATTATCAAATCAGAATTAACACCTCGTCAAAATGAAATTCTTGATTTGATAATATTTAAAGGATTCACACAGACACAAGCTGCGAATGTGCTTGGTCTCAGTCAACCGACAATACATAAATCATATAAGGCAGCAATATTAAAGTTGCGAAAATATTTATATTTTTGCAATGAGTGTATTAAAAAGTATTCTCAATTAAAGGAGACAGACAATGACAAATCATGAAAAATTCAAGACGATGAGTATCGAAGAATTGGCAAGCGAATTAAATCACATTGGTAATGTTCCTTGTTGCTGTTGTAACGATACAAGCTGCACTGGCGACAGTACAGTTGTAACAAGATGCATTAAAGGAATTATTAAATATCTTGAAAGTGATGTATCGGAGGATGAATTATGAGTAAATCAATGACACCGGAAAGAGTAAGAGATAATTTTATTCAAAACCTTGCGGAGAATGCATATCTGAATATGTGTACAACAGAAGAAATGAATATTGTTATTTCTGCCCTTGAAAAGCAGACACCGAAAAAGCCTGATTATGAGGGTGACGGATATGATGAAAACGGCAATCTAATATACGATACTTGGATATGTCCGAATTGTGGTAAGCATTATGAAGTCGATTATGACGATTATGATTTTTGTCCGAATTGCGGACAAGCTTTAGATTGGAGTGATGAAGAATGAGTTATCAAAAAGAAATTTGCAAAAGGGCAGTTGAACAATATGGTAAACAGCCACAGATTATTATGGCAATGGAAGAAATGTCGGAACTGATACAGGCATTGTCAAAAAGCATCAGAGGCAAAGAAAATGTTGATAACATCGCTGAAGAAATTGCTGATGTGGAAATTATGCTGATGCAGTTGAAATTTATATTTAAGTGTGGCACTGCCGTTAACAATTGGAAAACTGCAAAGGTTGGACGATTGAACGAAATATTGTGCGAATGGAGAGAAATAAATGAATAATATTGCATACATAGTAACGCTTGCATCCATTATTGGCACAGTGGCAAACAGTTTTCAGAAGCGTTGGTGCTTTTGTGTATGGCTTTGCACAAATGCCTTTTGGTGCATTTACAACATTATCAACAAGCAGTATGCTCAAGCTTTGCTTTATCTCTTCAATTTCATTATGGCAATCATCGGATTAGTAAAATGGAAGAAAAACAATTGAATTATAAGGAGAATTGACATGGCAAAAGAAGTATTTATGTGCCGCCCTTGTGCTGAAGAATTAAAAGCAGCAGGCAGATGTATTATGCATTCGCCTGTAAAAGATAAGGGCGATTGTTATAACTGTAAGTGCCGCAGGTTCGGCTATACCTGTGAAATCACTAAAAGGAGCAGGAAAAATGAAAAAGCTGATACTTAAAATCAAAAGGCGGTTTTATTACCGCCGATTGCTCCGTCTTTATTGCAAGGGCATGAAAATACAGCAGAATCTAATAGACTGGGGATGTGATGAACTCACCTGCTGCACTTGCCCTTATAACAAAGACTCGAATGCTTGTGGTATAAAAAACGATATGAATGTATGGTCGCAAAAAATGGATAAAGCACTTTGCAAATATCAGGATTGTGAAATTGCACTTGAAATGATAAGCGATGTGAAAAAACCTTGGCTAATTGACAGTATTGAAATCAATTCAGATGGTCAGATCGTTAAAAATGGATTTAATAATAAACTTGGAGGTGCAGACAATGAGCAAAAAGCATAAACCTAAAAAATTCAAACCCGGAAAAAGCAAGAAAAGCAAATCAGCTGATAAGCAACTGCGAGAAACATCCACGCAGGACATTATAACATCTATGAATTATATGCTTTCCATTTTGAATGGCAGAGGGGTAAGAATCCTTAATTGGGATGATAAGAGCAAAGAACTCGGTTTGATTAAAATGTTCAAATGCAAACCGTATTATGCGGAGGGTATTGTTGATCCTGAGGAGGTGCAAAGCGAATGAATTGGACAGGCATCACCATTACAGGAATAATCTGTGCATCAATCGTTGCAATTTTCTTTATCAGCTGTAAATATGGTGGCAAAAAGTAATATAAGAGGTGACCGAGAATGGAAAAAGAAAATCAGGAACAATTACATAAAAGAAATATGCTTAGAAGTTATTTGATAAGGTATCGGAAAGCAGAAAATAAAACTGAAGAACTTCGCTGCCGCCGAAACAGGCTTATTGAAGATATGAAACATCCTCTCGGTACTCAGAACATGTCAGGATTGCCAAGCAACAATGAACCGGGAACAGGTGCAGCAAGTTATATATTTAGACAGAGCGAATTGGAAGAAAGAATATATGCTCAGGAACGAGAGGCAAAAAAAATAATGCTTCAGGTTATGGACATAATGGACTTTTTACCGGTTGAGAGTGAAAACCGCTCAGTGCTTGAACTTAAATATATTGATGGTTACAGTGATAAGGATATTATCAAAATAAAGTTTTATGCTCATCGCAGTACCCTCAGTTATCATCTTGCAGCAGGTCTTGATGAATTATTACAGTATGCAAAGGTTCAAAAAATCATAGAAGAATTTGACTATAACAGCTAACGGAGGTATCAAAATGAATGATATAAAAGACATTACACCATTAGGGCAGCGTGTGTTGGTGCACTTTGGTGAAAAAGAAAAGGTAAGTGCAGGCGGTTTGATTCTTGCAGAATCGGCACAGGAAAAACCTGAAATATGCACGATTGTTAAAGTCGGTGCAGGTGTTGCAGATAAAACCCTTGCAGTAAACCAAAAAGTCATAATTCAACATTATGCCGGAACTGATATAAAAATCGGCAAGGAATCTTTCACATTGGTGAATGAAAAAGATATTATTGCAATAGTGAAGGAGGATTAAATATGAAGCCTATATTTAAGAAGAATAATCATAATCCTTTTCGCCCCACTCTTGAAGATGCTATGAATTCGGTCAGCCAAAAACAATATGCTGATTGCTATGCTCAATGTAAGGCAATGAAAAAATCAAGCGACCCAATGGAAAGAGCAAAGGGTAAGAACTTGGAAAAGAGTTATAGAGTTTTTCAAAATAATGGTGTACCGTTTACAGTGGCACAAATCATATATCCTCAACTATGCAGAATATATGGTGACTATTGTCTTGAACACGCAAAGATAATTGAAGCAGCAGGTAAGCATAATGAATAGTCTTGATAAATTCTTTGACATCTGTAAGTACAATCAGTTTGAAAAAGCTCTTGATAATTGTGCATTTATGTTTTCTTCTGATAAAGAACGAGAGTACGCTAAAGAACTGTATCGTATATACAGGGATAATAATGTACCTATTGAAGTATGTCAGAAAATAATAGCGGAAATAGATGCAATGAATAAAAGGCTCAATGAAAAGTATGGTCAATAGGTTTATACAATTTGGTACACATTTGTACATTTGAATGTGCTACTATGATAGAGTAGTAAGTTATAAAGAAGAACAGGCAGTCAACCCCTGACAGCTTGTTCTTTTTCTTTATAAAGAGTGAGGTAGCCGCAGACTTGAAAGGTTATTGATTATTATTTACTCTCTTGCATCCACTCAAAGAGAGAATGGACAGAGGCGGTCATACCTCACTCAAATCATGAATAAGAGCGACTCAAAATAAAAAAGGTACTACCTAAGCAAATTTAGGGTGCGGGGCGAGGAAGGCTCGAAGAAAAATCGGATAAAAAGATTTTTTGAAAAGTCTATTTCGCTACGCAGAGTATAAATATTTTATATTTCTATCTTAATAGATTAGTTAAAAATACAAATTGTAAAAATCATTTCGCAAAGGAGTTGAAAAGTTATGAATATTTCGGAAAAAGAAATGAAAAAACTGCTCGACCATAATATGCGAGCAGAAGAACTTGAACTATCACAATTAAATCCTGCCGAATATAATCCGAGAAAAGATTTAACTCCTGATGATTCTGAATATCAAGATATCGCTAAAAGTCTTGAAGATAACGGATATGTTGACCCTATAGTAGTTAATTATGATTACACAATTATAAAAGGACATCAGCGCAGAAAAGTAATGATGGACTTGGGATATACACATGCTTTTTGTATCATCCTTGATATTAAAGATAAGCTCAAGGAAAAAGAAGCGAATATAGCACTTAATAATATAGATGGTGTATGGGATAAAGAAAAGTTATATGAAATTCTTGTTGAACTTGACCTTAACAATATTGATTTAACGGCAACCGGATTTAATAAAACGGATATTGAATTGCTTCAGGAAGAAATTCAGGAACTGAATATTGCCGAATCAGCAGAGGATGATGATTTTGATTCCGATGAAGAATATGAGAATATCAAAACACCGATAACAAAGCGTGGTGATATTTGGATATGCGGAGATCATCGAATTATGTGCGGTGATAGTACCAATCCTTTAGATGTTGATAAGCTGATGGATGGCGAAAAGGCAGACTTGCTGATTACCGATCCGCCATACAATGTGAATTATGGTGATAAAGCGGAATATCTGGAAGAATATATCGGTAAAGGTCATAGAAATACATCATCAATAAAAAATGACAATATGGATTCAATAAGTTTTTATCATTTCTTATTTGATGCGTTGTATCAGGGATATACTGCTCTTCGTGAAGGTGCAGCAATCTATGTTTTTCATAGTGAAAATGAGGGTATAAATTTCCGCAGAGCCTTTACAGATGCTGGTTTTAAGCAGGCACAATGTCTGATATGGGAAAAGAATACCTTTGTACTCGGCAGACAGGATTATCAGTGGCGGCACGAACCTATTCTCTATGGATGGAAAGAGGGAGCAGCACACTATTTTATTGACGATAGATGTCAGGACACAGTTATTCTTGACGATGATATTGAGTTTGACAAAATGTCAAAGCAGGAACTCCTCGCCTTTATTGAGGAGCAAAAGAAAAAATACAAAAACACCACTTCTGTTATATATGAAAACAAGCCAACAAGAAACGATGAGCATCCGACCATGAAGCCGGTGGCATTAGTTGGTAAATTGATACATAACAGCAGCAGGTATGGTTGGAAAGTTCTTGATTTGTTCGGTGGCAGCGGTTCAACGATGATTGCTGCAGAACAGTTGGAAAGAAAAGCCTACATTATGGAACTTGATGAAAAGTTTGTTGATGTAGAGGTAAAACGATACATCCGATATATAGGAGCAGATGCTGAAGTCTATAAGATTTCACCTGATGGGGAAAAGGTAAAGTATAACGCTCTTTAGAAAGGATGTAATTACAAATGAGTCGCTCTTCAAAAAAAGTAAGCAACAATCCTCAAAAGATAAAAGAATTAGAGGAGGTGCAGTTAATTTTGAATGAGAATGGAAAAATCAAATCCGATGCTAATTTTTATGATGCAAAGGTTATAGCACAGTTATTTGGATTAACGGTCAGAAGAATACAGCAATTAACGCAGGATGGTGTTCTATCCACCACTACAACAACGAAAGGCAGAAAATATGACCTTGTGCCGACAATTCAAAAATATG
>Ga0224741_10096_pt1 | contig 14445 bp, 18 predicted proteins | sample LIM_E_Water_Pos_FD_161629 | JGI IMG/M metagenome (GOLD analysis project Ga0224741, IMG submission 161629) | Enriched cells from gastrointestinal tract of the lab mouse from Pacific Northwest National Laboratory (PNNL), Richland, Washington... | ecosystem: Host-associated > Mammals > Digestive... | reverse complement strand
GTAGCGGGGCTGCTGACAGATATAGGTACAGAAGCCCCTGAAATGTTCCTTTCAGGGGCTACCGCTTTTTTTGATTCTTTTGCAACTGTGTAGCTCCATTTGAGAGGGAGTAAATTCAAATACACATCTATATTCTCTCTATCATTAACGACCATCTTATCAAGTAGCTGCGTGTAAAATTCATCTTCATATTCTATACCACTAATAAGTTCGTCAATCGCCTTTTTTATATCTTCCATTAACTCCTGTTGCCTTGCTATGACAATTTGCTGCTTTTCAATACTCTCCATCATAGATTTTAAGCTGTCTATTTCGGCATCGTATTTTACTCTGAGAGCAGAAAATTCATCACGGTCAATATCACCGCTGGTATAAAGGTCAATCAAGTCGGTACGCTTTTTCTTTGCCGCTTCCATTTTCTCTCCTAAAACATTTGTGTCTGCGCCTGTTACATCCATCGAAATAACCTTATTAATCATCTTGATTAAGTTATCGGATATTTTCTGACGGTCAATGGTGAGCTGTCTGCAGACGAGAGACATAATGTGGATGGCTTCTTCATTGCGGATACTCATACCACAACAGCCTACTTGATTTCCCGCTTTATCAATATGAGGGTTTCCGTGATTTGCCGCTTCGTAACAACGCCATGCTTTATATCTGCTGCCGTCTTTTCGGTTTTTATATCTGGCGACATAGCTTGCGCCACATCTGCCGCACTTAATTTTCCCAGAAAACGGATAACGGTTGCTGTGTTTTGCTTTGCCCTCCTGTGAAAGTGATTTTTCGTCTAAAATGCGGTTTGCCTTATCAAACAACTCACGGGAGATAATCGGCTCATGATGGTCTTTGATAATCACAAATTCCTCTTGCCCAAGGTTTACTTTCTTTTCATGGGATAAAAAGTCTGGCGTATAGGTTTTCTTCTGCACCAAATCACCGCAGTATTTTTCATTGCGGATCACACGGAGAATGACTGTATTCTGCCATTCTTTTACACGCATGGGCTTAATGCCCTCCTCCCGAAGCTCACGGGCAATCACATGAGTTCCTTTCCCCTCATTTACAAACTTATGGAAGATAAGACGGACAACTTTTGCCCCATCCTCATTAATATACATTTTGCCGTCTTTCACATCGTAGCCAAGCATACTCCGCCCAAACACAACTCCCTGCTCCATCTGGCGTTTCTGCCCCCATTTCACACGCTCGGAAGTCTTACGACTTTCCTCCTGTGCAATCGAGGACATAATGGCAAGGCGAAGCTCGGCATCGCCGTCTAAAGTGTTGATGTTATCATTCATAAAGATAACACCCACGCCGTGCTTTTTGAGGTCACGGGTATAAAATATACTATCAAGGGTATTTCTCGCAAAACGGGAGATTTCTTTTGTTACAATCAAATCAAAATCACCGTTTTTCGCACACGCAATCATGCGGTTAAATTCTTTCCGTTTTTTCGTATTCGTACCAGAGATGCCTTCATCTGCGAACACTTCATAAAGCTCCCAATCGTGATTACGCTCTATATACTGTCTGAAATAACGCTGCTGGCTTTCAAATGAATTTGCCTGGTCTTCGTTGTCCGTAGACACACGGCAGTATGCGGCAACCTTTCTCTTTGTGCGCTGTATCTTCCTTTCTTGGTTTAGGTTTTCGTATTTATCTATTGACATAAGAATATCTCCTTTCCCGACAATCCCTTGCCGTGTTTTCAGTATATTTAATAGAAAATGGTATGTCGAATGTGCAAATTTGAATACAGAACATAAATTGCACATTTCTATATATTACAACTGTATTCATGTGCAAGTAACGAAAGTGGAGAGCCTGCCCCGCTTCATCGGGCATTGCGAATACCCTCTGCTTTCTCACACTTGACTATGTAAAAACGTCAAGCGGTTATGCCTGACGTTGCTTTTTTCTAGTTTAGACGATATTGTTTTTCAAGCTCAAGCAAACAGCGTTCCCGCTGAGATGCGGTCAACAGATTCCGTTTTTCTAATGATAAAAGGACTGACCTTTGAAAATTCAAAAGAAATGCTGCGTGTTCCCGCTCATTCAATATTGGAACAGGCTCGCCAACATACCTAAATTCTCTATGCTTCAACAGGCAACACCTCCCTCATTCTCAATGTATGAGCGAATGATTGTACCATATAACGAGGGGGCTAATCCTTTTTTTGAACGCTGTCATCATGCAGCGGACAGCATTCATGAGCAGGCAAAGAAGCGGGGAGCCTGCCCTGTTTCATCGGACATTGCAAATATCCGTTTAACCCAATACTGATTGCCAACGCTTTGTCCATTGCAAAAAGAAAACGCTGATCAAGGGTTCCCATATACTCCCGAAAACGCCGCTTATCAATCGTCCGTATCTGTTCAAGCAAGATGATAGAGTCCCTGTCAAGCCCCTCAGTATCCTTTACTTCGGTATGTGTCGGTAATTTTGCCTTTGTCTTTGTTTTACCTGTTATAGCAGCGATAATGACTGTCAGGCTGTGGCTATTTCCTATATCATTAGAAATGATAAGTACGGGTCGTGTGCCACCCTGCTCTGAACCAACAACGGGATTAAGCTCTGCGTAGTAAATGTCACCACGCCTGATTGTTCTTTCCATATTCTTTGTAACCTCCATCTAAATTTAGGCAGGAATACCCTGCCTATGTAACAGCCAGACGCAAGGAAGCATTTAAGGTCGGGAGAGCATAAAACAAGCCCTGTTTCCATTGACTGCCCAATCGTAGGTGTGGAGCTTTTCTATGGTGTCCTCATCAACGCCTAAGTCCCGCAATTCTTTTTCCTCGGCTTCTTTCCAGAGCCGCCATTTCTTTCCTTCCCTGCCATAATTGAATGACATTTCCTTTACCTCCAATCTGAATTTTTTTGAATAATCCAGATTGGCGGGCGGGGAACGGCAGTGGATGCCAGAAACAGCCTTACAACGTATTCCTACAAAAAACGACAAAAGAAAAACCGCAAAGGTTCTGCGACCTTTACGGTTTAAAGAGATTTTAGTTCCAATATGTAGAAATATGACTTCTACTTGCAGGGTACAAAGCCCCCATGCGCTGACGAGGATTTTTTTAACAGGCTATCCACCCATCCCCGATATGATATATGTAAATACAACACACTTTCTGTATGCAAAAAAATCCCTCCAAACCGAAAGCAGGTTTGGAAGAATTTTTATTTTCTGCATGGCAAAGCTGCCCACCAAACACTGTTTTTCTTATTTGGCGGGCTGTCCCTTACCTCGGATGCTATTTACAAATTATGATTGAAGCAGTTTCCCTTTCTTTAACCGAAAAATGGTGTCTGCCTGTTTTGCAAGGTCGTTCGAGTGGGTAACAATAATCACGCATTTATTCATTTCATGGGCGCATTCTTTCAAGATGGAGATAATTTCTGCCGCTGTATCTTCGTCTAAATTTCCAGTTGGCTCGTCCGCAAGTATCACTTTCGTATCGGAAGCCAATGCACGGGCAATCGCCACACGCTGCTGCTGACCGCCTGAGAGTTTTAAGACATTTCGTTTACATTCTTCCTCGGTCAGCCCGACACGCTCTAAAATTGGCTGCGGTGAAAGCTTTGCTGTCAAAGCGACATTTTCTTTTGGTGTTAGATAATCAATCAGATTGTAGCTCTGGAAGATAAATGCCACATTATTTTTTCTGTGATTGGCAAGCCCTAACTTTTCAATGTCCTGTCCATCGTATAAAATCTGTCCGTCTACGGGGCTGTCCAGACCTCCCAACAGTGACAGAAGCGTGGTCTTTCCACATCCCGACTGTCCGAGGATAGCGTACATTTTCCCCTCATCTAATGCCATATTGATACCGTTTAATACATTCCGCTTATTGTCATAGGAATAACGGATGTTGTTCATTTCCAAAACGCTCATAGTAAAATCCTCCTAATCCATTTGTGATAAAATCTTTCTTGGTTTCATCTGTATGACTGTGATTGATGCAACTGAAACGGAAACAGCAATAAGCATCGCCCCAAAGATGTAGATGTAGAGCAAATCACTTGGTCTGACATTTACCCGAACACGCTCCACCTTTTCCAGTTCAGAGGTATCATAGGGGATATATTGCCCTGTTATGTCAAGATACTCTGAACCGTCGTCTGGAACTTCTATTTCTGGTGCCTCCTGCGATTCGGCTACCCGATGGAAAATCAAATCACTGATTCCCTGCGAAACAAAACTGCTTGCAACATAAGACAATCCAAATGCCAGAACTGCTATCATAAGGATTTCTATAATATACTGAAAGACAATCCTGCCTTTCGTTATCCCGACAGCAAGCAATATGCCCGTTTCATGCCGCCGCTGCTTTATCCACATAGACAAAATCAATGTTAAAATACCTGCGCTTACCAAAACGCATCCTACAATCAGCCACATAATCAGTTTCTGCATTGCTGTCAAAGACGAAGCGACCGCTTCATAAGCGGAATTATCTACTGTGAGTTTAAAGCAGTCCCAGTCCAAATCAAGAGCTTGTATCTGTTTTGCGATGCCGTCAATTTCTCTGGGGTCGTCTACATAAAAATCCACACCATTGTCATACTGGATTTCATCTCTCTGCATAATTTCACGCATTGCCTTATGGTCGATAACCAGACGGTTACGCTTGTCCGTTGATGTAGTATGAAAAGATTCAGAGTCCCCCACATACTCATAAATGCCGATGATTTTCAGCGGTACATCGGGATAATCTCCGCTGTCATAACAGCACTGTACGGTAATGGTATCGCCTAGCTTTAACTTGTTGTTCTCTGCAACTGCCGTACTGATTAAAACAACATGGTCGTCGTCCTCTTTGATGTGCCGCCCCTCCACCAACCGAAATGCCTTGCGGGTAAAAAAGTTGAAATACTCTGAATTTGTTACGGATGGAAGCCTGCTGTAATCGCTTCCCTCCCCAAAGCTGAAACCCGATATAAACTCAAAATCCTTTGCAAAAACACTGCCATCTCCCAAGCCATTGTATGACTTGATTCCATCTACTGACAGTATCTCTTGAATATCCTTGTCAGTGATGGGAGTTCCCGTATAAGCGACCATCGTTCCTCCCGCCGCCTGCTGATACTGCCAGTTCGCACGGTTATTTTCATCTAATTCAAGGTGGAAGCTCCCGCCTATGGATTGCCGCAGGCTGTATGCTGAATTGTCCGCTGCCTTATAGATAGACAGTCCAGTTAAGGTAAATGTGGACATTGCCAGCAGCAAAAAAAATAAAATAACCGTTTTTACTTTTTTCCGAACCGTATATAAAAATGCTCTTTTCCATGTACTCATAATTTTTATCCTCCTGTCAGCTCATTTTTGATAAAATATCTTTTGGCTTCATACGGGCAACTGGCAGGGATGCCAGAATTACCGTGAATATGATAACGAATGTTTCTATCAGAAATTGCAGCAATATGTTTTGCAGAGAAAGCGGCATATGAATGACTGTTTCCATACCTTTTAAAGCATTCTCTGCCTGCCCTGTGACAAAACTGCCGAGTGGAAAAGATACCAGAAACACCAATACAGCCACCATTAAGATTTCATAGATGAACTGCATTGTAATCTGTGAAACGGATGTGCCTATGGAAAGCAATATCCCTGTTTCATGTATTCTGTTCCTTATCCGCATGGCAAGCACAAGGAAAATTACAATGATACCGATAAGCATAACCGCTAAAAGCATGATTCCCGTAAGCTGCTCCAATGTTTGGATTTGGTACGCAACTGACTGGTATTCCGATTCATTGATTCGGATAAAATAGTCCTCCCACGGAATAGATGCAATCTGTTTTACCTGCTTGACAATGTGCGTCAATTCCTCTGGGTCGGTCACAAAAAAAGCCACGTTTCCAGAATACGCAGATGCTTTCTGATTAGACAGCTTCCAGAAAATATCATGCGTCGTAAAAATGGTGTCATCGTCATATTCCATTTTGATGTCACTGGCATAGATTCCTGCGACGAAAACTCTTGCCTGTTCCCCGCTGCCATCAGAAGCAGATTTCAATATCAACTCACTGCCAATCCCTAAATTATTTTCTTCTGCCAGTTTAGCACTGATAACAGCCGCATCCGTATCCTCTGCCGTAATATGCCTTCCCTCCGTAAGTTCCAGTATTCCGCTTACAAAATCTGCCTGATAAGCGGTTTCCGTATTAGCAGAAAGATTACCGCTTTCCATTCCAGAGAGAAACTCCATTCCCTCCACAAAAATGGAAAGATTTTGTTCGGCATTGTACGCCTTTATCCCGCCAACGCCTAAAATCTGTTTCACTGTTTCATACGGGATAGGGATTTTTTCAGCGGTATATCCCGTTTCGCTCCCGTCAAATTCCAGATGATTGATACTGCCACTCATCGTAAAGGACGCCCCTATCGTTTCCCGTAAAGCTCTGGCTGCTTTTTCTGTTCCGCTTCGGATGGAAATGCCGACCATAACGGAAACGGTCAGCAAAAGCAATAGCAAAAAAAGCGTCAGACTTTTTCCTTTCTTCCGTACATCATAAAGAAATGCCCGTTTCAAGCTGCTCAATAAATTTTCCTCCTTTCGTTTGTTTCGCTTAAATTTTATACCTCTGGTGTGAGTGGGGTATCAGTCTAATGTGAATGGCGTGTGAAATCACAAAAAACTGCCTGTTTTCGATACAGACAGCTTTTTTATACTATTCAAAATCAATCGTGAAACGCATCCCGCTATTATCCTCTAAGGCGGTAAACATATAAGGGATTTGCAGCGTTTTCAATACCGTGTCTACAATGTATAATCCTAAACCATTCCCCTTTGTGTCCTTACCTCCATATTCAAATCGGTAAAATGGTTCAAATATATGTTTTTGGCATTCCTGCGGGATTGGGACACATTCATTTTCCAGAACCAATTTCTGTTCTTCTATATAAATTTTTATAGTACCTCCTTTGGGCGTATAAGAAACTGCATTTGACAGTAAATTGGAAATTACTTTCCTTATCATTGATATAGGGTATTGGACAGAGAACTTTTCTGAAACATCCATTTCTATGCGAATACCCTTTGATTTTGCAATCATCTGATACGGCTCCGACATCTGCTCTATTAGTTCTGATATATCAATTTCAGTATCTTTTTCCTTATCATTCGTTGCAGATTTTGAAGCGTCTAAAATTTCTTTAATCATCACTGCAAGTTGTTCTGTGAGCATTTTGCATTTTGGCAGATAAATCGTATGGTCTTTGTATTTCCCTACGTTTAAAATCATATTTTCCAACATGGCATTGATAGCCGTAACAGGCGTTTTTAACTCATGGGATGCGCAGCGCAGTAAATTTGTTTTCTGCACTTCCATTTCTTCTACCTTATAAATTTCCTGCTCTAAGTTATGGATTGTTTTTAGCAGATTATTATAAAGTGCATTTACATTGTCCGCTAATGTTTCAATTTCATCGTGTGTATGGACTTCGCAGGAAATCCCATGCGTTAATCCCTGCATTTGTTTTGTTACATTAGTAATCTGCTTGATAGGCTTCGTGAGCATATGGGAATACAGCAATGCAGACAATAGTGAGATAAGCGTACAAGCGATCGCCGTAACGGGCAGGATAACTATGATGGTACTGACTGCATCCTCAATCTGCTGCCTTGATATGACCGCCCTCACATACCCTTTCTGGTTCGGAAATATCTGTTCTGCATACAAAAAATTTTTATCTTCTTTGTGACTTTGGGATAAGGATATTTTTATCTTGTCATCCGATTTTTCTGCAATGATATTCACATCTTCCTTATCGCCACTTGGATTTTCGGCATCCTCTGAACACTTCAAATATTCGTTATCCCCCACATTCAGCAGTTTCATTTCATATGTGTATCCGTCATATTTTACCAGAATATCCGCATACCATTTCCCCGCAAAGTCGGTTACTAATGCGAGCCTGCCTGCATCTTCTGTATCTGCAGTTTCCTCGCATAATTTCTCAATATCGGCTTCCAACGCATTACGCTGTCGGTAATTGTAAACAGTAGGAAGCAGGATATAAATTAGCAAATGGGAAACCGCCACAATAATTATCATCAGGCTAAATGTGTATAAAAAAGTCTTTGGAAATAATTTCAGTTTCTTCATACACCCACCTCTATCTTATAGCCAATCCCCTTTACGGTAACAATACAGTCAAGTTCCAGTTTTTTACGCAGATTTCTAATATAACTGTCAACAATACGGTCTATCACATAAGAGTCATCTCCCCACACTGCATTTAATATCTGCGACCGTGACAGCACCAGACCTTTATGGTCAAGCAGGAGCTTTAACAAGTCAATCTCTTTTGGCGTTACATCTATTTTCCCCTTTTGGTTACAGGCAGAGTACCCAGAAAAATCAACTGTCAAATCACCGTATTTCCAAATTTTTGTTTCTTCTTTCCCACCTGCCCGACGGAGCAATGCCGTGATGCGTTTCCCAAGCACTACCATAGAAAACGGCTTTGTCATATAATCATCCGCCAGACAGTCAAAACTTGATACCTGTGTATATTCATCTTCCAAAGCCGTAAGCATGATAACTGGTATCTGGCTTGTCTTTCGTACAGCGTTTAATACTGCAATCCCCGACATGGCAGGGAGCATAATATCAAGAACAATTAAGTCCACTGTATTCTGCGAAAAAAGCTCTAAAGCATCTGTTCCGTCATATGCGGATATGATTTCGTGACCTGCTTCCTGCAAGTATTCAGAAAGGGCTTCGTTTGTATCTATGTTATCCTCTACAATCAATATCTTTGCCATAAAGACCACCTCCAAGTTTATTTTAGCATTTCTGTGTGAATGGCGTATGAATTTTTATACTGAACCATTTGATACTCCCATTATAATTATCTGTTTTTTGTGATTCAGCTGTGCGAATACCCGCTTTTATCTCTCAAGACAAGAGATAGAACCTCTTATCAGCAGAGATTTCACATCGTTTTATAAGAACTTCCATCTCTGTAAAATAGATATTATAAAATTTTTTAGTATGGGCGGTGAAAAAATGGGTAATGATTTGGAAAATTTTGATTTTCTGGAATTGGGGCAGGCAATCCAAAAAGCCCGTGAGAAGCAGCGGATTACAAGAGAGGAACCAGCCAAGGAGCTTGGCATTTCGGCAAGGCATTTGCAGTCTATTGAAAAAGAGGGGCAGTATCCGAGTTTTCGGCTGTTTATTCAGCTTGTGACAATGTTCCACATATCCGTAGACCAGTACATACATCCAGACAGTCCGATAGGGAAAACAACTTTACGTCGGCGTTTAGATGTGCTTCTTGATACTTTTGATGATGCGGAACTGACTATCATAGCAGGGACATCACAGGGGATATGTAAGGCAAAAGAGCAGCCAGAGGATTAACCTCTGGTTTTTCTTTCGCCCTGCCCTGCTAATAGTTTGGACATCCGTAACCGTATATTGAGCCGCTCCCGACTGGATAGCTCTGCTGTTTGCAGGCATCGCCAGAATTGCCCTCTACGGTGTAGACTGTGCCATTCTCGCATTTCTCCACGATTCCCACATGGTCGGTTGAGCCGTCGCTCCCCCAATCAAAAAAGGAATGGAAAAGCGCAATCCAGACGGAACCGGCGATACCGTCAAGAAATATTTGTGAGTTAGCAAGAATCCTGATATAATGGGTACAAACACCCATCCGGGGGGGGGGCAGAAAGGCAGGGAGAAAAATGCACATCAGCTACAAACCGCTCTGGCACACACTGATAGAGCCAAACATGAGGAAAGAGGATTTAAGGCTTGCCGCTGGCCTGACCACAAATATGACTGCCAACATGGGCAAAGAAAGGAAACATATCAGCATGGACACGCTGGCACGAATCTGCGAAACGCTGGATTGTGGCATTATGGACGTGATTGAGCTGGCCAGTGACGAGCCTTCCACCACAGGAGGGAACGACAATGGAAAAACTGAAAGAAAGAATCACAGAGAACGGCATTGATTATATTCTGGAAGGCGATTACAATATTCCGGACTTGAAACTGCCGGATAAAAGCCGCCCCATCGAACGCTATGGGCGACTGCACAGGAACTATCTCAAGCAGGAACACCCCGCACGGTACAGCTCCCTTATCCTGACAGGGGAATTATGGACATACCCTGTAGCTTTGAACATTCTGAAAAGTTATTGTAGTACAATGGAGCCATCCCACATTAGAGAACACAAAATATCGGGAAAATTTAAGATTTTGCTTGTATAATATAATTACAGTGACACAGGAAGGAGAAGGATACCCATGAATAGTTGGAACAGCGGTATACGTAATGCAATTTGTTACATTGAAGAGCATCTGACCGAGGATATTGATGTAAATGAAATCGCAAGCAAAGCATTCGTGTCAAGTTTCTACTTTCAAAAAATATTCAATGTATTATGTGGATTTACAGTTGGGGAGTACATCAAAAACCGCCGTCTGACTTTAGCTGCCCAAGAACTTTGTTCATCCGATATCAAGGTGCTTGATGTTGCACTGAAGTATGGATACAGTTCGCCTGACAGCTTTGCAAAAGCATTCACTAAATTTCATGGGATAACGCCTTCCCAGGCAAGAGAAAAGAATCGCAGCCTAAATTCTGTTGCTCCGCTGAAAATAAAACTTACATTGGAGGGTGGTACTATGTTAGAGTATAAAATTGTGGAAAAAGAACAGTTCACAGTTATGGGAGTTTCCCGTAAATTCAATTCGGAAACTTCTTATCAAAAAATTCCTGAGTTTTGGCAGGAACATATGAAAAGCGAGAATGGGAAAATTGTATGTGGAATGTATGGGATCTGCATGGACAGTGAAGGTCAAAACTTTGAATATTTGATAGCTGATAATTACAGTCCGGCAAGCGAAGTTCCAGAGGGATTGGAAACAAGAGTAATTCCAGCCGGGACATGGGCAGTATTTCCCTGTTATGGAGCATTGCCGAAATCTTTACAGGATGTTAATACAAAAATATGGAGCGAGTGGCTTCCCTCCTGTAAGGTATATAAGCTTGCAGGTAATTATAATATTGAGATGTATACGAAAGATATGAATTACAGCGAAATCTGGATACCTATAGAAAAGAATTGATAACCAGAAATCTTGGTGAATCCTCTTCAATTTCTTGATAGTTCACTTCCCAACTGAATTAGAACTACCACAAAATGCCGTTGCATGGACAAAACCCAAGCAGCGGCATTTCCTTATCTCCGTTTCATCCTGCTCAATGGGGAATCCTTATATGCCGGAGTTTTCTTCATAACATTCTTCAAAACCGTGCGCTCCTGCTCCGACAGCTTTTCATACCGGATTTGCAGCTGCGTACACATAAGGGCGGTAAACACATCCAGATAGGAACCCGGCACAGACAATGCCTTTTTTGCGTCCTTGATTAGTTTCATGGCATTGGAGCCGTCCGGCGCACTGTCCGTATCGTCCTTGTGCGCTTCCCTTATGGCATGGAGGATAGCGTCCCAAGTCCGGTGCGTGACCTGACAGAAATAATCTTCTTCCTGTATCTGCATGGCTTCCAACGCCTCTAAAGCGGTATCTTCCTCTACCTGCTGGTATTGGGAAAGGGTGTCCGTCATCAGGGTAACGAAGTCCTCATGCGTGGCAATCTCACTCTTTACTTCCAATCCATAAACACCTCCTTTGAAACATAAAAAACGCCACTCTCTAATAAGTGACGATTTCTTTTCTGATTATTTCATTGTTACCGTATAAGCCATCCATAATCCTGCCTGCAATCCACTACATAATCTGCATAAACAATATCATCCACGATTTGGAAGATGATCATATACCGTTTTTCAAACGGGATGAACCGATAAGCGTTTCTGGGAATATATTCCCCTGTGAGCCACGGACATCTCTGCGGCATGGTTTCCAGTGAATTTGCGGTTTTTTCAAACTCTTCGGTCAACCGTTCCGCAGCTTCGGGGCTGACCTGCGCCAAAAATGCAGCATGGGAAACAAGCATCTGCGTTGCACGCTCTGACACAATAACATGGTATCTATTCTGCTGTTCCATGACCTGCCGCCTCCTTGATTGCATTACGCATCATTGCTGCTACTTCATCAACGGAATAGCCTTTGCTGCCACGCATCCTGTCCTCCTCAACCGCTAAAAGTTCCTCACGGAGCTTAAGCATTTTTTCTCTGCGGTTATAAGTGCCAATATCCATAACCACCAAATCCCCCTCGCCGTTCTTGGTAAGGAAAACTGGCTCTGCGGTTTTTCTGCACTGCTCGGCAATCTCATTGTAATTCTGCCTGATTGCTGCTGATGGGCGAATATTCATAACGACACCTCCTCAAATCAACAATAGTAATATTCTATCCATATTATATCTATTTCATACAATGAAGTCAACAGGATACAGAATTTTTTACAAGCCCATCATTCCCCTTACCACACGGTCTGCCATCTTGACCGCACCGACAAGGATGGGCATATTGAACACCAATTCCCCAATATAGCCCCATACCATCGTGACCGCCGCCGCATCGGGGTTGACTGCGGGCGGGAATGCCGCAAACACCAAGAAGATGATACAGGCAAGCACAATGATTGCCCCCTCAAGGCAGACGGCGGAGTAGCTTTTGATGAAGCTCTTTCCCACGCTCTGGCTCGGCTCTCAATGCGGACACCTTCCGGCTGTTTTAAAAGAAGCGCCTGATACATACGGATCCGTCCGCAGGTGTCGCCGCATTCATCCTCAGACACGACTGTCCTCATGGCATCAGCTGGCTGCCGGTATTTCCACGGACGGTCCATGTCTGCCGGATATTTATAAAATCCCTGCCGCGTTACTTTCAGCATCCGGCAGCAGAAAGAAGTCTTTCCCTTTATAACGCCTCCTCGGTTTTTATGGCAGTGAACATCATTCTCTGCCTTTTGCAGGCTTCCGACGGCCGGCGGCGAAAAAAGCGCCTGCCTCTTCGGGAAATCCGTTTTCCTCTTTCAGGCGGCGGATTTCCTTTTCCTGCTCCTTGGCCTGCCTGCGCAGGAGAGCCGGTTCTTCTGCAGGATTCATGGCAGATTCCGGAGTATGTGATCCGGAACCGACATTCAGCCTTCCCTCTCTGGCAGCCTTTGTCTATGCGTACATAGTGTTTTCAGGGATGCCTGACCCGGCTGCAGCTTTTGCACCGCCAAGCTCTTTTGCTGATTTTACGGCTTGGATTTTATATTCCATGTCGTATTTCCGTTGTTTTTTGCCATTGTAGCTGCCTCCTTGATTCTCTTTGATTATACATCAAATCCTTGCGTATAAGGTGTCAACTAAAATGATACAACATCATTATCCGAAGTCTTTAAAGAATATACTAAAAAGCCTGTAAAATCAGACGATTCATTATTTTGTGATAATGGAACATTACCGCTGCTTCTCTGGGTACAGAAGAACTGGCACACTTAGAAATGATCTGCGCGATTGTACACCAGCTGACACGAAACCTGACCCCAGAAGAGATCACTGCATCCGGTTTTGACAAATATTATGTAGACCATACGCTTGCACTCTGGCCGCAGGCTGCAGGCGGCATACCGTTTAATGCCTGCGAATTCCAGTCCAAAGGCGATCCGATCACAGATCTGATGGAAGATATGGCAGCAGATGGGGCGATACTGTAAGAACAACTATATTTTTGATTGTAGAAACGCTCATTCTAGATGAGGCATTCCCTTATGCTGAAAATGTTATCCGCATGGATGAGATCCGTGCAATTTATCCCAGATAAACAGCAGCAGTCTCACAGAGAAATACAACCACGCAGCACAATACAGCAATGCCGACCATATTTACACCCCGCCAGGCAGCAGCGATACCTATTACCAGCGCCGCAATTCCTGCAAGCGGAAACTGCGGTGCCGATATAATTGCAGGAAAAGTCATAACTGCAAGCGTCACATAGGGCACATAATAAAGAAACGACCGCAGGAATGGATTTTTAATCTTTCTGCGGATCATTGTTAACGGCAGGACGCGGATCAGACAGGACACTGCCGCCGCTACAAATATGTAAATATAAATATTATGCTCCATATTTTTTCTGAAGCCTCCTCATTTGATTTTCTTAATTATTTTTCTTATTCCTTCTTCACAATCACATTTCCTGCAGACTTTTTCAACTAGGTTTTCATAATAGCTTTTGTACTAATTTTTATTCGTTTTCCGCTAAAACTTCCTTACTGATTTTGATCACTCTGCCAGCCTGTCATCCTCGTTTACCGGAAAAAATGCCGCCGCAAGCCCCGCAATCACTACCGTCAGCAGGCTGATTTTCATACTGTCGGACATATGGCTGAACAGCCCGATCCTAGATACCGCAAAGCTTGCCAAAAAGCTTACTATAACCACACCTGCGACAATTTTATCCCTCTTTGCAGCAGGTACGATAATCGCAACAAACATGCCGTACAATGCCAC
>Ga0224741_10091_pt1 | contig 14650 bp, 18 predicted proteins | sample LIM_E_Water_Pos_FD_161629 | JGI IMG/M metagenome (GOLD analysis project Ga0224741, IMG submission 161629) | Enriched cells from gastrointestinal tract of the lab mouse from Pacific Northwest National Laboratory (PNNL), Richland, Washington... | ecosystem: Host-associated > Mammals > Digestive... | reverse complement strand
TTGTACTCGATAATTTTTATCAAAAGATTTGGCAGAATCAATTTCATCTAAAAGTTTAGTATTAGTTGGAGACACAAAGCGGGCAAAGTTATATGGCATTTTTTCACCATAAAATACGCTTGGAGAAGGGTCACCGGCAGCGCCCCAGCTTCCTTCAAGTACATCAATTTTTGGATCACTAGATTTAACTGCGGCAACCCAGCGATTAAATTCCATTGGGCGACCGCCAAGAAACTTAACGTTTAGGCCGGCTTTTTTCCATTGCTGGATATAGTTGCGCCAGATCGCCTCGCTGTTTTCGCCTGATCCACGCACAGCTATATTAATTACTAAAGGCTTACCGTTAGGCTGACGTCTGTAAAGGGCACCAGGAGCTTTTTTGTAGCCAGCTTTATCTAATAATTCATTAGCTTTATTTAAGTTATAAGAATAAGTTGGAATGTTTTTATCGTAATATGGCGTAAATTGTGAAGGAATTAGTGAATTAACTCTGAATTTTAAGCCATGATAAAAACGATTATTAATAACATCTACATTCATAGCATAAGCCATTGCTTTTCTTAAGGCGGGGTTATTCATTTTGGCATGAGGATTTTCTACATTTTTTCCTAGTTTTTGATCCCATTTACCAACTTTAAAGGCTAGGTAGTTGTAGCTGAGAGTCTTTTTGCCAACGAAATTAACTCCCTTAGTATTTTTGACTTGTAGCCATTGAGAGTCTAAAACACTGGCTACATCAAATTTGTGGCTTTTGATTGCTTGGGAAACATTTGAATTAGTAATATTTGACATGTAGATATGAGCAAAATTAGGTTTTCCACGCCAATAATACGGATTTCTAGACCAGCTAGTTGATTGACCCTGAACTGTCTTATCCATCTTGTAAGGACCAAAGTAGAGGGGATGCTTTCTAACTTGATCACTAGATACTAATTTTTCGAATGGTACTTTTTTCAAATAGTGATAAGGAGCGGCATGTTCCCAGTAAAAACCACTAGCAGCATTTAGCATTGCTGGTTTTAATTCTTTGAAATGAAGAATTAATGTCTTCCCGTTAGGACCATCTGGCATTTCAATTCCAGAAATTTCTTTGGCTTTTCCTTGATGATATTCAGCCATACCTTTAATATTTTCTAATGAAGAAGTATATTGAGTAGTTTGAACCTTAGGATTGGCAAGAATTTCATAAGAGTACTCTAGATCTTTGGCAACTACTGGTTTACCATCTGACCAGCGAACTTTGTCCTTTACCTTGATTTTAGCTGTATTATCGTGATGATTTAATTTTAACGTGGCAGCTCCTTTATCAGTAATTTGATATTGATCATTGATTGAAAACAGTGACTCGTCTCCCGGAGCGGCAGCCTCTACATCTGGACTGGTATCAGCAATTTCTGAGAGAAAAATTCCAGTAAAAGGTGATTCGTTTTCTAGTGCATAGGTAAGAGTGCCACCTTTTTTAATGGCTTTCTTGGGGACATTCTGAGAAAACTTGATTGTCTGATTACTGGAATCAGTTTTCTTAGCACCACAAGCAGTTGCGAATATCGTAAGAGAGCTTGCGAGAGTTACATACAGCAGTTTGGACTTTGACATCTTCATATAAAATCTCCTTTCGTCAAAAATCCACTAACAGCATGATTAAGAAAACAAAAAGACGCCCTATTAGATCAATTTGATCCAATAGGGCGTCTTGTCGCTGTACCACCTATTTTTACTAGAAAACTAGTCTTTAATTAACGTACGGTTCAATACAGGAGAACGATACGCCGTCGCTATAAAGGGCTGTCCCTTAAACCACTCTAAATCGTAGTTTACGCTCAAAGGTGATTTTCATTAAGAATCTATCTATTTCTTCACACCAACCAGAAATTCTCTGAAAGACGATTTCCTAATTACTTTTCCTTATCAAAGCTGTTTGATAATAATGTTTGTGACCATAATATTACGCCGTTTTGAAAATAAGTCAACATTAAATTATATTTTTCTTATTTTTAATATAATTTTTTATTTATAGCTTAATGAGGCTTATCAAGATGGATAAGGAATAAAAAATTCCTGATGTTAATGAAAAATAAAACGATTTCATATAAGCTAAATGTTATTAAATTTGACTCATTAATAAGACAATAAAAAAGAAAAAGCTATTTATATAGATTGATATTTGGTATAAATGTTATTTAATTTAATTAAATATTATAAAAATTTGAGCAAAAAAGAAGATTTTTTTATTAAATAGGCCTATACTTATAATTGATTAGTAGTAGAAAGGAACTATATACTATGAAAAAATTAAACACAAATAAATTAACTGATAAACAAGCTGACCTTTTTAAGAACAATTTAGTTTACATTGCTACTGTTGATGAAAATGGCAATCCACAAGTTGGTCCTAAAGGTTCAATGACAGTATTAGACCCATCTCATATGCAATATCTTGAAAAAACTAAAGGTGCAGCTTTTGAAAATATTAAAAATGGTTCAAAAGTAGCATTAGTAGCAGCTGATGTACCATCCCATACTGCTGTTCAAGTTTTGGCTACGCCACATGTTCATGAAGATGATGAATATGCAAAGAAGATTGTTTCTGGTACCGATACGCCAAACGCATTTGCAGTAGTACTTGATATTGATGAAATTTTTGAATAATTATAGAAAAGATATTTTTCTGTCTACATTTTAAATTATTTAATAAAGAGACTAGGTATTTAAGAATACTTAGTCTTTTTTGTTATAAAACTTGCTTATTTTCTATATTAATGTAAGATTAAAATTAATTAAATTGATGAAGACAAAAGGAGAGATATAATGGGTGCCTTATCTGAACAAGAATTAGCGGCTTTTTCTGCAGACTTTAACAAAAATGATAAAAATAAAATTGCTTCTAGAGCTGCACGTCGAAGTGGATTATTTGAAGCATCATTTAATGATGAAGTTTCAAAGCGATTAAATCACACTTTTTCAACTGAATTAGATATCGGTGGAGTTACTGATCAAAAGCATTCTGGACGTTGTTGGGAATTTGCTACTTTAAATGTTTTGCGTCATCATTTTGGCCAAAAGTATCATGTTAAAGATTTTACTTTCTCACAAGCTTATAATTTCTTTTGGGATAAGATTGAGAGAGCAAATGCTTTTTATGATAGTATGATTCGCTTAGCTGATAAACCAATTGATGATCGTGAAGTCGAAACTTGGTTTGACTTTGCAGGTCAAGATGGTGGATTGTGGCAAATGGCTATTAATCTGGTTAAAAAATATGGTGTTGTTCCATCATATGCAATGCCAGAAAATGCAACTTCAAATAATACTAGTGCTTTAATCGATTCCTTAGCTCGTAAAGAAAGAAAAGATGCTTTGGTACTTCGTAAATTAGTTCAAGAAGGTAAGCTAGAAGAAGCTGAAAAAGCTAAGAGGGAATTTTTAAATGAGGTTTACCGAATGGCAGCAGTTGCTTTGGGTGAGCCACCTAAGAAATTTGATTTAGAGTACCGAGACGACGATAAGAAATATCATTTAGAAAAGGATTTAACGCCACGTCAATTTGCTGAAAAATATTTAAAAGACTTTAATTGGGATGATTACGTTGTTTTATTGAATTCACCTAATTATGATTACAACAAACGCTATCACCAAGGTTTATACGATAATGTGGCTGGTGGTACTCCGATTACTGGCCTAAATGTACCAATTGAAGTGTTAGCAAGAGCAGCTGCAGCACAATTAAAAGATGGAAAAGCAGTTATTTTTGGAAATGACGTTTTAAAGCAGATGGAACGTAAGACTGGTTTTCTTGATACTGAATTATACAAAACGGATGATCTATTTAGTGTTGATACTCAAATGAGTAAAGCAGATCGTTTAGCTACTGGTGAAGGAGCTGCAACCCATGATATGACCTTAGTCGGTGTAGATGAAGATAATGGCGAAATTCGCAAATGGAAAGTAGAAAATTCTTGGGGTGATAAGTATGGCCATAAAGGATTCTACGAAATGAGCCAGAAGTGGTTTGAAGAATATGTGTATGATGTCGTTGTTGATAAGAAATATTTGTCTGACGATTTAGTTAAACTCTGGGAAGAGCCAGCTATTGACTTAAAACCTTGGGAACACATTGGACTATAATAAATCGAACTTATCTTTGGTCTGATTAGCAAAAGTATATGTTAAATAAATAAGTTTAAATTATAAAAAGACTTTCTTTCTGGCTTATTGAATTACAGAAAGAAAGTCTTTTTACTAGGTAAAAGTAGGGTAAGAAATCTAAATGATCATCCTAAGAGAGTACATTTGATTTTCCGGCGTCTATTTATAGCGTAGTTGTTGTATTAAATAGTCTATAATTTTATCAGTCTGGTATTTTACCCAAATTTGACTGAGAACACAATAGATTGGTGTCTTACCTAGACACATTTTTTGAAAAATAAGGTTGATCCTTTTTTCCTGATCTTTTTCAAAAATTTCTCTTATTTGTAGCCAGGATTGATTATTTTCGTAGAACAACCATAAAATGTAATTACGATTTTTTTTGAAATATTTGAATGTATTTGAGTAAGAAGATAGGGTAACTGTCTTCTTTTTTGTTTCAGCTATTATACCATTGATAGTTTCTAGGCTTTTTCGATCTTCTTCAAGCAAAACTTGAATTTGATTTATTAATTCTTTTTCATTGTTGAGTATAATTATATTTTTCATTTTTCTTACACACCTCTAATACCTTTTTTATCTTAGTGGAAAATATATCTTCGACTCAACAATCTATCGGTTTATAATCGACACACTTTGTTTACGTAAAGTTTAAAGATTTTGCAGACTGGATTGAGCTAATAATTTGCTAATATTGTTTTTTGAAAGATTGTCATAATAGATAAGCCAGTTGATAACTACATTTAGATTCTTATCTACGGTGTTGTCTAGATAAAAATTATTTTCGATTTTTCGATTTGTTAATTCAAATCTTTTTTAAGTTCTTCTCTTCCCAAATTTTTTATTTTAATTAGAAAACCAATATCTCCATTTTGGGAAAGAAGAAGGAGAATTTCTTTTCGCTTCTTTGCACAAAACGTTAAAGTATGATGATAACTATTTGCGTCTATGTTCAGAAGCTTATTTTTTCTAGCATTTTACGATCCCTTTTTTAAAAAAACATAAGCTCATAAATAAGATTGTCCTTAACCTTCTCTAGCAAGTCGTTTTCATCCTTAAAATATCGATAGAATGTTCGAGAGCTAACATGAGGATTTTTTATTATATCACGGTTTGTAAGTTTTCTAAAAGGAATTGCTTTCATTGTCTCAAATAGACCAATATTGAATTTGTTCTAAAGCACTATTAATTCTTATATCTATATATTAACTTGCCTTCCTGTTTCTTAATTCCATCAATAAAGCTAATTTTGGAGAAAGACATTGTCAAATTAAATTGTCTGTAGATGTAAGTTTGGCATATGATGTTTACCACGTTTACTTCGTGTATGTATTTAAGTAAAAAATATAATTTATTACTAATAGCTTGCTATGATTCTTGGGAAATCAACTAATAGAGGTTATAGGGAGAAAACTTTATGAAACATAAAAAACTTTGGTACTTAGGAAGTATCCTAATTATTCTTATATCTTTCGCTATTAATTTTGGTAACGATCTTCAACGTAAAGTATTGCATGAAAAATCGGTTTATACCACTAAAAAATTACCATATGTTACTTATGATAAATGATATTAAATATCAGGAAGTTCTTATTGTTCCTAGTTTAAATATGGAGGTTCCGGTAGCAGAAAATACAAATGATGCTGTTTATCAATTTGGTGCAGGGATGTTAGTCAAAAGAAAAATAGATAGTAATTCAAATATTATTATTGGGGCACACAACCTCGGATCGTTTAGTAAGGCGTTATTTTCACCACTTGCAAATAATAAACTGATTGATAGGGAGGTTTTTATTACTGATTTTAAGTTAGTAAAAGAATATAAAATAGAATCAGTTCATATTATCTTTCCAACTCAGGTCAATCTAGCACTTAATTCTAAGAGTAATTTTTTAACTATGTTGACTTGTACAAATGATAATAAAAAACGAATTTTGGTTAGAGCTACGTTAAGAAAGACATATAAATTTTCAAAAGTAGGTTCTTCTGTAAAAACTTTCCTTAAGAGGAAGAATTTTATAATCCAAGCTAAAACATAGTTCTTATAAGAAAAGAAAAAATTCAATTTTTTGATTTTATTCAAAAGTAAGCCTTTTGTCTTGCAATGAATTAGTTGCTCGTGTATCAATCTTTGGAATAAAAAATATCAATAATCGGCTTGTTTTAGATGAAAATACACCATAAAATGTTTAATGTAAGCGCTAAACATTTAGGGAGAGGATAAAAATGAAAAAGAACTATCTAAGTATTGATATTGGGGGAACAAATGTAAAATATGCAGAATTGGACAATGGAGGACATATTATTGAAGAAGGAAAAATAAAGACTTCTCAAAAAAAGGATTAGTTTCTGGAAAATATTGATCAGATTGTAGAAAAATATATCAAAAAGGGAGTAAAGGGATTGGCATTTTGTGCCCCAGGAAAGATTGCCCATACAAAAATTCATTTTGATGGGACTTTACCCTTCCTTGATGGAATTGATTTTGCCGAAAGGTATCAAAAATACAATATTCCAGTTGCAGTAATTAATGATGGTAAGGCTAGTGCATTGGCTGAAAATTGGCTTGGAAGTTTAAAAGACATGAAGAATTGTGCCGCAATTACCTTAGGAACAGGAGTTGAAGGAGGAATAATTGTAAATGGACAACTTTTAAATGGAGCACACTTTCAGGCAGGAGAATTAAGCTTTTTGCAACTTAATATGAACGAAGCAGGTTTTAATGGGTTTGCCGGCGGTTATGTTTCTGCAGTTCAAATGATAAAAAGGGTAAACCGTGCAATTAATAATGAAGATGAAATGGATGGTTTAGCAGCTTTTGAAGCTATTAATAGGGGGAAAGAAGAGGCTAGAAAAATTTTTGCTGAATATTGCAAGAGAATAGCTACCATTATTATTGATATTCAAGCAGTTGTTGATTTAGATGCGATTGCCATTGGCGGCGGTATTTCTGCACAGCCTATTGTTGTAGAAGGAATTAACCAAGCATATGATAAGGTTTTAGCTGGTAATACATTAATTAGAGAAACTTTTACTCGGCCGAAAATCATAGAGGCTAAATTTAAGAATGGAGCTAACCTCTATGGTGCTTTGTATAATCTTTTTATACATGTAAATGGTGAAAAACTATAATGACATATGGTAAAAAAATAAAGCAACATGAAATAGTTGTTCCTACAGATCCCTTACCGGTTTGGTATTTTATTTTTCATGATCATAACTCTGAAAAATATATTGCTCCGCATTGGCATCGCGGGATTGAATTAAGTTATGTTGAGCATGGGAGAATAGCTGATTTTTTAATTAATAAGGAACACTATTCCTCGGAGTCCGGAACAATTTTAATAGTTAATACTCAAGAAATACATAGTATTCATGATTGTGAAAACGATAATGCATTAGCTTTGTCAATTATTTTTCCCTATGATTATGTTATAAATTCTGTATCCTTCGATTGCCCATCAAATTATTAAAATTAATGATCCAACTAAATTTGATAGTAAACAGAAAATCTCTTACCTTAGATTACAAAGTTTACTTGGTCAATTTATCAAAGTTTATTTTCTCGATATTCCTACTAAATATTTAGAACAGCAAAGGTTAATTGATGAAATTTTGTGTTTACTTTTAAGTGATTTTACCGAAGAGAAAAGCGATCAGCAACGTATCAGTGGAAGAAAGATTTATATCATTAATCGATTGCAATATATTACTCAATACGTTAATAATCATTATCAAGAAGAATTAAATTTAACGGTGATTGCTAATCAATGTAATATTTCTAAAGAATATTTAGCTCGTTTTTTTAAGAAAGAAATGGAACTAACAGTAGAAACCTATATTAATAATGTCAGGGCTGAGCATGCTTATTATGAGTTAAAACATTCAAAGAATAATCTGACCCAAATTGCAATTAATAATGGATTTTCGAGTATTAGAATGATGAATCGAGCCTTTAATAAATTGTATGGTGAAAGTGCATCCAAAATAAAAAAGCAAATTCATTAAGAGAGGAAACGATTATGAAAGAACAAGATATTTTAGAAGCTGTTGAAAAAATGCGTATTGACTGGAAGAAGAACGATGATAAAAGAGATAGTGGGTTACCCCATGATCTTCCGGAGATAAAGCGTGTAGATGATATTCAATATGGTAACGATTCTAAATGGAATTTATTAGATATATATTTACCGAAAAATATTGAAGGAAAAATTCCCGTTATCATTAATATTCATGGAGGTGGTTGGGTTTACGGTACTAAAGAAACCTATCAATTTTATGGACTAGGAATGGCTAAACGAGGCTTTGCTTTTATAAATCCTAACTATAAGTTGGGACCAGAAGTAAAGTTTCCAGAAGAATTAAATCAAGTCAATGAATATATTCACTGGGTAGCAAAACATGCAGATGAATATAATCTTGATAAAAACAATGTTTTCTTAGTTGGGGATTCTGCCGGTGGTCAAATGGCTGAACAATACACAGCGATTTTGACTAATCCGGTATATCGAGAAAAATTTGGCTATACCCTCCCTGATTTGAAGTTTAGAGCAGTTGCTTTAAACTCACCAGCTACTTTTATGAAGGATCCAGGGATGATGATGGACGCTACGTTGGCTTACTTTGATCCAGAAGTAATGAAGAGTGCTAAGAATCAGGACTTAATTGATGTTGAAAAATATATTACTGGAGGCTTTTTGCCTACCTTCATTTCAACAGCTAATGAAGACTTTATTCATGATTGTGCAGTACGATTAGATGGATTTTTAAGGGCTAAAGGCATAGAAGTTATTCAAAAATCTTGGGGTGATGAAAAGCATCCCGAACCGCATGTTTTTCTAATTAATCAAAAAGATGAATTAGCGAAGGAAGCTAATGACGAAGAAGCAGCATTTTTTAGAAGACATATTGTAAAAGAGTAGTAGAAAAGGCTATAGTTAAAATGCTATCGATAATTTCAAATATTGGAATCGTTGTTGCCCTATTAATATATTCATAAAAAACAAAAAGTTACCGCTTAAATTGAATTGCTATTAAAGTGCTAGAATAAAATCTAGTGCTTTTTTCGTGTATTAAGTTATAATTAAGCAAAAACTCACTTTTTTTGTTAGAGGATTCTATGAAAAAATTTTTTTATGTAATGACTGAAATGATTCTTTGTTTAATTTCAGTTATGGCCTTTACCAAACCAGTCTTGGCCGATGTGAATTATGATATTACAAATGTTGATGTGACAGCCCGAGTTAATCCAAATGGTTCATTATCTATGGAGAGAAGGATAACCTATAAATTTGATGATGACGCTCATGGTATTTTCTATCAGCAAAATTTAGCCAATAATCAAGAGTTAAAAAATCCGCAGGTTAGAATTCTGGCTGACAAAAATTCACAAATGGTAGTACCAAGTGCGACTTATGAAAATAATACTTATGAATTAAGTCATAGTGATCATGGCTATCGTTTTAAAGTTTGGCATAGCGTAAGGGATGGAGATAAATTTACAGTAATTTATACTTATGAAATTACAAATGCAATCACGAACTGGAAAGATACAGCTGAACTTAATTTTAAGATTATTGGAGATGGATGGGATACAGACCTAGATAATGTACGAGTAGGTATTTTCTTCCCGGGCCCAGTTAAAGACTTAAAAGCTTGGGCACATGGAGACTTGTCTGGCCAAATTACAGTTAATCCGCAAAAAGGCAATATTATCATGACAGCCTCTAATGTAGGTAGAAATGAAGGAATTGAGGTCCATAGTCTGTTTCCTGTTGAGGTAACTAATCAAAATAAGAATATTAAAGATCAAAATCATAAAGAATATGTTTTAGATCAAGAAGCAAGATTTGCACGACAAGCTAATGAACGGCGTCAAAGAAACAGAATCCTAGGCTTAGGTGCTTTGGTAATATCTGGGCTATTTTCTTTACTAGCAATTATTAGAAGCTTTACTTTAAAAAAGTCCGGAGTTAAACCGGAAAAAGAAAAGCAACTGGCTAGGAATTATGAGATTCCATCAGTCTCACCGGTAATGGCTGAAATTTTAGATACAGGAGATGAGCCAAGCTCTAGGTCTTTAACTGCATCTCTAATGGAATTAGCTGTCCAAAAAAAGATTAAAATTGATCCTATCAAGATAAGAAAAAGAACGTACTACAAAATTTCTTTAATTGATAAAAATATAATAAAAAATAAACCTTTGTTAAATTACTTATTTGATAAAGTAGGCAATGGCAAGAGTTTTACAACATACGAACTTAAAAAACACCACTCCTCTAAGTTGGGAAAGAAGTTCAATAAGTGGCAAGAACAAGAAATGCAGAAAGCAACTAGAGCAGAATTTTTTGATGAAAAGCTTGAACATAAACAGCACGCTAATTCAATTTTGATGGTGACTTTACTAATCTTGAGTGGTATTGCAATGTTCAGCGCCTTCTTTTCGAATGAGGAAAATATTGCTTTGTTTATATGTGCTGCAATTTTATTAGTACTGGCAATTTTGGCAGTTGTTTATAATAAGAAAAAATTATCAGCTTATACAGCAAGAGGAGCAGAGGTAACTAATCAAGTTCGCGGATTTAAGAAAATGCTAGATGAAATTGGTAATTTCAAGATGCGTGATATTGGAGAACTGATCTTGTGGGAAGAAATAATGCCATATGCCGTTGCTCTTGGTGTATCTAAAAAAGTATTAAAACAATTGAAACTAGAATTTGCAGATGAAATTGACGATACAAGTCTATTATTCTGGGGTGCTTTTTACAGTGATGGGAAAGATGGTTTTGCAAGTAACTTTAGTTCTAGCTTTGACTCAGGTGCTAACTTAAATTCTTCTGCTTCTGGTGGATCTGGCGTATTTTCAGGCGGTTCATCAGGTGGCTTTGGTGGTGGCAGCGGAGGAGGTGCCTTTTAAAGATTGATTATAGGAGAAAAGAATGACAGTTTTAACTAATAAAATGTATGAGATATTTGACCAAGAAGAATTTTCTTTTAAAAAATTAAAAGTTAATAAAACACCAGAAGAAATAGATACAATTAAACAAGAATTTAAAGGCGTCTGGCAAATTTGGAAAACAGTTCAATTAAATGTGGCAGAACAACTACCGACAGGAAAATTTGCAAAAGTTCATGTTGAAAGCTGGACTAATGGATGGAATTTAAGAGATCATTTTTGGGCCAGTTATCGCTTAACTTCCTTAGCAGACTATAATCCTTGTATTGGCGTCATGCTTGATAAGAAGCAATTACAAGTTTATTTGATGTTTCAATATTATAAGAGTGATAAGCGTCAGGGAACTGTGAGTGAATACAATACGCTTTTAACTGATATTTCAAAGTGGGGTTCTAGTTTAGATATTTCAAACTGGTATTTGTGGGATAAAAATGAAATGGAATTCAGCAATCATTTAGCTTTAGCAGAATATCTGAGCGATTATGAAAAGAAAACTCAATTTGATCAGGAGGCTATCAAAAGTAGCTTTTTACTAGGAAAGTTTGCCTTTCGTGATCATGATAATGTTGATAATATGGAGAAATTTATTATAGAAGGAATCAATGATTTAATTCCTTTATATGAAAAATTAAGTTAAGTAAAAAAAGTTGGAAAAAATTTGCAAAAAAGACATGAATATATTTGGTGTTTAATCGAACTCTCAAATGGTAATAAAGAATGGTATTGTCTAAGTAAAGTATTAAGACGAGCTCTTTTTATTGAAAAGAAACATAATCAATTCTGGAAAAAAACGATGATTGGTAATTATATTACTGTAGCTCGGAGTAAGTATATTAGGGGACGAGCAAGATTAACGGTTGGCCGGATTGAAAAAATTAGAATTCGAAAAAATGGTGCAGCGGACTGGCACTGGAGTCGAAATCAATTTGTTACAGCAGAGCACTTACTGGATCTTAAAGATTCATTTAATTATTTAAAGCATGATTATTGTTGGTATAATCGTTTAGCAATTAAAGTAGCCTTAATTTATTGGCATAATAAGTTATTACAAGCTGAGTTAAATTCGAAGCGATATGGTATTAAGAAAAAACGACTTAAGTTAGAAAGAAAAATAAAATGAAGGAAAAACTTTTAATTAGTCAAGATTTGTCTTGTCTTGGGCAGGTCTCTCTAAGCGTTGCCTTACCAATTTTAGGTGCATGTGGATATCAGCCAGATGTTTTACCAACAGCAATTTTATCTACTCATACTGGTGGATTTGGTAATAATACCTTTTTGGCGCTAAATAATGAAATGAGTAAAATTATTGCTCACTGGCAAGATGAAAAAATTACTTTTAAAAATTTATACTTAGGCTATTTGGGAAGAAATGCCATTGATTTTTGGATTGAGCATATTTCTGATTTTAGAAATACTGATTTAATACTGCTTGATCCAGCAATGGCAGATTCAGGAAAGTTATATAGCGGCTTAGATATAGAATATGTAGTAAAAATGCGCGAACTTGCAAGGCAAGCAACTATTTTAACTCCCAATTTAACTGAAGCATGTCTGTTACTGAATAAGGAATATAGAAATTTTTCAATAAATGAAATTAAAGAAATTGCTGTCGAGTTAAAAGAAAAGTTTGAGTTAGATGGTCTGGTAATTACTGGCATTTTCTTAGAAAATAAAGTGAAGATGGTGGTATTAGCAAACGATAGTGAAATTTTCGTAATAGAAAATGAAAAAATTACTCGCTCATTTTTTGGCACTGGAGATATGTTTGCAAGTAGCTTATTAGCAGTTTTTTTAGCTAGATATTCCTTAAAAGAAAGTGCACAAATAGCAGGTGATTTTGTTAAATTGGCGATTGAAAAGACTGACCTAAGACAAGATAAACGCTTGGGACCTAACTACGCAGGTGCCCTATCTTGGTTAATGAACAAAGTGGAAGGAAAGAAATAATAAATGCGCACAAGAGAAAATTCATTAGTTTCAATAATTATGACTGGATTATTTGCGGCAATAATTTATTTGGGTGTTTGGGTTTTAAGAATCCCAGTTCCTGCTTTAGTAGGGCGTCCATTTATTCATTTTGGTAATACGTTAACGGCTGTTGCAATTTTATATTTAGGTTATCGTAATGGAATGCTAGCTGGGATTATTGGATTGGGCGGCTTTGACTTGCTTAATGGTTACGCTGCAACTTCGTGGTTAACAATGCTAGAAGTCGTAGTAGTTGCAAGTGTTTTAACGGCAGTATATAAGGGGATGCACTATCAAGATAGTAAGAAAAATATTATTATTTTAGGAATTATTGCTGGATTTACGAAAATTTTTACTACTTACTGTGTCTCAATTGTAGAAGCTTTAATGGTAGGAACTAGTTTAAATGTGGCTTTAGTTAGCTCTTTTGTTAGTTTGCCGGCAACGATCATCAATTCGATTTCGACAGCAATTTGTACTCCAATCTTATACTTTGCAGTCCGTGATGGTGCAAGGAGAATTTTAAGAAGGACTGCTTAATTAAAATAGATTTGTTATAATTTTGATTAAAGATAAAAAGGAGGAATTTTAAATGCCATTTGTACATGTAGAGCTAATTAAGGGTAGAAGTGATGAACAACTTACTCAAATGATGAAAGATATCACCGAAGCTGTTCATAAGAATACTGGTGCTCCAAAAGAACATATTCATGTAGTTATTAATGAACTTGATAAACATACTTATGGTCAAGGTGGCGAATGGAGGGCTTAAAAATTGAAAAAGTTTTCTATTAATCGCTTAATAAAACTGGGATTAATTTTTAGTACCGTCTGGTTTGTTTATCTTTTATTTTTTAGGTTTGAAAGTCTAACTGATTTTTCAAACCTACGCACCTTACCAACTGCTAGAGTAATTAGTCTGTTTGTAATTCTTATCGTTATAAGCTTATTTTTAGGTTTTATTTTAGCTGGTGTTTGGCTGAGCGTAGATCAACCAAAATTTAAGTTTAAGTGGGAGTATCTGTATAAAGGAATCCTGGTTGGAATAATTTGGGCAGCTCTTGATATGTTTATGGTTAATTCAGGAAAGTTTATGATTATTCCAGTAATTATTGACTTAATTATAGGTACTTTAGTTGGAATGTTGCTTTTTAGTCGAAGAGCGTCCAAAAAATAAATAAAAAATCGTGATTAGCAATTAACTAATTACGATTTTTTTGTTTAGTCTAATCTTCTTTTTTGGCTTCTTCTAAAGCCTTCATGATTGAAGGATTCTTTGAATGACAATCTTTTAACATTTGGTAATCTTCTTCAGATAATTTAACAGTGTACTTAGTCATGATTTTTCCTCACTTTTTATTTTTTACCTTTAATATATCACTTTATTGATAGAATTGATAAAGAAATTTTGAATTGAATATTATTAAATCGCTATAATAGATAAAAAGTAAGTAAGAAAGTGGTTAAAATGTTTGACTATCGAAATAATTTAAAAAGAATATTAAATAGTACAGAAGGCGACGAAAAGAGCCTTAAAAATAGCTTGAATGCAATTAAGTTAGTCCTGGGAATGACAGGGGA
>Ga0224741_10090_pt1 | contig 14679 bp, 14 predicted proteins | sample LIM_E_Water_Pos_FD_161629 | JGI IMG/M metagenome (GOLD analysis project Ga0224741, IMG submission 161629) | Enriched cells from gastrointestinal tract of the lab mouse from Pacific Northwest National Laboratory (PNNL), Richland, Washington... | ecosystem: Host-associated > Mammals > Digestive... | reverse complement strand
TAGCGCGGATTCTCCAGCAGGCGCTTCACCTTGTGCTTGTTCCAGAGCGGCGCTTCCATGCTGAACGGGATACCGTCACCGTTGAGCGTTTCCGCGATACTCTGATAGGAACCGCCGGCGATATACAGCGTTGCGATCCGCTGAACAGTTTCCGCCTCCTGGGAGACGATGGCCAGCTCACCGTTTTCGATGTGATAGCCGTACAAATTCTTTCGGTTGGTCATCTGCCCACCTCCCGGAACTGCTCCGTCAGTTCAATGCCGCCGTAGAGGCGGAATCGGATGCGGGTCTGAGACTCCGCTGTGATCTTCTTCACCAGATCGGCGAACAGGGCTTCATCGAAGCTGTCCAGCCGTTCCGGGCCGCTGTGGATGATATCCGCCGTCTGGCGCAGGGTGTCCACGACCTCCTCGATGTCCTCGTTCTTCAGCAGACGGCGGCGTTCCCGCCGAAGCTCTGTCAGCTTGGCCTCGATGTCCAGCAGCTTGGCGGAGCAGGCAGCCTCGTCCAGCAGGCCCTTGCTTCGGAGCGTGCTGACCTTGTAGCTCTGCTCAGAGACGGTGGCGATGGCCCGGTTCACCTCCAGCATGGCAGGGTTGTCCCGCTGGAGGGCATTATTCAGATCATGAAGCTGTGCGAGGGCGGGTTTTAAGATAATGCCCTCATGGAACTTGAGTTTGTTGTACATCCGCACGAAGGCGGTGTAAATTTCCGTTTCCGGTATCCGGCCCATCGGACAATGTGAGGCATTCTTATCATGTTTTCGGCAGACCCAGACCACAAGGCCGCTTCGCCCCTCCCTGCGGGCGAACGGAGTTCCGCACTTTCCGCAAAGTATTTTCAGGGTCATTGGATAGGCGTGAGCAATTGCTTTCTGTCGGCAGGATTTTCGTTTGAATAATTCCTGTACCCTATCAAATACCTCTTTTGAAATAATTGCAGGGTGCGTGTTCTCTGTATAAAATTGATCCCGCTCGCCTTTGTTGCGCTTTTTGACAAATGGAAAGGCAGAGGCGAAAGTCTTTTGAGCAAGCGCATCGCCAATATATTTTTCATTCGTCAGCACATAGAGGATGGTCGTATGCTGCCAGCGGGATCTTCCATCTGATGTGAGGAAGCCTGTCTGTGACATCTGTTCTGCGATCCAGTCCAAGCTATGTCCGTTGAGGTAGGACTCAAACATCCAGCGGACCTTTTCCGCTTCTTCCGGAATGATCTCTAAGTTTTTTCCATCGACCAATTGATAACCGAAAGGCGCTTTGCAGGTGATGAACTCGCCCCGCTCCATCCGGCGCTTATAGCTGATCCGCTGGTTCTGCGAGGTAGAGATGGACTCCTGCTGGGCCAGGGCGCCGGAGACGCTCACCATCAGTTCGGTGGTGAGCGTCTCCGTATTGATGTTCTCTTTTTCAAAATAGACGGTCACGCCCAGGCTCATCAGCTCCCGTAGGGCGGCGAGGCAGTCTTTCGTGTTTCGGGCGAAGCGGGAAACGGACTTGACCAGCACCTTGTCGATCCTGCCCTTCCGGCAGTCGGCCATCATGCGGTTGAAGTCCTCCCGCTGCTCCATCCGGGTGCCTGTCAGGCCCTCGTCAGCGTAGATATCCACCAGCTCCCAGCCCTGGTGATGGCTGATCTCCTCGGTGTACTTGCGGATCTGGCTGGCGTAGGAATGAAGCTGATCGGAGGAATCGGAGCTGACCCGGCAGTATGCCGCCACCCGAAGGGTATCGGGCTTTTTCTCGCTGGGCGGGATGACAGTGACATTTTTGCTCATGCCTGCGGCCTCCTTCCTTCTGTGTACCGACAACACTACCACACCTCGACGGGAATAGCTATCACTATTCCCACACAGTTGCGGGGCGGTAGCGCTCCAGGGCCAGCCGCTTGGCGGCCCACAGTTCCTCAGCGGATAGAAGGCCGGCCTCCGCTGCCTGCTCCAGCAGACGGGTCACCAGGATATACCGCATCTCGTTCTTCACATCGATCATGCGGATGCCTCCTGAAAATAATCCGGCCCCTTCACTTGCCGAATAAACCGTGCCACGTCCTCCAGGCTGCCGGTGATGGGCATCTCCGGCAGAGCGGCCAGCACATCCTTGCTGTAGCGCTTGCCCTTGGCGGCCCGCTCATCCAGGATGGCCACCACGCAGGTATCTGTCTCGGTGCGGATGGCTCTGCCAAAGCCCTGCTTCAGCTTGATCTGCATCTCCGGCACCACCACTGCCCGAAGAAATAACCGGAGGGTGGGATGGTTCTCCCGCTCTTTCTCCTTCAAAGCGTCTGGCACGGCAAAGGGCAGGCGGGGGATGATCAGCAGGGACACGCAGTCGCCGGGGAAGTCAAAGCCCTCCCAGGCGGCCCCCGCCGCCAGCAGCACACTGCCTGGGCTGGCCTTGAACTGCTCCGTGGTATGGATTGCGCTGCGGCCCATGGTGAACAGAGGGTAACGCAGGCCGTGGTTTGGCAGTCGCTCCTTCACCGCCGACATGGCGGCATATGAGGTGAACAGCGCCAGGGCGTGGCCCTGGGCCGCGTCCAGCAGGGCGGCGATCTCCTTTGCCAGCTCGTCATAATAGGCTGCGGACTTTTGCCTGGGTGGAACCTGCGGTAAGTACAGCAGACAATTCTGCTGGTAGTCGAAGGGCGAAGGGGCCACGGACTCCGTGACACGGCTGTCGGTCAGCAGGCCCGTTTCTTCTTTGAAGCGCCGGAAGTCCTCGCCTACGGCCAGGGTAGCGGAGGTGAGGATGGCGGGCCGCTCCTGCCGCCAGAGCGTCTGGCGGAGCTGGGCGGTCAGATCGGAAATGGTGGCGCACAGCATGGTGCCGCCGTGGGCGTCCTCCTCGGTGTAGAAGACCATATCCGGGTGGCCCTGGTGAAACAGGGCCACGCTGGAGGAGACGTTCTTCAGCCGCCTGCGGGTGGCAGGCGTGAGCAGGCCGTGGAGCTGCCGGTCGATCACCGTCAGGCTCCGCTCCGGTGCGGCCAGCGATGTTTTGTAGTGGACGAAGGGCCTGTCCTCCGGCGGGCGGTCCAGCTTCCGCAGCAGGCCCTTGGCGCTGTCGTTCAGGACTTCTGCAGCCAGCAGGAAGCGTTCCCCTCGCAGACTGTGGGTGAGCGCACGGATGTCCTCCGCAGCCAGGGTCACCCCGAACATCTGACGGGCTGTCTCCGGCAGCTTGTGGGCCTCGTCCACGATTAGGGCGCAGGTGTCCGGCAGGATGGGCTTTCGCCCGCTGCCCCGGTGGATGGCGTCCGCCAGCAGCAGGTTGTGGTTGCAGATCTGGAAAAGATACCGCCCGGAATCGCACTTCTCCAAAAAGAAACGATACCGGCAGGTCTCCTGCGAACAGTTGCAGATCTGGGGGACGCAGACACGTTCCCGGTCATAGTGGCTGAGATGGGCGATCTCGTCCATGTCCAGCTCATTCCGCAGCGCAAGCAGGGCATTCCCGGTCCTCCAGTTTTTCTTTCGGAGATCCAACTGGCCCAGCCGCCGTTCCAGACGGTCATCGCAGACATAGTGGGACTTTCCCTTGCGGATCACCGCCTGGAGGGGCTGTGTAATCATGCCGTCCTCCGCCAGCAGGCTGGATAGCAGGGGGAGATATTCGTCCCGCGCCGCAGTTTGGAGGGCAATGCTGGAGGTGGAGATCAAAATAGGCCGGACGGGGAACCCGCTGGCGGCGCGGAAGCGGTGGTACACCGTCCCCGCCGCCAGATAGGCGTAGGTCTTGCCAATCCCCGTCCCGGCGTCGCACAGGGCGATGCCACCCTCCAGCATGGCGTTGAGCATTTGGTGGCAAAGGGCCACCTGGGCGGGACGCTCCGCCATGTTCCGGGTGGGGAGAAGGTCTTTGAATATGTGGTCGATCTCATTATGGGCATTCAGCCTGTTATCGTTGGTATTCATCCTAAAATTCCCCTTGTAATGGTTCATTTTCTATAGGTACTCATCGTATTCTCAGCTCGACCCCCGATGAGGTATAGGGAACAGTAACGGATAAGGCTTGGCGGACCTTCACGGACACATTCCAGGGGTCTCTACTGCTTTCAACCCATTGGGATGACGGGCTGCTTTGCCAAAGCTACCCCGCACAGGCTTTATCGCGGCTCGGAGGCAGCTTTCGCTTCCTCCGAGTCATGGCGCGCACTGTGCGTCTGTCCGTGTGGTGATCCGTACTGCTGGTATGAAATTGTCAAGGTGCAGGGGCTTTCGCCTTGGTTATATTGTAAAGGGCGCGGCTTCCGCTGAATAGAGAACGATAGACACACTCCCGTGACCATTGGACACACCCGCCGTCTTAAAGGTTAGCCTGGAGTGTTGTCAGTCGGTCGATCAATTCGGCAATTTCCTTTTTTAACTGCACCATGCTTTTATGCTCCAGTGCATTGTCTCGTTCCGTGCCAAGGATGAGCGAGTCCATGGAGATATGGAAAAACTCGGAAAGCTGTATGAACAAATCTACTGAACAGCCTTTTGCCCCGGACTCGATCCGGCTCAAATAGCTTCGATCCATATTCAGTGCCTTGGCCATCTGGCCCTGGGTGTACCCATGTTGGATACGAAGGCTCTGGATATATGCGCCGCTACGTTTTGTGTCATAATTCATTTGTATGTACTCCAATCTTAAAATTCGGGGCTGTGCGGTTTGAGATTGGAGGTCATGGGTATTCCGCTACGTAGGGCAGCCATTGGCATCTGTGTACCAGAAAATTCGGCCAAAAACGACAAAACAGAGCGCCAGACAGTCTTAGAGACCGTCCGGCGCTCTGCATTTCTATGCATATGCTATCAAAGCACAGATTTAATACATACTTTGATGCCGATTTATGGATAGAAAGATGCCACAAGGAAAACGCAATTTTTTTGAGAACTTGTCCCTCAAAATCAAGAAACCGCCCATAGCACTCCTTTTCGGCATTTCATAGGCGGGCAGCACAAATAGGCCCTGCCGTGAAAGCCGTTTTTTTAATGCTTCCAGCAGAACCTCTTATTTTCTGAAATAGATATTAAAGTATGTATTTTCTACATACTATAAGGGAATGTATTTCCGCTTTCCGGCACGATAGAATATATTTGAGGTGAGTTACTATGCCGGAAACCAAATTACGATTTTTAGGAAGCCAAATTCGTGCCGCAAGAAAAAGAAACCATCTAACCCAGCAAAAATTGGCAGATAAAACTGGCTTGGCAATTAAAACCGTCCAAGAAACGGAGAAAGGTAAGAAAAATGCTATATACGATACACTTTCCAGGCTGATCGAGTGTCTGGGCATATCGGCAGACACATTGTTTCCAACAAAAACACCGATTTCAGATGAAAAATTGCAGAACCTTATCAGGAAGGTTCAATCATGCAATGCAAAAAATCAGGAAATACTGTTGAATACAATCAACTTTCTGGCGGATCAACTGTTATCTGAGCAGGAAAAAAACGATTCCGATTAAATCCAGTAAGGGTTAGCTTTTATCCCTGCTGGATTTTTAGTGAAAAAAGCGGTAGCAAGGGCAATCACTCCCTTGCTGCCAGCATGGCTCTTTCAACAGAAAGTTGATTAGTGTATTCACTTTAGCTGCCATTCAATTGTTTTGAGTAGTAGAATACGCATTGCGTAGTTGTTCAAAAGATTTTTGACTGATGCCGTGTTCCATGCGACAGGCATCCTGTTCGGCTGTTTCCGGGTCAATCCCTGCGCCTATGAGCCATTGTGTAAAAAATTGATGGCGCTCATAGATCTTTTCCGCGACTTCTCGGCCTATATCCGTCAAGAGAAGGAACCCGCCAGGGTCTACTGTCAGAAATCCTCCATCCCGAAGGACCCCTACCGCATGGCTGATGCTGGGCTTGGAATATCCCATGTGCCGGGCGAGATCAATGGAGCGGACCATACCATGCTTCTGTTGAAGCATTAAAACCGCCTCCAGGTAATCCTCGCCGGATGAGTGCAACTTCATCTCCGTGTTTGGGCGGCCAGCTTGGACAGATTCCGAAATTCCCCGGCCAACATCACGATTGCCAGGACCAAAATAATCAAATCCGTTACAGCAGGAGCAAGAAACACACCATGCACACCCAGCCCGCCGATTTGGGGCAAAAAGATGGCAAGGGGGACAAACAGGATGATCTGGCGCATCATGACCAAAACGCTGGCTTTAGACGCTTTCCCCAGGGACTGCATCAGGGTAATGACCATCAGAACGAAACCCAGCACGATATAGGTGCTGAACAGGATTCGGAAGTCTGTCACGCCCTGGCTGACGATTCCGGCGTCCTTGATAAACCAGGAGAGAATCGTTTTAGGCGCAAGCTGGATTGGGATATAGAAGATCAGACTGAGAACCGTAACGCCTACCATAAAAGCCCTGGTGACCTGCTTCACTCGGTCATACTGCTTTGCACCGTAGTTCGTTCCGGCGGCGGGCTGGAAGCCCTGACCGGCTCCCCACAAAGGAATCATCGTGAAGGACTGGATGCTCAACGCTGCTCCCAAAATGATCTGCCAAGTGTCGCCGCCGTGCCTGGCCGCAACATGATAGAGGGTCGTCTGCTGTACCATTGTCATAACCTGCATGAGCATAGCGGAGAAGCCCACTCCCAAAATTTCAGAAATCAGGGAGCTTTCCAGCCGGATCCTGTGAATACGGACAACCTTGCTTTTTGTCAGGAAATACCACAGCGTAATTGCGGCGGTTACGATCTGCGAGACTACGGTGGCATAGGCTGCGCCCTCAATTCCCTTGCCCTGTACACTCATTGCTGTAATCATAACTGGGTCCAGGATGATGTTCAAAACCGCTCCGGTGCCGGTAATCAGCATGGCCTTTTTCAAAATGCCCTCTCCGCGCATAATCATGTTTGCGGACTGTGCGAAGTTGACAAACAGGGAACCGGCGAAGATGATATGCAGATACCGTTCCGCATGGTTTAGAATCTCACCCTCTGCTCCGCTCAATGTCAGAAGCTGACGGGTGAAAATCATGCCAAGGGCCGTGATAATAACCCCAAGGAGCAGATTCATGGCAATCAGATTGCCCATGATCTTGTCAACGGTATTCTGGTCCTTCTTGCCGATGGCGCGGGACAAGACAGAGGCCGAGCCAACGCCAATCAGTGTGGACACGCCGGTGTTGATCAGGGTGAAGGGATAGGAAACGGAAACCGCCCCCATCGCAACCTCGTTGATAAGCTGTCCGACAAAAACCCGGTCCATGAAGTTGTACAGTCCAACGACCACCATGCCGATAATAGCGGGGACACTCAAAGAGAGCATGAGCTGAAATGGTGATGCCGTGAGCAGTTGTGTGCGAATGTCTTGCTTTTGTGCCATGATGTTACCTCCTGTTACAGCGTCCAATTCTGGCTCTCGGTTTGCAGCTTGACCATCCGTGCAAAGGCTCCGTTCCGCTTCATCAGCTCCGCAGGGGTCCCCGTCTCGGTCACCGTGCCTCCGGACAGCACCACGATCTTGTTGGCGTTCTCCACCGTCCTCATGCGGTGGGCGATGATCAGCACCGTCTTTTGCGCCACCAGCCGGGAGATAGCCTGCTGAATCTCCGTCTCGTTCTCGGCGTCCAGGGAGGCGGTGGCCTCGTCCAAGAGGATGATGGGCGCGTTCTTCAAAAGGGCGCGGGCAATGGAGATACGCTGCCGCTCACCCCCGGAGAGGGTGGAGCCATTTTCCCCGATCATGGCCTGATACCCCTGGGGGAGCTTGGCGATGAACTCCTCGCACATGGCCTCTTTCGCCGCCTGGATAACTTCCGCGTCTGTGGCGTCCTTTCTGCCGATGCGGATGTTCTCCATCACCGTGTTGTTGAACAGCGTTACATCCTGGAACACGATGGAGTAGGCGGTCAGGAGCTTCTCCGGGTCTACTGTGGCAACATCCACGCCCCCCACGGTGATCCGGCCCCGGTCGATGTCCCAAAACCGCGCCGCCAGCTTTGCGGCGGTGGATTTACCGCCCCCGGATGGACCAATTAGGGCTGTGACCTCACCCTGCTTGGCGGTGAAGGAGACATCCTTCAGCACTGTCTCGCCGCTGTTATAGGCAAAGCCCACATGGTCAAAGACAATGTCGTACCCCTTGGGAGCAAAGGCTGTTTCGCCGCCCTGGGAAGGGCTTTCGTTGATCTCGTTCATGCGGTCGATATTCACCTGCATGGAGTTCATTGCCGCCAAATTTTGCAGGGCAAAGGACATGGGTTCGTAAATTCTGGAAACCACCAGCAGGAACAGGAAGACGGTCACGAGGGACAGCTCCCCGCTCGTCAAGCGCATACTTCCCACCAGGGCAACAGAGACAATTCCTAACTTTAAGAGCATCTGCGCGGGGACAACAAACAGGGCCGAACCCAATTCACTTTTGAACTGCCGGTCCTCGAATTTCTCAATTTTCCGATACAGACCGTCCAAATAGACCTGCTCCGCTTTGTTGCTTTTCAAATCGCGGATCGTCTCCAAGCATTCCTGCACACCGTCCGCCATAGCGATCAGAGCGGCGTTCTGCCTGCGGGTAAAATAATTCTGCGCTCTCTTGGAAAAGCCAACGATCACCAGCGTAATAGGCAGTACCCACAGGGCGGCGAGAGCCATCTGCCAGTCGTAGCACAGCAGGCTGACCGCCACAAGGCAGGTGGACAGGATAGAGCCGTAGAACTGCGGAACATAATGGGAAAACATCTGCTCTGTTATCTGCACATCCCCCATGATGGTGTTGGTCAGGTCGGACAAATCCTTTTTGCCGAAGAAGGACAGGGGGAGCCGCCGCAGCTTCTCCGCCAGCCGGATGCGGCAGGCCCCGGATTCCAGGTAAGTGGAGAAGTAGGTGGCATTGTACTTCCAAAACTCCGAGAGCAGGATCAGCAGCAGCGCCACAACGATGCCCAGGCCGTAGAGAAGGTAGCGCCCCTCCGGGACGCTGCCGCTCAAAAAATCGCTGGCCAGCAGATAGAGAAGCCCCACCGGGAGCATCAGCATCAGGTCGGCGACGGTACAGGCGGCAACAGCCCGCACCAGCCCTTTCGCCCCTTCTTCCGAGAGGGCAAAGCGTTTCATCAGTCGTTCAATCATTTCGCTGCACCTACCTTCCAGCTTACAGAGGTCTGATAATCCTGCCACATCTTGGCGTAGAGGCCACCTCCGGCCACAAGGGTATCGTGGGTCCCGCTCTCCTCCACGCGGCCCTCTCGCAGGACGAAAATGCAGCCGGCGTTCTTGATGGTGGTCAGCCGGTGGGCAATCATAATAACGGTCCTGCCCTGAGAAAGCCGTTCAAAGGCCCGCTGGACCAGAGCCTCGTTCTCCGGGTCCGCAAAGGCTGTCGCTTCGTCCAGAATGAGGATGGGCGCATTTTTCAGCATGACACGGGCGATGGCGATACGCTGCTGTTCGCCCCCGGAGAGATACACGCCTTTTGTGCCGATCACCGTGTCGATGCCCTGGGGCAGCTTCTGGATGATGTCATCGCACTGCGCCTCATGGAGTACCCGCTCCACCTCCTGCCGGGAGGCATTGGGCTTGGCCAGCCGCACATTTTCCAGAATGGAGGCTTTCAGCAGGCGGCTGTCCTGGAATACATAGGCCACGGTGTCCGTCAGTGTTTCCTTGGGTATATCCTTTACATTGATGCCGCCAATCTGAATGGCTCCGCCGCCCACATCCCAAAACCGGGAGATTAAGCCAGCCACGGTGGTCTTGCCGCTGCCGGAGGGTCCCACCAGGGCCACAGTCTCGCCTGCGCCCACCCGAATGGTCACATCACGGAGCGCGTCCGTTGTTCCGCCTGTGTAGCGGAAGGTCACATTTTCCAGGACAACGTTGTTGTCCGTGGGGACCTTGCCGCTGCGGGGTTCGGGCAGAGGCTCCACATCCAGAATGGAGTGGATACGGCTCATGGCGTCCGCTACAATCATGCCGTTTTCGCTCATAAACATCACCTTGGTCATGGCCGTGGCAATGAGGGGCGTGAAGATCACATAGAAGATGAAGTTCAGCAGCACCGGCTGGGCCACCGGCCCACCGCCCGCCAGAATCAGCGCCAGTACGATCAGGAACGCAAGCGTCATAGTGCAGGAGATATTCCTCTATTGCCGCTGGCTCGCCGTGAACCGCTCGCTTGATTAGGTCATAGGTTAATTCATGGCTCTGAGCTTTCCTGCTCATAAAAAGTTCTGATTGCCTGAAAAGCGCGCTGCCTTAAATTGTAGACAGTGCGGGTCGTCACCTCCATTCGTTTTGCAATTTCCCCGTCCGGCAAAGCTCCCCAGAAGTCAAAGAGTAAGACTTTGCGCTGCTTGTCCGGCAGGGAGCGGAGTGCTTTATATAAGGTTTCGCTATAGACCACGCAGGATAGCTCGTCCGCATAAAGCACAAAATAGTCGGACGGATACCTGTCGTCGTGGCTTAAAGTTTCCAGAAAATAGTCTACCGGCTCGTCGGAGTAATGCTTCTCCGCGTTGGCCTTTGCCCGTTTGAGATTTCTGCTGAAATTCCGGGCCACTGTCTTGGTAAAGGAATCCACCATGGCAATGATCCGTTTTTCGTCAGAGGGAGACATCATGCCGCATCCCTCCTTTTTTGCAGATTTGAGCTGGTTAGTCTGTTTCGCCTCCTCACATAACCAGAACACATCTCAAGGGTGCAAACCGGAAAGTTTTTGAAAAATATTTTGAAAAAATTTTTTTGAGTGTATAAATCTATCTAAAAACTGGTTAAGAGCCGCACATACAATTTCCCTCCTTAGACAAAATGGGCCAATCCGCACAAGGCAGACTGGCCCATTTTGGCAAGTGCTTGTCTTGCCCTGAAAAATAAGTTATGAAGATTTCTCGCTTTGCTCTATCTGTAATTCACCCTTTTTCAGCCGGAACACCACATCCGCCTGTTTTGCCAGCTCACCTGAGTGGGTAACAACTATCACGCATTTCTTCATCTGATGGGCGCTTTCTTTCAAGATTTCCGTAATATCCCCAGCCGTATCCTCGTCCAGATTGCCGGTAGGCTCGTCCGCCAGAATCACCGGAGCTTCGCTTGCGAGCGCCCTTGCAATGGCTACCCGCTGCTGCTGGCCGCCGGAGAGTTTCAGCACGTTCCGTTTGGATTCCTCCCTCGTCAGCCCCAGCCGTTCCAGAAACGGGAGTGCCGGTTTCTTTGAAGTCAGCCGGACATTCTCCTGCGGGGTCATATAGTCAATCAGGTTGTAGCTCTGAAAGATAAAAGAAACATTCTTTTTCCGATGGCCTGCCAATCCGGCCTGTGCAATGTCTTTCCCTTCAAACAGGATATTCCCGCCTGTGGGGCTGTCCAGACCGCCCAGCAGGGATAGAAGGGTTGTCTTGCCGCACCCGGACGGGCCGAGAATGGCATACATTTTTCCCGCCTCCATCTGCGCATTGATCCCTCTCAGCACCTTCCTCTTTTTGTCATAAGAGTATGTTAGATTTTGCAGTTCCAAAATTCCCATAGAGGCACCTCCTATTCACCTTCGGGCACAAATTCATAGTCAAAATCATAGTCCTTTACTTTATCCGGCACCTCGTAATCTATGATGGGCGAGCCGGATTGCTCCTGCGTTTCGTCTGATTTATTCTCCTTGGGGGTACACCCTGTGAACAGCAATCCCACAAAAAGGAGGACAGAAAACATTTTCCATACTTTTTTCATATCGTTACCGCCTTTCTCAGCTCATTTTCGATAGAATTTCCCGCGGTTTCAGCCGCATGACGGAAATTGAGGATATTCCAGCGGATACCGTTACAATCCCGATCCCCAGCAGGAATAGGAGGCCCATTTCCTCAAGCTGTACACGAACCTGTAATTCCGGGGTTTCGATTTCCGGCTCACCGGTATCTGTTCCGGCCTCCCCACGGGTTCCGGCAGATAAGCCGTCTTCCTGCTGCGCCTCCGTTACCGCCTGCCCGGATTGCAATACGTTTCCCATCTGGCCCGCAATGGCGCTGGCGGAGAAATAAGAGAGGGAAAATGCTAATATCGCAATCAGCAAAACCTCGGCAATATACTGCCCTAAGATGGACAGCTTGCTGATCCCAACCGAGAGCAGGACGCCGGTTTCATGGATGCGGGTTCTGGCCCACATGGTTAGAATGAGCGAGAGGATGGCGATGCTTACAATCAGCGCGATCATCAAAATGGTGGATACCAGCTCCGATAACTGTTCCAAAGAGGACGCGGCGTTTTTATAGTCCTCGTTGTCAACCAGAAAAGAAAAGCCTTTCCAGTCCACGCCGCTGATTTCCTTTACTTTAGAAATGATTTCCTCCATGTTCTGCGGGTCGTTCACCGATACCGTCAGCTCGTTAAAGCCCTGTATTGCGGGGCCGTTTTCGTAAGCCACCAAAGTGGCAAGGTCGGTGATGATAAGGTTTTGTATTTTATCGTAGGTTGTCACCTGATCGTTGATGCCTTCGATTTCTTTTGGAGAGAACAGGCCCACAATCTCAATCTCCACGCCTTTGTCCGTCTGGATTTTGTCACCAATTTTCAGGCCGTTTTTCTCAGCCAAATCCTTGCTGATCAGCCCCTTGTTTTTGTCGTCCGGCAGGATATGCCGCCCCTGCGTCAGCGTAAGCTGCCCGGAAGTAAACCGGGTAAGCTCCTCGCTTTTCCATGTGCTTAAAATCTTTGAGGATGCGCGAAATTCTTCCTCAATGGGGATATTGCCGGTAAATAGTTCCAGAGAGGGGAACGCCGCCAGCCCCTCCATGGTGGCGCTGCACTCCTTGATCCCCTCAATTTCCCGGATTTGCTCTACCAGCTCCGGGCTGATCTGCTGGGTGGAATACATCAGGGTTCCGCCCTCCACGCTTTCCACCTTCAAATAGGGGTTGTTTTCCGTGTAGTCAAAGCCAATGAGAAAACTCCCGCCAAGGCTTTGCCGCAGCTCCTGCTGGGCGGCTTTCGAAGCGTTCCCCAGTGCCAGAGCGGTCAATACAAAGGTTGCCATCACCAGCAAGATGACAAAAAGAAGGATACTCTTGCCCCTCTTGCGGACGATATACAGCCACGCTCGATTCATAAAGTTCATAGAATGACCTCCGTTTCATATAGGATAAGTGTTGCAACGCTGACAGCATAGCACCCCAATATGGAACCAGTATGAAACGGATAAAAAAAGCCATCGCTTTATGGGAGATAAAGGGTAAAGCACATTCCCGGCGGGTTTTTGGTCGCCTCAAATTGATAGGGCATCCCAAGGGCCTTTGAAAGCGTATCTACAATATATAATCCCAGCCCATTCCCTCCATCTTTGCGATCTCTGGCAAAGTCTGGGCGGTAGAACGGCTCAAATACATGGGCCAGCTTATCCGGCGGGATGGGCGTACACTCATTTTCTATTTTTATCTGTCGGGCGTTCAATATAACGGTGATCTTGCATCCCGGCTTTGTGTAAGCGACCGCATTGGAGAGCAGGTTAGACAGGATCTTTTCAAGGCTTTTCTTTGACGTGTGGACAGGGCACTTTCCCTGTATGCTGAAAGAAAAGTCGAGTCCCTTTGCCTTCGCAATCAACTGATAGGGCTCGCAGATTGCCGGAAGACGCTCAGACAGGTCAAAGGTTTCCGCGTCCTGTTTCTCCTGTGTAAAATCCAGCCGGGAGGTATCCAAAATTTCTTTAATCATAAAGGATAGCTGCCCGGTAATCTCCTTACATTCCAACAGACAGCGATCCCGGTCTTTGTATTTTCCAATGCCTAAGATCATGTTTTCCAAAATCGCGTTCAGGGCAGTCACCGGCGTTTTCAGCTCATGGGAGGCGGCCCGCAGGAAATCAATTTTCAACCGTTCCGCCTCACGGACGTTTTGCTTTTCTTCCTCCAGATTTTCAATGGTGGAAAGCAGGCTGGCATACAGCTTATTGACGCGGGCGGCCAGCTCGCCAATCTCGTCCTTCGTATGCACCACGCAGGCTGCAGCCTTATCCAGCTTTTCCATCTTTTCCGTTGTAACCGCAATCTGCTTGATCGGCCTCGTCATGGCTCTGGAAAACAACAGGGAACACCCAGCGGAAATGATGGCGCAGCAAAGCAGGGATACCGGCAGTGCTTTTCCGATAGCGGATTTTATCAAAATACCAGTATTCACATCACTCTCAATAATGGCTCCTTCCACAAAACGGTTGGTGCTTACGGTCATTTGCGGCGCAAGCACATAGAGAAAAACATGAGCCATCACGGTGACAAACAGCATTACCAGAAAGGTGTATAAGAAGATTTTAGTAAAGAGCTTTAAATTTCTCATGGGTGTTCCTCATACTTGTAGCCAACGCCTTTTACCGTTACAATCCGGTTAAGACTCAGCTTTTTCCGTAAATTTTTAATGTAGGTATCAATCGTGCGGTCAATGATGGGGTAATCATATCCCCACAACTCGTCCAAGATCTGCGACCGTGTAAGCACCAGACCTTTATGCTCTATCAGCAATTTCAGCAGGTCGATCTCCTTTGGTGTCAGGTCAATAGGGCCGCCCGGCCCGGAAGCAGTATAGCCGCCAAAATCCACCGTAATATCGCCCATCTGAATTTGTTTCAGTTCCGGACTTTTCCCACACCGCCGCAGCAGGGCCGTCACCCGTTTTCCCAGCAAAAGCATGGAAAAGGGCTTTGTGATATAGTCGTCCGCCTGTTCATCAAAGCTGGCCGCCTGAGTAGGCT
>Ga0224741_10088_pt1 | contig 14744 bp, 15 predicted proteins | sample LIM_E_Water_Pos_FD_161629 | JGI IMG/M metagenome (GOLD analysis project Ga0224741, IMG submission 161629) | Enriched cells from gastrointestinal tract of the lab mouse from Pacific Northwest National Laboratory (PNNL), Richland, Washington... | ecosystem: Host-associated > Mammals > Digestive... | reverse complement strand
ATCAGGCGGATATAAATGTGAAATATAAAATGTCAAGGGAGAAAGAAGATAAACATATGGATGGATTTGAATTCAGAGATATACGATCCGGGGAGGCAGATGAGGCGATCTTAATAGAGCAGATCTGCTTTCCGCCTCACGAGGCGTGCTCCCCGAAAGCAATGGCGGAGAGAATCGCTGCCGCGCCGGAATTTTTTCTGGTGGCGATTGACAAAGAAAATGGAAAAATGGCAGGCTTTTTCAATGGAGTTGCGACAGACGAGCCTTCTTTCAGGGATGAATTTTTTACGGATATCAGCCTGCATCATGCGGCCGGAAAAAATGTGATGCTGTTAGGGCTTGACGTATTGCCGGAATACCGGGGCCGCGGACTGGCAAGGGAAATCGTGGAACGGTATATTAAAAAGCAGAAGGAAAGAGGCGGGCAGCGCCTTATCCTTACCTGTCTTGATGGGAAAGTGGAGACGTATGTAAAGATGGGTTTCACGGATCTGGGCATTGCCGATTCAACCTGGGGGAATGAAGTGTGGCATGAGATGTGTTATGTGATCGCATGAATTAAAAACCTGTGAGGGCAGTTACAGGGATCTCACAGATCGAACAGGAATGAGAGGATTTTATGTTTCCGGAAGTCAGTATCATTGTGCCTGTCCATAATGTGCGGGCAACGCTCCCCCGCTGTATCAACAGCATTATCCATCAGGAATACACGGATTTCGAACTGCTGCTTATAGATGACGGCAGTACGGATGATTCCGGTGCCGTCTGTGATGCGTTTGCGGCGCAGGATGAGCGGATTATCGTGATTCATAAAGAAAACAGCGGTGTTTCCGATACGAGAAATCTGGCGATATCTAAGGCGCGCGGAACCTATTTACAGTTTGTGGACAGCGATGACTGGATCACGCCGGACGCCACAAAGCGCTTTGTGAAAACGGCGGAGGAAAATCATTGTGATCTGGTGATCGCGGATTTTTACCGTGTAATAGGAGAACGATTGTCGCCCAAGGGGAATATCGATGAGACGAAACCTTTTTCCCGGGAGCAGTATGCGGCGTATATGATGGAAAATCCGGCGGATTTTTATTATGGTGTTCTGTGGAACAAGCTGTTCCGCAGGGAGATCGTGGAAAAGTATCATTTAAGAATGGATCCGTCAGTGAGCTGGTGTGAGGATTTTATGTTTAATCTGGAATATATCCGTCATGCCGGGGTATTCTGCGCGATACAGATACCATTGTATTATTATGTAAAGACAAAGGGGTCTCTGGCATCCCAGGGAATGAACCTTTCCAGGGCCGTGCGGATGAAACGGGCTGTCTTTGACTGTTATAATAATTTTTATAAAAATATATTTTCGGAAGAAGATTATGAAAAGATCCGTTTTCAGGTGTATCGTTTTCTGATTGATGCGGCAGGGGACGGCATTCTTTCTCTCGGAGCGAAAAAACTGGAAAACCAGTTATATATCTCTCTGGAAGAGATCGGCGGAACGGGAGCCCTGCCGGAGATCTACCGCTGCCGGAAGCTTCTGGATTATTATCTGGAGCCGATCGCCGTAAAATATGATCTTTCTTTGCGGGATGTGCGTCTGATGCTCTGTCTGCGCAATACGTCAGCCCTGTGCAGCAAGCGGGATCTGGCGGACAGGCTGGGGGAAACACCCCAGGGAATATCCCACAGGCTGCAGAAGCTGGCAGCAAAGGGGTACCTGGAGACTGAGGAGGCGAAACCCGGCAGAAGGAGAGGAGAATCCCGGAAAACAAAGCGGATAAAGATTGCCTTTTTACCGGAGTCAGAACCGGTTTTGGCAGAACTCAGGCAGGCGGAGGCAGAAGATGCGGAACTGCGCTTTTTGGGATTTACGGAGTATGAGCGGGAAATATATCAGGAACTTACAGAAAAAATGAATCATAATATGCGGAGGATACTTTCTAATTACGGCAGCATTGTTTCGCCCGGGATCTGAAATATTTTCCGGTGGGACAAAGAAAAGCCGTTTCATACAAAAGAACTGTATGAATTTCAGGAAAATGGGCATATTGACAAATCAGAGGTATTGTAATACGATGGGATGAGGTGGCGGCTTTTTATGGCTGGCGCAGGCGGTGAGTTGTAAATAATTAAATATAAAAAGGGGGATCAATTATGAGTAAGTATGAAGGCACACAGACAGGAAAAAATCTGGAGGCGGCTTTTGCGGGCGAGTCGGAGGCAAGGAATAAATATACGTATTTTGCGTCCGTAGCGAAAAAGCAGGGCTATGAGCAGATTGCAGCATTGTTTTTAGATACAGCCAACAATGAAAAAGAGCATGCGAAAATGTGGTTCAAGGAGATGGAGGGGATCGGCGATACAGCTTACAACCTTGCATCGGCAGCGGCAGGCGAGAACTATGAATGGACAGATATGTATGCGGGCTTTGCCAGGACAGCTGAGGAGGAAGGGTTCCATGAACTGGCGGCGAAATTCCGTATGGTGGCGGAGATTGAGAAACACCATGAAGAACGTTACAGAGCCCTGTTGAAGAATGTGGAAACCGCACAGGTATTTGAGAAGAGCGAAGTAAAGGTATGGGAATGCAGAAACTGCGGCCATATCGTAGTCGGCAAGAAGGCGCCGGAAGTATGTCCTGTCTGTGCGCATCCTCAGGCTTATTTTGAGGTTCGTGCGGAAAATTATTAAGAGCGTTTTTGATTTGAAGACTCCCTGCTGTCCGTTGCGGCGTGGGGAGTTTTATCTTTCAGGAATTTGTTTTCCGGATTTTTTGTACAGAGGAGAAAAAATGTCTACAAAGATTTTTGTTATGACTCATAAATTGTTTGAAGGTCCGAAGGATAGTATGTATGTCCCGCTGCAGGTGGGACATGCGCTGCACGGGACGCTGGATCACGCCTATCTGACAGATGACGGCGGGGAAGATAATATTTCTGTGCAGAATCCTTATTTCAGCGAACTTACCGGCATGTACTGGGTGTGGAAAAATTATAAAGGCGCAGATAATGTAGGAATCTGCCACTACAGGCGTTTTCCTGTGATCCGCGATCATCCGGACGGACCGGAGCGGCTGATGACCGGCAGTGACTGTGAGCGGATCTTACGGGATTACGATCTGATCACAACGGAAAAGCTTACCCTTCACAGCAATTATTATGAGGGGTTCGCGGTAGACCATAATCTTCATGACCTGCAGGTGACACAGGAAGTGATAAGGGAAAAATATCCTGCATACGGTGCTGTTTTTGACAGGCTGGTGCATGATAATAAAGTCTATTTCGGGAATATCTGCGTGATGCCCAAGGCGCTTTATGACAAATACTGCAGCTGGCTCTTTGACATTTTGTTTGAGGTGCAAAGGCGTATCGATGTCACAGGGTATGACGGATACCGGAAGCGTGTATTCGGATTTTTATCGGAATTTCTGCAGATGGTCTGGGTACAGGTGAACCGGCTGCAGCCTTATGAATGCCGGATAGCGATCATCGGGGAAAAGTTTGAGACCGGGGAGGTAAAGCGTGCTATGGCGGATTTTTTTGCGAAAAAAGATGTCCAGGGCGCAAAAAAATATTTTCTGGAATGTTTTGAGAAAAGGCCGGATATTTTAATGGAGGCTTCGGATATTACAGGGGAGTTGCGCATCTGTATGCAGATCATTTCGACCTGCGAGTTTGAGAAGGATTCTCTGGGCACCTGTATTCTGGACAAAGAACAGGATATGAAAAAGCTGATTTCGCTGTTTAAGACGCTGAATATGGCAGTGCTGAGAAAAAGCAGGGGGGAGGAGACGAAGGAGGATGTAAAACTGCTGCAGGGGGACCTGATCACAGAGCCTGCTTACCGGGTGGCGGCGCAGGTGGTGAAAGGCGGCTGAAGTTTTTGGCTATAGTTTTTCTGGAATTGTCTAAAATGTATAAATTTTGACAGGATTTTTATGATTTTTGCATAATTGCAATATAACCGGCTATATGTTATGATAGCAACAAGATAAGTTCCAGTGTAAAAATGTGATAGGACAAAATCTTACTTTAGGAGTAGGATTCTGTCCTTTTTTGTGTTTACAAATGGACTGTCAGAATAATACTAAAGGAAAAATAAGATGAGGTCAAAAGATTTGAACTACATTCATCGTCTGCAAAAACCTGCCTCGGCTGTCGATGTGGTCATTGATACGGATGCTTACAATCAGGTTGATGACTTATATGCACTGGCGTATCTTTTGCTTTCGGATGAAAAATTAAAACTAAAAGGTATTTTTGCCGCGCCGTTTTACAGTCCGCCCGATATGGGAAGGATACGTCAGAATAACAGCCCCAGTGAAGGCATGCATCAGAGTTATGATGCGATCATGAAATTGCTGGATGTGATGAAAAGGGAGGAACTGAAGAAGATCACTTTTTATGGTTCCGAAATGAATTTGAAGGATGAGATTACTCCTGTGGAGTCCGATGCCGCAAGAGAACTTGTGAGGCTGGCGAAGGAACATACTTCGGAGGAACCGCTTTATGTGATCGCGATAGCGGCCCTTACGGATGTCGCGTCCGCCATTTTGATCGACAGTTCCATTATAGATAAAATCGTGATCATATGGCTTGGCGGACATGGGTTGGACTGGCACTCCTGTACGGATTTTAATGCGTCGCAGGATATTGCTGCGGCGCGCGTGGTCTTCGGCTGCGGCACAGCGGTCGTACAGCTTCCTTTGAACGGAGTTGTGGCGGAATTCCGTATTTCCAGAATTGAACTGGAGTATTACCTGAAAGGTAAAAATACTCTCTGTGATTATCTTTTAAACTGCTCTCTGGATATTATGAAGGATGCGCCTATATATAACTGGTCCAAGCCTCTGTGGGATGTAACGGTCGTGGCCTGGCTGCTGAATCCGGAATTTATGGAGGACCGCTATGAGCACAGGCCGGTTTTTGAATATGATCTTCATTATGGTACAGATCATAACAGGCACTTTATAAAATATGTCTATCATATTAACCGGGACATTTTATTTGAAGATATGTTCCATAAATTTATTACAAAAGCCTGATAATCAGCAAAGCTGATATTAAAAAAGAGAAAAGGAGGATATTTTATGAAATTAAAAAAATTATTATCAGGACTGTTAATTACAGTTATGTGCATGGGGCTTACGGCATGCGGAAATGAATCGGAAGTTACAGAGGAACCGGCTGTGGAAGTATCGGAAGAGGGTGCGGAAGGAGAGACGGTCATCCATCTGATGATGAGTAATTCTCAGGAGATCGGCGTGAGCGCTGCAGTTGAGGCATTCAATGAAGAATATGCAGGAAAGATCAGGTGTGAAGCGGATTATATTTCTTTTAATGATGTATTTGAAACACTGGAAGTTCTCATGAGTAACCAGTCCACGGAATATGACATTTTCGCGGCGGACGGTCCCAATGTATCCGCTTATGTGAATCGTGGATATCTGCAGCCGTTGAATGAATGGATCAGTGATGATGAAATTGCCATGTTCACCGATTCCATGATCACGGAAGGAACGGTAGGGGGAGAGTTTTACGGTGCGCCAATGGGCGATTCTTCTCTTGTGATGTACTATAATACGAAACTGCTTGCAGAGGCGGGCATCGAAATAGATTTTGATGCTGTTACACCGGACAACCGGCTGACATGGGAAGAACTTGTCGGATATGCGGAGCAGGCGCTTGCGGTATTAGATCCCGAAGGAAATAATGGTATTTATGGCATTGAATTCCAGCAGGTAGGACGTGTATATCAGATGAATGTGCTCGCAAATTCCCTTGGGGGGGCACAGATCAGCGAAGATGGCCTGAGCGTGGACGGTATTATCAATACAGATCCGTGGTACGAGGCGCTTGAGTTTTATCAGACGAATGTCGAAAACGGTATTTTTACGAGAGGTATTGGCGCGACGGATACATCCAATTATTTCCAGTCGGGAAAGATACTGTTTTATCTCGGAACGACAGCCCTGCCGGCAACATTTGAGAAGAACGGATTTGAAGATTACAGTTACACATATGTGCCTTGTTTCGAAGGACATGAAAACGATGTGAGAACTTCCTGTGGAAGCTGGACGATCGGCATGAACGTATACTCAGAGAAACAGGAGGCGGCGGCGGAGTTTATCAAGTATCTGACACTTTATGACGGGGCTGATGTGTATATTAATGCATCTGGTATGGTACCGGCGCTGAGCAGACAGTTTACGGATGAGTTGAAAGCAGAGAAACCGTTTATGGAAATGGCGGAGTATGAAGCTTTAAACACCTCTCTTGTGAGGGCTGTCACTCCCGCATATAATGAGTACAATACGGCAATGGACGCAATGTGGGACAACGTCAGGAACGGCGCAGATATCAAAGAATCTGTTGATAATTGTATCGCTGAACTTTCGACGGCTTTCAAAGAATATGAATAAAGCATAATGAAAGAAGGCTGCATCTGAACATATTCATGAGATGGTGCAGCCGTCTTATTATAAGGAGATAAGGAAACGTGACTATGAAATCCAGTTCCAAAAAACAAAATGGAAGCTATGCGCTCAGAAAAATGGTGCCCTATTTAATGCTGGTACCGGCGCTTATCGTAATTTTTATATTTAAACTGCTTCCAATGGTGTCTGTAATGGCAGAGTCATTTATACGCGACGGCGGATTTACATTCCGCACATATGAGATTTTGTTTGGGGATAAAACTTTCTTGCAGGCTCTCTGGACAACCCTCAAGATGAATCTGGTCATGATACCGCTGCAGATTGTTTTATCTTTCGTTCTTGCTCTTTTGGTAAACAATATGATCAAGGGGATTGGCATCTTCAGGAGTATTTATTACCTGCCGGTAACCATGGCGATCTCTGTTGCGGCGATCACCTGGGATTTGATGGCAAACTATAACAGTGGTGTATTTAACAGTATTATTTCTTTTTTGGGAATTGAAAAACAGGGATTGTTTACAGATGCCAAACAGGCGTTATGGTTTATTGTGATCATGGCAACCTGGAAAGGATGCGGCATGTGGATGATGTATATTTTGGCTGGGCTGAAAGGAGTGGATACTTCTATCTATGAGTCGGCAAAACTGGACGGTGCAGGATATTTCCGTACTTTATTCAGTATTACGATTCCGTTGATCAAAAGGACAATGCTGTTTGTTGTGGTGGCGAATACTTCTGCCAATATGCTGTTGTTTGCACCGATGAAGCTGATCACGGAAGGCGGGCCTCAGAATAGTACAAATGTACTGATGTATGAAATTTATAAGTCGGCATTTCGAAATGGCAATGCTTCCCGTGCTGGGGCGATTACAACGATCCTGCTGCTGATCGTTCTGGCGGTTGTCGTTATACAGTTCCGTATGCTGAATGAGAAAGATAATGATTAGGGGGGACAGAGTTTATGCATAGATATGATAGATTGAAAAAGATGCTGTTGTATGTTGTTCTGGTATGTATTGCCGTGATCGCAATATTTCCGTTTTTCTATATTTTGATGGCGTCTTTTCGAACGAATATGGAGATCTTTGAATATGCGCTTCCGTTTACCTGGAAAACATTGATCCCCCAAGAATGGACTTTTAACAATTATATTGCTATTTTTGAAGAGTTTCATTATGGTGTGGCACTCAAAAATACGCTGATGGTTGTTGTTATCTTGGTACCTCTTGTGCTGACGATTTCGGCATTGGGTGGATTTGTTTTTGCATTTTTTGATTTCAAGGGAAAGAATGTGTTGTTCTCTCTGTGTCTGATCTCTTTTATGATTCCTACAGATGCGATTGCGTTACCGCTGTATGACCTTGTCTCTGATATGGGTATGGTCAATACATACTGGGGAATGATCTTTCCGAGTGCGGCAAGCGGGCTGGCAATGTTTTTGTTCACGCAGTTCTTTAAAGAGATCCCGAAGAGCCTGCTGGAGGCGGCCCGCATCGATGGCGCGAACTGGCTTCAGATATTCGGCCGTATTGTACTGCCATTGTCTGTTCCGGTCACTATCACGGCCGGACTGATGGTGTTTGTGAACGAATGGAATAATTTTTTCTGGCCTCTGTTGGCTGCGAGAAAAGAAGAGATCCGTACCCTTCAGGTTGCGCTGTCCTATTTCTCTGATGAGAATGAAGTGTTCTTCAGCTATATTTTTGCCGGGGCGGCTATATCTGCCATTGTACCCGTGCTGCTGTTTTTGCCCCTTCAGAAATATTTTGTACAGGGAATTTCAAGCAGTGGTGTAAAAGGTTGATGGCATTTGCCGCAGAAAAAGAGAGTTGTGCCCGGGATAAAGGGGAAGAGGAGAAGATGAATGCAGAATTTTTTGACGCAGTTGAGTGAGGGAACGGAGATCCTGATGATCCTTTCTATTATTCTTTTTGCGGGATTCATTATGACGAGGTTGACCAATACATTAAATCTCCCGAAAGTGAGCGGATATATTCTGGCGGGAATATTGATCGGTCCTTGCTGTTTGAATTATATTCCGGAGGATATTATCGGACATATGGGATTTTTGAGTGATCTGGCATTGGCATTTATCGCTTTCAGCGTAGGAAAATTTTTTAAGAAAGAGGTACTGCTCCGGACCGGTAAAAAAATTATTATCATAACGTTGTTTGAGGCGCTGGCGGCGGGCATACTGGTCACTGTATTTGTGAAGCTGGTTTTCGGGCTTGAGTGGGAATTCAGCCTGCTGTTGGGGGCAATCGCAACGGCAACAGCGCCGGCGAGCACTATGATGACTATCAATCAGTATAAGGCTAAGGGGGAATTTGTGGATACCCTGCTACAGATAGTAGCTTTAGATGATGTAGTCTGCCTACTGGCATTCAGCATTGTTTCTGCTGTGGCAAGCGGGAAGGCATCTGGCGGGGCAGGCATTGATGATATCGTACTGCCGCTGATATATAATCTTCTGGCTATACTGCTCGGGTTTTTCTGCGGCTATTTTTTAAGCCGGCTTTTGATACCGACCAGAAGTAAAGATAACCGTCTGATCCTGGTCATTGCTATGCTGCTTGGAATTTCCGGCATATGTGCGGCAGTCAATATTTCGCCGTTGCTTTCCTGTATGGTGTTCGGCGCTGCATATATTAACCTGACAGAGGATAAAAAGCTGTTTCGTCAGATCAATAATTTTACACCGCCGATCATGTCGATCTTTTTTATTGTGTCCGGAATGAATTTGGACTTGCATGCGCTGCGGACAGTAGGTATCATTGGTATCAGTTATTTTGCGGTGAGAATTATCGGAAAGTATGGCGGTACTTATGTGAGCTGTCTGATAACAGGTGCGAGCCCTGATATACGGAATTATATGGGGCTGGCATTGATCCCACAGGCGGGAGTGGCTATCGGTCTGGCATTTTTAGGGCAAAGAATGCTTCCGCGGGAGACCGGCAGCCTGATGCTGGCCATTATTTTGTCCTCTTCTGTACTTTATGAGATGATAGGTCCTGTTTGTGCGAAACTGGCGCTGGTGTTTTCAGGATGCATACCGTCGGAACATCTGCTGGAAACAGATCTTGTTTCGGAGAGGAAGCAGGAAAAAACGGAAAAGAAGGCAGAGGAAAAAGAAGGAAAGGAAACGGAAGGCCTTAATGTAAAACAGGAGAGTTTTGCCGAGATCGTTGAAGAAATGAACGCCGGAGTGGATGAACGGGATGATGATGATATTGAAAAGGTGATCCCTGTTCAGGAAGAAAAAGAAAAGGATAAGGAAAAAAAGAAAAAGAAACACCGGAAGGTGGAACGCAAGGGTGCCTGAAGATGTGATATGCGTCTGTTCCTTCGGGGAGAAAAAGGGGGGAAAATTATGAAAGCCGAATTGAAAAAAATATTGAGTGAACACCGGATTGTCGCGGCGCTTTGTAATGAGGATGAACTGGATGACTTGTGTCTGTCTAACGTAAAGATTGCATTCATTTTGTGTGGCGATTTTAAAACACTGCCGGATATTGCCTCACGGATTAAAAAGGCCCGTATAATTTCTTTTGTCTATATTGATTTTATTGAAGGACTTTCTACTAAAGAGGCTGCTGTTGATTTTGTGAAGTATTATACATGTGCGGACGGGATCGTCACAACAAAATCCAATCAGGTGAAACGGGCTCACGCACTGGGGCTTCTGGCGGTACAGCGATATTTTGTTTTTGACACGATTGCAATGTATAATATTAAAAAACAGATGTCGCTGACTAATGCGGATGCAGTGGAGGTTCTCCCGGGTGTTATCAATCTTGTCAACAGGCATCTTTCTTCTAATGGGAAGGATTCTTTGATCGTAGGAGGATTTATCAATACGCAGGAAGATATTGAGAATGCATTTAAAAGCGGCGCCCTTGCCATAACTACTTCTGTACCGGGGTTATGGTATTTATAAATCTCTGATCAATAAATATTTTGAAATGCCGGTCTGACGGACCAGTATCTTTTTTATGTGAATTTTCACAAAGAAAATTTTGTAAAAACCGCCGAAATGTATTATACTGTAATTAATAGACAATAGCAAAATGACCAGTATAAATCTTGATACAGAAAGGGGTGCTGTTATGAAATGCAGAAGGACATCGATAGAAGCGGAAGTAGTGAAATATGAGCAGGGAAAGGGACTGGAAGACGGATATGAGCTGTGGTCGGATATCGTGACAAAGATATGGATCGTGACAGACTCTCTGATCAAGGTGACAAAGCCGGACGGGACGATCGTTTGTCCTTACATATTCCACCGGAGAGGACGTACTTTTATCAATGAAGGGGATTATATCATCATCGACGAAGACGGTACAAAACATGTCTGCGGAGAGGATAAGATATTTACGCGGTATGAACCGGTTAGCCTTGATGAGATCTTATGACCGTATAAAATCTGTAAACAGGAGAGGGGATAAGAATTGACTCTGCAGCAATTAAAATACGCGCTGACGATCGCGGACTGCGGTTCCATGAACGAGGCGGCAAAACAGCTTTTTATTTCCCAGCCCAGCCTGTCGGAGACGATGAAGGAGCTGGAAACGGAGATCGGGATTGAAATTTTCCTGCGCTCCAACCGAGGTATCAGTATGACGCCGGAAGGCGAGGAGTTTCTGGGCTATGCACGGCAGGTGACGGAACAGTTCGGGTTGTTGCAGAGCAGATATATCGAGAAAAAGAAAAAAGAAAAATTCAGCGTATCCACCCAGCATTATACGTTTGCGGTGAAGGCCTTTGTGGAGACGGTAAAAAAGCTGGGGATGGAGCGCTATGAGTATGCGGTGCATGAAACTACTACTTATGATATCATCACAAACGTCAGGTCTTTTAAAAGTGAGATCGGCGTATTATACCTGAATGATTTTAACGAAAAAGTCATGATGAAAACGATACAGGAAAACGGGTTGGAGTTTAAGGAACTGTTTTCCTGTAATACTTTTGTCTATCTCTGGGCTAAGCATCCGCTGGCTGAGAGGGAAATGATCTCAATGGAAGAACTGGATGATTATCCGTGTCTGTCTTTTGATCAGGGGAAGCATCATTCCCTGTTTCTGGCGGAAGAGATGAAGAGCGATTATGAATACAGGAGGCTGATCAAGGCAAACGACAGGGCGACCCTTCTGAATCTGATGGTGGGATTGAACGCCTACACGCTCTGCTCCGGCATTATCTGCGAGGAATTAAACGGCAGCGATTATAAGGCGGTTCCATTGAAAGAGACGGAGAGGATGCGGATCGGTTATATTGTGAGAAAAGGGCAGAAGGTCAGTAAGATCGGGAAGCTGTATATTGAGGAACTGAAAAAGTATCAGGAGATGGCAATGTAACGGGCAGGAGGGAAGATGGAGGTATAGGAATAACCTATAACCAAATAAAGGTTTCGTGTATTAGCTTTTTTTCCGGATTGGTTGTATACTCTTCATGTCAGCAAAAGTAAGGCAAAAAGCGGATGCGGCAAAGCGTCCGTGAAACTGAAATGAAGAGGAGGAAACATTATGAAGAAAAAAGCATTGGCAGTACTTTTGACGGGCGTGCTGGCAGCAGGCATTTTAGCAGGCTGCGGCTCGACAGAAGAGGCAGTGGAAAGGCCGACAATGGAAGAGGCGGCGGAAGAGACATCTGAGGAGGAAGCGGCACCTGCAGAGGAAGAGGCGCCGGCGGAAGAAACGGTTGAGGAAAAAGGAACCATTAAGGTAGCGGCATCCCCGACACCCCATGCGGAGATTCTGGAAGCGGCAAAACCGATTTTAGCTGAGCAGGGATGGAATCTGGAAGTTACGGTTTTTGATGATTACATACTGCCGAATCAAGTGGTGGACAGCGGCGAACTGGATGCAAACTACTTCCAGCATATACCGTATCTGGATGAGTTTAACGCAGAGAGAGGAACACATCTGGTAAATGCAGGAGGCATCCACTATGAGCCCTTCGGCATCTATCCCGGCACAAAGAAGACTCTGGACGAAGTGGCAGACGGCGACGTGATCGCGGTACCCAATGATACCACAAATGAAGCAAGGGCGCTTCTGCTGCTGCAGGACAACGGCCTGATCAAATTAAAAGACGGCGCAGGCCTGACGGCAACAGTACAGGATATCGAAGAAAATCCGCACAACCTTGAGATTCAGGAATTAGAGGCGGCTCAGGTACCGAGGGTTGTGGGAGAAGTTGCTTATGTAGTATTAAATGGTAACTATGCACTGCAGGCAGATTTCAGCGTTGCAAAGGATTCTATCGCTTATGAAAGTTCTGATTCCGAAGCGGCAAAGACCTATGTGAACGTGATTGCGGTTGCAGAGGGCAATGAAAACAATGAAGGCATCAAGGCTCTGGTGGATGTGTTGAAATCTGATGAGATCAAGCAGTATATCAATGATAATTATGACGGGGCGGTGATTCCGTTTAATTAAATGCAGAGTATGTAAGTCTATATTGACAAAGGATTGAATCCCCCGACTGTGCCGCAGCGCAGTTGAGGGATTTTTTTCTTTTGCCGGAACTTTGTTGTCAAGGCCTTTTTAAATCCGCCTGACCTCCTCTTTTTCAGGCACAAAAAAAGAGTTAGAATCCTTTAAAATCAAAGTTTCTGACTCTTTCCAACCTACTCGGCGCGACAGGATTTGAACCTGCGACCTCTGCGTCCCGAACAAACTGCCCGCCTTTAAAAATCCCCTATACGTCCATTTTTCCCCTTGGGATACGTCTGTATACCCTCGGACACGTCCATTTTTCCCCTGTCCATGCCCATATCCAGCACTTTTCCAAACTTTTGTTGGAACTTTGTTGACCCTCTCCCCAAATTATTGATAACAATGGATTTCACACAACGTCTGAATCCTTTAAGCATCTCGTATTTTTATATTAGACAGCATATCATATTTCTATGATTGATACAATAAAAAGGGATACTTTTTCTGTTGCAGGTATCCCCATTTTGTATTATGGCTGTTTAGCCGAATATCTCGTCCGCTTTTTCACCATGTTTATTCTTCCATTTCCGGCTGACATGGTTGTAAATATTAGCCGTCACTGTAATATCGCTATGCCCCAGCCAGTTCTGAACCTTGCCTAAATCCCAGCCCTCCTCAAACAGGATGGCACAACAGCTGTGCCTCAATTTATGTACCGTTAAACCTTCCGGCACACATCCGCATCTTATGACTGCTTTCTTGAAATGCTTGGTTATGTAGTCCGGGCTGTATACTCTTCCGTTATCCCATGTGAACACATATCCATCCTTTGAGTAGATGCCCAGTTTTTTCTGGGATTCCATAAGTTCCTTAAGGTCACCCTTTATACTGTCCAGCAACGGATAATAGCGGTAGGAGCTTTCTGTTTTTACGTTGTCTCTGCATATGTCTCCTGCCTCTGTCCTTACGATTGTATGGTTTATGACAATCGACCCTTTTTCAAAATCAACCGCACTCCATTTCAGACCGAGTATCTCCGACCTTCTGCATCCATAGTACAGACCGACTTTCGTGATGCAGTACAGCCTTTCAAAAAGTGGCTCCGCTTTTATAAAGTTCAGAAATGCCGTCGCCTGCTCTTTATCCATGTAAGCAACCTCTTTCACGTTGCTTTCCTTTACCCTCGGCACCTGTACCTTGTCTGCCGGATTCGTCATGATGACACCCTGTACAACCGCATCATTCAGAAAGCCTTTCATCAAAGTCAGCTGGTCTCTTACCGTCCGTCTGCTCAAACCAGTCGGAGTATTTTCATTATAGATATTCCGACGTCCGTTTGCCAATGCCCATTCGCAATATTTAAGCAGGTCTCTCGGCTGTAATTCCTCAATCCTGATATCTTCCTTACGGAAATACTCTATGATTGTCTTGCTCCGGTTTTTATATCCCCATGCAGTTGTACTTTCTATCTGTTTGGATTTATGATCGATCCATCTCTCAAAACAGTCTGCAAATGAATGCGATTCTTTTTTCTGTGCAAGCTGTTCCAGTTCCATTTCTTTCTCCTGCACGAGCCGGTCTCTTATCTTCTCTGCCTCCCTCTTCTTATGTGAAGCTATTGAAATTCCGGTTGACTTCGTATCCTGCAAACGATGTTCCCCGGCATAATAGCTGACTACCACATAATATTTTCCTTTTCTCTCGATAAGGCATCCCCTTACGCTTTTACTGTTCGACATAAATTTTCCCTCCTGTTTTATATTGTTCGGGGATGGTAACGCTGACCATCCCCACCTGTCAAGAAAATTTTGCATATATCATTTAGAGGCTGTCAAGGTCAAGACTGTCGTCGGCCACTTCCTCAATATCTGCAAAGT
>Ga0224741_10086_pt1 | contig 14813 bp, 10 predicted proteins | sample LIM_E_Water_Pos_FD_161629 | JGI IMG/M metagenome (GOLD analysis project Ga0224741, IMG submission 161629) | Enriched cells from gastrointestinal tract of the lab mouse from Pacific Northwest National Laboratory (PNNL), Richland, Washington... | ecosystem: Host-associated > Mammals > Digestive... | reverse complement strand
TATTGATACTGGGGATCTGCATATTGCTGATGAAGATCTGCCGGGAATTTCTCTTTGCGGATAAAGAACCGGGGATCGCGGTCTGTATCTTGTATGCCTGCGGCATGGCGGGAATTGCTACGCTGCTGCTGATCAGGATGTATGCGATGCTGACTTTTTTCTGTATGGCGGCGCTGTATCTTCATATGAAAAAGAAAAAGACAGGGCGGTGGAAATACCAAAATAAGTTGCTGGTCCTTGTGACGGTATGCGGCTTTTTAACGCAGTATTATTTTGTGATTTTTATGTTGTTTCTGGCGGGGGTCACGGTGGTTTACCTCTGGAGGACTGAGAAGAAAAGCCTGCTTTATTATATCAGGACGATGGGGATTTCAGCCGTGCTTGGGCTGTGTATTTTTCCGTTTTCCGTGTCGGATGTGCTCTACAGCGAGCGGGGGATGGAATCGGTGCAGAATCTGGGAGGCGGTTTTTCCGGGCTCGGAGAGCGGCTCGGCAATTTCTGGAAGATCGTGCTGGAGCAGGTGCTGGGCGGCGGCGCGGGAACCGGGATTTTTTTGATAACGGTTGCGGCTGCGCTTGTCTGCTGGGGATTGGTGAAACTCGGACAGGACCGTGAACTGGCTAAAGTGAAAAAGGTGGAGCAGGAAAAAGCGAGAAGGTCAAAGGGGTCTCCGGTATGGGAATACAGTATGATCTGTGTCCCGTGTATCGGCTATTTTCTGGTGGTGGTAAAAATCGCGCCCTATTATGCGGATCGTTATCTGATGCCTGTATTTCCGCTGATGGCGCTTTTAATGGGGATTGTTTTAAGAAAAAGTCTGGATTTTCTGGGAAAGTATCTGAAAGCGTTCGGGCACAGGGGGGTATTGACCGCGCTGGCTGTGCTGCTGGTAGCGCCGAATCTGTGGATGACAACGCCTGCCTACCTGTATCAGGGTTATGGCCTGCAGGAAACCATGGCGAAGGAGTACGGGGACAGGGCATGTCTCTGCGTCTATGAGGGGGTCGGTTATTATCAGAATTTGATGGAGTTTACGCACTATAAAGAGACGCTGATGGTGACGCAGGAAGAGCTCCTTTCGCGTTCCCGGGATGAAGTGCTGGAGACGGAAGAAGAGCTGGTAGTGTTGATGAAGAGAAATATTGACCGGGAGGCAGTGGAGGAGTATCTGGCGAAGGAGTACGGATATGCGCCGGCGGAGTATATGATCAGGGAGGCGGTGCACGGGGACGTGGTCAGGTTTTATCGGAAGTAAGGGCGATGGCTGAGCAGGCGGGATAAAGCGGTTTGCCGGGGGATTAGCGAAAATATAGTGAAAAGAAGTTTTGAACGTGTTATAATTTGAAAGGAAAATATCAGACATGTAAGAGCTGGGAACGGAATAGAAAATGATAGTAAAATTGGTAATGCTGGGGATATGGATGGTACTGGTGCCCTTGGGGATCGGGTACTTTGCGCTGGAAGCCGGAAAGGTGAAGAAGGCGGGCACGCCGGGATATTCGCTTTGTCTCGGGTATATTTTGATGTGGGCTGTTTTTCAGCTGATCGCGGTGCCGGTTGTGCTGAAGGCGGGAAAGTTTCGGCAGGTGGAACTGGTTTTTGAGGCGGTCTGCCTGACCTTTGCCATTGCGGGGGCGCTTTTGTTTTTACTGCGGTTGAAAAGCGGCGAATGGGAACAGGGCGTTTTCCGGTGGGAGGAAGTGCGGAGGAAAGTAAAAAGCCGTGAGGGAGCTGCGGTTTTGCTGCTCTGGGCGGTGTTTCTTGGGAGTCTGCTGTTTCAGGCGGCGCAGGCTTACCGGCTGGCTTATGCGGACGGTGACGATGCCTATTATATTCCGATCTCCACAGCGGCAAATCTGGGCGGCGGGATGTACGCCGTCGATTCCTATACGGGGGCACCGACGACGCTGGATATGCGGCACGGACTGGCGCCTTTTCCGATCTGGGTTTCTTTTATCGCGGCGAAATGCGGCGTCAATGCGGCGGTGGCTGCCCATTCCCTGATGCCTCTTGTGCTGATACCGGTGACATATGTGCTGTATCTGGAGATCGGGAAGCTGTTGTGCAGGGATGTGGTTTCCGGAAAAGAGGACAGGGCACAGGCAGGGCGGAACGTATTGCTGCCGGTGTTTATGATCTTTGTCTCGCTCTTGCAGATCTGGGGGAATTATTCTATTTATCCGGCATCCACCTTTTTGCTGACCAGAACCAGGCAGGGGAAGGCGGCGCTCGGAAATGTGATCCTGCCGTTTTTACTGCTGCTGCTGTATAAGATGGCGGAAGAGGTGAAGGAGCAGGGAAGGGCAGGGATGCGGAATGTGCTGTGGCTGACGGCAGCCATGACGGCGGGATGTCTTTGCAGCACTATGGCCGGCTTTTTGTGCGGGCTGCTGGTGATGATGACGGCGGGGCTTTTGTTTATTCTGTACCGGAAGCCGCATATTTTGTGGCAGTGCCTATCGGGCTGTGTGCCGGGAATCATTTATTCGCTGTTGTATCTGTATTTGAAATGAGCGGGAGTATATATTATATATGCGGCGGGGAGGGGACGGCATCCTATCGTTCGGACAGGAGGAGAGGCGGACGGACATAGCCGCGAAGACCGGCGGATCTTAAGTGGTTCCGCCTATAGATGAGAATTGCCTGCAGAGGGTGAGGAAACGAAAATGTGGGACGAGATATTTGTGTTATTTAAAAATTATATCGGGGACGGTCGGGCGGCAGGGTTGTTTCTGCTTTCTTTTCTGTATCTGCTGTTTGTGGAAAAGGACAGGACCAAGAGGATCATTCTGTTATATACATCCGCCCTGACAGTGGCGCTGTTTTTCTTTCCGCTGTTTGCGAAATCAGTCTATCAGTATCTGGATGAGGAGACCTATTACCGGATCTTGTGGCTGGTGCCGATGACGGCGGTGATTGCATACGCGGGAGTCCGTCTGATAGCCGGATGTTCCGGAAAATGGCGGATGGTGCCCGCGGCTGTATTTGCCTGCGTGATGATCGTTGCCACGGGGGATTATGTGTATGATAATCCGTATTTCGGACCGGCTTACAACCGGTTTCATGTGCCGCAGACAGTGGCGCTTGTCTGTGATGCCATTATCGTGGAAGGGCGGGAAGTGCGGGCTGTTTTTCCCGATGAGATGCTGCCTTATGTGAGACAGTATACCGCCAACGTCTGTATGCCCTACGGCAGGGAGATGGCGGTGGAGCGCTGGGAGAATGACAATCCGCTCTATGACGCCATGAAGGAGGAGGAAGCGGACTGTGAAAAGATCGCTTCTCTGGCGGCGGAGCAGGGCTGCCATTATATTATCCTGCATGAGACAAAGCCGGGACAGGAAGGATTTGAAAAAACCGGCTACCGTTATGTGGAAACGGCGGCCGGTTATCGCATTTATCTGCAGGACGGAGTTTATCTGGGACTGGATTATGAACAGGGTGAGTGACCTGATTTTTAAAAGTCATAATCATTGAATCTGTTCAGTGCATACAGAAACCTGTCCGCAAGAAGGGCGTGTCCTTTTTCATTCAGTAAAACATTGTCTTTCAGATAATCATCTGCAATTTCTTCATAGACACTGCCGTAAAAGTTATCCACAAAGGTGACATGGTGGTCCATACAGGTCTGAGACTGGAGCCCGATATAATTGGACATAGGCTCTTCCAAAACCTCGGTGGTGAAAGAGGAGGTATAGTTTCCGTTCTCGTCTACGGCGTAGGCATAGGTGGGCGACATCACGATGACCCTGACATGGGGGAGAAACTCCCGGATCAGATCCAGCCCGGCGCTTAGTGCGCCGCAGTATAAAGTGGGATCGGATTCTTTATCGATATCGTAAGAGCCCCTCTGATCCAGATAATCAGCCCCGTCATAATAAATGCAGAGCACATCCAGTTCATTGTAGTCGATGGACTGTAAAAGATCCAGAGATTCCTTTACATCCTCCGGAAAGCCGCCTAAATCCCGTTCCGCCCAGGAAATGGTCTTGGTGTTGTCTATTGTGAAGATCGTACACAGGTTATAAAAGGAAAACGCATCATAGATAAAGGTATCCTTATAGGTGTCGTTTTTCATACTCATATAAGAGCCGGGGATGGCGCAGTTGTAAACCGTGGCGCCGGTTTTTTCCTGTATGATATTTGCGATGTTGCTGTCAGAATCTTTCCCGTCCGCAAGAGAACCGTTTCCAAGAAACAGGATGCGCAGATCGCTGTCTTTTTCTTTCTGGCTGGTGTCGGAGGAATCCAGCGGCACAATGGAGTCGAGAGGCTCCGTATCAAAAGAGAGCGTGGTATCATTCTCGCGCTCTGTGCTCTCGCGGACCCGCTTGTCCCAGAAGAGCAGTTTGAAAGCAATGGTCACAAAGACAAGAGCGATCAGGGAAAGCAGGATAACCTGAAAATTGATCCGCATTTTTTTCTTTTTGCGGGAGGACTTTCCGGAAGATGATTTTTTCGGAGCGGATCCCCCGGGGGAAGGTCTGTGCGAAGCGGACTGTTTTTTGGAAACGGGTCCGGCATGAGCTTCCTCGTTTGCCTCCAGTTCTGCTTCAAGCTCGTCCAGAGTGCTCTCTTCCAGATCGATCCATTCCGGCTCTTTGGAACGCCGTTTTTTATGATCGGATATATTTTGATTGTTTTTTGTCATGTTCTGTGAAACCTTTCTGAAATAGGATCGGGAAAGTTTCCCTTTTATTTATTGTTCGTGTTATGAAATAGGGTGTGGAAAGCGGCCGTTAATTATGCAGAGGACAGCCTCGGTGTACGGCGTGCTTTTTTGTTCCCGTGTATATAAGATTCTCGAAAAGAGGGAAAAGTTTACATACAGGGTCTTTTATGAAAAAAGACCATAACAGAACGGCATTTTCATCCTGTTATGGCCTTTTAAAAATACAGTTTTTCTGTATTTTTCCCATATTCAGTTTTTAAGTAGGCGAGACATATCTTTGGAATGTCTCTCAGTTGGTTGCAGCGAGGCCGATGAGGGTTCTTTTTGTATCAAACGGGTAGATGTTATCCGGTGTCTGGGTGAGCAGTTCCTTGTACCACTTACTGTACTTGTACATCCGGTAGGTGGTACTGAGTTTTGCGAGCCGCTCGGGGTCTTTGAGGCGTGCCGTGAAAGCAGCCCGTTCCTCCCGGGACATATTTGTGTAATCCAGATAAGAGATCTGTAATTCGGCAAGAGGCGCTTCGCATCTTGGACAGGACATTTTATGCCCGTTTAACATATGAACCTTCTGGCAACGCTTACAATAATGCATGTACATCATGAAAAATTCCCCTTTTTTCAAAAAAATATTGTAATACGTTAGTTAAATTCTGGCAGTTTTTGCCAGAAAAGTCAATAGTTTTTCCTTTTTTTCATCGACAAAATGCAAACTTTTGGAAGTTGCAGGGAATCCTTGAATTAGAAGGAAAAAAGTGCTACAATATTACAGATATTGTGTATAAGGGAAAATAGCGGGATTCCGCAAAAACAGAAAGGTTACATAAGTTTATGAGTTTATTTGGGAAAGGAAAGAAGCATAAAAAATACCGGGATAGAGAATTTTCGGGAAAAAGAAAGTATTTTTCCGAAACAGATGATTATGAAGACGAGTATGAGGAAGACGAATACTATGAGGATGAACCGGACGACGGATATTATGAGGATGAGGAATATTACGGGGACGGGGAGCAGGATGAGTATGCAGGGGAGGAATACGGCGGAGAAGAGCCTTATGAATATATAAGGGACAAGTATTATGAACCTGAAGAGTCCGAGGATTATATAAGGGACGAATATTATGAGACGGGGGAAGCCGACGGCAGTGAGTATTATGAAGAGGAATACTACGGCGATGACACGGACTACTATGGAGAGAGCGATGATGACGGGGGCTTTGACGATGATGACGACGAAGACCTGTATTATGTAGATGACGGGGAATACGAAGACTATGATGATGACGAGGACGACGATGATTTCGTAACATACCGCAAGAAAAAGGGAGTGGCGGGTGCTGTCCTTGCTTTCCGTAATCTCCCTCTGATCGATAAAGTAATTGCTTTTACAGGGGTGGCGGTGCTCGTCTTTGCGGTGCTTACAGGCACGATCTTTATCGCGGCAAGAAATGAGGACAAAGCCGTGGCGGCTTTTGCGGAAGTGGGCACTTCTCTGGACGGTATAGAAATTATCGGTGAGAGCGGCCTTCTGGCGGTGGCGGATGCCCAGCTTGCGAAGGAAACGGCGGCGGAAGTAGAAGAAGAGATACAGGTAGTGGAAGAGGAAACGGTTAAGGGAGCTAACGTTGCACTGAAGATGACTTCCATTGTAAAGGATTTAAAGATCAAGTTTGTCAATACGGCATCCGATAAGCTGATCGCGAATGTGCCTTTTCAGGTGGAGATCACAACCCCTTCCAATAAAACGGAAACCTGGACGGATGACGACAGGGATGGCGTGATCTATAAGGAGAATATTGAAGCCGGTACTTATAAGGTGAAGATGGTGGAACTGACCGGGGAAGGATATTCGGATTACAAGGTTTCCGCAGAAACGCAGAGCGTAGAGGTAAAGGCAAATATTGACTATAAGAAAGTAGATGTCAAAGAAGAGATCAAGACAGAAGCGGAAGTCAATGCGGCGGTGGAAGATACGGCTGTTGCCGAAGTGGTGGAAGAGTCCAAGCTGACGGATACGGTGCCGTTTGTGAAGTCTACCCAGACCGGCGGCGGACAGGTTTCCTATACGAAAATCGATAAGAGCACGATCAGGGAGCCGGGAGCAACGGCGTCTATTGAGACGACAGGGTATTATCTGATGACGCAGGGAAGGGATGTCAGCGGGAATAATCCGCCTGCCCCGGTGCTTACCATTGATAAAGGGCCTATCAATATAAAGGTCGGGGAAACAGCGGCAATAACGGTCAAAGAAAATACGGCAGGTACCATTACCTGGTCTTCCAACAATGAAAATGTTGCATCCGTGGACGGCAATGGCAAGGTAACGGGCAAAGCTGCGGGTACGGCAGCGATCACGGCAAGTGCCGGCGGAATAGTAGTTAATTGTACCGTCAATGTTACGGCAGACGCAGCTACCCTTACGATCAATCCGTCATCACTGGCACTGTCTGTGGGGGCAAGCGGAACCATCACGGCGTCGAGCAACCAGAACACGGTTTCCTGGGCATCCTCCGACGCAAGTGTGGCAACGGTTACGCCGGCGTCAGGTACAAAGTCTGCGACAATAAAAGCTTTGAAGGCGGGAACGGCTAAGATCACGGTAACGGCAGGCGATGCAAGTCCGCAGGTTTGTACCGTGACAGTGACCGACACGGGTGTCAGTGTAGATAAGGCTTCCGTTCAGATACAGGTGAAAAAGACTGCCGACATCAAGGTGACAACGGTGCCTGACAGCGCAAAGATAAAAGAGGTGGTTTCAGGAAAGAAGGAGATCGCGACGGCTGCCTTTAAGGATAAGACCGTGACAGTGACCGGCGTTGCGTTGGGCGATACGGAGGTTATCATCAGATGTGATAACGGAAAAGAAGTAAAAGTCGCGGTAAAAGTAGTAAACAATTATGAGCTGGATACCACATCTCTGTTAAAGGATAAAAACGGCAATCAGGTATATGTGCTGGAGAACGGCAAATACCGGAAAGCGGTATTTGCAGATTATTATAAGTTTACCGAATTTTATCTGGAAACACAGGAAATCCTGTATACAGGCTGGCAGAATATAGGCGGCAAGACCTATTATTATCTGGAAAACCATCAGTATGTGACAGGAGAACAGGTGATTCAGGGGGCAAAATATACGTTTGCCAGCGACGGCACTCTGGTGACAAGTTCCGGTACGTTCGGAATCGACGTTTCCAAGTGGAACGGCAATATTGACTGGAACAGCGTGAAAGCATCCGGAGCGTCCTATGCGATCATCCGCTGCGGCTACCGCGGCTCCAGCACAGGCGCGCTGATCACGGATCCGAAGTTTGCGGCAAATATTTCCGGTGCGAATGCGGCGGGACTGAAGGTGGGCGTATACTTCTTCACGCAGGCGGTGAATGAGAAGGAAGCGGTGGAGGAGGCTTCCATGGTGCTGGATCTTGTGAAGAAATATAAGATTTCCTATCCGATCTTCCTCGATGTGGAGAGCAGCGGCGGCAGGGCGGACGGTATTGACAAAGCGACCCGCACCGCGGTATGTAAGGCGTTCTGCGCGACGATTCAAAATTCCGGATACACAGCCGGCGTTTACGCGAACAAGACCTGGTTTACCAGTAAGATCGATGCGGGAGCGCTCGGATCGTATAAGATCTGGCTGGCACAATATGCGGCGGCGCCCAGTTACAGCGGAAGGTATAACCTGTGGCAGTACAGTTCAAAAGGTTCTGTGCCGGGGATCAAAGGAAATGTAGACATGAACCAGAGTTATCTGGGGTATTAAATTGCGGCAGGATTTTCCGAAGCGCATAAGCCGGTCCGGAGATGCGGAGCAGCCGGAAACCGGCTTTGAAAAATGCGTCGTATGAAATCCTGCGGAAATGAGATGGGAGAACAGGAGTATGAGAACTTATCTGGTAACAGGCGGGGCCGGCTTCATCGGTTCCAATTATATTCATTACATGTTGAACAGGTATGATAACGAGATCCGTATCATCAATGTGGATGCGCTGACCTATGCGGGAAATCTTGAGAATCTGCGCGATGTTGAGAACAGGGACAATTATACCTTCATAAAGGCGGATATCTGTGACAAGGATGCTATTGGAAAGATCTTTGCGGAGAATGACATTGACAGGGTGGTTCATTTTGCGGCGGAGAGCCATGTGGACAGAAGCATCAGGGAGCCGGAGATTTTTATAAAGACCAATGTGCTGGGAACCGCGGTTATGTTGAACTGTGCGAAGGCGGCGTGGGAAAATCCGGACGGCAGCTATAAGGAAGGGAAAAAGTTTCTGCATGTTTCCACCGATGAAGTGTACGGTTCGCTGGAAAACGACGGGGAATATTTTTATGAGACGACCCCCTATGCGCCGCACAGCCCTTATTCCGCAAGCAAGGCGAGTTCGGATATGCTGGTAAAGGCTTATATGGATACCTATAAGTTCCCCGCCAATATCACCAACTGTTCCAACAACTACGGCCCTTACCAGTTCCCGGAAAAGCTGATCCCGCTGATCATCAACAACGCACTGCAGGGGAAAAAGCTGCCGGTATACGGAGACGGAAAGAATGTCAGGGACTGGCTCTATGTGGAGGATCATGCAAAAGCAATCGATATGGTACAGGAACAGGGCAGGCTGTTTGAAACCTATAATATCGGCGGCCATAATGAGAAACAGAATATCGAGATCGTTAATATTATCATAGAGACACTGCAGGAGATGCTGCCGGAGGACGATCCGAGAAAAGCGCTTGTGAGCAAGGATCTGATCACCTATGTGGAGGACCGGAAGGGACATGACAGGCGTTATGCGATCGCGCCGGACAAGATCAGGGCGGAGATCGGCTGGGAGCCGGAGACTATGTTTAAGGAAGGTATCCGCAGGACTATCGAATGGTTTTTCGGACATGAGGAATGGATGAAAAATGTGACCAGCGGAGACTACCAGAAATATTACGAAGAGATGTATCAGGTGAAGTGAGGAAGAAAAATGAAGGGAATTATACTCGCAGGCGGAGCCGGAACAAGATTATATCCGCTGACAAAGGCTATTTCAAAACAGATCATGCCGGTCTATGACAAACCGATGATCTACTATCCGCTTTCCACGCTGATGCTGGCGGGGATCCGGGAGATACTGATTATTTCCACGCCGAGGGATCTGCCGGTATTTCAGCAACTGTTCGGTACGGGAGAGCAGCTCGGCCTGCAGTTTTCCTATGAGGTGCAGGCAGTACCCAGAGGACTGGCGGACGCTTTTCTGATCGGGGAAGAGTTTATCGGAGAGGACAAGGTGGCGCTTGTACTGGGAGACAATATTTTCTACGGGCAGAGTTTTTCAAAGCTGCTCATGCAGGTGGCGTCCAGAGAAAAGGGAGCCACGATCTTCGGATATTATGTAAGAGATCCGAGAGAATACGGTGTTGTGGAATTTGACGAAAACGGCAGGGCGCTTTCCATCGAGGAAAAACCGGAGAGGCCTAAGAGTAATTACGCCGTGCCGGGACTCTATTTTTATGATAATGATGTGGTGGAGATCGCGAAAAATGTAAAGCCTTCCGCAAGGGGAGAAATCGAGATCACCAGTATCAACAACGAATACCTGCGCAGAGGCGATCTGCGCGTGGAGACTATGGGGAGAGGCTTTGCTTGGCTGGATACGGGAAATCATGATTCCCTGTTGGATGCGGCGGACTTTGTGGCGGCATTCCAGAAGAGGCAAGGGCTGTATATTTCCTGTATTGAGGAGATTGCCTATAAGAGAGGCTTTATTACAAAAGAACAGCTCCTTGCGCTGGCGGAGCCGCTTCTCAAAACAGACTATGGAAAATATCTGACAGAGGTTGCAAATGGACTCTAAGATCAAAAGACGCGCCATCCTGATCAGCATCGGCATGATCCTGCTTGTGGTCATCGTGGCGGTTTCGGGAAATCTGTCCAGATTAAAGAACAGGTTTTCGGAGAAAGAGGAAGAGGAAACGACGGAAAGTGAGGCGCCATCCCGGATCGCCTCCCTGACGGAGGATGAGGCGGCCGGAGAGGATGGGGAAACGGAAGATTCGGGAAATTACGCAAAAGAGGGATTTGCGGGTTCCGACCCTTCCCTGCAGGTGGGAGATGACCTGCGCGCCTTTATGCGGGAAGAAACTTTTTTTGACAGGGAACTTACCAGTTACGAAAAGAGACTGCTGGAGGAAAATGAGAAGGGGCTCTATATTGTGACCACTTCGGTGGAACAGGATCTGAGAATACAGATCCTGGATAACAGCGGTGCGGTTGTGACGGGAGTGCCCTTTGTGATCAATCTGAAAGATAACGGAAGTTATAAGGATCAGGATAAAGACGGCATTATTTATATAAGCGGCCTCAGAGCCGGGGAATATGAGGTGACACTTTCGGAGATCGCCGATTACGAAGTACCCAAGCCCACACTTGTGTCAGTAAAGGATAAGGTGGCATATACGGCAATTCCGGATATTACGCTGCTGATGAAGACAGAGGCGGATATCATAGCGGAAGAAGAGGATACGGAACAGAAAGACGCTCTGGAGGATGCGGATGATACGGAGATCGTAGACATCCGGGATTTAGGCGGCGAGGGACAGATGGGAATCGATGTCTCTAAATGGAACGGCAGTATCGATTGGGACAGGGTACGGAACGCGGGCATTACATATGCGATCATCCGCTGCGGTTACCGGGGATCATCCACCGGAGCGCTCGTGGAAGACCCCTATTTCAGGGAAAACATGCAGGGAGCTCTGAATGCGGGGCTGAAAGTGGGCGTGTATTTCTTTACACAGGCGACAAGCGAAGTGGAAGCCGTGGAAGAGGCGAGTATGGCGATCGCGCTCTGCAGAGATTATAAGGTGACTTATCCGGTCTTTATTGATACGGAGGGCGCCGGCGGAAACGGACGTGCCGACGGACTGGATATCGAGACCAGAACAAAGGTATGTCAGGCGTTCTGTCAGACCGTGGAGGATGCAGGATACACCGGCGGTATCTACGGCAGCAGAAACTGGTTCAGGTCAAGGCTGCGGATGGACGCACTGGAGAACCATGTGATCTGGCTGGCTGAATACCGTGAGAATCCGGTATATGCGGGGAATTACCATTTCTGGCAGTATACTTCCTCGGGAAGTGTGGACGGTATCGAAGGCAGAGTAGACCTGGACATCAGCTATCTGGCATATTAGATCTTATATGATTCGTTTCATAGGGCGTAGCCCGTGCATCCGGGGGATCGAAGATTTCCCGGATGGTGCACTGCGTAGGCAGATGAAGGAAAATAATGGAAGAGGAAGCGCTGTGCTTGCACAAAAGCGGATTGAAAGGATAAAAGTGAGATAAGGGGAGCGGAATATGGGTAAAATAAAAGTGGACACCTGTGAGATCGAAGGGCTGAAGATAATCACGCCGTCTGTTTTCGGGGACAGCAGAGGTTATTTTATGGAAACCTATCAGTATAATGATTTCAAAGAGGCCGGGATCGGGCAGGTATTTGTGCAGGATAATCAGTCTTCTTCCAGAAAAGGCGTGCTTCGGGGACTGCATTTCCAGATCGATTATCCGCAGGATAAGCTGGTCCGGGTGATCAGGGGAGAAGTCTTTGACGTGGCGGTTGATTTAAGGAAGGGTTCTCCTACCTTCGGGAAATGGCACGGTGAGATTTTGACGGAAGAGAACAAGAAGCAGTTTTTTATTCCGAAAAATTTTGCCCATGGTTTTCTGGTGCTTTCCGAGACGGCGGAGTTTTGTTATAAATGTTCGGATTTTTATCATGCGAATGATGAGGGCGGGATTTATTATGCCGATCCCGAGATCGGGATAGAATGGCCGATTCCGGAGGGAATGGAGCTTATTATGTCGGATAAAGATACAAAATGGGCAGGTTTTTCCGCTTATAAAGAGAATATGGGCGTATAGGAGATTGCCATAAATGAATCATAAGAGAATTTCCAAGAAGATGGGGATCGCCATTTTCTGTTTGCTTGCCGGGATTATGGCACTGATTATTATACTGCACCATAATTCCTTTGCCGATCCGCAGGAAGAGCTGGTGAAAAAGATCATAGCCTGTGTGCTGATCGTTCTTTCCTGTATTATTTTTATCATATTTTATGACAAACTTACGGTACTTCCGGTGGAACTGTTTGAAAACAGGCGGCTGATCTGGAAGCTTGCCAGAAATGATTTTAAAAAGCGCTATGCGGGCTCCTATCTGGGCATAATCTGGGCGCTTGTACAGCCGGTAGTGACGGTTGTCATGTACTGGTTTGTCTTTGAAAATTTTATGGGTTCCAAGGCGCAGTTTTTATCCAGCGGCACCAGTATGCCCTATGTGCTTTTTTTGGCGGCGGGGCTGTGCCCCTGGTTTTATTTTTCGGAGGCTTTAAACAACGGGACAACGGCGCTTCTTGAATATAATTATCTGGTAAAAAAGGTGGTTTTTAAGATCAGCATCCTGCCGATCATCAAGGTGATCGCGGCGACCTTTATCCACCTGTTTTTTGTTCTGGTGCTTTTGATCGTAGCGGCATGCTACGGATGTTATCCGACGATCTATACGATACAGATCATTTATTACAGTTTTTGTACATTTATTCTGGTACTGGGGCTGTCCTATACGACCTGCGCGATCGTCATATTTTTCCGGGATCTGACACAGATTATTTCCATCGTGCTGCAGGTCGGCATGTGGGCGACGCCGATCCTCTGGAGCATTGCTGTGCTGGAGGACAAGCCGCCAATCTGGAATACCATCATAAAAATTAATCCACTGGTATATATTGTAAATGGATACAGGAGTGCGCTCTGTGAAAAACAGTGGTTTTTTGAGGATTTCTATTCGACCATGTACTTTTGGATCTTTACGGTTGTGGTGTTCGGGATCGGGGCGCTGATCTTTAAGAGATTGAAGGTGCATTTTGCAGATGTATTGTAAATTTTTGGAATAAGGAAGAGTTTATGGAACAGGAAAAACCGGTAGCGATCTCCGTAAGGGGAGTTGAAAAAATATATAAATTATACGATAAATCGTCCGACAGGGTCAGGGAGGCGCTGGGGCTTACGCGGAAAGCGCGGCACAAAAAACACTATGCGCTGAACGGTATTGATATGGAGATCTATCAGGGCGAATGTGTCGGAATTATCGGGACGAACGGCTCCGGCAAGTCCACTATTCTGAAGATCATTACCGGGGTGCTCTCACCGAGCAGGGGAGAGGTGGAAGTAAACGGGCGCATTTCCGCGCTTTTGGAGCTGGGCGCCGGATTTAATATGGAATATAACGGGATCGAGAACGTTTACCTGAACGGGATGATGATCGGTTTTTCGGAGAAGGAGATCGATGAAAAACTGCAGGATATTCTGGACTTCGCGGACATCGGGGAGTATGTGTATCAGCCGGTAAAAACCTATTCCAGCGGTATGTTTGTCCGGCTGGCTTTTGCGGTTGCCATCAATATCGAGCCGGAGATTTTGATCGTGGACGAAGCGCTTTCCGTGGGAGACGTATTTTTTCAGGCAAAGTGTTATCATAAATTTGAAGAATTTAAGGAAATGGGGAAGACCATCGTCTTTGTCAGCCATGATCTGAGCAGTATCAGTAAATATTGTGACAGAGTGGTGCTCTTAAACAAGGGCGTGAAGCTGGGGGAGGGCTCTCCCAAAGAGATGATCGATACTTATAAACGGGTACTGGTGGGGCAGTATGAGATTCCTGATGATGCGGAACATACGAACCTGCTGCATGATAAGGATATCCGGGAGAAGGCGGCAGGAAAGGCGCAGGAGAAGAAAGCGGAAGAAGAGAACGGAGCGAAACAGGGAATCAATCCGGAACTGCTGGAATACGGTTCCAAAAAGGCAAGGATTGAGGAATACGGCCTGACGGATTGTAATGGCGTAAAGACGACTGCCGTTATAAAAGGACAGGAGTATACGATCAGGATGAAGGCGGCCTTTACAGAGGACTGCCCCGCGCCGATTTTTGCGTTTACGATCAAAAATATCAAAGGAACAGAGATCACCGGGACAAATACAATGGTGGAGAAGGCTTTTCTGGAGCCGGTAAAGGCAGGCGAGGTGAAGGAGATAACCTTTACGCAGCGCATGAACCTGCAGGGCGGGGAATATCTGCTCTCCCTCGGGGTG
>Ga0224741_10085_pt1 | contig 14939 bp, 8 predicted proteins | sample LIM_E_Water_Pos_FD_161629 | JGI IMG/M metagenome (GOLD analysis project Ga0224741, IMG submission 161629) | Enriched cells from gastrointestinal tract of the lab mouse from Pacific Northwest National Laboratory (PNNL), Richland, Washington... | ecosystem: Host-associated > Mammals > Digestive... | reverse complement strand
CGGTTACTTCATTGCTGCCTCCGGCAAGTTCCGTGACGGCACGCAGCCTGTCTATCAATGCATGTTTGGAACTTTCCACACTGCTGCGCACGGAAAATTCGGCCAGCAGGCCCGATCCGTCATCGTACTCCAGTATTCCCATATTCAGCGATGTCTCCACAAGCCCCGGCATATCCGCACTCATGGCCTGTACGCCGTTGGGCAGCGCCGTGAGAAAATCCGCCGCTTTCTTTGTGTCCGCCGCGCTGACGCACCGATACCTCTTCCCTCCGTCGGCAGCGCTGTCGGGACATGCGCCCTCTCCGGCCGCTTCCGCTCTTATATAAAAACCGGGATCCTTTGTCGCAAGCTCCGTCTGAATCTCCTTCTCCAATCCGGCAAGAATCTCCTGAAAAGTATCTCCGTCCTTTTTCTCCAGCACCAGCAAAGCGGAAGTCTCACGGGGAATGGCATTATCCGCCAGCCCGCCCTTGGCTTCACAGAGACGAACCGGAATCTGTCGGGAAACCCGTTGTAACAGCCTTCCCAACAGGCAGTTGGAATTTCCCCTCTCCTTGTGTATTTCACCTCCGGAATGGCCTCCCAACAGCCCTCCCACTGTCACCTTAAAAGCAATTCCTTCCCCCTCTTCCGAGACAAGGGGCAGCCTGCATTTTACTCTGGCGCCTCCCGCGCAGCTGGTGAGGAAGATACCCTCGTCCTCGGAGTCCAGATTTACCATTCTGTTTCCGGTCAGCATGGAAAGGTCAATAGCTCTGGCGCCGTCCATGCCCACCTCCTCGTCCACGGTGAAAATCACTTCCAGTTTAGGATGTTTGATGGTATGGGAATCCAAGAGCGCAAGGCAATAAGCTACCGCGATGCCGTCGTCGCCGCCAAGGCTGGTACCTTCCGCATAGACCACATCCCCTTTCACTGCTGCCCGCAGCCCCTCCGTCCTCATGTCAATCTCACAGTCCGGCTTCTTCACCGCCACCATATCCATATGGCCCTGAAGGATAATGGCCGGCTCTTCCTCATATCCTGCAGACGCCTCTTTCACAATAATCACATTTTTCCACTCGTCCTGAATACAAAAAAGCTTACGCTCTTTTGCAAAATCCGCCAAATAGTCACTGATCTGTTCCACATTTCCCGAGCCGTGGGGAATCTTTGTTATCTCTTCAAAGAATGTAAACACGCTTTTCGGTTCCAAATCGGATAATACACTCATCTTGTCCTCCTAAACATTACTGTTTTTCACTACTATTATTTTACCCTTTTTTATTCCGGCTGTACATAACATACTTGTAAAATTTTCCTTACAGGGCGGCAGCTTCGTTACTGTGCACTCGCTGCCACCGCGAGGTGTTTTCACGCTGTTTCTGCGTGATAAATCCGAGACAGGCATGCGCGAAATCGCTGCTATGCGTGACACTCCCGAGACATCAACGCGTATTTAAAATACTTTCTCCGGAGTGTACTCCACACCTTGGGGGATGCAAGCCTCAATACAGGAGACGCAGCAGGCCGCGAAGGGACGCGCAATCCGGCAGAATGTTTTTCCGGACACGCTCAAGTACTCCACCAAGTCAGGAATCGGATTTTGGAGCTGTATGGCTCATGCCAGTATCAGCCCCCGCTTAAGCCTTATCCTTCCGTAAGGGACTGTCTCCACTGCCATAAATCGGCATAATACTCTTCCTCTTTACCCGGCAGCAAATACGCGGCGCAGGTATATGCATATTCAAAAAAGCAATAATTATTTCGAGAAATACGTTGTCTCACAATATCCAGATTCTTTTCCGCCCACTGCACAGAGGAAGGATCCTTTGAGGCAATCCATGCCGCCAATGTAAAAGCCGGAATAATCGGCCAGTCCAGCTGCCCCTTGCAGATCCGGTCAATCTCATGACGTGAAATCCGCGCCAAAATGCATACCGCCGCAAACTGTACCCGGGACAGCCACAGCTCGGCGGGAATCTGATTGTCTTTTTGTTTTGGCGGGAAAACCATGACGCCATACAGCTCGTCACACCGTGTTTGGGAAATCTTTGCGGCATATTCCTTTGCCGCGTCATACCATGCCTCCAGTGAAAAATCCGTCTCCGCCAGCTCACCTACGAGACCGCCCACATAATCCGACGGCTTGGATACGGCGGGCACGGGTGTATTGATGTCAGGATAATCCCACAAAACAATCCCTTCTTCGTCCCATGTTTTATCCAGCGGCGGATCTTGTGCTTTTGCGGCAGATATTTTAAAAGCGGCGGGCTCCCCGCAGATTTGTTCCAGAGCCAGATACATGGCGTTGATACCGCTTGCCGACTCCTGACAGGTTGTGGCACAGCTTGTAACGCTTGAAACTTTGCCGCTGTCGCGCATATTGCGCACTATATACATAATACTTTCCGAACTGGAATCAAGATAATCCACATTGGGTCTCAGGGATTCCGTCACCGCCATCCGGCAAAGCTCCTGCGCACGTTCGTTTTGAACATCTCCGGCGGCGCACAGGACAAGCCGCTCCCGTTCGTAGGAATCGGCATCCTGCATAAAGCAGCAGAAAATCCATGAGGGCTCCGCCCAGCTGCAGTCATGATAATTTCCGGCTTCCAGAACCTTATAATAGCATTCTCCTGCTTTCTGCCACCGCCTCCTGTTAAAATAGTAATCGCCCAAATCGTTGTAAGCAGCGGCATTTTGCGGATCCGATTCTAATCCCAGAGCGATATATTTTTCCGCCTCTTCCTCCTTTTCAAGGTCAAGATAGGTCAGTCCGGCAAAGGTATATCTGGATGTGGTGCCGCCCCGCTCCAACCCCTTCAAAATCACCTCCAGAGCCTTTTCCGACTCTTTCTTATGGCGGTAAAGATTACATTCCACCACATATCTGTCCGTGGTGTCCTGTCTGTCCTCACAGGAGCCGATATTGTCGAAAATATGCTGGCACAGCGACCAAAGATGCTCCCGCAGCGCTTCCTCACATTGATCTATGACTAATAAAGCTGCGGCAATAAAACCGCAGACCGCCTGCTCCCCCGCCTTGGACAAAAGCTTTGGATCTCCCAGCCATGCGGACAAAAGCTCCGTGTTTTCCTCCTCCCTGCGCCAGAGACTGACAACATAATATTGAAGGGCTTCCGGAACCTGTCCGCTTTCGTATAAGCTTTCCGCTTTTTTTACAATTTCTGATTTCATTCTTTTTGTGGCTCCTTTCGCAATCTGAAACAGTCCTGCTATCAATTTTCATTCAGGCTGTTATGGAAATCTATAGCCCATGACAAATCATAGAGGTGAAACAATCCGTCATCCTCCGCAAGTCCCTGATTCTCCAAGAGATTCAGACAGATTCCATAAGCGGTGTCATTAATTCCCTGAGGAATAATATCGCCGTTTGTAAGGTAAATGTCAAATTGATAAATGTCCTCTGCATAAGCGGATGCCATGTCATCCTGTGTGGAAAAGTATACCGTATTCTCCTGCTGCTCCGATCCTTCCGGATGCATAATGCCCGTAAAGAAACCGTTCCACACTTCATAGCCTTGTGACTGTAATCCTCCGATCATAAAGGGTTTGAGAAGCTGAATGGCCTTATCATTAAGCGAATACCGGTGGATACGCATCTGTTCCGCCATGGCATAAAAACTCCCCACTGCCCTGTGCTCCATTTGCTCCAAAGCCAGCCTGTCCATATAACGGTTCATGCAGGAGAAAAGCTCTCCGGTATCTTGATTTTCTATCCCCGGCACCAGCACGGCAGCAATTCCCAGTTCTTTGTCAAGATAGCGGCTGGGATAACCAAGATCCGCCTCTGCTTTGCACCGGGGGCAGACGGGGCGGAAAAACTCTCCCTGATCTAATACCTGCCTTCCCTCCGGCCATAAAAGTGTGTCAAAACAGTTGATTCTCTGTGCGGTAAAAACATTGTTACAATGCCGGCATTGAACGTTTGTATAAGTCAATGCCTCCGGATTTTTCATCATATGCAACTGATTCAATAAGTACACCTCCTTGATTTTTTAATTCTTCCGGAAAATAAATAGTGTATTTTCCGGAATGCCGATAAATATTGCATTTATTATGTACTGCTAATTTAAAAATGTTGTGGTAGTTCTGCAAAGCTGCCTACAGACATTATAGTATGGACAAAGGCCGCCGTCAAATTATACAACCATTTAAGTTGTGCTCCTTCAAACTTCACGCAAATCATAATTCTGTGTTAAAACTGAACGGATTCGTGAAACGGGAAGGCAGGCAGACCTAAAACGGATAATATGCACAAAAACAGCCGCAGAATACACCACAGCTGTCTTTTTCCATGAATCCTAAACTACATTTTTGGACGCGCTTGTCCCCATCATTTTTCCCAGCTGCTCCACGATCCCGGCGCTGCCGTTCACGGAAATCTCGCCCACTTTCTCACAGATCCTCTCCAAGTACTCAAGCTCTTTCAGCCTATAGAGCGTCTGGTTCTCGTCCATAAGCTTGGCCGTATTGAGCAGCGATCTGGTGGAAGCCACCTCTTCCCTTCTGGAAATCACGTTGGCCTGCGCCGTCTTCTCCGCCACCAGAACGGAATTCATAATCTCCCTGATCTCTCCGGGCAGAATAATATCTTTGATTCCGGCGGTGAGGAAATTCACGCAGAACATTTCCTCCCTCTCCCCCAGCGCCCCGTAAATCTCCTTGGAAATCTGCTCCTTTGCCTCCAGTATTTCGTCCAGTTTGTAATTGCCCACAATCTCCCTGACGACAAGCTGCACCGCGTGATAAAGCTGCCCCTTCAGATCGGATATCTTAGCAACGAATTCCACGGCATCCCGCACTTTGTACATACAGGAAACGTTCATCCGGATGCCGATCTTATCCTTCGTCAGAATCTCCTGCCCCACAATGTCCAGCTCCTTCTGCTTCATATCAACGACGCAGAACGAAACGGTATGATTATAATTCCAGAACCGGTATATACCCTTGGAAAGAGGCTTCTGCAGCACATTGTCATAATATACCAGACCGGTCTCTCCCTCTCCCACCGACACTTCCGTATAGAGATGCTTCGGAACCAAAGCCAGCATCTGTTTTGAAACTTCCCCGCCGATCACCGTTTCCTCCATGGAAATTACCTTCATTTCATATTTATCAAACACATTCCAGAAAACATAGTCTTTCCGGTTTGCAAAAAATGTCAGCTTTCCGTTCATATAGAGGAATCCCACAAATCCGTCGGGTATTTCCATATGTACAACCGCTTCCGAAAATGTCTTATCCTTTGAAAGCACCTGATAAGGAACCTCCATATAATTCATTTCTCCCAACATCTCCTCAACGACAACCGTATAACCTGCCATCTTGGAAAAATGATAAGTCCCCGCTGTGATCATCTTCTGAAAAACTCCGTTCTTCAGCACAAATCCTGCCTGATTATCCTTTATAATATATTTCATTACCATACCCCTTTCCCTCATGAGCCGTTCCCATACAGGATTAGACTCAAATGCATAGATAAAATTTTCTTTTTCCAACCGGTCTGCCGTCAATATTCTTGACCTTCATCCGGCTTGTGCGGAAGGTTGGTTCAGTAAGCCGTGAAGAGGAAGGACAGGCTGCTTCCGGATATTATCTCCGTTCCCGCTGACCCGCAATCTGCCAAGGGCAGCGCCTTGCATAATGCATAGGCGCAATTACCTTAACCCATGCGGACAGCCGGTTCACGAAAAAATATCTTTTGCAGACTGTTGTTCCCCCTTTCAGCCCACGGTATCCCCAACCTTCAGGCATCAGGCCGGACCGGCATTCCGCTTTCGCTTCTGCCTGAAGTCAAGATAAAGCATTGGATTGGTGCGGAGTTGAACCGCAGACTTTAAGTCTTGCCATAATCATGTGCACTCTACCCACTGAGCTACCGTTTACCCGGAAGGGATTCGAACCCTTGCATCACATTCTCTTAACCCCATGTTAAGCTTGGTGAAATATTTATGGGATACCGGACAGCACGCTGCCGGCACCGCCGGGCAGGAAGTAACTTCCAATGCCCGCGCTCAATAAATTATTTCCGTAAATAATAAAAATCCATATGTGAAAGACAAAAGATTTTCGTTCAGCCTTTCACCACACCTACAGTCTTCAGCTTTCTCACCGGTGTGACCATATCCAGCTGCTGTGCCATAACCTGTTCAATGTCCTTATAGGCAAACCGGCACTCCTCCGCCACATCCTTTTTCTTGCGTTTGCCCAGCACAACATCCTGTTCCTGTAAATCCAGTATGACTTGTTCCACACTGAACGCTTTCATTGCCCCTGATCTGGAATAATTCCTGCCTGCGCCGTGTGACGAAGTACAGAAGGATTCTTTGTTCCCCCTTCCTTCCACCACATAGCTGTAAGATCCCATGGCGCCCGGTATCACGGCCATCTCTCCTTCTCTCACTCTGGTGGCGCCCTTTCTATGCACCCATACGTTGGCGTCATAATGATTCTCCAGAGATGCGTAATTGTGATGGCAGTTGATCTCCTCTCCGAATTCAACGGAATGTCCCGTATGCTTCTCGATCTGTTCCTTCACGATTTCGCAAGTCTTATCCAACATACGGGCGCGGTTTTCAAAAGCGTAATCCATGGACAGGTTCATCCAATTGATATACTGCTGCCCTTCCTTTGACTGAACCGGCAGGAAGGATAAATGATGCTCCTCCTTCACCTCACTGTACCACATATTGTTCAGCTCTCTGGCTTTTTTATGGAAATAATCGCAGACAGCCTTCCCCAAATGACGGCTTCCGGAATGAATCATGATACAGAGACAGCCTTCCTGATCCTCCTGAAGCTCTATGAAATGATTGCCTCCTCCCAAGCTTCCCACCTGAAAATATCCGTCACTGATCAGGGGCACCAACTCTTTGTTTCCCTCATATTTTTCCATCTCCTCTTTGGCGCGGTCAAGAACCTCGCACTTCTGCGGAAGCTTATACCTTTCCGTGTTCAACGGAATGGCTCTCATAATGCTGCCGATGACAGCCTGAATGATAGTTCCGTTTCCGATCCGGATCCCTCTGATGTCTTCCATTCGGATATTGGTGGGAATGAAATCCATGCCGCATCCGATGTCAACCCCCACCGCATTGGGAATGATCACATCCTTTGCTGCAATCACACCGCCGATTGGCATTCCCTTCCCCGCATGAGTGTCCGGCATCAGGCATACCCATTTATGTATAAAAGGAAGCTGCGAAAGATGATACGCCTGCTCCAGACAATTTTCTTCCAACTGACTTTCATCCTCTAACCATACCTTTACCGGAAATCTCGTTTTTTCATTATACAATACAAACATATCCTCGCCGTCCTTTCCTGTTGTTTTACTGTTTTCATTACCTGCCGTCCGCCCCGTAAGGCACCCGGTTGAACTGTTATCATTATATGAAATATCTTCCAAAGAATCATTTCAAAAAAGTTGCGAACTTCTTTCCGATCGTTACCGCCTCTGTACGAAATTTTCCCGCAGCACCGGTTTCTTTACGGAAACTCTGAGAAAAATGCGGTCTCGGAAGCTTTTCAGCGCAGTACGGAATCCGGGCAGCATCGAAGCATTTCATTCGTTACAATAAAAAAATGGTTAAAAAGCAAAAAGGATTGAGTCCCGTTTTGTACAGGATTCAATCCTCATCCGCCGCATATACGGACTTTTAGCTTACTTTTCGGTCGGTTCCATGGCTGCGCTGCAGCTCTTCCCGCTTATAATCGGCATTTTATTCCCGGAAACAGCCATCTTTATCGGACATTTTCCGGCAAGGTTCTGCTTATTTTATAAGTGGACAGTGCATCTCCGTAACCGTGCAGAACGGGTGGAATCATTACGTAATTTCATAAAAATGATACAATTCCTCTTTTTCATCGTTTATGTCTTTATACAGCTCCTTTTTCGTCAATTCGAATCCCGCTTTTTCAATAACTTTCCATGATGATACATTTTCCGCTCTGACGGTGGCTATCATTTTCGGAACAGAATACTGCTTGAGAAAATATTCCGTATAGGCTTTCACTGCTTCAGACGCATAACCGTTGTTTCTGTACTGCGCTCCGATAAAGTAGGTAATGCCTGTTTCCTGAAGGTCATCATAATAGGAGCATCCCACGGAACCGACTACAATATTTCCTTCCTTTAAAACAATTGTATATGCCAGATAATCCATAGCCGGATTATTTCTGACTGCAAAACTATTTGCTTCGGCGATCCATTTCTTTAACCATCTGCCGCAGTTCTTGTCAAAACCGCAATCGTTTAAGCTTCCGTCTGCCGCCATCTCAACAAAAGGCAGCTCATCTTCCGCTTTCACATCTCGAATCAGCAATCTTTGTGTTTCAATCTGCATCAGCAAAACCTCCGTAAATTTTATTTTTCCCCTTCGGGACAATCCCAATGAATGTAAACCTCAGACCCTCAAACTCTTAATAAGCTGTGGCAAAACCGTAGAGAATCCTCTTACGGATTTTTCGGGAAATAAAGTTTTATGGAATCAGAATAACACATTTGGGCATTCCATTCTACCTCACACATTATTATAAAAAAACATAAGCCGGCACACGCTAAGTGCCGGCCCATGTTTTTCCCGCTGATTTACATGCTCATATCGGCCAAATCCGATCTCAAGACCGTCCCTCTTACTCCCTCAATCCTTCTTCCATTGAACCACCGGGGGCACCAGTATGCCGAACCGGCGGAACTGATAACCGTAGCTCCATTTCTTTCCTTTCGTGCGCCATGTGTTGGGCCCGTAATATTCTTCCCGGCGGTTGCAGTTATGCAGCTGCCCGAAGGTGTTAAACCGGTTTCCGTATACGGTTAAATCTATCCTATGCTCTTTTCCCGGCTCTGTCCCAAAGTATGCTTTATAAGGCGCCCGGTAAAAATCCTGCCCCTGTCCGCCGTCCAGCTCTCCGTGCAGCAGCACGGCTTCATATTCCGGAACCTGTAACGCCATCCTGCCGCCGCGTCCGGCGAGAGGAATATGATACGTAATATTCCCGCCGTAAAAGGGAAAGCCCTGATGTACCACATCCGCAAAACCGATCCGATCAGGTTTGCTGTCTATTACAGCATATCCCTCCCGGATATAAACGCCGAAATCTCCCAGCAGATAACACCATTCCATGTCTGTATCCGCCCCATAGGGAAAGGTCAGCATCAGCGTATTCCGGCCCTTCCGCAAAGAGCCCAAGTCCTGACATGCAAGCACCCGGTCCACATAGTAACGCCCCGTTTCCTTCCGGTCAATTTCTTTCCCGTTCCACCAAATCAGTGCTTTCTCATTTTCCAGAGCAAGCGTCACATTGGAAAGTTCCATATCCGACCGGATCGTATATCGCAAGGTTACGGAATGTTCCTCTGAGGAATCGCTTCTCAGCCACGGCTGGGGCATACTGTCATTACGAAGCGGATACCCCAGTTCTCTCCGCAGCTTCTCGTCTATCCGCAGAATCTCTTCCTCTTCCTGCCAGTCTTTACCGTCCATAGAATATTCTGCCTGATCCAGCAGGAAAACATTGGGTTCCCACAGAGAATATTCCACAGGATCTTTCAGATTATATTCTGACAGGACAATCTCTCCGGCTTCCTCCTCCGTATCACACATACCCGGATTATTCTGTCTCTCCCATCCTATATCCGATCTCTGCCCGTGGCAATCGCTGTCAGCTCTCTGCACGCTGCACTTGCCGTCAACATCCTGCCCACCGCAATCGCTGTCAATTCTCTGCACGCTGCACTTGCCGTCAACATCCTGCCCACCGCACCTGCCGTGAACATCCTGCCCATCCGACCCGCTGTCCGCTGATTCCGGTGAGAGCCGGAACAGCAGCGAATCATCCTCATAGATCCTGACCTTTATCAAAGTGTTTCCTTCCGTCTGTTTCCCATAGACTCTTTCCCCTTTCCCGCTCTCGCAGTCAAGCTTTTCCACGGACCATACGCCTTTTGCGGATAGGATATATTCCTCTCCCTCTTTCGTATCCCCCCAGAGATTATATTCCAATCCGTTGTTCTTCTTCCCGTGTGCGATAAAAAGGTATCTCTCTTCCCCGTCCTGTCTGAGCTGGTACAGCAGACGGTCCGCCGCCCCGCCGTCAAGGCTGTGAACCGCAATCTCCCTATGTTCCCGGAGACTTTCTGTGAGAGCCCATTTGTCGAAACCGATTCTTTTCCATCTTCGGAAAATCCGTTCGGCGTCCTTGCTTCCGATTCCGTCCACATAAGCGGGGGCATCTCCCATGACAATTACCTTTCCGCCATTTTCTTCAAACTGCCGGAGTAAGGATAAGGTGGTCCGGCGGATGGTATACAATGCCGGCACTACCACCGCATCGTACTTCATCTCTCCCATACGCAGCCCGTCCGTCTCCACGCTTCCGTGCACCGCCAGCAAAGCCTCCGACAGATAATCAAAATCCAGCTGGCCGAACAGCAGCCACTCCGCAAGCTGCCCGTACTGTTCCTCGAGTTTCATGCGTTCCTGCCGTGTGGTGGAATCCGGCCCAAGCAGCATCCAATAACTTTCCACCGGATGAATCACTCCGATATGCACCACCGGTCTGCCCTTCTCCAAAATCATCTTCAACCGGGCATAATAGTCCTCCAGCAAGGGATATTTCTCATACCATGTTGTATGGGCGTCAATGGGCGAAGGATAATCCCTCTTGGCCTCTCCTTTCATGGTCATCCATGCCAGATGAGGGACGCGGAAAGTGACTCCCAGCGCCGCAAGCCAGTCTCCCATATGTTTATGCCCCCGGAAATCAAAATCCCAGTTCGTCACCCCGTATATCTCACACATTACTCCCCGTCTGCCCAGCTGATGCGCCACGCTCTGAGCCTGCTTTGCGGTGGTATATTCGTGGCGGTCCGCAAGCATATCACATCCGGGCAGGTCCCAATGGGCCAGCGTATACATGACCTCACCAATGGAACGGGTCATAGCCTCCAATGAATTCTCACCCAGCAGATGCCCCGTAAAAAGGAGATTGTGCTCTCTACTCCATTTTCCAAGCTGTGCCCCATAAGCCTCCGTGAACATTTCGGACAGGCACACACGGTATTGATATCTGACCGGAGAGACAGTGCCGTCCCCATATTCCCAGATAATCTCCGGAATCCGTTCCGGAAGCTCCTCCCCGTACTTCTTAATATAGAGCCGCCCTAAAGCTTCCGAATAAGGAATACCGATGTCCTCCGCCTGATTCCCGTCTTTTAGATTCTCAGTCTTGTAAAAGCAAGGTTCATCCGTGAAAACGGCTTCCACTGCAGCACCGAACTCCTCCCCCACCGCTGCTGCATACGGTTCATAAGCCACCTGCAGGAACCTTCGCATGGCTTCCGGATTCAGCGTATCTCCATATCTGCCGTTGTTAAACCAAGGAGAAGGCTCCAATGTACACAGATACAGATACCAGATCGTTTCCCCTTCACAAACCCCTTCCTTACAACTATAAGCTTCCAGTCTCCCGTCCTTCAGACGAATATCAAAGGTGCAAAGCAGCTCCAGATCCCCGCCGCCCGCCACCCGGGAGGTAAAAATCTTTTCCCTCTTGTGAGGGCCGTTGGGATAAAAATGCTTTGAAAAAAGCAGGTACTTACAAGCATATTCCTCATGCCCTTCCGTTACCCGCCCTGCGCCAAATCCTGATGGCCATTTATCTTCGTCATACAACCATATTTTCATAGAATTCTCTTTGGCATAGTCAACGCACTCCCTGACATGCCCCATAAACTCTGCGCCCAGATACTCCGTCTCAAGCCCTATCCGGGAATGGATCTCTGCGCCTCCAAAGCCCATATTCTTTAAATCTTCCATCTGTTCTTTCAGAAGATCAGAACACAGCTTCCCGTTCCAAGACCACATCGGTATCCCTCTGTACGCGTTTGTAGGTTTTTCCCATAAGTCCTTTTCTGTCATCATTCGTATCCTCCCTTGCGCGCTGCGGCACACACTCATACATTTTGATTCAGCCTTTCACTGCTCCCATCATCATACCATACATAATCCGTTTATGCATTAGTAAAAACAGGATTACGGAAGGTATGGACACCAAGCCCTCCAAACACCCCTTTCAAAAAAGCCTCAGGATATGATATAATGTCCTTATTCCATATAATCGGCGGCCGAATAGCCATTCACCGGAAACTATGAAGCAATCGGACACGGCTCTACGTCGAAACGGTCCGGCCAAGTAATGTAAACGGCAAATCAGAAACCGTCTCCAAAAGGAAGACGAATCACGGAAGCGGCGGCGGAACCGAAACGGAGGAAAAATGTCGGATTTTCAGGAACTGGTTAAACGTTTTCCCAAAACAAGAGAATATGTCCGTGATTTCTTCGTCTATGGCTTTAAGACCAGAGAGGAATTCAAAGACAAAAGCCCCCGCACCTACGATAACGAACGGCGGCGGCTGGAGAGCTGGCTTGGAAAATATGTGCGGAAAGATTACGTAACGGGCGGATCCAATATCTCCCTCGCAATAGACAGCAACCTTCTGGACACCAATCCGCTGTTCCGGGTGTGGAAGACGAAAAGCTTTACCGACAACGATATTGTCCTGCATTTCCTGATCTTGGATTTGCTGCAAGACGGCGCCGGGCTGACCGCGGAAGAGATTACCGGACGTCTGCTCACAGAATACGAAGCCCTGTTTGACGTCCAGACCGTCCGCCGGAAATGCAATGCTTACGAAAAGGAGGGTTTGCTCCATAGGGAAAGAGCCGGAAAAAGGCTGGTTTATTCTCTGGACAATTCTCTCGCCGCTTGGATAAAGTCTAACGAGGGCATGGCGGATGCTCTTGCCTTTTACCAGATGGCCGGCTGCTTTGGAATTGTGGGAAATCATCTGACAGAACAGCTGGATTTCCGAAATCAAAGCTTCCGCGTGAAACACAGTTTCTGCGTACATACATTGGAAGAGGAAATCCTTTTATCCCTTTTGGATGCCATGAACAAGAAGACGAGTGTACGGCTGGAAATAAAGAGTTCCCGAAACGGGGCGGTGAATACCGCCAACTGTACGCCCTTGCAGATTTTTACCAGCACCAGAAGCGGCCGGCGTTTTCTATGTGCCTATTTAAGCAAGGGCAAACGTTTTACCTGCTACCGTTTGGATACGATAAAAGTCGTCACCCCTCTGGAGCAATCGGAAAATTATGACGAACTGCTGTCCATGCTGAACCGGAACCGCGGACTGCTCTGGGGCGTATCCTTTCAGGGTAAAGACCAACACCATCTTGACAGGCTGACTATGACGATACAAGCCGCGGAACCCTGCGAAAACTATATTGTAGAGCGTTTACGGCGGGAAGGCAGAGGCGGCTCCGTCACACGGATAGACAAAAATATTTATCGATATGAGACGGAAGCTTTCGATTGCAATGAAATGCTGCCATGGCTCCGCACTTTTATCGGCAGAATTTTGTCTCTGGAATGTACTGCCAAATCCGTAGAACAATGTTTCTATCATGATTTACAGACGATGTATCGAATGTATCAAATCCATACAAAAAGTCCGGACGTTTAGACGCCGCAAGAATGACGGGACTTTTACAGCAAGCAGAGAAAACGTACCGCTTACAAGGAGAATCAACAGCTATGGAAAAAATCAACCGCGAAGATATGCTGGAGCTGACCAGACGCATGACTTTAAAACGAAATTGTTTTGACAGAATAGCAGGCGCATACATGGATGAGGAGGGCTTTGTGGACGGGACCTTTAACCGGCATTTCCAGAAGCTGACGGCCAAAGAACGGCAGACCAATCTGGACCTTGCAAAGACAATCCCCTTTTCGGACACCAACAGGCAGCTGAGGGAATACGTATTTCAGGAAGCGGACAGAAAACAGGGGAACTTGTGGCAGCTTCTGATGGCATTAAAAGAATGCGGGCTGGAAAATGATGCCATGCTGGATGTTTTCTATGAAGAATTCGGAAGCAGGTGCAGACCCGGCGGCAGCTATGCCGTTTACTTTTTCCACGGCTGCTATGACGTGCCTCTGAAAGCCAGTGACAAGGAAAGTCTCTGGGAATCGGAAGAAGTCTTTGAATTCCTCATTTGTACGTTCTGTCCGGTAACCGGAGATTATGAGCCGGGAAAACCGGAATACGGCTTCCTTTTCCCCGCCTTCAGGGACAGAAGCAGTGACATTCACAGGATCGACATTTTCCGGGAAGACGGTAACTTCCCTCAAACGGAAAGATTAGAAGATATTTTGTTTTCATGTAATTAAAGTGCGTCGTTCCGGCGCGCAAGGGAGGGTGCGATTTTGGAAGTATTCTCAGAAGTATATAGCTGCTATTATCAGGTATTAAGACATTTGCTGTGCCGCCGGGAAGCCTTGACCGTTCCGGACATACGCAGCCAAATCTGCGGAGAAGGGTTTGAAGAGAGTATGCTCTCCATCATACCCAAGCTGGAAGACGGCACATGGAATTTATTTGAAAAGGACGGGGAACTATACCGCTCCAAGCTCTCACCTTCCTTTACCACTCCCCTATCCAATCTGGAGAAATCTTATCTCAAGGCATTATTGTCCGATCCCCGTATCGGATTGTTTTTGAATCAGGAACAGTTGCACGATTTGAATCATATGCTGGCCGGAACGGCTCCCCTCTGGAGACAGGAGCAATTCTATTATTTTGACCGCTTTTACGACGGCGACCCCTATGAAGATGAAAATTACCGCAGCTGTTTCCGCACCTTGCTTCAGGCCCAGAAGCAAAACCGGTATGCGGATATCGACTACACCTCTCCAAACGGTACGCGCGTGCATCACCACTATGTCCCCGTCCGTCTGGAATACTCGGTTAAAAATGATAAATTCCGGCTTCTGGCCTTGCAGCAGTCGCGCTCGTCCATTTCTTCTAACCGCCGCGGCACACAGACCAAAAACGAGTCCGGAAAAAATTCCGATACCGCTGCCGG
>Ga0224741_10081_pt1 | contig 15165 bp, 16 predicted proteins | sample LIM_E_Water_Pos_FD_161629 | JGI IMG/M metagenome (GOLD analysis project Ga0224741, IMG submission 161629) | Enriched cells from gastrointestinal tract of the lab mouse from Pacific Northwest National Laboratory (PNNL), Richland, Washington... | ecosystem: Host-associated > Mammals > Digestive... | reverse complement strand
AATCTGCGGTCTTTAATACCTTAAAATCCTGTTTCTTCATTCACATTCCTGCCTTTCCTTCGCTCTGTTCCGATTGCTTTTCTGCAATTCTTCCAATATTTCTGGCGGGATTTTGGAGAGCAGCCGCCCCATCTGCTGATTGGTTTTCTGCAACTCAAATATCCTCTGGTTGGCTTTCTGTACCTTTAATTCCTGCTCGTACTTTTCATCACGCATACGCCCCGCATAATCGGCTTCCTGCCCGATTTTCTCTTTCAAGCTGTCGATATACGCCTGCTGTCTCCCGATTTCCTTAGAGAATTTCTCCACGTCTGGAAGCCATGCGGAGAGCAGTTCTAACGCCTTATCCCTTTTCTTGCCTGCGTTAAAGGCGTTAATATCAGAGAGGGCAGACACGATTTCCGCATACTGTTTATCCAATCTGCCGCCCAACTTATAGAGCCATGTGGGGATGTGCTTCCGCTTCGTCTCCATTGAGGATTGACCTCTTTCCAATTCGCTCCACCGTGCGGACATACGCTCATGGTAGGCGGTCTGCCACTCGGATAAGGATTTCTGGTTGCCTAAGATAGACTTCGCTGACAGCTTGTTGTCTGGCGTAAGCGGCACAAAGCATAGGTGCATATGGGGCGTTTTCTCGTCCATATGGACGACTGCGGAAAGGATATTTTGCTTTCCTACACGCTCCGAAATGAAGTCAAGAGCCGTCTGGAAATAGGCTTTTTGTTCTTCGGGCGGTAAGCTGTTCATAAATTCTGGTGAAGCGGTGATGAGCGTTTCCACCATCATCACGCTGTCTTTCCTCGTCCTGCACCCTGCTTCAGCCACCATTCGGTTTATCTCTTTTTTGTAGGTGTAGCAGGGCGGCTCCACAAGATGGTAGTTATCTTTGGAGCGTCCCACGTCAATGTCTGGATTGCTTTTATAGGCTTCTTTCTTCCGCTCGTTGTGGCGTTCACAAGCCGCAACGCCGCCTGCCTTGCGTTTTTGGAAACGCAGGATTGCATAGGGCATAATCAATCTTCCTTTCTTTCGGCGGGTAATCTTCCAGAGGGTGACGGTTGGTGACGGTGGTGACGGTGTTTTTGGGATGCCCCCACGGGAGCCACCGCCTGTCACCGCACATTCTTCCATCCGAAGCCGCCAGGCAGAGGATGGGCAGGGCGCAAGCCCTGCTTTAAGGGAGTCCAGAGGGAACGTCTGGCACACGACTTTGCAGGGCAAAGTGTAGTGTGTTACACCCTGTAAACGCAGTCGGAAAAATCGGAAGATTTTTCTGACCGCAGGGGTGGCTTTACGAGCCGAAAAAGGCGAGTAATGCCCACGCCTGCATTTTGCGTTTATGGGGTGTTCTCCCGCAGGGATGACAGCGGCGGGGGTATCCCAATCTAACCGTCATCACCGTCACCACCGTCACCCGACTGCCTTGTGAGGGAAATCTCCCTGCCCCCTTTCTTCCTGTGGTAGCTGTAACAGATATTGTTTTCACTGAGGAAACCGGCACGATATTCGTTGAGCCGCTTCGTCATGATGTTGGGCGGCGTTCCCGTTTCCCCCATCGCTTCCAGTAGCTCCGTTGCCGTTCCAGTCCATTCCTCCCTGCCCTGCATGAAATCCACTAACCGAAAAAGGACGTCTGGTATCGCTTCTTTCGCAAGCTGTTCCTGCTCCTTACGCTCCACCAGTTCCCAACTGCAATCGCGGAAGCGGAGCGTGAACTCCTGATAGGGCGTGTCCCTGCCCGTCACATACAGCTTTGCGGCATTGGACGCACGGCTTTCCTGCTGCAGGACAAAGGTTGCGTCCGCACTCCCCGTCAATCCCGTCGTGCCAGACACTTTGTTGAACACGTCGCTGTCGTTCTGCTTTCGGATGTGGTGTACGACAATGACCGCCAGGGAATGCCTGTCGGCAAAGTCTTTGATGAGGGAGATGTCCCCATAATCGCTTGCATAGGCGTTGTCTTTGGATGCGGTGCGGACTTTCTGCAAGGTGTCAATCACAATGAGCCTGCTGTCGGGGTATTCTTTTAGATAATCCTCCAACTGCACGATAAGACCGTCTGACAGCTTATCGCTTGCCACTGCAAAGTGAAGCCGCCCGCTTGCTTCATCCGTCAAGCGGAACAGCCTGTCCTGGATGCGGCAGAACGTGTCCTCCAAACAGAGGTAAAGCACGTCGCCCTCCTGTGTCGGCATATCCCACAAGGGGATTCCCTGCGACACACATAGGCAGAGCTTTAACATGAGCCAGCTCTTGCCGATTTTCTGTGAGCCGCAGAACAGGGTTAAGCCTGTGGGTATCAGACCGCCCACCACAAAGGACGGCTTTTCAAGCGGCTCATAGAGGAGCGTGTCTGCGCCCACTGTCTGAAGCTTCTGCATGGCTTTCCTCCTTTCGGGCGGTGTCTTTGGCTTTGTTGCACATAGGTGTGACCTCCTTAAAATTGATTTACTCCCACGGAAAAAGTGAGAGTATGTAATGCCGCCAATCCCATGCCGATAAAGAGCGGCTTTCTTTTTCGGGCGGTAATCGTCAAGGTTTGAGATACTTCCTCATTTCTGCCTTAACTTTCTCCCTTGCAACCGAAACGGACTTCTGGACAGCGGAAGCGGTACAATGCTCCATTTCGCCGATTTGGTAAAAATTGAAATCATACTCGTAATAGAGCAGGAAACGCCGCCTCTGTATCTCTGGCAGTCGGGCAACCGCTTTAACGAATATTTCATTCCGTTCTTTTTCAATCATGCTTTCATCAAGCGTTTTAGGAACCCGCAACGCCCGTCTGTAAAGCGTTTCGTCCCATACCTCGTTAAATTCCCTGTGCCGTTGGTTCCATTGCTGAAGGTTCCTGTTCCTGCGCTCCATCTGCCGAAATTCAATGAATAACTGCTCGGACACTTCCAGTTCGTGGTGTTCCCCCTGCCCGTCCTTAAAGCTGATAAAATACCTTTTGCCGCTTTCCGTGGATTCCTCCCGAAGCGTGTATGTCTTTGCCTTGTATGCCATTTCCTTTCCTCCTGCTAAAAAGTAGGAGAGAGTTTTTCCCTCCCCACCCGATAGCCCATAGGAAAGCAGGATATATGAGACGCTTATAAAATTTTCCGCAGCTTCTTCCGCAGATGGTTTAACCTCGCATAAACAGCCCCTGCCGTTAAATGCACAAGCGGGGCAATCTCCTTTGTGGAATAGCCCTGCATTTTTAGCAGGACGATTTGTAACGTGCGCCTGTCCACCGTGATTAAAGTAAGGTACAGAGTTTCGTTCTCAATCTCGTCCAGTAAATCAGAAACAGACTTTACCTCCGCCTGCTTCTCCCTGTCCGCCATGCCCTCAAGGTATTCGCCAAAGTCACTCGCCCATCGGTAAAACCGCCTGTTGGAATTAAAATCTGCCCTGTCGTCTGTGCGGATTTGCTCAATAACCGCTTCATCAACGCCGCACTCACGCAAAATTTTTTCCTCGGCTTCTTTCCAGATACGCCATTTCCTGTCCTCCCGTCCGTGGTTGTATGCCATCCTTATTTCCTCCAATCGAATTGATTGAGAGGGCAGGAAAAAGCCCCCTCATTTTCCCAAAGGAAAAAACAAGGGGGCTGAACGCCTTAAATTTTGTTTTCCATTATCTTCCTCAGCTTCGCAAGGATTTTGGCTTTGCGTTTATTGACAACGCTCTGCGTCACGCCTAACTTTAATCCTACTTCCCGCTCGGAAAGTTCCTCAAAAAAGATTGCTTGTATCAACGTCTGTTCACTATCCGACAATAAGGGCAGGGCGACTTTCAGCCTGTCCACCATCACCGAATGGACAACGGTTTCTGCAACATCCACCGCTTCATCAATAACGAAGTCAATCACATTTCCCTCGCTATCCGTAAATCCCTCCAATGAAAGCAGGCTGTGGTTCGTATCCAGTTTTTTCAGATAACGCCACCGTTCTTTCTCCTTGTAGAAATCTGCGTACTGTTCCCGCACGACTTCAAGCAGACAGCCCTGCACGGGGATAAACAGCTTGTCCATGTAACTCTGGTCGGCTTGCCTGCGGCGGCAGAAGTCCATATAGGACAGCTCCACATAGCCGCCATTCTCTTTGATATATACTTTTCTTGGTGCATACTTCACCGTAAGTACCTCCCATCTGAATTTTTGAAATGCTGAAAATCCAGATGGAGAGGGGGTGAACGGCAATGAATACCGCATAACGCCCTGCGGCATAATCTGATAAAAAACGACAAAAGAAAAACCGCAAAGGCTCTGTGACCTCTACGGTTATAGGAGATACATATTCTGTTAAGAAGAGATTCTACTTCTGGTTTCATGGTGAGAAGTAGCGTTGCATGGGCAGGGATTTTTTTAACTGGCTTCCTGCCAATCCCCGATATGCTATGTATAAGTCAAATCTGCCTTGCATGAGCAGATGGATAACTGCCCGAAAAAAGGACATAAAAAAATCCCTCCAAACTTCAAAAACAGGTCTGGAGAGTATTTGTTAAGTCTTTTCGGGCATAGCAATACCGCCCACCGAACCTCGTTTTTTTATTTGGTGAGCATTTGCCTTAAAACCTTATGAAATAAAATAGAGCCAACGAACTGTGAGTTTATTTCACACGTTCATCGGCTCTGCGTCTATGCGTCTGGCTCTGTGATGACTGTTATTTGCAAACTTTTGACCTCAATCAAAGTTTCCTGCTTGCATTTCGGGCAATAGAGAGGGTAGTTTTTCAAAACCGTGTCTTCTCTAATTCTGTCACGGGTTTTATTACCGCAAACAGGACAGCGTATCCACTTTTCTTTCATATACACTCCTATAATTGCTATTTATAATCTTTTAAATTACGGCAAACATCTACATTTCCGACATTGTTAGTACATGGCAGATATTCTTTTGGCTTTTTCCTTTAGAATATTTCTTGCTTCAACAGGTTCAATAATTTCGACATATTCCCCAAAAGAAAGCAGATATAGGAAAGTCCAATCACTAAGCTGGTATCTAAAAGTCACTTCCAATGTTCCATCGTCTAATTTTTTAATATATTTCTCTTGAAATTCATCATAGACTTTATACGCTATCTTTTCCGAAAAATGTAATATGAATATCGGGGTATTGTATTCTTCCTTGTAGACAGGGGTAATGGAAAAATCCTTTGGTAATTCACGTTCAAATAATTGGTCTGTTATTTGAAGCTCCCTAATACGGGACATCTTAAAAGTGCGAATATCATTTTTGCGCTTTGAATAGGCAACAAGATACCATGCATGAGATTTGAAAACCAATTTCAACGGTTCGACAATCTGATTGGTGATTGTCAATTCTGCATTAAAATAAGTGAACGTAATCACATACTTATTGATTATCGCACGTTCTAAAACCGTAATATTGTTTCGTTCCTTTTCAGGACTGCCCCAATAGGAAAAATCAATCTCCAACCATTCGGACTGCAAATTGTGACTAAACAATCCAGCAATCTTGTTTAATGATTTATCAGCATTGGGATAATTTGACGACTTTAGAATCTGCAACGCCTGTATAATATTCTTTTGTTCTTCCTGCGTAAAATAAGATTTGTCCAGTGAAAAGCCTTGTAATAACGACAATCCTCCGCCATATCCTTTTTGTGATGTAATCGGTATTCCCGCAATCGAAAGTATATTGATGTCCCTATATATCGTGCGGGTGGAAACGCAAAGTTCTTCCGCCAGTTGCTTTGCAGTTATATTCTCATGCCTTAACAAGAGAAACACAATTTGAATAAGTCTGTCTATCTGCATATTATCACTCTGCCTTTTTGTGTTTAATGGCAAGCTGTTTTAAATGATTCAAGTTTTCTGAATTATCACCTAAATTTTCTTCCAGTATAGAACATGGAAATTTGTCACATTCGGCACAACTTCCATAGGGTTTCTTAACGCCACATAGTCTTATTTCACAATTACCGCACATCTTTTTCGACACCATATCAGAATGGCATCCCAAACAATACATATCTTCTTTTGAGAATTTTGTAACATCAGTTGAATATTCGTTTGCCAATTTGATTTGTTCATCTGTATTTTTTCTGATAGTAGCCAAATAAACAGGACATTCACTACAATCCAATCCACAATATGCGAAATCCATTAAAACACTCCCTCTCCTAAATATTTGTCGTGCGGAACTATTAAACATTTTTCAATAGACTTCCAATAGCTGTCATAAAGATTTTTTTGTGCTGCTCCGTAGTTCTCTTTCGTATCAAATTCCCAGTAAAGCATATACTTAACACTTTTTACGATACGGTTAATTTTAAGAGGTGGAAGCCCCTCCTTAATTTGCTCCATGTCTATGCGATACCCTCTTTTTGCGAACCGAAGCAGAAGCAATCCCTCCTGTTTTTCTAAGAGGCTTTTGGCTTCAAGCATAAGAGCTTCAAATTCTTCTACCTTTTGCGGCTTGACTTGATAAATACATATTTCAGTAAACGGCATATTCAATTCCTCCTTCATTTTAGTTATAGCATTAGGAATGTGACAACAAGTATGTCGCATTCCTCAATTAATTTACAGATGCAATGATAATGATATAGTTCTTTATATTTTACCATGCTGAAACTCCTTCTGGCAAATATGAACTTTAATCAGCCCTATGAAAAGAAAAGTGACAGAACTTTTACATTCTGCCACCTTGCCTGTCTATGCGAAAATAATTTCCTCGTTCACAATCTCCCTCGCACATGCCCTTATATTATTTAAGTATTGTACCCATTCTAAGGCGTTTTCTTCCTTTAGGCGTTCCGTTATGCCCTGCGCCTGTTTCATGCCCTCTATGAGCCTTTCAAAGCGTTCCTGCGCCTGTCTGTCTACATCTACAAGATAGGCGTTGAGCCTGCCGCTTGTGAGAAGATTAGTGTATGTAACCCTGCGGTATTGCTTCAGATAGTCCAGATGCCGCTGTCCCCATATGCCTATCGGCTGTTCTTCTTCGGTGGGTACAGTTATGCACGGTATTAAGTAATCGCCTTGCCGCTCATATCTGCCACCCAGTTCCTCAAATAATGATTTTGCCATTGTCTATTACCTCCACATTCTTTTTTATTTTGAATGTCCGCAAAATCCGTCCTACATCACTTGCTCTCCAAGGAACATCAACGTGATGGATTGCAATTAGTTTTTTCTGAACATTAGTTCCAGCTCCTAATTTTGCTGTAGAACCAAAAAGAACTCTCACTTCACCTTTATTTACTTTGTCAAATAAGAGTTGTTTTGATTTCATAGTTTCATAATCATGTATAAATGCTATTTCTTTTTCATCTATACCATACAGAATAATTAATCTTTTTAATTCATCATAAACATTAAATTTATCCTTATTAGGTGTTGAACTATCACAAAAAACAAGCTGAGTGGCTTTATCTCTATCATATTCATTATAAATATTAATTATTTTTTTTGCTATAATATTAATTTTACTGTCTTCAATAAATTCGTATTTTTCATCATTAAGTCGCAGATCTATAGAAGCTTTTTTACTATCAGTTGTTATCTTAAGCATATTATCATCATGTCTATCAACCTGTCCATTATGAACCGCTTCAGCTCTTTCTACCACATTATCAATATACTTTTTTAAATCATCAGATGGTTCTATTGTTATGACAGTAGGCTTCCCGCCTATATGAGAAGGGGGAATAGAGTATTCTCTACCAATAGTTGATTCTTTAAGTGCCTTTATCAGCATTGATTCAGTTTGGATTTCAGCAATTAACTTAAATACAGTCATTAATTCCTGAAGATTAAAAAACTTGCAAAATCTGTCTCTTGATTTAAAACTGTTTCCATCAATAGATATTTCAAATGAAGTAATAACTTCTCCAAAATTTTTCGCCCATGCATCAAAACAGGTAATTCCCATATCACAAAGTACGTCATCCTGTAAATACTTTTGTAAAACATATAATTCTGCCATTGTATTTGAGATGGGGGTTCCTGTAGCAAAACAAACATTTCCATTATTACTGTTCAACCATTTTGTTTTCATCAACATATCACTAGCTTTTTGAGATTTTGCATTTGGTATACCAGCAATATTACTTCGAGCAGAATATATGTATAAATTTTTAAATTCATGTGCCTCGTCTACAAACATAAAATCGATTCCTAATTCATCAAAAGTTATTCCATTATCTCTTTCGATATCAGTTAATGTTCTAATATTATTTTCAATTGATTTTTTTGCTTTTTCCAACTGTTTCACTTGTTTAACTCTGCCTTTACCACTATAGTCTTCATTATCATAATTTATTTTATCAATTGCATTTTGTATTTGATGAATCTCATCAAGCATTATTTGTTCTTGATAGTCAGGATTCATAGGGATAAGTCCAAAAGAAGAATGAGCCATAATAATTGCATCAAAATTACATGTTGCAATCTTATTAATAAATAACATCCTTTTATTTTTTACAAAATCCTTTTTATCAGCTACTAGAATATTTGCCTGTGGATATAACTTCATAAAATCTTCACCCCATTGATTTACTAAATGGTTCGGTACTACATAAAGAAGTTTATTTTTTAATCCCAATCTTTTCATTTCCATACCTGCTGCAATCATTTCAAAAGTTTTTCCTGCACCAACTCTTTGAGATAATAGAGTATTTCTTCCAGATGTCATTATTCTAGCTATAGCATTTTTTTGATACTGTTCTAACTGAATAGTTTTATTCATTTGTGGAAAAGTTAAATAACTTCCATCAAATTCTGGCAAACGCCATGAATTGAAGATTTTATTATATTTATCAACTAAATCCTGTCTGCGCTCTATATCCTCAAATATCCAATTAGAAAATTCTTTTTGTATTTCTTCAGATAGATTTCTTGCTTCTGCAGTCCTAACAATATTTATTTTTCTTTTTCTAAATGGTGTAGTAGGATCATCAGGGTTTTCTTCAAACCAGTAATCAAATATTTCTGGTGTTTTTGAATTAAGTATATTTTCAATCAAATTCCATCCGTTAAAAGATGGTTGAGAAACTGGATAACTTTTACCATCATTCCCTACAATATATTTTTCATCTGTTTTCATTACACACCAGTTATTATCTATTTCTGAATCATTATATGTAGCATATTTATCCACAATCCAAATACCAAGGATACTGTCATAGTTAATATCAAAATACTTATATTTATCAGTCTTAAACAAATATTTAACAAAATCTTTCACATATTTATCATCTATCCAAGTAGCACCTAATTGACAGACAATGTCTTCTGCATCCAATTTTTCAGGTAAGACCTTTTCTAATTCTGAATAATTTTCTAATTTACCATATGCAATAGCAATCTCCATTTTTTTTCTTATATTTCCAGATAAATACTCATTTGCCGAAACAATGCTATCAGTTTCAGGATCAATAAATGCTATCTTTTTATTAATTAGCTCATTTAATACTTCTTCTTTATTTTTTCTATATATAACGCTAATATATTCAATATCAATTTTCCCTTTAGAATTCAAAGAAACATTAACTGCTTCTTCCAGTGTTTTTACGTTTTTTACTTCTAAATAAGGCTTAATTGTTCTTTCAAAAAATATTGCTTCCTTTTTAGCAGTTTTTTCTGTAGGATTTGGATCTTCTAATGCTCTTATAAGTGCAAAACGACAATCGTTTTTAAAAACATTAGAATTAGCAGATGAAAAAAGATATCCATATTTAAGTACAAAGTTATCATAAATATCATTTAATTTTGAACGTAGCTCTAAGTATAATTTATCATCAATATTATTAATTTGTGCGTCAATCACTTCTTGAGTTATCTCAGCGATATTGATTTGACCTATTAACCTATCTCGTGCTTTACCAGTAATATCATTTACATCTCTTATACTGTTGATTTCTCTATAATATATTTTTTCATTTTCAATAAAAAAAGAATTGACTCTATGTTTAGACAACTCTTTTATTTGGATTCTTGGCTCTTCATTCTTTAGTTCATTATCATTTTCATAATATGTTTCACCAAAATGATGAATTATCTTTTTAAATCGATAATTATATATTTCATAATTATAGTTTTTTGAATCAATATCAATGTTTAGATCAAGTAGTTCTGTCTTGTCTTCATTAACAATAATTTCCCAAGTACCATACTGATTTTTCCGTTCAGATATTATTCCAAAAACCATATCAGGATTTTCAATAAAATAACGATTAATTTTTCGATGTGGAGTAATGGGATTTTTAACCGTTTCTAAAAAAATATCATTTTTAGAAATATCTTTATTATCGTTACGTTGTAAAAATATGATATCAGCTGTAGCCCGTGTATTTGCCCCATTAGCCATAAAAATATTAGACGGTAATCTAATAGCACCTAAAAAATCGGCTCGTTGATTTATGTATTCTCTAATTGTATTATTCCCATCAAGAGTTTCACTTGAAGTAATAAAAGCGATGATACCCCCATTTCGTATAAGATCCAGCGCTTTAGCAAAAAAATAATTGTGAATGTTAAAATTATACTTATTGTATTCTTTATCAAATACTTTTATTGTTCCAAAAGGAACGTTAGATATTGCTAAATCATATGAATTTTTTGGCAAATGGATATTTTCAAAACCATCAACATGTATATCTATGTTATTATAAATATTTTTAGCTAAATTACCAGTAATATTATCTATTTCAATTCCTGTAATAAATGAGTTTTCTAGCATTTCTTTAGGCATACGCCCAAAAAAGTTACCAACCCCACAAGAAGTCTCAATAATATTTCCATTTTTGAAACCAATTCTATCAATTATTTTATATATGTTATCAATAATTGGATAAGGTGTAAAAAAGCTAGTTAAAGTACTAGCTCTAGCATTATTATAATCATCAATACTTATAAGTTCTTTTAAATACTCCCTTTTTTCTGACCATTTTAAATTATTTTCATCAAATACTTGACTGCACCCACCCCAACCAGAATATCGGGCAAGAATATCTTTTTCCCCCTTTGATAATACTGTTTTATTTAACCTTTTTAATTCATTTAGAAGTTCAATTGCATTAATATTAAATTCATACTTTTTATTAATTGAAAGTTTTGATTCTAAATCATCATCTAGATTGTAAAAACTGTTCTCCTGTACTGAAACAAAGGTTGTTGAAACATCCACTCCATCGTCTGTTCCTTGGATATTCTCATTATTCTTTCCATATAATTGGTTTTCTCGAGAATGGTTGGATTTGCTTTGAGAGGATACTCCTGAAGAATTTCTTTTATTATCATATCGTACTTGAAAATCGCTTCTTCTACCAAGTCCTCTACTAATTTGTTCAGACGCTTCTTTCTTCTCAGTTCCTCGTATGACTGATAATTCATTTTCTTCAATGTTGTTGGTATAATCTTCGTCCAATTCGGCTGATAACAGTTCGAATAAGGATAATTGTTCATAGTTGGATACCTTCTTTCTTTTTCTTCCTGCCATAATTATATCACCTTTCTTTATATTTGAAAGTTGTCATATTCAAATTCTTCATCTAAATGGTGTTCTAAAATCAATTGCATATTTCCTATTTCATTATCAACAAATAGCTTAGATAAGTTATCACCATATTCAATAGGAATTTCACACCATTTTGTTATTTGATTTTGACTATCAAATACACGAATCACTGAAACTTCATTATTAATAATTTCATAGTAGTCATCACTACTGTACATCCTCATTTTCTCATATTCATTATAATAACCTAATGAGTCAAGTAGTTTGTAATATGATTGAGATTCAATAACAGTGTTAAAAACATAAAAATTAATATCATGCTTTAATTGTTTGTAATTTTCATTATAAATATTGTTTATTGCCTCAATAATATTATTTAAATCTCCAATATGATTTTTAAATATTAAATAATTCATATTATCAAAATCAAAAAAATTAATAATGGCTGATACTATTTCATCTCTAGCTTTTTTGTTAGATAAATTAATTGTGTTTAAGTTGTTGTTATAAAAAATACCATTATCGATAAAAAAATTTATAATCTCTTTTTTTATTTCTTTATTAATATTGTTATTCATTTTTATTTTCCTCCTTACAAAAAAGGGCAAACTGCCTCTTTAAAGTTCTAAATATTTTACTTAGTCATCAGTTCTTATAAATTATTGATATGGTTCCATTTTGCAATATGTAGAACTGTATTTACTTCAAAAATTCTTCAATTTCATCTAAAGCCATTTCTTGCTCTTTTTCTAGTTCTATACTTTTTACTGAATACATTGATTGAGCTTCTATTCGTTCCATTACCTCATCAATATAAATATTAAGTTCACTAGGCGTAATTGCTTTAATGTAACCGAAACAGCTTAATGAAAGTTCATCACTTGATGGTGTCTTAATTTCAATACTATTCATAATTGTTTGAGCAATTGTATACCCGTTTACTCCTTGTGAAAGAAGTAGATTAACCATATCCAAATCAATCAATCCCATATTTTTTATAATTGAAAGCGCATCAGGATGTTCACCAATCACAACTAATAACATTTTCATTCTTTGCCTATCATTTAAGTGATAAGTATTACTTTTTAAATCTTTTAGAAATTCAACCATATATGTGTAATCCACAAAAATCATCTCCTTTGCTATAGCCCAATTCACCATTTAATGGTAAGTTTTCTTGAATATCTTTTATTTCCCATTCAGTCCTTTATTAGACAACCATGTTTTATGCCATGTGTGACACACCAAATAAAAAGAGGCAATTTGCCCCTTTTTAGATATTTCTAACTGTACTTAGTATATCACTTTTTTATATTAGAAAATGTAGTTTATTTTCCAACGATATGAAATTTTATCCTGTTGTCATACTGTTAAATCCTTTTAAAATCATAAAAATAGAAAAAGCTATAAATTTCTCGCTTTTTCAAAAATAATAATCATCAATTTCTCTAAAAAAATCTTTAATATAGATATAATTCTGTAATCTCTACCAGTTAAGGTGCAACATCTTTTGAAAATGTTAGTGTGCAAATCATACTAATTTGATCTTTATGATTTGATGTTTTTAACTTTTCTAAGTCTCAGCGAGTAATAATTGTAATTCCAGCATGTTTGTTATTTCCTGATTTGCTCAAAAAATCCTCATTTAGTTTTTCAAAAAGATTATCCACTCCTACTCTCATTTATTATTTTGAAAATCAATTTTAATATTTGACAATCCTTTAATCGTCTATCAACCCTCTTTAATCCTTTCATTGATAAACGAGTAGTCAACGTCATGTGTTTCCTCAAATTCAAATAAACTATCGTTATCATCAACAAATAATACTTCAAAACCATCATTAGATAATTCACCAATCAGGGTTTTATAATCGTTGTATGAATCTTCATATTCATCTAAAATTTTGTCAAATTCATATAATCTACCTTCAGGTACAACTACATTTATAAATACATTTCGTTTATATTTTTCTGTAATCTGTAATCGTAATTTATTCCTCATCTTCTTTTACCTCTTTTGCAAGATTATTAATACAAACCCAATTTATGATTTTCTTAAATGATTACTTCTAATTTTTTAATGACATCTTCACCATTAGTAATCACAAAATTACAGCTATCTTTATATCCATTAATACCAAACTGTCCATTGGTTAAATCGTTTGCATCATCAACAATCTTGTTTTTTCTAATCAGTTTATTACAATTTGTTATTTCCATTTTTTATCTTTATTTAGTTTTAAATTGATTAATGTATTGTTATAGGAGAGGGATACAATACCATAATCTTAATATTAACAATCCGCCGAGCAAGAAGGGAAAAGCTCTACTGTTTATTTAAAAAGCGGATAATCTTCTTAATGATTAAATTTTTACTGCTTTTACTAGCCAATTATTATTACTGTAACAAGTATAAATATACAAAATTTCCTGATCTAAATTATAATCAAGCATATTGATACTAGTATCAATATCATATAATTTTTGACCATCGTTAGTGCATTCATTACTGTAAATTATTTTATATTTATAATAGCTGTTTTCATAATAAATGGTAATGATATCATCTACACACGATTTATATAAATATTTTAAAGATTTAGTATTATGACCACCTATTAAAATAGGTTTACCTTGGCCAAATGATGCAGCTACTTCTGTCATAATGCAAATATCGTATCGATCAACAGCTTCCTGTGTTGAACCAATACTCAAACGGGCATTGGTACATACATTAGGAATAGTAATGGAATTATCTATTATCATTTGTTTTTCTTTTTTAGGAACAGTAAAATCATTAGTATCACTTTTTTTGTTATTATCTTCATTCCTTATTTCATTATTAGAATCATCAACTTCTTTTTTTTCTACTTCTTTTGTTAAGGCAACATATGAATTACTTGTTATCTTATTGACATTAGTAATTAAAGCCTTTTTAGAATTAGATGTTGATACATCTTGAACATAACAATTTCCAATACTAAATATAGCTATTATAACTAGTAACAGCTTAATGATTTTTTTACTCATAAAAATTGCTCCTTAATGTATTTAAATCAATCTGTTGCTTATTATTGCTATCTTGTAGATTATATCTGCTTCCATCTTTTAGCCCGAGTTTATAGGCATCTTCACTTTCACTTATATAATTAGTTTTGACTGTTCTAATTTTCATTTGTGTTTTAACATAATCTACTACTGCTGGATGCATGTCTGTTAAAATTAGTTCATATTTTTTATCAATATTCATGTCGATAAAAGAATTTTTTAACTGTTGTTCTATTCCTTTTGCAAATCCACGACAGTAATCACGTTTGTATACTCTAAAATCCACATCTCCAACATAACATTCTTTAAGTTCTTTAATTGTTCTTTCCAAGTAATCTAGTATAGGAGTTACTATGCTTTCACATATTGCTATTTCTTTTTCATATCCAACATATTTAAATTGACATTTACTGTTGATTTTACCTAGGTAATAAGCATCCACACGATTGTATTTGCAGATATTTCTAAATGTCCAGAATAAATAGCCTGTATATTGTTGATCTATTATTTTTTGAATAATATCACCATTATTTGATTCATTTAATTCTAATTCCGTAAGTTTATGCTTGATCATAAGCTTATTTGCTCTATATGTAGCAAGTTGAATTTCCTGATCGCTTGCTCCTGGATCTTCAGCGACTGCCAT
>Ga0224741_10080_pt1 | contig 15168 bp, 14 predicted proteins | sample LIM_E_Water_Pos_FD_161629 | JGI IMG/M metagenome (GOLD analysis project Ga0224741, IMG submission 161629) | Enriched cells from gastrointestinal tract of the lab mouse from Pacific Northwest National Laboratory (PNNL), Richland, Washington... | ecosystem: Host-associated > Mammals > Digestive... | reverse complement strand
ATCATCTCCGAATAGGAAATTAATGTATGTGTCTATATTGTAGTCTACTTTATAATCTGCTACTCCTAAATTTTCATAGTATAAACCATTACGATAGTATAAAGTGAAACCATCTAGATAATGTTTTAGATTTTCTTCAGTAAGTTTGATCCATCCTTTTTTAAGAATTGTACGAGCTACTTTTTCTCTTTCTAAATCTTTTAACATATATACCCCTAGAGAACAGCCATTGTAAGAATAAGTACCTAATCTTTCTATATGATTTCTATACCAACTAAAGAATTGGGAGTAAGTACAATCTATTAAGTAATATTCATCGTCAATATTGATGATGGCAAAGTAATGGTTATTCATTTCTGTTTCATAAAGGGGAGGATTTTGACTAAAAGCTGGAAATATTTTTATACTCTTAGCTTCTATATTATATTTGTTTGCTAATTCAATAATGAAGTTAGTAGATAATTCACAATAATTTGCTAAATTCATGTTCAACAATTTATTGTAATCGTGTTCTTTACCAATAAGTATGGTTCTTGTTTGGTAAACTATTTCGTCCAAAATTTCTTCAACAGAGAAAGCATTATTAATAGATGTCTTTCTATTCTCATCAAAAGAATAATTTGGTTTTTCATTTATGATACTATTATCACTAAATTTATATTCTATCCAACTGGTTTCGCTTTGTAAGCTATTTATTAACTCTATCCATTTATTAATTTGAATTCTGGATGAGGAAACTTTTTTTAAAAATTTATAATACTCTTTTATGTAATCTTTGGCTAATTGATCATGTGGATTTAAGTCGTCAAATTGATTAATCATTTTAATTATTTCCTTGCCAATTTTGCCATAGCTATAATAATCTTTTATTAATTCTTCTTGAGATGGTCTATTATTTGCCCGTGCTACTACCATTTCACATGTTGTTAATTTACTCATAATAAAATCCCCTTTTTTATTGAGTTATTTTAACATATAAATTTATATTTTGCAAAGTAATACAAACAAATGTTTGACATATTATTTTTCTTTATAGTATAATTAAATTGGTGATGCCAATGGAATTACAGGAGAAATTAAAAATATTAGCAGATAGTGCCAAATATGATGCTTCATGTTCATCTAGTGGCAGTAAAAGAGTTAACAATAATGGAGTTGGTAATACTGCAGTTTCAGGTATTTGTCATTCTTTTTCTTCTGATGGAAGATGTATATCGCTATTAAAAATACTTTTAACAAATTCATGTATTTATGATTGTAAGTATTGTTTAAATAGAAAAAGTAATAATGTGAGAAGAGCAATGTTTACTCCCGAAGAAATATGTCGAATAACGATTAATTTTTATCGAAGAAATTATATTGAAGGTTTATTTTTAAGTTCGGGAATAATAAAGAGTCCTGATTATACTATGGAGTTATTAATTGAGACTATTTTATTGTTAAGAAATAAATATCATTTTAATGGATATATTCATGCAAAAGCTATTCCTGGGGCAAGTGAATTATTGTTAAAGAAGTTAGGAAGTATTGTTGATCGTTTGAGTGCTAATGTTGAGTTACCAACCGAGAATGGACTTAAGCTATTAGCTCCTAATAAGGAAGGAAAAAAAGTTGATAAAATTATGAATTATGTTAAAGATAATCATAGTAGAAAGTTTGTACCAGCTGGTCAAAGTACACAAATGATAATTGGTGCAACAAAGGAAAGTGATTTAGATATTATGTCTAAGAGTTCAAATATGTATGATAAATATAATCTTAAAAGAGTTTTCTATTCAGCATATATTCCTGTAAACAAAGATAATCTTTTGCCTAATTTAGTTACACCACCGTTAGTAAGAGAGAATAGACTTTACCAGGCTGATTGGCTTTTGCGATTTTATAATTTTAAAGTTGATGATTTACTTAATGAAAGTAATCCAAATTTTAATGTGCTTGTAGATCCTAAAACCGATTGGGCTTTAAGACATTTAGATGAATTTCCAAAAGAGATAAATAGTTGTTCTTATTATGAACTTTTAAAAATACCAGGGGTTGGTGTTAAAAGTGCTAAAAGAATTATTAGTTCTAGAAGACAGTTTACAATTGAATTATCTGATTTAAAAAGAATGGGAGTAGTTTTGAAAAGAGCAAAATATTTTATTTTATGCAATGGAAAGTATTTTACTAATTCAGCTTTTTTTAAAAAGAATTTTATAGAAGCTAATATTATTATTGAAGATCATGAAAAAATATCTATTAATAAAGAACAATTGAGGTTGTTTTAATGGATAAAGTTTATTTATATGATGGATCTTTTGTAGGATTGCTTAATCTAATAATGGAACTTATAAAAATGAACGAACGTCCATATAATATTAAAGATGAATTGTATTCCTCTTCATTATTTGAAACTTTGATTAATTTTGATATTCCATGGGATGATAATATTTTAAAAAATATGAGATTAAGTTTTGGTAAGTATGCCTTGGATGTTATATATTATGTCTTTTTATCAGAAGAAAATAATAAAGAATTAATTATATATTATTTTGTCTTAAATGCACTTAAGTTTCATAAAAATATTGTTTATAGAAGAGATTTAAAATGTGTCAGTGAGGCTTTAAGAATTTCACAATATGTTATTCATGAGGGACATAAGATGAAAGGATTTTTAAGATTTAAAGAACTTGAAAATAAAGTTTTATATGCTGAAATTGAACCGACAAATGATGTTATTCTTTTAGTATCTGATCATTTTAAAAAAAGATTATGTAATGAATATTGGATAATAAGAGATGTTAAAAGAGGGTTATTAAGTATATATAATAAGAAAAAATATATTGTGGTTTTAGAAGAAAATTTTACTTTTAGTACTTTGAATTTAAGTGAGGAAGAAAAAGAGATGGAGTCATTATGGAAAGTTTTTTATAAAACTATTGGAATAGATGCTAGAAGAAATGATCGATGTAGAAGAAATTTTATGCCAAAAAAGTACTGGAAATATATATTAGAAGTTGAGGATGAATTATGAAAAAAATAATTAGTGGAAAAGAATTAAGAGATAAAACTTGTGAAGCTATAAATATACTTTGTGATACAGTTAAACAAACATTAGGACCTAAAGGTTATAATGTAATTATAGATCATTCAAACTTTTCCCCATTTATAACAAATGATGGAGTAACTATAGCACAAAATATTGAGAGTGATGATCCTGTGTTAGGTGGGATAATTGAACTTGCTAAGGAAGCTTCTATTAAAACTAATGAAAATGTTGGTGATGGTACAACAACGACATTAGTGTTGCTACAGGCACTTATAAATAATGGTTATGCTTTACTTGACTCAGGGAAGAATTCACAGATACTAAAAAATGAATTGAATTTAGGTTTAAAAGAAATTTTAACAATATTAAATAATATGAAAAAGAATATTACTCAAGAAATGATTGAAATGATATCCACTGTTTCCGCGAATGATGATGAAATGGGAAAACTAGCTTCTGAGGTTACATCAAAAGTTGATAATAAATCTGCAATATTAATAAAAGAAGATTTTCATAATATACTAAAAGTAAATTATATAAAAGGTTATAGTTGTTCAGTTTCTCATCCATTAGAATATTACTTTCAAGATAAAAATAGTTTTAGTTTTCAAAATGCTTGTGTTTTAATAATTAATGATATTATGGAAAATGTTGAATCTATAGATTTTATTTTAAATGACATAATAGATGATAATAGATGTTTAATTTTAATAGCAAAAGATTTTGACTCTTATTTTATAAATGAAATAATGTCTTTAAATTTAGATAACAAAGTAAATTGTTTTATGGTAAGACTATGTGAGTGTGGACTAAGAGAAAGATATGTTCAGAAGGATATAGAAATATTAACAAAAGGAATAATAGTAGAGAATATCCAACATATTACTAATGCGAATGTTGGAGTTGTAAAAAATCTTTATGTAGATAGAGAAATCTTAAGATTAGATTTTGAAGTAGATAGTGATATCTCAGATTATAATAATAAGTTGATAGAAGATTTAAATAAGTGTGATTATTTTGATTTAGATTTTTTCGAAAAAAGAGTAGCAATGTTTACTCAAGGTTTAGCTGAAGTAATAATTGGTGCTCCAACTAAAGTAGAAGTACATGAAAAAAGAATGAGATTTGATGATGCTCTTTCCTCTGCTTATGCTTCTAAAAATGGCTATCTACTAGGTGGTGGTGTTTCTCTTCTAAATGCCTCTGCAATTTTAAATGATGATACAGATGGAAATATTATTTGGAAAAAAGCACTTTTAAAACCTTTTGAGCAAATTATGGAAAATTCAGCCTTGCCTATTTCTGAAATATCAAGTGAAATTGTTAACTCAAATTATAGCAAGGTTTATAATGTTCATACTGATTCTTATGAGAATTCTAGCAATACGAAAATAATTGATGCTTTCGATGTGGTTGTTAATTCTTTAACTAATGCATGTTCAATTGCTGTTATGCTTTTGACAACCAACAGTTTAGTTATAAATGAACATGTTAATAACATGAATAAAGTTAATGAATATACAGAATTATAATTTTAATTGTTATATGTGTTATAATATAATTGTAGTTTATACTAAGGTTGTGATAGGGTGAAATTTTTTAGTAAAGCAATTGGTTTATTATATTTTGTAATGATAATATTTATTTTAGTTTTAGTGTTTCTTTATGGAAACACCCCATATATAAATCAAAGATCGTTTGTTAATAATAATGTCTTTACGATTTTTGCTTTTATTACATTACTCCTTCTTTTTTTACAAAAGAAGATTGATATAAAAAAAAGTACATACTATAAAGGTTTAATTATTGGATTTTTTATACTTTTTACAATTCAATTAATCATTGTAACATATGGCTATTTTACTCCTACTTGGGATGCTGGACATTTAAATAGAACAGTAAATTATTTTCATTCTTATGGTGTTATTGATGATATGGAATATATGACAAGATATCCCAATAACTCCATGTTAACTTTTTTGCTAATTCTTATTAGAAGTATTCCTTATCTTGGTAGAAGTAATTTTATTCTTTTGTTAATAAATTGTGTGCTAGTTAATCTTTCGGGTTTATTTACAAGTTTATCTATAAAAAATGTTACATCGAATAATCGTTTAGCTTTATTGTCATATTTTATAATAGCTCCTCTTGTTGTGTTAAGTCCATGGATAATGGTTATATATTCTGATACTTTTGCCATACTATTTCCAATATTGATTTTTTATATTTTTTCAAAAAAACACAGGGATTATAGAGATTATTTTTTTATTTGTTTTTTAGCAGTATTTGGTTATTTTATAAAGCCTACAGTTATTATAATTTTATTAGCGATAATTTTTGCCAAGTTAGTTGTTAATATAAAAAATATATTAAGTATAAAAAGGTGGAAGCTAAAGAATATCTTAAAGATTTCGATGATTTCTCTTTTAGGAGTTATAGTTTCGTTATCTTTAAATAATGCTGGTAAAGTTTATATGCAATATGAGAAAGTAGATAATGTTGTTCAATTTAGTATGCTTCATTTTATTGCGATGGGATTAAATGAAAAGACTCAAGGAATTTACAATGGTCAAGATGTTGAAGACACTATCAATCTTGGTAATGAACAAAATATAGATAAGATAAAGGAGCGAATGAGTGGTAGAAGTTTTAAGGAACATTTAGATTTTTATGCCAAAAAATCGTTAATTAATTTTAACGATGGATCGTTTGCATGGGGACAGGAAGGTTCATTTTTCTTAAATGTTAAAGAGTCTTTGAATCCCATAACTTTATTTATTCAAAAAACTTTCTCTTATCATGGCAATGATACTAAATATTTTATAGTTGTACAAATTTTATGGTTAACTGTTTTATTTTTACTTCCATTTATTTTATTAAAAAATGCAAGTAGTGAAAATATCTTAGTTTTAATGTTAGCTATTATAGGTATTAGTTTATTTTTAACTATATTTGAAGCTCGAGCAAGATATCTATATTGCTATTCTCCAATCTTTATTGTCGCTGCAGCTAAAGGACTATTTAATATTAAAGATTTTTTTGATTTGACATTTAATAAAATGAAAAGAAGATGTGATTAAGTTTTTAATTCACATCTTTTTTTGTCATTAAGTCAATTAGTTTGTTAACACTAAAGTTTGGTATTGTTTGTTTTAAGGTAACTGCTCCAATAAAACGTTTGGGTATTTTAGGGATGACATTTAATTCATAAAGATCGCCATTATTTAGTTCTTCTTTAATAAACTCTTTTGTTGCATAGCCTATACCAAAACCTATTTTTATAAAATCCATTATTAAGTTATAACTCACTATTTCCATTTTAGGAATAAGCTTTATTTTATTAGTATTTAAATAATTGTCTAAGTAGTCACGAGTGTTTGATGGCTTCTTTTGAAAGAGTAGTGGGTAATTATTTAAATCATTTAAACTTATTTTTTTATTTAAAATATCATAGTAGTCTTTATTAGCTACAAATATATCTTGAACTTCTAATATATTTTTAATATCTAAATCTTTTCCTTCTTTCATTGGTAAATTAAGAATTAGAATATCTAAATTACCATTTCTTAATTCTCGCATAAGTTCTTCTGTTAAATTATTAGTAATATTTATTTCTATGTTTGGATATAATTTATGAAATATTTTTAAGTATGGCATTAGAACATGTTTGCTGACTGTTGTGCTAGCACCGATTCTAATAATCCCATAATCTAAATTTTTTAAGTTTGTTAATGCGTTTTCTCCATTTATAAAATTTTCAATACCTTTGCTTATATAACTATATAATATTTTTCCTTCATCAGTAAGTGTTACTCCTTTTTTTGTTCGAACAAATAAAGTTATGCCTAGTTGCTCTTCTAAAACTTTTATTTGATAGGAAACAGCTGGCTGTGAAATTAATAATTTGTCGGCGGCCTTAGATATACTTTGATTTAATGCTACATGATAAAAAATTTTGTATGATTCATAGTTAATATCCATGTATAAATTCCTTTTATATTAAATATAAATAACATATATTTTATTTATATCATTTTTTTTCTTATAATACAAGTGAAAGAGGTGATATTATGCTAAAAGAGAGCATTTTAAGAAAAGGAGTATTAGGGGAAGATGTGGTTGGTTACTATTGTTTTTCAGGATATGATAGTGAACTATCTTCACCAATATGTATTAATAAAAATATGAAAGAGGTTAATGATTTAGAATATTATTATACGGAATTTTATTCAAAATCTTCTGAAAGTGATTATCATTCTTTTTGTATAGATTATAACTTTGAGGGTGTTTATATGACTTTTAGATTAAACGAGTTAGATTTAAGTAAATATTTTGATAAAATAAAACTTAATTATAAGGATTTTTATGATAGTTTAATTTCTACTATAAAAAATATTCTTAAAGAAGAAAGATTATTAGGTAGTGATGACAATGTTTATGTGTCAGAGGGACGACTTCACGTTGTGTTATTAAATAAGAAACTTGATGATAACATTAAAAATGTTGGTAATAAAATTCTTGATTCTATAAGAACTTATTTAAATGCTAGTGGTTTACACATTACTAGAATGTTTGGCAGTTATATCTTACTGATGAAAACGAAAAATAATAATGAACTTAAAGCAATTGCTGCCACACCAATACCAATCAAGTATTGCCCACTTATGGTAAAGTTATTACGTGAAGTTGGTGGAGAACATGCCGATAAGCTAATAAAAAGTTTAGATACTGAGGATGTAGATGTTCAAACGAAAGAGATGTGTAATTTAATTAACGAAGTGGTAATAGCTGGTGGGTATTTTGATACTAATCGTCCGCTTAATTCTTGTGAAGCAAATGTTTTATTTGGTGCGAGTGAGACAATGTCATCAGCTTTTAAATCTAATATGATTGACGCTGCAGTTATTGTTTCAAATAATTTAGGAACTATTATTACTACAAATGAATTTAATACCCAAGGTGCTGTCAAAAGAATGACTGGTCTTTTTCATACAAGTCCAAATGAAGATATTATTAATACAGCATATAGAGAAAATATTATACCTGTATTTCCATATACAGCAAGTATAGATCAATTAGAAGGAGTAAAAAAAGCTATAAGTTTAGGTTATAAAAGAATTGCTGTATCTGTTGCTGCTGCTGACAATTACTTACATGAAAAGTTAGCAGAATTAGAAAAAGCTTACGATGTTAAAATCTATAAATTTGGATTATGTTCAACTGGAATAGATTATGATACAGCTAATATTATGAAAGAATATGCTGATGTTGTATGGTCTTGTGCATCAAAATATGTTAAGGAATTGATTGAACCTTCTGCTATTGCTCAAGTTGGTATTAAAATCCCTGTACATGTTATGACAAAGCAAGGATGGGAAATTATTAAAAATCATTTACAGAATATGGATAACAGAGTAGATTTAGAAAATATTGTTACTGATAATGCTATTGCACCTGTTGTATTAAATTCAACTAAGGGAATAAAAGTATTAAGTAAAAAAGATTTGCATAATTGTAGTGACTGTCCTCGACCTTGTGTTTAATAGAAAAATAAAATATGCTATAATGAAGTTAATAAAAAATAATTGGAGGATTTATGAAAAAGTTATCTATTCTTTTAGGCTTATTTATTTTATTAATTTCAGGTTGTGCAATTGTTGAAAATGAAGACAAGAAAGATGAAAAGTTTTTTTCAGGAATTACTTTAGATGATGGAAGAATTGTACATGCAACTTTTTCTGTAAAATATGAAAATAATTATTTGTTTGATTTATTAAGCGACAATACTTTAAAAGTTGAAGATTTTCTTGCTAAGCTTGAATTAGTTAGTACTCGTAATGATGGTGGCTCTAAACTTTATAAATATAATAAAGACATGTCTTTTTCTGGGATAGGTGAATATTATGTTTTAAATTGTAATAGTGTAGATAATGTAAAAGATATATTTATTGCTCAAGATGAGGAAAATCTTGGTGATTTATGTTCAATCCATTATAATGATTTAGATGGTATTACAATGGAGATAAAAGAAGGTACACTTTCTAATAAAGGATTAAGTGTTGTTATAACTGATTTAAGTGATAGGGATAATATTTATGGGGTTGATTATTTTGTTGAAAAGTATCAAGATTCTTCTTGGAAGAAATTAGATTCTAAAATAGATATGGTATTTAATTCAGTTGGTCTTAAAAAGAATGAAAATAATGTATTAGATTTTGATATTAATTGGCTTTCGTATTATGGAAGATTAAAACCAGGGAAATATAGATTGGTAAAAAATACGACAACTGCTGGTGAGGGAATAAAACATTTCATAACAGTAGAATTTAATATTAAGTAATTATGGTAAATGTTTCAAAATATTATTCTCCATTAGGAGAAATACTAATTGCTGTTAAAGATAATAAGTTGGTAGGTCTTTACTTTCTTAATCAAAAATTTTATTTATCAAATATTAAGGAAAGTATTAAAGAAACTAATATTGATCCTTGTATAATAAAAGTTAAAGTATGGCTAGATAAATATTTTAATAAAGAAAATCCTTGTATAAAAGATATGGATATTGAATTTATTGGTAGTGATTTTAGAAAAAAAGTTTGGTCTTATTTAATGAATATCCCATATGGGAAGACTTGTACTTATAAGGAGATAGCAGAAAGTTTAGGCTGTCATTCATGTCAAGCAATAGGTGGTGCAGTTGCACACAATCCTATTTCTATAATTGTTCCTTGTCATAGGGTAATTGGTACAAATAATAAATTAGTGGGTTATGCTGGAGGCTTAGATAAAAAGCTTGAACTTTTAAAAATTGAAGGGATAAATATTAATACTTTTAAGTAATAAAAAACTCGTCAAGTACGGTTTTTTGTTTGCTTAAAAAAAGTTATTTTATGTTAATTATGATATACTTATCTTAAGTAAATAGATGATAAAAATTATAATTAATGATTTACAAGCACAAGTAAAGGAGTGAAATTTATGAAATTAGAAAATAAGATTTGTGTTGTTACAGGTGGAGCAATGGGGAATGGTTTAGGAATTGTAAAAGTGTTTTTAAAATATGGTGCAACTGTGTGTGTAATTGATTATGATGATTCAGTTAGTTCATTAAAAAGTGTTTTAGAAACTGATAAAGTATATTCTTATAAATGCGATATTAGAGATAAGGATATGGTAAAAAAATGCGTTGATGAGATAGTTAGTAATTTTGGGAAAATTGATGTTTTAGTTAATAATGCAGGAGTAGCAAAACTAGAATCTTTTACTACAACAAATGATGATTTGAGAGATTATCATTTTGATATAAATATTAAAGGTACTTGGAATGTAACACAAGCATGTTTACCTTATATGAAAAATATTGATGCTGCAATAGTTAATTTATCAAGTGTGACAGGACCGTTAGTTGCTGACCCTGGGGAAGTAGCCTATGCTACAACAAAAGCAGCAATTTTAGGATTTACCAAGTCCTTGGCAGCAGAATTAGTTACAGAAAAAATTAGAGTTAATGCGATTCTCCCTGGGTATATTAAAACACCAATGGTTGATGGAATAGCAGCCGATAGTAATGCTTCAAATCCAGATGAAGTAATTAAAGGAATAGCTTTGGGAATTCCGATGGGAAGACTTGGAACTATTGAAGAACTTGGAGAACTTGCAGCTTTTTTAGCATCACATGAATCAAGTTATATTACTGGACAAGGAATAGTAATTGATGGTGGTAGTACTCTTCCTGAGACTTCATCAGTAGGTGTCTGATTTTAGATATTTTTGTCGATAAGTAGTATTATTATTTACAAAAAATAATTTAACAATTATACTTAAATAGATGTATTAAATATAATGAAAGGATGATTTTATGTCAGAAGAGAAAAAATGTAATTGTACTGAAGAATGTACTTGTGGATGTCAAGAAGGACAAGAATGCACTTGTGATGAATCTTGCAACTGTGAATGCGAGAATGAAGAATGTACTTGTGAAGAGTGCAATTGTGAAGAAAATGAGACAGAACCAGAAGAATAAAATAAGACGGATTAACATCCGTTTTTTCTTTTGTATGTTATAATAAAATTGGTGATAATATGAAGTATGCAATTAAACGAGGAGTATTTGTTGGGTTAGGTGTAATATTACAACTTATTCTAATGGTGACGATTAATCTTTTCTTGATGGAAAAATTAGCGATTGTAAATATAATTCATGCTTTTATACGACTTATTTTATTTTTAGGGTTAATTAGAAATAGTAAAAATTATTCTTGTACGTTGCCTTGGATAATAATTTTAATTCTATTTCCAATTGTTGGATCAATTATGTATGTAGTTTTAGAACTAAATAAGAATAAGAGTAAACTTTTAAAAAAAGTTAAAACATCAGAATATATTGCTAAGAGATACTTAAAGCAAGATAATAATATTCGTGATAACTTTATAGATAATAGTAGACTTAGATACATAAGTGATTTTGCACATTATCCAGTTACTTCTAAAAATGAAGTAGACTATTATGGTTTAGGAGAAAAAGCTTTTCCTGTAATGCTAGAAGAGTTAAAGAAGGCTTCTAAGTTTATTTTCCTTGAGTATTTTATAATAAATAATGGTATTATGTGGGATTCAATTTTAAAAATTTTAGAGGAAAAAGTATCAGAAGGTGTTGAGGTTAGAGTAATATATGATGATGCAGGTTGTATTTCAACTTTGAAAAAAGATTATAATAAATTTTTAGAGTCTAAAGGAATTAAATGTGTTGTCTTTAATAAGCTGAACCCATTATCGGGTGTTATTATGAATAATCGAGATCATCGTAAAATATTGATAGTAGATGGTAGAGTTGCTTTTTCTGGAGGTATTAATATTAGTGATGAATATATAAATGAGAAAAAATTATATGGTCATTGGAAAGATAATGCAATTAAAATTGTTGGAGAAGGAGTTTTTAATTTTACAGTTTTATTTTTAACTATGTGGAATGCCTATAGAGAAGAAGATAAAGATTATAACTTATTTAAATATGAATTTAATGATACTATAAAACAAGATGGCTTTGTTGTTCCTTATGGTGAAACTCCTTTAGACAGTGAAATTGTTGGAGAAGATATTTATTTAAATATTATTAATCAATCGCATAAATATTTGTATATAATGACTCCTTATTTAATAATAGATACTGATATGATTAATTCTTTAGTTTTAGCAGCTAAAAGGGGTGTTGATGTACGAATTATTATTCCCGGTGTTCCTGATAAAAAAATAGTATATTCATTATCAGAATCATATCTTCAGATATTGGTAGAAGGTGGTGTAAAAATTTATAAATATACTCCAGGGTTTGTTCATTCTAAAATGTTTTTATCTGATGATTTAGTTTCAGTTGTAGGAACAATTAATTTGGATTATAGAAGTTTATATTTGCATTTTGAATGTGGTGTATATTTAGAGGGACATAGTTCTATTAAAAAGATAAAGAATGACTTTGAAGAATCTTTTAAAGTTTCTCATAAGTTGAGTAAAAAAGAAGCAACACCAGGGTTGATTAAAGCTATTTGGCAGACTGTATTAAGATTATTTGCACCACTTATGTGAGATGACTGAAAAGTCATCTTTTTTAGTCCAAACAATGTGTATTTTATTTCATATTATAATATTAGGATGTGATAATATGAGTATGATATTTGCAATTAATAAAATAAAAATGTTTAGGTTGATATAGATGAGAAAGTTAAATAAAATATTTTCATCTTCACCTAAGATTGATATTGATAAAAAATCTAAAATTGTTATTATGAGTGACTGTCATAGAGGTGAAGGTAATAATGATGATAATTTTTTGAAAAATGAGACTATTTATAATGGAGCATTAAAATATTATTTAAAAAATAATTTTACTTATATAGAACTTGGAGATGGAGATGAGCTTTGGGAAGTAAAAAATATAAATAATATTATCAATGGTCATAAATCCACTTTTAAATTATTAGAGAATTTTAATAAAAATAAAAGACTTTTGATGCTTGTTGGTAATCATGACATAGAGAAATTACATGATAATAATTATTATGGAGAAATACTTAAAGATTTGAGTATATACGAGTCTTTAATTTTAAATTATGAAGGCAAAGAATTATTTTTACTTCATGGGCATCAAGTTGATTTGCTAAATAGTACTTTTTGGCGTATTTCAAGATTTTTAGTTAGGCATATTTGGAAACCACTTGAGAAGATTGGTTTTAATGATCCAACTAGTGCTGCTAAAAATTATAGAGTTGCTAAAAAGGTTGAGAAAAAATTAGAAAATTGGAGTAATGATAATAATAAAATAGTAATTGCAGGACATACACATCGACCAATCTTACCTGAAACGAAAGAACATAAATATTTTAATGATGGGTCTTGTGTTCATCCTAATGGTATTACAGCTCTAGAAATAGAACATGGAGGAATAAAGTTGGTTAGGTGGGGGACAAGTGTTAATGATGATCAATTAGTTTCTGTTACTAAAGAAGATATTACAAACTTTATTTTAATAAGTAATTTTTTTGAAGATTGATTTTAAAGATAAATATAATATATTTTATTAATTTTATTATGATATAATGTTATTAGGTGATATTGTGAATCTTGGAGATACTGAAAGCTTTTTAGTTAGAAGAATTATAATTGTTCCTCCTAATATTGAAGAGGAAGTTATTAATGAAGAGTTAGGATATGACGAAGATGGTAAAGAAATAAGACATGCAGTACCATTAAATAAATATATAAAAGATAAAAATCTTGAAATAAATGGTTTTAAAAACCCACCAGCTCATTTTAGTTCAGAATATTTATCTAGTTTAGGATATTTGATTATTAATGTTGATGAAGAAGTTTGTGCTTATATGCCAGAAAAAATAATGGAAAGACAAAGAGACTGGTGCAAAGCTAATTCAGAATATTTTAAAAGCTCTAATTTTTCGATTTCCATATATGAAAGAGGTATGGCTGAAATCTATGATACATATCGATTTCCAGATAAGGATATTTATGAAATGTTTATGTTGTTATTAGATGAAAAGTTGATTTGTGATAGTAATAAGAGGATAGGTAGATAAAAATGAAAAATAAAAAAATTACGAGAAGTATTACGCAGGGAATGTATATTTTAACTACTAACGGTGGTGGTTGTGTAGTTGATGCTGTTTCACAAATAAGCTCTGGTGATAATCCACTTATAGCAGTAGCAGTTATGAAAAATAATTTTACTAATTCTTTATTACATGAGAATAAATTGTTTGCACTTTCAGTTTTAAGTGAAAATGTTGATGGTAATTTAATTTCTACATTTGGTTTAAAATCAATGCGAGATACGGATAAATTTTTGAATGTTGATATCTTGGAAGTTATGAACATGAAAGTTATAAAAGATTCTATTGGCTATATGATTTGTGAAATAGTTGAAATGATTGAAAATGATACACATACTTTATTTATCGGAAAGCTTATAGAGGCGGATGTTTTAAAAGAAGATACACCAATGAGTTATGGATATTATCAAGAGCATAAGGATGATTTAATTAAAGTTCAAACTGAAAATGGAAAAACTTACTGGGTATGTAAAATATGTGGATATATTTATACAGAGGAAGAATTACCTGAAGATTTTATTTGTCCTAAGTGTGGTGTTGATAAGAGTTTATTTGAAAGGAAGTAAAGTATGAATAGTAGTTTAGAAAAAATACGCAGTATGTCAATAGAGGAGCAAAGAGCATTAACATATCAAGAGTTAGTAGAAATAATTACTCCACTTACTGCTGATGAAATAATTAAATTAAGTAATATTATTGGTTATCCAGTTTTTACGAGATTATTGATGGGAGAACTTAAGCATCGTTTTGTTCTTTTACAGGATGGAGCAGCAGCAGTAATATTGAATGACAAAAAACAAATATTATTACAATCTAGAGCTGATAGGGATAAATGGGGACTTCCAGGTGGTTGTCAAGAATTAGGTGAAAGATTTGTTGATACTGTTATACGTGAAATTAAAGAGGAAACTAATTTAGATGTTAATGTTTCTGATTTAAAATTAATTGATATTGTTTCGGGAAGTAGTAGGAGAAATGATTATCCAAATGGTGATGTTGTTATAAATAATACAGTATTAT
>Ga0224741_10066_pt2 | contig 15346 bp, 16 predicted proteins | sample LIM_E_Water_Pos_FD_161629 | JGI IMG/M metagenome (GOLD analysis project Ga0224741, IMG submission 161629) | Enriched cells from gastrointestinal tract of the lab mouse from Pacific Northwest National Laboratory (PNNL), Richland, Washington... | ecosystem: Host-associated > Mammals > Digestive... | reverse complement strand
CCTGTCCGCTTTTGCATAAACAGCTTTTTTCAATTCCTCAATCGTTTCAAAATGCGGGAGCGATTGCGTTTGGTTTTCTGTTTGTCATTCTGTTTTGCCGCAGCGGAAGTTTATTTCCGTGTATCGCAGCTCATTCCGCAATAAATATACTTAGCGCTTTTGCGAATAAAGCGGGCCTGACCATAGAGAAACGCATCGCTTTTACATGGATTGAATTTATAATTATTGCTACCTATGTCTTGATTCTTACAAAAATATTACCGGAAAAAGAGGTGTTTTTACATGAGGAATCCTGACGTCGCTTGACAGGAGCGCATACGCCCGGAAGCCGTTGACGAGATTTTTGCGGCGTTACGGCAAACGAATCCGAATGGCAGTCATTGGAAACGGATACGTAGAAAAAGCACAGGCCAATCTGCAGAGATTTTACCGCGATTGCCTGTGCGTCCGGCTTTTCTCAATATTTACTTAAATTGCTCGACACGGCCCGAGCGGATTGCCGCAAGATGATCCGCAATTTTCTCTTCGGGCCAGTCCCACCACCGCGCTGTCAATAACGCCGAGATTGTTTCATCGGAAAAGCGTTTTCGGATGGGTTTGGCCGGAACGCCGCCCACGATGCTGTATGGCGGAACATCTTTTGCTACAACAGCTCTGGCGCCAATAATGGCGCCGTCCCCTATCGTAACTCCGGCGAAAATTACGGCTTCATATCCAATCCAAACATCGTTGCCAATCACAATGTCGCCTTTGTTATCCCATGCTTCGGTTATATGGCTGACATCAAGTCCCCATTCCTCAAAGAAAATGGGAAAGGGATAAGTTGCAAGCGAAGTCATGCTGTGGTTAGCGCTGTTGAACAGGAAACGGGCGCCGCAGGCGATGGAGCAAAATTTGCCGATAATCAGCCTGTCATGGTTGATAGAATAATGGTAAAGAACATTATTTTTTTGAAAATCAACAGGATTATTTACGAAGTCGTTATACATGGTATAGTCGCCCACGATAATGCCGGGATCGGTAATAACATTTTTTAAATATACGGTTTCCCGGTCTTGTGACCGGGGATAGATTTTTTGTTTGTCCATTATGATTCGCTATCCTCCTTGGAAATCGAGTTATCCATGCAAATAACAGGTAGGTTTGTTTGAATGAACGTTTTATGTTCCCATTTTCTACTTTATCACAACATATAACAAAAGGCCGCAGACAAAACATTGTCTGCGGCCTAAACAGTCAACTATCTATCGCTGATCTGATAAAAGAGTATAAAAACCAAAGACAGTGTATCTCTGTCTTGGCCTTTCCGTTTTATAGATCAACTTTCCGAAAAGGCTCCGCACAATGTTTCGTGGTATAAACTTGTGGGGAGCCGAAGTCAATACAAAATTTTCCAAACAACATGGCATTCACCTCTTGCATAGCTATATCGAATTTATTGTAACCGGTCTTCCCCCTGTTGTCAAGTTGGCAAAGCCGTCTAAAATTACAGGTAATTAAAGAGTCGGTAGCATAAAAATAAAATGATTTAAATCATATTAACCGTGTGCGGCTCGTTCCACAAGCGTCTGTTAAACCAGATGATGTACGAAAGAAGAAAAAGAAAAATATTTCAAACACTTGTAAGATTTTATGAAATGCGAAGTCTTATAAGTGAGGAGGTGAGAAAGTGGCAGGTTTCGAAGAAAAATTTGAGAAAATTTATATAAGATACTTTCATGATGTGTTTCTTTTTCTCAAAAAGCTGTCAAAAGACGAAAGCATTGCAGAAGAAATCACAAGCGAGACCTTTTTTAAGGCAATGCGTTCGATAAATAATTTTCGTGGTGAAACAGATGTCCGCGTTTGGCTTTGCCAAATTGCAAAAAACAGTTATTTCTCTTATTTGAAAAAGCAGCAGCGTATTGAAAATATGGATGACATGGATTTTCCGGACAATCGGGACACCATTGAGGAACAAATATTAAAGCAATGCGATACTATGCAAATACATCTCCTGTTGCATAATTTAGCTGAACCATATAAAGAAGTTTTTATGCTACGGGTCTTTGGAGAGTTAAGTTTTAAACAAATTGCGGATATTTTTCAAAAAACAGATAATTGGGCCTGCGTCACGTATCATCGGGCAAGAAATAAAATATTAACGCAGATGGAGGACAAAGATGAGTAATAAATGTAATTTAATTAGAGACATCCTTCCGCTTTATGTAGAAGACATGGTAAGTACGGATACGCGAGAGTTTGTTGGTGAACATCTCGAACATTGTGAAGAGTGCCGTGCAGAGCTTGAACATATGCGGAAACCTGCGGACTTTATCTCCGACGCTGATATGGTTCCGCTAAAAAGAATAAAAAAAGAGTTATTTGTTAAGCGTCTTCAGACAGTTTTTTTTACGGCAATTCTGGCATGCGCCGTAGCGACGGTTGTCTTTGGAGTTTTAACATCACCTAAATTTTTTCCCTATTCCGATAACTTGTTCCATGTTATTGATAATTCTGATGGGAGTATTACCATCACCTTTGATAATAAGGTGACAGGTTATAGCTGTATGAAAGCATTTGACAATGAAACCGAAACAGAAATTTATCACATAAATGCTTGGACTACCACCTGGGATTTATATTCGTCTAATCGTGGAAAACAAAATGTGGTTATACCTTCTGACAGAAAAAATAAAATTCAGATTTTCTATGCCCAAAACGACGGTTCCGAGGATGTGCTAATTTATGGAATGAAGGAAAATACGGAAGAAAATGGCGTAACCCTGCCAAGGCTGATTTTAATGCCGTACTTTTTATTCGTCGTTGCCGCTCTTGTTATTCTGGCAATTATGCGGTCCATATTGAAGAAGCAGTCAGCTATCACTATTTGGCTTGACAGAATACTGTTATTTCCAATTTCTTATATTGCAGCTCATCTTTGTACAAAAGGAATTAGTTTTACGACCTATTCGTCGCAACGAGATTTTTGTATTATCATTTTTGTTACGATACTGTTTTATTTTGCGATGATGACGGGAAAATCTCTTTATAAAGCAAAAATGGGAACATCTGAAAAGAAAGATGAAAATAAACGCGGAACACTTTGAGGGGGAGAGATTTTTATTGCTTGCAGGCGGTAGCTTCTACTGGGAGATGTTTCATTCAAGGATTCCGATATATTCCCGAAAGAATTTTTGGTTTTAAGACTGTGGTAGTATCTATATGTAGTTACTACTACAGTCTTAAAAAAGGAGGTGCTGCTATGTGGACGTCAAGCTGTTCGATTCCGAATTGAAAGTGATGTCTGTCCTTTGGCGTGACGGCGATGTTCCGGCGAGGTATATCGCTAAGCTGCTTACCGGGGAACTGGGATGGAATGTAAATACGACCTATACCCTGATCAAACGTTGTATCAAAAAGGGGGCGATTGCGCGTTCCGATCCCGGTTTCATGTGCCGTGCGCTTGTTCCCAAAGAAGAAGTCCAGGAGGCGGCAACGAATGAGCTGATTGATAAAGTGTATGACGGCTCCGTCAATAAACTGTTTGCCGCTTTGTTGGGGAGGAAAAAATTGAGTGCCGCGCAGATCGAAAAGTTGAAACAGATTGTCGGTGATTTGGAGTGAGGTGGTATGAATGGGTCTGCGGCAGATGAGTTTTGCGGGAGGCGTATTGATTTTAGCGGTCATTGTCATACGCGGTTTGACAATCAATTTGCTATCGAAAAAGATGTTTAACGCGCTTTGGGCAATATCGGTTGTGCGGCTGATGATTCCCTTTTCGATCCCGTCTGCGTTTAGTGTGTATTCGCTGATGGGCAGTCTTGCACCTGGAGAAGGCGGTTACCAGGCCGTCGGCGTATTGTTGACGAGAGCGGCGGGGCAAACGGCTTCCATGACAGGCAGCGCCTCCCATGCCGCAAATGCGGTTTCCATATGGACGGTTGTATGGGCGGTTGGCATATTGATCTGTGCGGTGTTGTTTTGTATGGCGTATTGGAAGTGTCGGAAAGAGTTTCAGACCTCCCTTCTGGTGGATAATGATTTCACCCGAAACTGGTTAAGTATTCATCGGCAGAGATGCAGGATTTTCGTCCGGCAGTCCAGCCGCTTTTCTTCACCGCTCACATATGGCGTGTTTCATCCGTTGATTTTGATGCCCGCATCTACCAGGTGGGAAAATACAGATTCATTGAAATATGTTTTTGCTCACGAATATGTGCATATCCGGCGTTTTGACAGCATTAGGAAATTGGTATTGATCGCGGTGCTGTGCGTGCATTGGTTTAATCCGTTGGTCTGGGTGATGTATATTCTTGCGAATCGGGATATGGAACTGTCATGTGACGAGGCGGTTGTCCGCCTTTTCGGTGAAAATACAAAAGCGGCCTACGCACGGACATTGATCCGCATGGAAGAGGCACGCGGCGATTTGACCCCTTTGTGTAGCAATTTTAGTAAAAATGCGATTGAAGAAAGGATAACTGCAATTATGAAGATTAAGAAAATTACGGTTTTTCACTTGTTTTAACAGGATTTATTGTTGCGGGAACCGCAACGGCGTTTGCTACCTCTGCAAATGCACAGCCGCAGCAGACCGAAATTATGGAGCGGGACAGTGGAACGGAGATTGGTTTCAGGCCGGATAGTATTTCGCAGATGGACGACGGAAAGGCTGCGGATACAGAGGATGTGCAAACGACGTTCTCTTTACAAGCGGGCAATACCCATGATGAGTCCGTAGAAGAAATCCGCGCATCGGCGGAAGATCCGTCTGAAGACATTACAATTTATTTGAACGCAGAAAAGGAACGTGAGGAACATGTCCAGGTATTGGAGGCCAATGTGAAGAATAGTCAGGGTAGCTATCCGGAATTTGAGGTTGTGTATGCGGAGATGGGTTCTTCCGAACCTGCCATGTATGCCGTGAGGTGAAAGTCGGCACAAGGAAAACATAATATTTTATCAAGTTCTGTTTCGTTTATGTCAGCAGGAAAGCCGGTCAGGGTTCTCCTGCTGATTTTTTTGGACGGTAAGATAAAAATATAAAACAATTTTCGGAGAGGAATAGCTATTGAACAAACGCCTGTACTTTGCGGTATTTATGATTATCCTGATATCTGAGATGTGCTTTTTGTATCGTCAAGGTTTTGTGATGTCCAGGCATATAAAAGCGGGCAGGTTTCGTGAGAGCCGAACATATAATTTTTGTTTTGACGCGCAACTGTCAAAAGGAGATGCGAGGGTGCTGATTTTGATTCAGCTGCCCTGTATGTTATAAATTTATAATTTTATATAATTTGGCGACTTATTTTGAAAACTGAGTAGATTCATGACTTTATAAACCGGTGGTTTGTGTTTGGTAGAAATGATTTATCCTGTTTTTCCTTTATTTAGGAGGCTGGCCATGAAAACAAGCTTTCTTTTTGTTTGCAGAAAAATATAAAATTTTACCAAATAACTTGCCCATTCCTGTACATCTGTGATACAATTTACACATATCAGGAAGCCCCGGACCGAAATGGTTTTTGCGGGTGGCTTGAAGAAATATCTGAGAGCAAGGAGAAGAGTTATGGAAAAAGAAATGATTGCAATGCTTCTTGCCGGAGGTCAGGGATCAAGGCTGTATGCTCTGACTCAGAAACTGGCAAAGCCTGCAGTTCCGTTTGGAGGAAAGTATCGGATCATCGATTTTCCTCTGTCGAACTGCGTCAATTCCGGCATTGATACCGTGGGCGTTTTGACTCAGTATCAGCCCCTGGAACTGAATGAGTACATTGGAAACGGGCAGCCCTGGGATTTGGACCGCCTGTATGGCGGCGTACATGTGCTTCCTCCTTATCAAAAGGCCGAAGGATCGGACTGGTATAAGGGAACGGCGAACGCGATCTATCAGAATATTTCGTTTATTGAACGGTATAATCCGAAATATGTTATTATTTTATCTGGGGATCAGATCTGTAAGCAGGATTACAGTGATTTTCTGAAGTTCCATAAGGAGAAAGAAGCCGAATTTAGCGTGGCGGTCATGGAAGTGCCCTGGGAGGAGGCGCCCCGTTTCGGTTTGATGGTGACGGATGAGAACGGCCGTATCACGGAGTTTCAGGAGAAGCCCAAAAATCCGAAATCCAATCTGGCGTCTATGGGAATCTATATTTTTAACTGGGATATTCTGAAGAAATATCTGATTGAGGACGAAGCAGATCCGAATTCTGAGAATGATTTCGGAAATAATATTATCCCGAATCTTCTGAAAGACGAACGCGCCATGTATGCGTATCCTTTCAGCGGTTACTGGAAGGATGTGGGAACGATTCCTTCTCTTTGGGAAGCCAATATGGAAGTGCTCGACCCGGAACACAGCGGAATCAATTTGTTTGATGAAGACTGGAAAATATACAGCCGCAACAGCGGTATGCCGGGGCACAGAATCTGTCCGGGCGGTGAGGTCTTCAACTCCATGATTACGGACGGCTGCCGGATTTCCGGACGCGTGCGTCATTCGATTTTGTTCGCGGGAGTGCGAGTGGAGGAAGGCGCGCAGGTGGAGGATGCGGTCGTTATGGGCAAAGCGATCATAAAAGCCGGCGCGGTGGTAGAGCATTGTATTGTGGCGGAGAACGCGATTATCGGACCGGGGGCCGTGGTAGGAGCGATGCCTTCAGGGGATGAAGACGGCGTAGCGACGATCGGTCCCGGTGTGGAGATCGGGCCCCGTGCCAAGGTCGGACCGAAAGCCATGATATATAAAGATGTAAAGGAAGGTGAAGAACAGTGGTAAATGCGAATGCGAATGCGTTGGGAATCCTGTTTCCCAACAGTTACGATACTCTGGTTCCGGAATTGACGGCGGAACGTCTGATGGCTTCCATTCCTTTTGCAGGGCGTTATCGTCTGGTAGATTTTGTTCTGTCCGGGATGATGAATGCCGGGATCGACAACATATCCCTGATTGTGCGTAAGAATTACCACTCTCTGATGGATCATCTCGGCTCCGGACGAGAATGGGATCTTACCCGTAAGAACGGAGGATTGAATCTTGTGCCGCCTTTCTCGGGAAAAGCCGTGAAAGTCTATAACGGGAAAGTGGAAGCACTGGCTAATATCGTGGAATTTTTGAAATCTCAGAAGGAAAAATATGTGGTCCTGTCGGATACGCATATCATCGGCAATCTGGATTTTAAAAAACTGATCAACGCGCATATTGAGAGCGGGGCCGATGTGACCATGGCGTATCAGGAGGCGGAGATCCCGGAAGAATGGAAAGATCAGGCGCTGGGAAGCGAGATGCATTATTCTCTGGAGATCCAGGACGGACGGGTGGAGAAGATCCTGGTAAATTCCAAGCGGCCGGGGCTTCGCAATCTTTCCTTGAATGTGTATGTTATGAACCGGGAGCTTTTGATCGAGCAGGTAGAGAGAGCCTTTGTGCTGGGGTACGTGTATCTGGAACGCGATATTTTGGCTCCAAATCTGGACAAATTGGATGTACGGGCCTATCGGTTTGACGGTTATGTCGTAAGGATTCGCGGCCTTCGGAGTTATTTTGATGAGAATATGAAGCTACTTGACGATGAAAATCTGGACGCGCTTTTTTCAGGCAACCGGATTTGCACCAAGATCCGTGACGATAATCCGACGCGTTATATCAAGGATGCCAGGGCCGAAAATGTGCTGGTGGCGGACGGCTGTATGATCGAAGGCGAAGTGGGGAACAGCATTTTGTTCAGGGGCGTCAGGATCGAAAAAGGGGCGAAGGTGAAAAACTGTATTCTGATGCAGGATACGGTGGTTCGGGCCAACGTGGAGATGGAGTATGTGATTTCCGATAAGAATGTGACGATAACGGAAGGACAGCAGATTCGGGGCAGCGCTTCGTTCCCGGTTTATGTGGCGAAGGCGAAAGTGGTATAGAAAACGACGGATTACAAAAGGCTCCCCTGCCGCGGGCGTTGAGAGACGTCCGGCAGGGGATCTTTGTTTTGGGATCAGACGACCATTATTTTCGTGTCGGAGCTTAAGGCCTGTTCTTTCGGTTTGATCCGGATATTTGCTCCGGTGCCGCCGTCGGGCCATACGGGGATTTCTTTCACTAGGTTGCCTTCATGGCGGGCGGCCAGTTCGTCCAGATCGCCGAAATCCAGCGCTCTTGCCAGGCAGGCATCCACACAAGCCGGATTGCCGCCGGCTTTTCAGATGGCGTAGCAGCTGTCGCATTTGCCGGAGATATTTTTGTCCGGCAGAAGAACGGGCACCCGGTAGGGGCAGGAATTGACGCAGGTTTCGCAGCCGATACAGATATCGTCGTCATGGAGTACGACGCCCTCTTCGGATTTGTACATGGCGCCGGTAGGGCAATTTGCGACGCAGGCCGGATTTTCGCAGTGGTTGCAGGTGGACGAAAAATGAAACACTTTGACGTTCGGATAGGAACCCACCGAATAACTGGTCACTTTCCGGAACAGAGTCCCTACTTCCAGCCGGTTTTTATCTTTGCAGGCAATCTGGCAGGTCCGGCAGCCGGTACACCGGGTGGAGTCAAAATAAAATCCTAGGTTTGCCATTTTTTATATCCTCCTGTTCTCAGTCAAAAGCCAGGATCCGCTGAGGTTTTTCACAGTCGGGAACCAGAGCTTCGCCGTCGTATTTTTCAAAATTGCAATTATGGTTATTGTAGCCGGCCACGCTGACGTTGGAGGTGATCGGGCCGCACAGTACGTTGTCGGAGCCGCCCCGGTCGATACCGGTTTCTTCATCCAGATCGAGCCAGGAACCGTGAGGGACGGCTATGACGCCGGGCATGATGGTTTCCACCACGGAGACCTGCCGTAAGATTTCCCCCCATTTGTTGTAAATGAGGACGGTGTCGCCGGTTTCGATATTTTTTTCTTTGGCGTCGGCGGCGGAAAGGAATACCGGATTCGGGCAGGCTTCTCTGAGCCAGGGCACGTTGTCATAGGTGGAGTGGGAGCGGCGCAGATAATGCGGGTTGTATACCAGATAAGGGTATTCGCCTTTTTTGCCGTCTGGATTTCCTTCTTTGAAGGTGGTTTCGTAGCCTTCGTTGGGCACAAGGTAATTCGGATAGGGTTTCACTTCCGGTCCCGGGAACATATGATTCATCAGGTCGGCTTTGGCCTGACAATAGATCTCGAACTTGCCGCTGGCGCTGGGCAGAGGGTTGGCGTCCGGATCCTGCATGAATTTGGCCCAGTTGTAGGCCAGGGAATAGTATCCGTCGCCTTCCTGGCGGGGGACGGTGTAGCATCCGCGTTCCAGAAATTCTTTTAAAGGCACCGCTCCTTCCTGCGGAGCGATCTCAATGTTTGCGGCTTTCAATTCTTCGGCCACGCCCCATTCGTCGATATCTTCCTGTGTGATCGTACAGATCGGAAGCATCTGATAAGAAGGATTCAGGTACGTACAGGTGCGGAGCTGATTGAAAAATTGCGCTTTTTCACTTAAAGTGTAAGCTTTGGCCGGATCGATTCCCAGTTTTTTCATGAGCAGGATTTCGATTTCCTGATCGCTTTTGGCTTCGTAAAGAGGCTCCGTGACCTGCTGCCATACGATCAGAGCTTCCCGGTTGCTTCCGTCCATACCGCCGGGACGCTCCCACATAGTGGTAACCGGCAGGACGATATCGGAGTACATGGCCTGAGTCGTCAGAAACATAGCTTTTGTGCAGACAAAATCCACTTTTCGGTGAGCTTTGATTCCGTCCATGATGTTGACGCCGGTCTGTAGATAGGCATAATTGTCGTGATAGATCATGTGAATGTCAATGGCGCGCTCCTCGATCGGGGTGAAATTTCCCCAGCCGGCGCCCACGTTGTGATAAGTTCCGTTTAAAACGGCCGGCCAGAGTTCGATGGAAGTAATCGTGTCCGGGCACATATTGACCACGTAGGGCTGGGCCGTGGAGCCCTGGATTGCAAGAGTCGGGCCTGTGTTACCTGCGTTTCTGTGGTAGGAAATGCCGGTGGCGTGTCCGGGTTTGAACATATGGCCGCCCATTAAACCGATGGTCATAGCCATCTGGGGATAATTTTCCGCGCCGCGGTTTCTGGCGGGCGCATACGTGTTCATAATCATTACGGCATTTTCTTTGCCGATCAGCCGGGCGTACCAGGTGATGTCTTCGGCAGGGGCGCCGCAGATGCGGGAGGCCCATTCCGGAGTTTTGGGCGTGCCGTCATATTCTCCCTTTACATATTCGGCGAAGCCTTCGGACAGAGCGGCGTCTTCCGGAAGATGTTCCGCGTCGAAGCCCACGGTATATTTATAGAGGAAATCCCAGTCACTGATATGGACAAGACCACAAAATAATGCGGAGTTGCTGACAATAAACCAAAAGCTGGAAGGCAAGCCCCTTCCAGCTTTTGGTATCTTAGAACCTATCCCCTTCCAAATAATTTGCCGATAATACATGAAAATACAAAAAAGGTCTTGCTCATGACGTAACGTAATGAAGTATACTACCCGCAGGAGGTGTTTTGAACGTGGAAAGATACCGAGCGATTCCACAGGGATATATGACCGCAGGTGCAGTTGCAAAGAAAATGGGAGTAACGGTCAGAACCTTACAGCATTATGACAAGGAAGGACTGCTCTCACCGTCAGCTATGAGTGAAGGTGGCCGCAGGCTATATACCGATAAAGACATTATCAAGCTCCACCAAATACTATCCCTGAAGCATCTGGGTTTTTCCCTGGATGACATCAGAGACAGATTGATTCCGCTGGATACTCCGGCAGGTGTGGCGCAGGTTTTGTCTGAGCAGGCGGCTATTGTCCGGGAGAAAATTGCAAGTCTGACAGAATCACTCTCAAGAATTGAGGCGCTGAAAACCGAAGTGCTGGAAATGCAATCGGTAGATTTCAAAAAGTATGCGGACATCATCGTTAATCTGGAAATGAAAAACAGCTTCTACTGGCTTATTAAGCATTTTGACAGCGAAACGTTGGATCATATCCGCAACCGATTCGATAAAGAGAGCGGCATCGTGTTTATGCAGCGGTTCTTGCGTCTGCAAGACGAGGCGATTCAACTGCAAGCAGATGGCATCCCGGCAGAGAGCCAACGAGGACAGCAATTTGCAAAAGATTACTGGGCCTTGATTATAGAATTCACCGGAGGGGATACCGATATGCTCCCTAAACTCATACAGATGGGACAAAATGATGAATTCGGTCAGGAGTGGACGCAGAAGCAGGCCAAAGCAAACGCCTTTATTGAACCAGCATTAGGTGCTTACTTTTCAAACGAGGGGATAGATCCATTTCAGGAGGCGATACCATGACAAATGCGTTAGAAGTGAAGGGATTGCGTAAAAGCTACGGCGAAAAAGTGGTGTTAAAAGGAATTGACCTGTATGTACGCCGGGGAGATATTTTTGCGCTGTTAGGCGTAAACGGCGCTGGGAAAACGACGACCCTTGAGTGTATTGAGGGACTCCGAAAGTATGACGGCGGAACAATATCCGTAAACGGCAGAATCGGGATTCAGTTGCAGTCGGCGGCATTGCCCGCACACATCAAGGGAGGGGAAGCTGTGCGGCTTTTCGCAAAGTGGAACCGAAAACCCGCAGACACCTCTATGCTGGCGGCGCTGGGCGTAGACAGCATTGCGAATAAGCAATACCAGGCAATGTCCACTGGACAGAAGCGGCGGCTTCATCTGGCACTGGCGCTTATTTGCGACCCGGATATTGTGTTCCTTGATGAACCCACCGCCGGACTTGATATTGAGGGCCGAATTTCTCTCCACGAATATATTCGCAATTTGAAAGCGCAGGGAAAAACGATTATTTTAGCCAGCCATGACATGGCCGAAGTAGAGAGCCTATGTGACAGCATCGCGATTCTGAGGGATGGGGAGATCGCTTTTGCTGGAACAGTTATCGCATTGACCGAGAAAATCGGAAAGCACTATAACATCCAAATTCGGACGGGCCAAGGCTTAGAGACTTATGAATCGGATGATATTAGAGCCAGCCTGATAACAATACTCAAAAGTTATGAGGAAAAGGACACCGTCATTCAAGACATTCGGGTTGACCGGGGGTCACTGGAACAGCATTTTCTGAAAATTGCGAAGGGAGAATAGGCAGTGAACGGATTTTTATATGGATTTACATTACAGTGGAAACTGGACTTACGTAGCCGAACCATGTTGATTACCTGTTATGCGGTTCCACTCCTGTTCTTTGCGGTTATGGGCGGGATTTTCACCTCTGTCATGCCGGAGAGCAAAGAGACGTTGATTCAGTCCATGACCGTCTTTGCTGTTACCATGGGGGCGCTGATTGGATTGCCGCCCTCTCTTGCGGAGATATATCGGAGCGATATTAAAAATGCTTATCAGGCAAACGGTGTGCCGCTGTCGCTGGGGTTGATCTTGATAAATATTTCTGCGTTTGTGCATTTGCTCATCATGAGCGCCATTCTCTATGTACTCGCGCCAATTCTCTTTGGCGCCAAAATTCCAGAGCACCTGGAAACATATTTAGGCGGGCTGGTTATTCTGATTGCTGTTTCGCTTAGCATTGCCAGTATCATCGGGTTAGCTGTAAAAGATACAGCAAATACATCCATGTTTTCCATCCTGCTTTTTATCCCGTCCACTATGCTGTCGGGAATTATGTTTCCGAGCGAAATGCTTCCGCAGGCATTTGCCATTGTTGGAAAACTGTTTCCTGCAACATGGGGATATAAATTGATGACTGACTCTGCGTTTTCTCTGCAAACGCTCTGCCCCTTGCTCGGTATTTTTCTCATAGCGGTTATACTATGCGGAGTCCTGCTAAAGAGGATTCGTACCCAGTAATTTTGCTGATATAAGTTTCATCTGCCCAGCGGCAGAAAAGAAAAAAACCGCTGCCGGGCAGAGTAATTTCCCATGTCCAAATGATGTTTTTGACAGCGGTTTTGATTTTTCAAAGCCGCTGCTTTTTGTTTTGGCGGCAATTAGGAGGATGCCGCCATGCGACTACGAATAGATAGGCACTTGTCAAAAAAAGCCTAACCCTCGTAACGGCGACCTCTACCCAGGCTTGCGAAAACAGTCGTTTCCAGTCTACACATACTGCCACCCCCAGCGCCCGAATAGCCTTGTGCTGTTCGGGCGCTTTTACTTTTTATGTGGGCTGTCCCATCCGGCCCCGGTGTCGCGGCCCACCCCTCCTGTTCAGATTTCGTTTACCCCAAATCTGAACAGGAGGACAACACGATGGAGATCACCATCAAGAGATATAGCCGCAAACTGACCTATGAGGATGCCGTCACCCTGGACGAGTTCTGGGAGTTGGCCAAACGCACCGAGCGGAGCCTCGACCGGGAGCAGCGGCGGCATTGGGACGGGCGCGAGTGTGACGAGTACATAATTGCCGCCCAGGGCCGTCTGCCCTACTGCGCCACCCCGGAGGAATTGGTCTGCCAGCAGGAAACGCTGGAGGAAATTCTGGCGGTGCTGGCCCTCTGTACGCCTACCCAGCGGGAGCGGTTTCTGCTCTATGCGCTGTACGATTTCAGCTATGCGGAGATTGGGCGGATGTGCGGCTGCTCCAAGGCCGCAGTCCATGAGAGCATCGAGGGCGTTCGGAAAAAGTTTTTCAAATTTTTCCGCTGACCACCCTGACGATCACCACGGCATGATGGCTACCAGGTGAGGGGCAACCGCCCCATCACCGGGAGGGACAAGCTGCCCCGGCGGCTTGTCCCTCCTATGTCAAGGAGGCCAGAATGTCAGCGATAAATCAGCTTCGGCAAAAGTGCGTCCGTTTCTTACGGCGCACTTATACACCGTTCCGGTGTCGTGCGCCCTGCCGGGGGCGTTGCGTCCTTCGGACGCGATGGGGAGCTGCACTCCCCAAACCCCTTGCGCGCCCGCAGGAAAGGAACACCCGCTTTGCGTCTGTTCCTTTCCTGCGGGTCAGATATCGTCAGTGCCAGATTGGCGCTCACGACAAAAACGCAAATCTGACGTTTTTAGAATTTTGCCGGGGGAGCGTGTAAGGTGAGCGCATCCAAAATTCCCCATATGACCTATCAGCAGTACCGCACAGCCCGGCGGCTTGTGCATGAGTGCTGCAACTATGATTGCGGAAACTGCCTGCTCCTGGACGATGGCGAGGAATGTGTCTGCCCGCAGAGCATCACCTGCTCCCTAATCTGCAAATGGTTCCGCGCCGCCGTCCTTCCTCTGGACACTGGCCTGTGTGCCGCATTGTTTCCGCCCCCTTCCGTCAGACGGCGACGCTGCCGGGAGTGCGGGAGGATATTTGCCCCGCCCAAGCACAACACCCTGTATTGCTCCATCTGTGCCGCAGAACGTGCCAAACGGAGCAAGCGGGCGTGGGCCAGGAAAAACCGGGCTGATGTGTAGAAAAAGTACCCTCTGAAAATGCCGTAATATCAGGGCTTTCAAGACCGCCCTCAGCGGGGGCCTGATACATTTCCTTTCCACCCTCGAAAACGGGCCTCTAACGGCCCACGGCGGCGGTCTGACAGCCTCACACCAAGGAGGCTAATACCATGACCGACTACATGACGATAACTACCGAATTGCCGCCCTATTTTTTCTTCCCCTGGTTCCTGCTGGACATGGGCCTGACCCTTACCGCCAAGCTGACCTATGCTCTTTTGCTTGACCGGGCGCGGCTGTCCCAGCTCAACGGCTGGACGGACGAGGCCGGGGGAGTTTACATCATCTTCCCGATTGAGAAGATAGCCGGAATGCTCGGCAAGAGCATGACCACCGCGAAGAACGTATTGGCGGAATTAGAGGCGGCGGGGCTGATTGAGCGCAGACGGCAGCAGTTCTCCAAGCCCAATCACATCTATGTGAAACTGCCTGATGGACAAAGATTTAGCCACCCCTGATGGATAAAAACTTGTCCTTCACCATGGCCGGAAAACTGTTCTTGTAATAGGGCAGAAACCCGGCTGACGCAGGCAAAAAAGCTGGACCCTAATAAGAACTATGAGAACAATAACAAGTATAAATAAAACTCGTAAATGTCCAGGTCAGCCATAGCGTAGATTGGATTACGAAGGATAAGGCTGATAGTAGAACGGGAAAACGGATTGCCGTAATACGACCTGACACCTTGCGCCGCAAGCTGGGTGGCTATGTCGTGGAGCGAGATGCGGGGGTCAATATACATCTCGTACATCTTCCGCACAAATGTCGCCTCTGTCGGTTCAATCACCAGCTTCTTTGTATGGATGCCGTCAATGATGATAGGCTCCGTCCGAAATCCATAGGGCGCTCGTCCGCCCATTTTGAAACCTCGCTGACACCGGGCATACCATGCGTCCTGCACCCGCTTCTGAATAGTCTCTCGCTCCAACTGCGCGAATACAA
>Ga0224741_10076_pt1 | contig 15538 bp, 7 predicted proteins | sample LIM_E_Water_Pos_FD_161629 | JGI IMG/M metagenome (GOLD analysis project Ga0224741, IMG submission 161629) | Enriched cells from gastrointestinal tract of the lab mouse from Pacific Northwest National Laboratory (PNNL), Richland, Washington... | ecosystem: Host-associated > Mammals > Digestive... | reverse complement strand
GAGACCCGCTTCTATAAAAAGGCTATGGTGATCGGGGCCCTTTGTGTCTACCTGTTCTGGTACAGAGGAGATCAGCCCGGAGACTATCAGATCTATTTTGCCAATCAGGAACGGGTGGAGCAGATGTCCCACTGGCAGCAGGTGTTTCAAAGGGAATTGATTCTGCAGGAAGAGGACACGCCTGCTTTTGACAATGTGGTAATCTGGACTTTTAACGATATATTAGAAGATTCTCCCACCGGGGATACCGTGCTCACGGACTGGCAGGTGCTGTACGCATTGCCGGAGGGCTTTGGGGTGAGCTGCTGTTACCGGGAATATGTGGAGGAACATCTGGAGGAACTTAAGAGCCTGTACCTGGTCATCCCGGTGGGCGGCCGACTGCAGAGATTGTGTGAGGAACGGGGCATGGAACAGGTGGGACAGGATAAAAGGGTCTGTGTTTATCGAACTCGGTAAACCGGCCTGAGGGGAACGGGGAGATGCGTATGGGATGGAAAGGTGTGAATCTCCATGTTTTATTGGTTGTCATGTGGCTGATGGTGTTATCGCTTGTGACAGCAACGATTTGCATTCTGCTGCCTGGGGTTGAACACAGGATGCGGGAAGCTTTTGTGGAAATGCAGACTCACCGTCCGCTGGAGTCTTATCGTCACTTTCGATATCTGGCAAAAATGGAGGAACTGCAATCCTGGCTGGACATGTGGGAAAAGGGGGGATATGAGGCGGTATTTCTGTCCATGTATTCTCTTGAGTCTTTTGAGGAGGAGGATTTTCACAGCTATCGTGGTGTGGATACTTTAAAGATTGATCTTGTTTTTGAGAATGCTCTGGAACTGCAGGGGGCGCTCTCAAAGCTGCTGGCATGCCATACGCAGCCGCAGCGGATTTATCTGGGAATTGACCCCATGAAGCTGGAGCGGCATCTGCTCTGGGAGAGGGAACTGGACTGGCAGGCATCGGTTGCGGCATTTGTGGAGGAACAGGAGGAGATTGAATGGGAGATGCTTTTGGCATATCCTTCGTTTGGGGAATGGCAGTCCATGACGGAAGAGGGACGAGAGCAGGGTATCGCAGGATATGGGCGGGCCATGGAGGCGCTGACTTCTCTTGAAAATCTGCTGCTCTTTTATGTGGGAGATCAGGAGTGGCTGATCTGCAATGAGCAGAATTATGTGGGCGAGGGCGTACTCAACGCCAGTGTTACGCACAGACTGTTTCTGCATATTTTCTGTGACCAGGGCTATAGAGTGACGGCGGATAATCGGAAAGAACGACTGAGGGAATTGGAGGAGACCCTGGGTGCATGGAGGCAGGATCCGCCTTTTGTGAAGGAACGGTCGGATGTGGTCCTTGTGTTTCTGGGAGACAGTATGTTTGGAAATTATACGGACAGCACGGGTGTGCCCGGAGTGGTGGAGAATTTTACCAAGGCAAGATGCATTAACTGTGGGTATGGGGGAATTTGCCTGGCCCAGGGAATGGGGGATATTTCCGGAATGGATGTAATAACCAATCTGTGCAGCGGACAGGTGGGTAATATACCAAAGGAAAAGGCGGCCTATGATGGAATACAGGAGTTTGCCGGGGTGAAGACTGACAGCGGACGGCTGGTGTTTATTCTCAATTACGGCGTCAATGATTATCTGTTTGGAAACACTGTTAGCGCCGAGGATAAATATATGACGACCAGCTATCTTGGGGCCATGAGAACCGCTGTGGAACAACTCAGGGCCTCCTACCCTGACGCGGAGATTCTGATCCTGACGCCGGGATACATTACCTTTCAGAACTGCGGCACAGAAATTGTCGGCGAGAACGGTGCTCTTCTGGAGGAGTATGTGGAAGCGGCCCTGCAGGTGGCGCGGGAATATGATCTGCCATCAATCAATATGTATGCGGAGATGGAGGCGTATGCCCGGAATGAAAAAATATTGACTGCGGACGGCGTTCATCCCAATGAACAGGGGAGATTCTTTCTGGGAATGAAGCTCTGTGAGAAATTGAATGTTATGGCGCGGTAAATACCACCGGCGTATCCGGCTCAGGCCCGATCCGCCGGTGGTATTGTGATTCAGGGAAGAGAGAAGGTTATTTGGCGTAGTAATTGATGAGTTTTTTCCACGATATGAATCACGTCCTCCACATCCCGGTCCGTCAGGGAGTAGTATAGAGGCAGGCTCATGGCTTCCCGGTAGTAGCGCTCTGCCTGGGGGCACAGACCCTTTTCGTAGCCCAGGCTTTCGTAGTAGGAATGCCAGTATACAGGAAGATAATGCACCTGGGAATGGATGCCCTCCGCCCCCCAGGGCGTCAAAGAACTCCCGCCGGGTACAACGCAGCATTTCACTGCGCAGCCGCAGGATATACAGATGGCGGGTGGTGTCGGAGGCAGGGATTTCCCGCTGCACCTGCAGCTGGGGAATGCGGGAGAAGGCGGCGTCATACCGGGCCACAATCTCTTTGCGGCGCCGGGAGAACCGCTCCAGCTTGTTCAGCTGGCTGAGAAGCAGCGCAGCCTGGATCTCCGTCATGCGGTAATTGAAGCCGAAGGCGGCCTGCTCGTTGTACCAGGGATCGTCTGTGGGATGGACCATCTGGCTGCGGTCCCGGGTGATGCCGTGGGCATGGAGCAGCACCAGTTTATCGTAGAGCTCCCTGCTGTCGGTGGTCACAGCCCCTCCTTCTCCCGCAGTCACGGTCTTTACCGGGTGGAAGCTGAAGGTGGTCATATCCGCCAGGCTGCCAATGGGCTGTCCCTTATAGCGGGTGCCGATGGAATGGGCGGCGTCCTCAATCAGCGTCAGGCGGTGCTCCCGGCAGATGGCTCTGATCTCATCCAGTTCTACCGCCTGGCCCGTGAAGTCCACGGCCACCACCGCCTTGGTGCGGGGAGTGATGCACGCCCGGATGGAGGCGGGATCAATATTGTAGGTATCGGGACGGATGTCCGCGAACACCGGCTTAGCGCCGCAGTACAGGGCGCAGTTGGCACTGGCGGCAAAAGTGATGGGGCTGGTGATCACTTCGTCCCCGGGGCCGATTCCCGCCGCCAGCGCCGCGATATGCAGCGCCGCCGTGCCATTGCTCACGGCCACGCAGTATTTGGCCCCGGTGATGCGGCAGAGCATGCTCTCCAGTTCCCGGGTGCGGGGGCCGCAGGTCAGGCATTCACTCTGCAGGGTTTCCGTTACCGCACGGATATCTTCGTCGTCAATGTATTGATGCCCATAAGCAAGGGGCGTGGAGCGGACGGGCGTGCCGCCGCATATTGCCGGTTTTTCCATAGGATTACCTCTTTTCCGTCAGTCCTTTCCTGTCTGGATAAGGGCTTTTTAATGGTCCAATCATAGCATATTTGCGGGACTATGGCAATAGGCCGGTATTTTTGCGGGGACGGAAGGCTTTCCGGGCCATTCCCAATCCCCGGGCCGCATAGGGCAGCAGAAGCAGGAAATAGGGGAAGATATAGCGGGAGTTGGCCTCCCATACCATGTGGAACAGGAATCCTCCCAGCACTGCCACCAGGCCCACATAGGGCAGCAGGGAGGGATGTTCTTCTCCCCTCCTGCGCATTCCCGCAAGGCATATCAGGGCGCCGCCGTAGACCAGCAGCTGGTACACATTGCAGAAGTGGTTGAAGGCGGGGGAGAGTTCTCCTTCGTAGAGGCTCTTCACAATCCGGATCCGGCCATTGGTGTGGTTCTGGGTGGCCTGTCTGCAAAAATAACTGCCGTCGGTCCACTGGGAGAGAAATTTGTCCGCGTAAAAATCCAGAGCGTAGCCGGGATCGGCGCGAAAGGCTTCCAGAGACGCCCTGATGGCGGCTTTGCTCTTTTGGGCGGTGACGGCGCTGTCCATGTTGCTGGCCTCATAGGTGTAAAAATTAAAGCCGTTGTACCAGCCCCTCCCCCTGTCGGACTCCTGCATGCCCATGGCTATGTAGGAGAGGGCGGGCACGCCGGTGCTCAGGGTATTACCCGCCCGGAACTCGTACACTTTCTGGATGGCCGGCAGGACGACGGCGCAGCACAGGGCCAGTCCGCCGGCCCAGAGCAGCAGCCGGTGCCTGTGGGTGCGAAGCCATTCCCAGAGGATTACGAGAACAATGGCGATGATTACAATCAGCGAATTCTTGCGCAGGGCTGCGGCCGCGGTCAGCATCAGCAGGCTGCAGGCCATGACCGCCAGGCGGCTTTTTCTGTGGGGGGAGGGCCTGTAAAAAAAGCGGAGCAGCAGATAGATTCCCCCGCTGAGAAAGGCAAAGGAAGGAATCTCCCCGTATACGAAGGAGGTATAGACCACCAGGGGCGCATTCAGCAGGGAGAGAAACAGATAGGCCACGGCCGCCTCATCTCCCCCGGGCAGCAGACAGACGGTTCTGTACTGGAAGTACACAATGGCGCAGGCCAGGGCCACATTGACGCATTGAAGAATGTGATAGGCTGCGTAAGAGACGGGCAGCAGGTTCCAAAGACGGATAATGCCTTCATAGAAAGCCACCAGGCCGATCTGCTGGGGATAGTAGGACAGGTAGGAGCCGGTGGGGTGGATCACCCCCGTCTGGCCCGATGCCAGCGACTGGGCGATGGCGTACACGCTGGCAGAATCGGCGGTGGGAAGGCTTCTGCCGAAGAGGATCAGAAACAGTCCCCAGAAGCATGTGAGCCCCAGGGCCAAAGCCAGGAGAAGAGACTTGAATCTGTTTCCGGAACGGCTCAGCCGCAGCAGCGGATATAGCAGCAGGAGCAGAAGAGCCATACATGCCAGATGGAGAAGCACAGGCTCCCGGTGGGGGATGGAAGCCTGGGTGACCATCTCTTCCGCATAGTAGCCCCAGAAAAGGCTGCACAGGGTGAGGACTCCCAGGAGAATCAGGGTGAGCCCCCGCACTGCCGCAAGCCCTGCCTTGTAAACACCGTTTCCGATTTTATGTAATATGTTCATAATCCACCTCGCCGGATACCCCGCAATATTTGACCTATATTATAGAGGATGGGCAGCGATTATTCAATGGATAATTTCCGGCCCAGAAACCGCAGATATCCCCACAGCAGCAGACAGGCCAGCAGAGCAAAGCCCACTCCCACAGGCATGGCCTGTACCATCCCGTCCTCCGCCGGGAAAACACTGGTTCCGGTAAAGGGGTACACCGAGAACAGATGAGCCGGATACAGCCCCCGCTCCTGAATGGTCCTGCCATAGGCATGATGAATCATAAAGTCCCCCGTAACCATGTAGTCCAGAAAAGGAACGATAAACCAGGCCGCTGCCAGTGCGCTGCACAGCGCCGCCTTGGCCAGGGCCAGAAAAGTCTCCCGCCGAAATACCTTTCTCCACAGCAGAATACACAGCAGAACGGTAAATCCTCCCACCAGTTCGCAGGTCAGCAAATGGGTCTGGATAATCCCCGCGAAACCCACCGCCAGCGGCACAAAGCACCACCTGTACGCCTTCGCCCTGTGATCTTCCGTAAATACCTGCCAGAAGCCATAGGCAATCAGGGGCAGAAACAAAAGACCCAGCGCCTCTCCCAGGGAGCCCCGCATATACAGCTTGTACAGCCTGTACAGAGACAGGGTGTAAAGCATACTGCACAGCAGGCCGATGTAGGGATGCCCGAAGATTCTGCGAAAGCATCGGTAAGCCACCCAGGCCGTGGCCAGATTAACACCGAAAATATACAGCCGGTAGCTGGTGGTCACGGTAAAGCCCAGCATGCGCAGCAGCGCCGCCGGCAGCAGCAATGTCTGCCCGTAGAATACGGCATCCGCATATCCGTACCCCTGAAGCCACTCCGGGGCGATCCGCACGGGAAACTGTCCCGCCAGAATACCGTCCTTCAGCCCCTCTATGCGCATGAGATGATAGCCCACATCCCCACTGGAGAGGATATAGTCTGTCATCAGAGGCAGGGAAGCAAACAGGGCGATCAGTCCCAGGCTGAACACCACCGTCTTTTTCACCGGGTCAATCCCATACCGCCGGTCCCGGGCAAACCACAGCCAGACACCGTCGACCAGCAGGCAGGCCGTCACCGCCAGCGCCAGACGGATCCGCTGCAATCCGTTATTCTGCGCCAGGGTCAGGCCCTGTACCTCCAGGCTGCCTCCGTTGTGAACAGCCTGTACCTCCAGCCCGGCGGTATCCTGCAGCAGCCACATCATAAAGCCCGTTTCCTGCCGGCCGGAGTAAAGCACCTCCCCATTGGTAAGAAGACGCTTAAAGCCCTGGGCCGTGTCGATCACGCTGCACAGATTGACTGCGTCCACATCCGTCTCAAAGCGCAGCCGTACCTCATAGGTACCCGCCGGCAGGTTTATATTCCGGAAAACGCCTTCCTCCTGCTGCTCTGCCCCATATTCATATATCGCGTTTTTTCCGAAAAGCCCCATGACCGCCAGTACCAGCAGCAGCAGTTCCACCGCCGCCGCTGCCAGGAAGGGCTTTCCCATCAGATCCACAATGCGCTTCAACCCGCTACCCCCGCAATCTTGCCCGAACAAACTTTTTCACACCCCGCACCCACACTTTCAGCCCGTAATAGTAGAAAAAACGGGCGTCCGACCGCATCTGCAGCGCAATCATCCGCTGCTCTTCCGGGTCTGTGTACTGCCGGTAATAAGCATTCTCCTGAAAATCCGGGAAAGTCTCCCGCATACCCCTTCCCAATTCCCTCACAAAAGACAGCTTCCTGCGGGGACAGCCCAGCATGTAGGAAAACAGAGTCACTCCATAGTACAGTTCCGTGAACCGATACTGGATTTCCGGGTAATACTGCTCCAAAAAGCCTCTTTCCCGGCACTGCTCCAGCATGAGCGCCGCCGCCTTCATTCGGTCCCGGCATTTCTCCTCGGACACATGGTGCACCGTGGACGTCTGATGCTGGTAGTAGTAGTACAAAGGCTCCTCCACCCGCTCGAACCTTTTGAAATACAGAGACCACACCGGCCCTGCGCAGTTATCCTCATAAAATATTCCCTCCGGGAAATCCAGGTGGTTCTCCGTAATCACCTGGCGTTTGTAAATCTTAATCACCATGCTGCCGGAGCGCATGATCAGCCGGCCATGTTTCTCCCGGTCCAGCACCCCGGTCTGCTCCGCAGAATTGTTCCGCACCACCCGCCCCACTTCAAAGGTGTGGGAATCCACCAGGCTGTAGTCGCAGCCCACCATGTCCGCGCCGGTCTCTTCCGCCCTGCGCAGCAGCTTCTCGTAATAGTCGGGGGTCACCCAGTCGTCGCTGTCGATAAAGCCCACCCACTCTCCTGCAGCCGCTTTCAGTCCCGTGTTTTTCGCTCCGCCCTGGCGCCTGTTCACTTGGTGGGTCAGCACCCGCAGTTTACCGGGATATTTTTCGGCATACTCCCGCAATATTTCCGGCGACTGGTCCGTGGAGGCATCGTCCACCGCCAAGATTTCATAATCCGATATGGTCTGGTTTACCAGGCTGTCCAGGCAGAATTGCAGCCGGCCCTCTGCCGCCATATTGTACACTGGCACAATCACGCTCAGTTTCACAGCAGTTCGCCTCCCCTCTCCACCAGCGCCCTGCCGTCCTGCACCCGGTATACCAGATCACATTTCTCGATGGTCTGAAGCCTGTGGGCAATAATAATCAGGGTCTTTTTGCCCTGAAGCCGATTGATGGAATCCATGATGGCCGCCTCGGTGTCATTGTCCAGCGCCGAGGTGGCTTCGTCCAGTATCAGCACCTCCGGGTCATGATACAGCGCCCTGGCAATGCCGATGCGCTGCCGCTGCCCGCCGGACAGGCGGATGCCCCGCTCCCCGATGCTGGTCTCCAGCCCTTCGGGCAGGGACTTGATAAACTCATCCAGCTGGGCCTCCCGCAGCGCTTCCCACAGCCGGTCCTCGTCAATCCGTTCCCGGGGCACGCCGAAGCACACATTCCGGCGGATGGTATCGTCCAGCATAAATATCATCTGAGGGATATATCCCACGTTCTTAAGCCAGGCCCGGTAATGTTCCATCACATCCACGCCGTCCGCCGTGATCTGCCCCTGCTGCGCCCGCAGCAGGCCCAGCAGAATATCCACCACCGTGCTCTTGCCCGCGCCGGAAGTTCCCACGATACCCACGCTCCGGCCCACGGGGATGGTCAGGTCCGCGTGGTCGAAGATCTTTTTCTCCGTGCCCGGGTAGGCATAGACGATTCCCCGTAAGTCAATGCGCTCCCGCACCGGCAGCTTTTCGTCCGTGTCCGTGGCATAACTCATATCCACGTTTTCGCCGCTGATCTCCTGCTGCAGATCATCGCTCACCGCCATCAGGAAGGGCTCGCAGAACGCGATCTTGTTCATCTGGTTATTGATGCGGTTGACGCAGGGCAGCAGAGCGATGGCCGCCGCCGCGAAGGCCGTCAGGGTAGTCACCATGGCCGCGCTGCTCACCCCATTTGTCATCATATAGATCACATAGCCGATCATGCAGGCCACACACACGGTCTCAATCAACAGCTTGGGAGTCTGGCTGTACAGATCGTTCTTCCTGGCCGCGCCCACATAGCCGTTGCCGTATTTCAGATACTCGTCCACAAAATATTGCTCCTTGCAGGCAATCTTGATCTCCTTGACCCCCTGCACCGTCTGGGAAATCCATTTCAGCAGGCCGCTGTAGCAGTCCTGATGCTGCCCCGCCACTTTCTGCAGCACCGGCTTCAGCACACATTTGATCAAGGCCAGCAGCAGAATCATCACCGTGGCCAGCAGAATGGTCATACCCGCGTCCTGTACCAGCAGAAAGGCCACCAGGAAAGCAAATACGATGCAGTCGGAGACCAGCTGCAACAATGCCAGGATCAGAGCATACATATTGTTCACATTGGCCGTAATATTCCGCTGGATTACCGCTGTGTCCGCATTCAGATAGAATTCATAACTCCGGCGCAGATAGTTGCGCATCATGCGCTCGGAGGTGCGGAACTGGTTGGAATAGACAAAAGCCAGCGTGGCCCTCTGCTCAAAAAACAGAAACAGATTCTTGACCACATACACCAGAACCAGCCCCAGCATCACCAGCACCGAAAACCGCAGTTCCGACCCGCCTCCCAGCAGCAGATACGCCTGGTGGAGCAGGCCGGGCTTATGGAAGGCCTCACGGTCCATCACCGTCTGCACCACGGAGAGAATCATCCCCACTCCCAGGGTCTGCAGCCCCGCGCTGATCACCATCAGCACCACCAGGCCTCCCATGGCCCTCTTCTGGGTTTTATCCAGTAAAATATTCAGCTTCTTTAGAATACGTCCCATTTTTCTGCACTCTCATTCCATTTGATTCCGGCCGCTGCCTGTCGGGTAAGTCCCCCGGCCCGCCTGCTCAGATCTGCTCGTTCTGCCGATGTACCAGCGGGTCCTCATACCTGTCCATAAAATCCTCTCCCAGCCGCACCTTCTCGTCGGCGTATCCGATGGCCCCCACCTCTGTCAGCACAGCCACCACCTTTTTAAATCGGATGCCCGGGAAAAAGTTAAGCATCTCCATGGGCACGGTGGGGTCAAACTGAGGGTACTCTCCGAACAATGCCCTGTAGTCCAGTTCATCCCTGGGATGGGGCTTTAGGAAAATCTGTCCCTCCGGCTCAAACATGGCGATGATATCCCGGAAAATCCGCTCCCGGATCTCCAGGGTGCACAGAGGATCCGTCAGGATCAGGATCCTGTCCCTTCCCGGGGCCTCGCCCTGCCGGTCCGTAAGCTGTGCCCGCAGGCGCTCCATGTCCCGCACGAAGGCCCGCAGAATAATATCCTTATCTTCCCGGGTCAGCCTCTCCACCAGTGCCTGACGGGGCTGCTCCACATATTTCCTGAAGGGGTACTTCAGCAGGGAAATATCATTTACTTCCATATCTATACAGTATTTCCCATATCCGTTCTGAATAAAAATCAGATTGCAGCGCTGGGACAGGAAAGCCTTCAGACCAAAATGCCCCCGGTTGTCATACCGGGCCGCGTCATAGTTCTTGAGACAGTTCAGCCCGTCTTCCAGCGCATGGTAGGGGATCTTGTACACATTCAGGTAATAGCCGATGGGATCGGAGTCGCAGTACACATAGATCTGGCCGTACTCCCGAAAGTCCACCGGGAGGGTGGGGGCCAGAGCCCGGGCAAACTTCCGGGTGAATCTGACCCGGTTTACCAGATTTTTCACCAGATTCCCCGTGTCCTGGCGGTATTTTGCCAGTTCCGGGAAAGCGGTATCCCTCTTTTCCTCAAATTCCACCACAGCCTCGAACAGTTCGGTGGCCTCCACCCTCTCCTTAAGGCACTCAAAATCTATGGACAGGCTGCTGAGCACCAGCGTGGCCTGTCCCCGCTGCTCCACGGGGCGGTTCAGTTCCTTTAAAAATGTCACATATACATGGTAGTAAGTGTGACATACATAGATGCGTTCCTTCATAACCAGAAAGTCCTCGCTTATTTACATGCCGCGTTTCGGGATATTATAGCACATTTTGCCAGACAGGTCAAAGTAACATCGAATTTTCTTCCCGAAAATAATCCATTGAATAATCGCTGCCCATCCTCTATAATATAGGTCAAATATTGCGGGGTATCCGGCGAGGTGGATTATGAACATATTACATAAAATCGGAAACGGTGTTTACAAGGCAGGGCTTGCGGCAGTGCGGGGGCTCACCCTGATTCTCCTGGGAGTCCTCACCCTGTGCAGCCTTTTCTGGGGCTACTATGCGGAAGAGATGGTCACCCAGGCTTCCATCCCCCACCGGGAGCCTGTGCTTCTCCATCTGGCATGTATGGCTCTTCTGCTCCTGCTGCTATATCCGCTGCTGCGGCTGAGCCGTTCCGGAAACAGATTCAAGTCTCTTCTCCTGGCTTTGGCCCTGGGGCTCACATGCTTCTGGGGACTGTTTCTGATCCTCTTCGGCAGAAGCCTTCCCACCGCCGATTCTGCCAGCGTGTACGCCATCGCCCAGTCGCTGGCATCGGGCCAGACGGGGGTGATCCACCCCACCGGCTCCTACCTGTCCTACTATCCCCAGCAGATCGGCCTGGTGGCTTTCTATGAAGGCATTATCCGTCTTTGGAACCTGCTGCCCGTCTCTTACGCAGCCTATCACATTCTTCAATGCGTCAATGTGGCCCTGGCCTGCGCCATTGTGTACTTCCAGTACAGAACCGTCTGTCTGCTGCCCGGGGGAGATGAGGCGGCCGTGGCCTATCTGTTTCTCTCCCTGCTGAATGCGCCCCTGGTGGTCTATACCTCCTTCGTATACGGGGAGATTCCTTCCTTTGCCTTTCTCAGCGGGGGAATCTATCTGCTGCTCCGCTTTTTTTACAGGCCCTCCCCCCACAGAAAAAGCCGCCTGGCGGTCATGGCCTGCAGCCTGCTGATGCTGACCGCGGCCGCAGCCCTGCGCAAGAATTCGCTGATTGTAATCATCGCCATTGTTCTCGTAATCCTCTGGGAATGGCTTCGCACCCACAGGCACCGGCTGCTGCTCTGGGCCGGCGGACTGGCCCTGTGCTGCGCCGTCGTCCTGCCGGCCATCCAGAAAGTGTACGAGTTCCGGGCGGGTAATACCCTGAGCACCGGCGTGCCCGCCCTCTCCTACATAGCCATGGGCATGCAGGAGTCCGACAGGGGGAGGGGCTGGTACAACGGCTTTAATTTTTACACCTATGAGGCCAGCAACATGGACAGCGCCGTCACCGCCCAAAAGAGCAAAGCCGCCATCAGGGCGTCTCTGGAAGCCTTTCGCGCCGATCCCGGCTACGCTCTGGATTTTTACGCGGACAAATTTCTCTCCCAGTGGACCGACGGCAGTTATTTTTGCAGACAGGCCACCCAGAACCACACCAATGGCCGGATCCGGATTGTGAAGAGCCTCTACGAAGGAGAACTCTCCCCCGCCTTCAACCACTTCTGCAATGTGTACCAGCTGCTGGTCTACGGCGGCGCCCTGATATGCCTTGCGGGAATGCGCAGGAGGGGAGAAGAACATCCCTCCCTGCTGCCCTATGTGGGCCTGGTGGCAGTGCTGGGAGGATTCCTGTTCCACATGGTATGGGAGGCCAACTCCCGCTATATCTTCCCCTATTTCCTGCTTCTGCTGCCCTATGCGGCCCGGGGATTGGGAATGGCCCGGAAAGCCTTCCGTCCCCGCAAAAATACCGGCCTATTGCCATAGTCCCGCAAATATGCTATGATTGGACCATTAAAAAGCCCTTATCCAGACAGGAAAGGACTGACGGAAAAGAGGTAATCCTATGGAAAAACCGGCAATATGCGGCGGCACGCCCGTCCGCTCCACGCCCCTTGCTTATGGGCATCAATACATTGACGACGAAGATATCCGTGCGGTAACGGAAACCCTGCAGAGTGAATGCCTGACCTGCGGCCCCCGCACCCGGGAACTGGAGAGCATGCTCTGCCGCATCACCGGGGCCAAATACTGCGTGGCCGTGAGCAATGGCACGGCGGCGCTGCATATCGCGGCGCTGGCGGCGGGAATCGGCCCCGGGGACGAAGTGATCACCAGCCCCATCACTTTTGCCGCCAGTGCCAACTGCGCCCTGTACTGCGGCGCTAAGCCGGTGTTCGCGGACATCCGTCCCGATACCTACAATATTGATCCCGCCTCCATCCGGGCGTGCATCACTCCCCGCACCAAGGCGGTGGTGGCCGTGGACTTCACGGGCCAGGCGGTAGAACTGGATGAGATCAGAGCCATCTGCCGGGAGCACCGCCTGACGCTGATTGAGGACGCCGCCCATTCCATCGGCACCCGCTATAAGGGACAGCCCATTGGCAGCCTGGCGGATATGACCACCTTCAGCTTCCACCCGGTAAAGACCGTGACTGCGGGAGAAGGAGGGGCTGTGACCACCGACAGCAGGGAGCTCTACGATAAACTGGTGCTGCTCCATGCCCACGGCATCACCCGGGACCGCAGCCAGATGGTCCATCCCACAGACGATCCCTGGTACAACGAGCAGGCCGCCTTCGGCTTCAATTACCGCATGACGGAGATCCAGGCTGCGCTGCTTCTCAGCCAGCTGAACAAGCTGGAGCGGTTCTCCCGGCGCCGCAAAGAGATTGTGGCCCGGTATGACGCCGCCTTCTCCCGCATTCCCCAGCTGCAGGTGCAGCGGGAAATCCCTGCCTCCGACACCACCCGCCATCTGTATATCCTGCGGCTGCGCAGTGAAATGCTGCGTTGTACCCGGCGGGAGTTCTTTGACGCCCTGGGGGGCGGAGGGCATCCATTCCCAGGTGCATTATCTTCCTGTATACTGGCATTCCTACTACGAAAGCCTGGGCTACGAAAAGGGTCTGTGCCCCCAGGCAGAGCGCTACTACCGGGAAGCCATGAGCCTGCCTCTATACTACTCCCTGACGGACCGGGATGTGGAGGACGTGATTCATATCGTGGAAAAAACTCATCAATTACTACGCCAAATAACCTTCTCTCTTCCCTGAATCACAATACCACCGGCGGATCGGGCCTGAGCCGGATACGCCGGTGGTATTTACCGCGCCATAACATTCAATTTCTCACAGAGCTTCATTCCCAGAAAGAATCTCCCCTGTTCATTGGGATGAACGCCGTCCGCAGTCAATATTTTTTCATTCCGGGCATACGCCTCCATCTCCGCATACATATTGATTGATGGCAGATCATATTCCCGCGCCACCTGCAGGGCCGCTTCCACATACTCCTCCAGAAGAGCACCGTTCTCGCCGACAATTTCTGTGCCGCAGTTCTGAAAGGTAATGTATCCCGGCGTCAGGATCAGAATCTCCGCGTCAGGGTAGGAGGCCCTGAGTTGTTCCACAGCGGTTCTCATGGCCCCAAGATAGCTGGTCGTCATATATTTATCCTCGGCGCTAACAGTGTTTCCAAACAGATAATCATTGACGCCGTAATTGAGAATAAACACCAGCCGTCCGCTGTCAGTCTTCACCCCGGCAAACTCCTGTATTCCATCATAGGCCGCCTTTTCCTTTGGTATATTACCCACCTGTCCGCTGCACAGATTGGTTATTACATCCATTCCGGAAATATCCCCCATTCCCTGGGCCAGGCAAATTCCCCCATACCCACAGTTAATGCATCTTGCCTTGGTAAAATTCTCCACCACTCCGGGCACACCCGTGCTGTCCGTATAATTTCCAAACATACTGTCTCCCAGAAACACAAGGACCACATCCGACCGTTCCTTCACAAAAGGCGGATCCTGCCTCCATGCACCCAGGGTCTCCTCCAATTCCCTCAGTCGTTCTTTCCGATTATCCGCCGTCACTCTATAGCCCTGGTCACAGAAAATATGCAGAAACAGTCTGTGCGTAACACTGGCGTTGAGTACGCCCTCGCCCACATAATTCTGCTCATTGCAGATCAGCCACTCCTGATCTCCCACATAAAAGAGCAGCAGATTTTCAAGAGAAGTCAGCGCCTCCATGGCCCGCCCATATCCTGCGATACCCTGCTCTCGTCCCTCTTCCGTCATGGACTGCCATTCCCCAAACGAAGGATATGCCAAAAGCATCTCCCATTCAATCTCCTCCTGTTCCTCCACAAATGCCGCAACCGATGCCTGCCAGTCCAGTTCCCTCTCCCAGAGCAGATGCCGCTCCAGCTTCATGGGGTCAATTCCCAGATAAATCCGCTGCGGCTGCGTATGGCATGCCAGCAGCTTTGAGAGCGCCCCCTGCAGTTCCAGAGCATTCTCAAAAACAAGATCAATCTTTAAAGTATCCACACCACGATAGCTGTGAAAATCCTCCTCCTCAAAAGACTCAAGAGAATACATGGACAGAAATACCGCCTCATATCCCCCCTTTTCCCACATGTCCAGCCAGGATTGCAGTTCCTCCATTTTTGCCAGATATCGAAAGTGACGATAAGACTCCAGCGGACGGTGAGTCTGCATTTCCACAAAAGCTTCCCGCATCCTGTGTTCAACCCCAGGCAGCAGAATGCAAATCGTTGCTGTCACAAGCGATAACACCATCAGCCACATGACAACCAATAAAACATGGAGATTCACACCTTTCCATCCCATACGCATCTCCCCGTTCCCCTCAGGCCGGTTTACCGAGTTCGATAAACACAGACCCTTTTATCCTGTCCCACCTGTTCCATGCCCCGTTCCTCACACAATCTCTGCAGTCGGCCGCCCACCGGGATGACCAGGTACAGGCTCTTAAGTTCCTCCAGATGTTCCTCCACATATTCCCGGTAACAGCAGCTCACCCCAAAGCCCTCCGGCAATGCGTACAGCACCTGCCAGTCCGTGAGCACGGTATCCCCGGTGGGAGAATCTTCTAATATATCGTTAAAAGTCCAGATTACCACATTGTCAAAAGCAGGCGTGTCCTCTTCCTGCAGAATCAATTCCCTTTGAAACACCTGCTGCCAGTGGGACATCTGCTCCACCCGTTCCTGATTGGCAAAATAGATCTGATAGTCTCCGGGCTGATCTCCTCTGTACCAGAACAGGTAGACACAAAGGGCCCCGATCACCATAGCCTTTTTATAGAAGCGGGTCTC
>Ga0224741_10074_pt1 | contig 15575 bp, 14 predicted proteins | sample LIM_E_Water_Pos_FD_161629 | JGI IMG/M metagenome (GOLD analysis project Ga0224741, IMG submission 161629) | Enriched cells from gastrointestinal tract of the lab mouse from Pacific Northwest National Laboratory (PNNL), Richland, Washington... | ecosystem: Host-associated > Mammals > Digestive... | reverse complement strand
GTTCTTCCTGCCAGACCTGCACATCCGGGAAAAAGGAAAACATTTTGCCAAGGCTTTTAAAAAACAGCTCCAGCATATTTCCCAGAAATTTTCCGAACTGCCAGTTTTTTGTATCAAAATAAACAGACAGCAGAAAATACATCATCAGCACAAACAGACATGCCTCATTCATCAGGATAATCTTGCCGTTGTCTGTGAAACAGTTTGAAATGCCCAGCATAAGGCTTGCCGCCAGAGTTAAAATATGCTCGCCTCTCCAGGAAATACCGGACTTTCTGATAGTATAGACAGCAAAGCCGATAGTTCCTGCCACGTAAAAAGGGTAGGTAATACCCGATGCATTTTTATAGAGGCAAAAAGTAAAGAAGACCGCATAGATCAGGCTTGCCGGGGCTGCCTTACTGATCAGCGCAGGCTTTGCAAACCGGTCAAAGGGTTCCCTTTCCGGTGCTTCCGCGACGTTTCCGTCCGGTAAATCAGGGTACAGGTTATTACCTTCGGAGACCAAAATCTCCGCAGACATGTTTACAGTATTCTTTTCCATGATCATTCTTCCTTTCTATTCCAGTTCCGCAGATCCCCTCACAGTACACCTTCAATGGAAGAGAATTTCCAGCCGCTTCCCGTCTGTAAATTCTCTTGTGCACTTTACGGGGATCTGCTGTTTTTACTTCCGGTTCCGCAGATCCCCTCACAAGTCATCTGCCTTTTTTATGTTGTTTCCTGTTCTTTATCTTCCTCGTACTGAAGAATATCTCCGGGCTGGCAGTTCAGCGCTCTGCAGATTGCCTCCAGCGTGGAAAACCGCACAGCTTTCGCCTTGTTATTTTTCAGGATGGACAAATTGGCGAGCGTGATATCCACCTCAGCGGCAAGATCGGTAAGGCTCATCTTCCGCTTTGCCATCATGACATCCAGATTTACAATGATTCCCATAACTCCCCCTTATATTGTCCAGTCCGTTTCTTCCTTGTATTCCACCGCCTGTTCAAACACAAAACTCAATACCTTGCTGAACAGTCCGGCGATCAGAAACACAAAAATGACCACACCCATCGCTATCGTCATATATACGATGCTTCTGACCCCTGCCATCAGCGCGATAAAAAAACTCCAGTTACCCATTTTCTGCAGACTGACCACATTCTCTTTTACAAAACAGTTCTCTGCCAATACTGTCCTGAATATCTTCCGCAGTTCCCAGAGCAGCTTTTCTGCCGAAACCCCCAGTACAAAATAGATGATGACCGTCTCCTCATAATGCCGGATAAGATAAGGAAGCTGCTCCCCGATCCAACGCACGGTGAAGGGCAGCGTGACCGTCACCACTATACCGCTGTAAAACATCAGATCCAGAAGATATTTCGTTCCCCTGATCCAGGTCCATTTTTTCTCCGTCATGCGAATTTTTCCTCCTCATTTTTTCTGCTCATTCCGCTTCCTCCCACATATGCATTTTCCTCTTTTCCGCTTCATTTCCTTCCTGCCGTTTTCCCTTCTCGTCTTTTATTATTAAAAATTCCCCGCAGCCGTTTCTCTTCCCCTCCTCTATTTTCTTCCGGTTTTGCCGCGTCTCTCCCGACTCACTCAAAATCCTTCAGACTCTTTCCCGTATACTGCACAGCTATTCGATCCTCCGGATTTACATCCGTCAGATACAGCACGATCAGAAACAACCATTCCAAGGGTTTCATCAGAAAATAAATAACATCCGCCGTGTATCTGGAACGGATCAGTTTTGCAGCAGGAAAACCGTAAGTATCATAAAAATGTCTTACCCTTTTGTGAAGACGCGGCAGGCGCTCCTCCAGAACCTGTTCAAAAGCGTTTGCCACACAGAGCTGTCTGTTGACGATCACCTGATGTCCGTGCCGCACGCCCAGCCGTCCGGGCTTTACGATCTTTTCATGTCCGCCAGCCGCCACGGTGCAGAGATAGTGCTCGTCATAGTAAATATTCTGCGGAGCAACCCTCTGGGACAGCGTCCAGTCGCTGGTCTCCGTAAACGCTTTGATGACTGCATCCGGTTTCTGCCCGAACAGAAACAAAATACCGATCAAAATACCAAGCAGCGGCCACATCAGCAAAAATGCCGCCAGAGGCCAGCGCTCCGATCTCGCCAGAAAGTGGTTGCAGGCATAAAAGATTCCTTTGCCTGATCGATCCTGCTCCCAACGGGAGCCCTCCGTTTCGACCATCCGCCGCCACTCCCACATTTTATATCCCACTGTCCTTGCCGTGAGCATCAAACAGTTGAGGGGAACCAGCAGAAGATAGCACTCAAATACCTCCCCTCGAAAAACCTGTATTCCCCAGACAATACTTTCTATCGTTCCCAGATACATTGCCGCCATCCCGAGTACCAGAAGCAGCGGCGGCATTTTATTCAGCGAAATATAATTCACCACAAAATATCCGATAACAGCTATTAACGCTATCACCGCCACAGTAAGCTGTGATCTTGTATAAATCGGCGTATGCGTCTGGCTGTTCACCAGCTGCTCCTGCCAGTCCTCTCCAAACATCACTCCCTCAAAAGTACCGAGATAGATCAGGCTGTAAAAAATCCCCAATACCACGCACGCTATATCAAGAACTCTGCCCTTCTGATGAAGTTTCTGATCTTTTCGCCCTGTGATCAGCAGATAAATCTCTGTTCCTGTCAATACGATCGGAAGTATCATAAACCCTCCATAAATAGTCATACCCGACAAAATGCCGCCAATCAGTTCCGATGCTATTTCGCCCAGGCTCCATCCCTTTGCGATCCGCATTCCTATTGAACCGACCTGTATGATCAGTGCCGGCAATACACCAAGCGCTTCAGACAGCATCACTGCACCCAAAAACGGATGCCGTTTAAAAAAGTCCCTCTTTTTTCTGTTTTCCGTATTTTCTTCCATCTTTCCAGACTCCTGCGTTGACTTCCCGCATATTTTCCTCTTTTCCGCACCGCTTTCCACGCATTTCCACACATAATAAACATGATAAGTTTCCGGATACTGCGCAGACGCAGATTTGCGGATCAAGAATTCTGATTTTCAGCCTTCCACCTGCTTCTATCGTCAATATATCACCAGTTTGATTGAATGTCAATATATTTTTATTGTTTTTCGATAAATATTTATCGTTTTACCATCTTTTGTACTTCAAGCAGTTTATTACATCATAAGAAGTCCTGTACATAGCCTGTTCTAATGCCTGTTAATGATAGAATAATCATCCGTGTATTTTCCCGTCTGATAATCATAAATAAAAATCTGATACGGTTCATCCAGAGAGATCCAGATATCAAAATTTCTGCTTTCAAATTCACCGTCAGTGATCAGCTGGTCATTAAAAGTCCAGTAGGATGCGTTTTCCCCGATGACAGAATTAACAGAAAAGCAGACGCCCTCCGTTCCGTTTACGGATTCGATCCCGCCGATGTAGTTCAGGGCATCTTTATTTCTGTCCAGTTCAATAAAGCGGCTGTATATTTCATTTTCCAAATCCGCCAGCTTTTCATTGTGATAATGTTTCCAGTTATATATCTCTTCGCGGTCATAATCCGGACAGGCAAAATATGCTTTTTTGCCTTTCATATCGGGAATGGAAACGGTAAACTCCTCTTTTGAGGATTGAAAAGGCAGTGTTTCGGCGCCGTATACAAGCACGTTCACAGCGTTGCGATCATCTTCATTCTCTTCCCAAACGATACGGGTAACCCGGCAGGAAGCCAGATTTACCGTGCCGTTTATGACAAGGCAATCCGTTTCTTCGTCATATAAAAGTTCGTCTGCGCTTATCTCAGAGGTAGACAGGGGAGAACCCGTCACAAATATTTTTATAAAGGCGGAGAGCAGAAAAAGGATCAGCATGCCTGCAATGATCCCGATAGCCGTTTTCAGCCTTCTGGTATGCCGGCGTATTTTTTTTAATCCGTCAAGTACAAGCTTTTCATTCGGCTCAGTGTCTGTATCCAATTCTTCTTTCATTTCCAGATAAACCCGGCTGCATGCTTCACATTCGTCTAAATGTTTTCTTACAAGGTCTTTTCCCGCTTCGCTCAATATTTCATCAATATATCCGGGAAGCAGGTCTTTGATGATGTCACAGGAAAAATGGTTATTCATTTTTATTCAGCTCCTTTCTGATTTTTTGTTTCGCCCGATAGAAAACCGTTCTGCTCCAGTTTTCGCTCTTTCCCAAGATGGAACCTATTTCGCGGAAAGAAAGTTCTCCTGTAATCCGGTACAGGACAACCTCCCGCTCTAATTCAGGCAGATGATGAACAGCCCGATAGAGTTCGATCCTGTTTTCCTGATGTAGTATACTGGCCTCACCGTCCGGCACGGAATCGTCTGCCATATAATCCCTCAGTTCCACTGTTTCCATATGTTTTTTTCTGCGGAGTTCCTGATACAAAATATGTTTTGCTATCTGGCAGAGCCATACGGATAATTTACAGGACCCGTCATAACGGGAAATGGAACCCGTTGCCCGCAAAAACGTTTCCTGCATGAGATCCCGAGACCATTCCGCATCGTGCGTATGGGAATACAAAAAAGCGGTAAACCAGATCCGCATATTCCTGATAGACAGAATCCATGTCCGTATTTTTGCAGAATTTCTGCATTTTTTACCTCCTCATAAGTGAAATTTCCGGTTGTTCAGGATATTTTTTGTTGCTTACATCTTATATCACATAATCAGGATGTTTGTTACAACATAAAATGAATTTCTCATTGACTTTACATCTTCCTTTTTTGATAATATAATTTATCATATTGTTTTAGTTTCCATAAATATTTAAATCATCAAACAGGAGAATCATCATGAACAAATCATCAGACTTAAGAAACCTGCTTATGCGGATCGATCACAGAGGTTATCCCGCCTATAAAGATACAAAGGGCAAATATCAGTTTGACCAATATATTCTGTCCATAGACCATGTACAGGGGGATCCCTTTGCCTCTCCTTCCAAAGTAAGCCTTCTTATACCGGGACGCATCGCAGGCTTCGGAAAGGAATGTTATGAGACAAAGGAGCGCAGGATCGCCTTTCAGGACTATCTGCTTCGACGCATGTATCTGAAAGTAAAGGATTTTTCCTTTAAGGCAAAGGGCTCCGGCAAGAGCGGCCTGATCGGCATCAGCCGCCCGGGGCAGGAAATCTTAGAGCGCAGTGCCTGCAGTGTAAATCCGGCAAACGGAGATGTGGAAGTCCGTATGGAGATCGGCTTTCCTGCCAACGGACGTACCATCAACGCCGGGGAACTGATCAAAATCTTATTTGATTTTCTGCCGTTCTGTGTGCGCCAGACCCTGCTTGCCGCTTCCTGTCCGAAATCCTCCCTTGAAAAAGTACTTTTTCTGGCGGACGACCAGAAGGCGATCCGGGAAGCCCTGAAGGAACAGGGCCTTGTGGCATTTGTGGCAAACGGCGCCGTTCTTCCGAGAAAATCCGGCGTTTCTTCTCTTCCGATGAAAGAGGCTGTTCCTTTCCGGTCCCCGGTATCCATGGAAGTAACATTTAATCTGCCGCACAGCGGCGCCCTTTCCGGCATGGGTATTAAAAAAGGCATTACTCTGATCGTAGGCGGCGGCTACCACGGAAAATCCACCCTTTTAGAGGCATTGATGGCAGGCGTTTATAACCATATCGACGGAGACGGCAGGGAATATGTGATCACAGACGATACGGCGGTGAAACTCCGGGCGGAAGACGGCAGAAGTATTCAGAAGGCGGATATCTCCATGTTTATCCGCAACCTTCCGAACGGCAGGGATACGACCGCTTTTTACACGGAAGATGCCAGCGGCAGCACCTCTCAGGCAGCTAATACCATCGAAGCTATGGAAGCGGGCACAAAACTTTTCCTGATCGATGAGGATACCAGTGCTACGAACTTTATGATCCGGGACGATCTGATGCAGCGCGTTGTCAGCAGGGATGCGGAACCGATCATTCCTTTTATCGACAGAATCAGGGAACTTTACGATTCCTACGGTGTCTCCACAATACTGGTGGCAGGAAGCTGCGGCTCTTACTTCCATAAATCCGACTGTATCGTCCAGATGAAAAAGTACAGCCCTGTCGAGATCACCTCTTTTGCCAAAAAGGAAGCGGAAAACTATCCTTATTCTACCGGAGATCTCCCCGCTGCCGCGGCTCCCGATTTTCGCAGGATCGTAAGGAGAGATGACGCTTTCGCAAGGGAAAACAGAATAAAAATGCGCACGGACGGAACAGACGGCTTCTCCATCAACAAGACAGAGGTGGACCTGCGCTATGTGGAACAGCTTGTGGACTCCGAACAGCTCACCGCCCTCGCCCATATGCTGAAGTCCATGAAGCTTCACGACTTTGACGGGAAAAAGACACTGCAGGAAGCAATCACAGGCATCTATAAGCGAATTGACACAAAGGGGTTTTCCGTGTTTGCAGGCGGAGAATATCTGCCCGGAAACCTCGCCATGCCTAGGCCGCAGGAACTGTATGCGGCGATCAACAGGTGCAGAGAATTGATCAAAATATCATAGGCCGGCGGTTGTACATTTCGCCGACAACTTTATACGGATAAATCCCGGAATAAGCGTATCGTTACCTTATGCCGGGATTTTCCGCGATCTCTTCAAGCGGCTTGTTTTTACTTATTTTTTGCATACTTGAGAAATTTTTATAAAAATAAAGTTTATCTTTACTTTAACAGGTAAAAGTGCTAAAGTGAAATATAATGTTATAAAATGCTGAAAGGATAAGGAAATGCCAATTACAGAACTGTTAGAACAAAACTGCAAAATGTACGGAAACGACATCTGCCTTGTGGAGATCAACCCGGAAGTAAAGGACAAGCGCAGAGTGACGTGGAAGGAGTATGAACTGATCGAGCCCTCCCACGCACCCTACTACAGGCGTGAGATCACCTGGAACGTGTTTAACGAAAAAGCAAACCGCTTTGCCAACCTGCTTTTATCAAGGGGCATTACGCAGGGAGACAAGGTTGCCATCCTGCTGATGAACTGTCTGGAATGGCTGCCGATCTATTTCGGTATTTTAAAGACCGGCGCTCTTGCCGTACCCCTGAACTTCCGCTACTCTTCCAGTGAGATTGAATACTGTCTGGATCTGTCCGAATCCGATATCCTGATCTTCGGACCGGAATTTATCGGCCGTATCGAAGAAATCGCAGACCGTATCAGCACTAACCGGCTGTTGTTTTATTTCGGGGAAAACTGCCCCTCCTTTGCTGAGGATTACAACGTGCTGACGGCGGACTGCTCCAGTATTTCCCCGAATATCATGCTGACGGACAAGGATGATGCCGCCATTTATTTTTCTTCCGGCACAACCGGTTTCCCGAAGGCCATTTTACATAATCATGAAAGCCTGATGCACTCCTGCAAAGTGGAACAGAACCACCACGGTCAGGGCAGGAACGACGTTTTCCTCTGCATCCCGCCGCTCTATCATACCGGTGCAAAGATGCACTGGTTCGGCTCCCTGTTATCCGGCAGCAAAGCTGTCTTATTAAAGGGCACAAAGCCGGAATATATTTTAGATGCCGTGTCAAAAGAAAAATGTACGATCGTCTGGCTGCTTGTGCCCTGGGCACAGGATATTCTGGAAGCTTTGGATTCCGGCAGACTGAAGATCGAAGATTACGAACTGTCCCAGTGGCGTCTGATGCATATCGGCGCACAGCCCGTCCCCCCCTCGCTGATCCGGCACTGGAAAGACTATTTTCCGGATCACTTATACGATACCAACTACGGCCTCAGCGAATCCATCGGACCGGGCGCCGTACATCTCGGTGTGGAAAATATTCATAAAGTCGGCGCCATCGGCATACCGGGCTATGGCTGGGAAACCAAGATCATAACTCCTGACGGCAGCCCGGTCGTTCAGGGAGACGTTGGCGAATTATGTGTCAAAGGTCCCGGCGTCATGACCTGCTATTATAATGACGAGAAAGCTACTGCGGAAGTTCTAAAAGAAGGCTGGCTTCTGACCGGCGATATGGCAAGGCAGGACGAAGACGGCTTTATTTATCTGGTAGACCGTAAAAAAGACGTTATCATCAGCGGCGGCGAGAATCTTTATCCCGTACAGATCGAAGACTTCATCCGCACCCATAATGCCGTTCATGATGTGGCGGTAATTGGGCTTCCCGATAAGCGTTTGGGTGAGATCGCGGCAGCAATTATCGAGTTGAAACCGGATGCAACCTGCAGCGAAGAAGAGATGAACCTGTTCTGCACCGGCCTCCCCAGATATAAACGCCCCCGCAAGATCTTCTTTGACGATATTCCCAGGAACCCCACCGGCAAGATCGAAAAACCGGTACTGCGCGAGCGGTATCAGGCAGACCGCCTGGTGGAAGCGGAGATCAATGCATAAAACAGGCAGCAAGCAGAGAGCTGCTGCAAAACATCAGGTTTTGCAACAGCTCTTTTTTACACCATATTCTATTTCCGGATCAATATAATTTCACGCGTTGTAATATTTCATATCCTCTGTTTTCGGCTTACCCGAAATAATATTTTATTTTCTCAAAAAAATCTGATATAACAAAGCGGCTGTCAATATCATCATACACCCTGATCTGCCGGCTGGAAGTGCCGGAAAAGTCATATTCCCCGTCTTTCTTAACCCTGCACGGCGCATCCTCCATATGAAAATGTCCCAATGTATGATTCAGCATTAAACCCACTACCGGCGAATCACCAAGGCACCACAGCTCACCGGCAAAACTGGTAGCTGCCGCTTCGCGGGACATGGTCAGATACCGCCCGCCCAGCACGGTCGACGTATCCTCCATAAGCCGCGCATGCTCTTCTGCAACACGCATTGTATTTTCCACAAGATACCTTCCCAGACCGCCGCATGGATACACATGATTCAGCAGTTCAAAAAAACCGGCTTTCATCGTAATATAGACCGGTTTGGGAACCTGCCATAATTCCACATCTGACTGAAAAACCGCACTGGCTCCATGAATATCGCCAAGCAGATTATATTCCCCGCCTCCCCGCGGATAGGCATCTCCTCCGATCCAGATCAGCGTGATCTTCCCCGCGATGCCAGGTTCCATCAAAAGAGCAGACGCAGCGTTGGTGATCGCGCCGGTGCAGCAGACAAACAGCGGTCTGGGATCGTCTTTTATCGCCTCTTCAATAATAAAATGTGCCCCTTCGCTCTCAACAGGAGTATTTTCATCCTCAAGTCCCGCATCTGCTCCATGCAGTACGCGCACTTCACCGGTAAGCCCCATCAGGCCCAGCACCTTTTCAATCTCCTCAAAACTTTTCCGCTCTGTCCCTGCATTGTTTACCCCGCCATAATGTTCTGATATAATTCCCCTCACATCAAAACGCGGCGTCATCAGCATATGAGCAATACAGTATTGATCATCCGCCTCATTATCCGCATCCGTGTCACATATAACGCGGAGCTGTTTATCCAACGGAAAGGGAAAGGGTTTTTCTTTCAGCATTTTAAACACCTCACATAAATTCAATCTCTTTCAGGCAGACACTTCCTTTGCCATGGTATACCAGATAAAGCGCATGTATGCCGTTTAAGGAAACAGGAGCAGTTATCTCCTGCCAATCATCTCCATGAACGCCAAAATCTGCCACCGCCAGACAATCTCCCTTTTCAGCATCATCGGAACGCATTTCAAAACTGCCTTCTCCGTCCCCCTTCAGCAGGAGTTTAATCCCCTTTACCTGATCCGCCTCAAAATACTTGAAGCCGATCGTCACGCCGTCTGTAATATTCCGTATGTATTGTTCCCGCCTCGCCTCTTCCGCAGTTGAAACATCTTCCCAGATGCAGGGAAAAACATCCGGGTCCGCATCACGATATAAAAGCATTCTCCGGCTGTCTTTGCAGGTCAGATGACAGGCATAGGCAGCCTGCCACACTCCCGCGGCAGGCAGAGCTCTGCCTGTCAAGCCGCTGCTGGTAACTTCAACCTGAGGAATGGTGCCGTCGGAAAGAATCCGGATCGGTTCCGCACAGCCCTGTCTCGAAAACTGCGTACACTGCGTATGGCGCTGATAAAAAATATAATATTGCCTGCCGACACAGACGATACCGCCATGATTGTTTCCCGGAAGGCAGACCGGATCTTTTTGCCCGTTAAGCCCAATGTCGGCATTTGAAACGATAACGCCGCCATAAGTGAACCCCTTTGTCGGTTCCTTACTGACAGCATAACACAATTCGTGGCACACTTCACTGGAATAAACAAGATAATACAAACCGTTTATTTTACGCATGGACGGCGCTTCATAATATCCATGGCCTTCAAAACCGGTTCCTTCCGTATTGATATCACGCGGCAGGCAGACAACAGGCCCGCCTGTCACAGTCAGCATATCCTGTGCCAGTTCCACCGCCATACAGCCTAAGCTTACGCTGCCCCCCAGTTTGACCGCGATCGCTTCCGAGGTATAGCCATAATAAAGATAAATACGTCCGTCATCATCCACAAGAACCGATGGATCGTAAGGCATATATTCACGAAAAACCCTGCCGTCCGCATAATGCACATGTCCATAAAATTCAAAGGGACCGGCGGGGCTGCTGCTGACAGCCACGCCAAATTCAAGCTTCGTTCTTATGCAATAAAACAGATAATATCTTTTGTCCGGTCCCTGCACAACGTCCGGTGCAAACAGTTCCAGCTTTCCGTCGCTGTTATGCGGATCCTGATCCTTCCTATAGGATACTCCCTCATAGCGCCAGTCGCTCAGATCATGCAAAGGGGCCGACCATACTACATAATCTTCCAGACAAAACCAGTTCCCGCCGGATCTGTCATGAGAACCGTATACATAAAGCCGTTCCTCAAAAATACGGGGTTCTCCATCCGGAACATACTCATATAAAGGTAAATATGGATTCGGGGAAATTCCTTTCATTGCCTTCTCCTTTTCAAGCTTATTCTCCTGCGATAGCCAGGCGCATCACATTCGCCTGATCGATCTCAGATGCGTTTAATTCACCTGTCATATTGCCATTACTCATAACAAGGACACGGTCGCTGACAGATACAAGTTCCGGCATATCGGAAGAGATCATCACAATAGACATACCTTTGTTTGCCAGATCATCCAGTATCTTATAAAAATCCGCTTTTGTCCCGACATCAATACCCTTTGTCGGCTCATCGATAAACAGAATATCGGGATTTTTCATCAGCCATTTCCCAAGAATGACTTTCTGCTGGTTTCCGCCGGACAGATTGGCTACCATGGAATTTACGGAAGGCGCTTTCACCCGCATATCCGTAAATTGTTTCATCACCTGCTCTTTTTCCGTCTTTTTATCAATAAACAGTTTCTTCGGCAGCCACGGAAGCGAGGGAAGGCTCGTATTATGCAGTATCGACATCGTATCAACAAAGCCTGTCAGCTTGCGTTCCTCCGTTACAAAGCCTATCCCGCTTGCGATCGCGTCCTTCGGAGACGTGATATTTGCTTCTTTTCCGTTAATAAATACCGTCTTGGATACCCCTTCTGTCAGCTTTCCGAAAATACCTTCCAGAATCTCGCTGCGGCCGGCTCCCACAAGGCCTCCGATACCAAGAATCTCCCCCTTCCGCAGTTTAAAACTTACATGATTTACAATATTCCGGTCACGGATCGTAGGATGCGGTACCACAAGGTCTTTGACTTCCATTACAACTTCTCCGGGCTCCCGCGGCGTCTTTACATACATATTTTCAATCTTACGCCCGATCATTGCCTGAATCAGTTCATCCCGGTTATTCCAGTCTTTTGTTTCCCTGGTCTCGATCACATTCCCGTCGCGGATCACCGTAACGCGGTCGCATATGCGGTAAATTTCCTCCATCTTATGAGAAATATAAATACAGGAAACGCCGTTTTTCTTTAAATCCACCAGAAAATTCATCAATACATCTACTTCTTTATCAGTAAGCGCCGTAGTCGGCTCATCAAGAACCAGTATCTTCGGATTTGTAGAAATACCGCGCAGTATCGCAAGCATCTGAAGCTGCCCGCTGTTTAATTTACGCACGACCGTTTTCGGGCCGGCTTCAATACCTACCATATCAAGCAGCTTCTGTGTATCATCGTACATCTTTTTATAATCCACGAACATATTTCCCGGCTGATTACCGACATAGATATTTTCCGCGATAGAGGAATCCAGAAAAGCGCTTACCTCCTGATAGATCATGGCAATTCCCGTATTCCGCCCGTCGGCTACGGAATTAAATATCTGCTTTTTGCCTTCTAACCATACTTCGCCTTCATATTCCCTGCTTGTATAGGTTCCGCTCAGCACTTTCATCAACGTAGATTTTCCTGCTCCGTTTTCTCCTACGATTCCGAGAATCTCTCCTTTTCTGAGATCGATCGACACATCATTCAATGCAACGACACCGGGAAACTTTTTTGTGACATGGCGCATTTCAAGAATAATATCGTTCATTTTCACTCTAACCTCTCATTCTGCCGCCTCCGCGGCTTTCCAGTCAACAGGCCTCTTTTTCTCTCTTATGCTCTGCGGGCGCTCTTTTGACGGAAATAATCGATCAGCAACGCAATAACAAGGATCAGGCCGTACACAACGTTCTGCCAGTTTGTGGAAATCCCCATAACTACCAGCGCATTTGTGATAACCGCAAACAGCATACATCCGAGAACAGAACCTACGATCGTCCCTGAACCGCCGCGCATCGCAGTACCGCCTATGATGACAGAAGACATGATTGTCAGAGATGTTCCCGCTCCCGCCGTAAGCTGCGCGCTGGAAAAACGCGAACAATACAGGATACCCGAAACAGCCCCGAAAATGCCTACCAAAATAAAAAGTCCTGTGTGAATTCTTTTTACATTAATACCCGCAAGATTTGCCGCCTCTGTATTTCCCCCTACGGCAAGGATCTTTCGTCCGATCTTCATATGCTTCATAATAACATAGCCGATAACCGCCAGAACCAGCGCATAAATGACAGTGATCGTCACCTGTCCTGCCAGTCTTGTCTGGGCGATCGCTTTAAAAGAACCGGAAATACCGGGTATCGGATTGTTGTCTGTAATAACGGCGGATATGCCTTCTACGATATTGGATACCGCCAGCGTTGCGATAAAACCGGGCAGTTGAAAATAATCTACCAGCACTGCATTGCATACGCCGACAGCCGCACCGACAAGAATTCCCAGCAAAAGCGCAACAGGAAGCGGCATGCCGCTTGTCTCGGCCATCGCCGCGATAATTCCGCCCAGGGCCGTCGTCGCCGCGATCGACATATCCATACGTCCGGATGCCATCAGCATCGTCAGCGGAACGGCAAGAATAGTCGTATAACTTGTTGTCCTTAAAATATCAAACAGATTATTTGAATTCAGAAAAGCCGGATTTACTAAAGAAGCAATAATGACTAAAATAATAAGAGGAAGCAATGCGCCCAGCTCCTTTACTTTCATAACGTCACTAAGTGATAATTTCTTATTCTTCATAACAACAGATCTCCTCCTTCTGTGGTATAGCCGGGGCCGGCGTTATGCCCGCCCCCGTTGCAGTTCCTGCCCGATTTTATCCCTGCAGGCTCCTTCCCTGTACTCTTCCGCTTAATTACCAATTTGCTCAATTAATATTGATACCATGTTCAGCGGCATACGCGTCTACTTCCTCAGGCATTACCCAGATTTTCGGCGGAAAGTTTTTGTATTCAAACTCTTCCCCATTGATGATCTGCTCTACAACGCCGCAAAGCTGTTCTCCGCCCATGTATACCGTATCTACAGAAGAGGTTGCGCTCAGCGCACCGCTCTTTACACGCCTTAAAGCGTCTTCATCCAGGGAAAGCCCGCATGCGATCACCTGTCCCTGCAGTCCGTTCTCTTCAATATAAGAAGCCGCTCCAACCGCACTGTACATATCACAGCAGATAATCACATTCGTTTCGGGATGCGCAATAAACAATGCGCCTATGGCGTCCTGCGCAGTGGCAGCATTTGATTCGGACTCCCCTTCGCCAAGTTCATTGACTGCACCGCTGTAGTTTTCAGCGAGACTATCCAACACGCCTGATTTTACCGTCTGCTGGGCTACATTGCTCGAAGCGATCGACATGCTGACATAATTAATCTCTTCAAGCCCCTTTTCTTCAGCAAACTGCGCTATCTTTTCCCCCTGCTGTTTTCCCGACTCATAGGAATCAATGCCAACCTGCGCAACGACATATTCTTCACCGGGATTATTATTAAAATCAAGAACAAGAACCCCCGCTTCTTCCGCACGGTTTAAAAAATCTTCAAAAATAGAAATATCGACCATATTGGCAGCGATAACATTATAGCCCTGAATCAGTGCCGTTTCCGCAAGGTCAAGCACGCCTGCATCTCCTGTCTCTGCATCTGCGGGGGCCCAGTATACGCTTTCCCATCCTCTTGCTGCCGTAGCATCCGCAAAGCCCTGTTCTATATTTCCCCAGAAATTCCCGCCGGAAGTTTCTCCTATCAGAGCAATCTTTACATCTGTAATACCTGTATAATCCGCATCAGCCTTTGCCGCTGCAGGTTCTTCTGTGCCGGCAGATGTTTCCGTTCCATCGGCCGCTGCATCTTCTACGTCTGCCGAAGCATCAGACGGTGCATCAGAACCGGCCCCGCATGCAGTAAGGGTGAACATCATCGCTGCCGTTAACAATAATGCTGTAATTTTTTTGATTTTCATTTTTTCTCTCCTTTTCTTTGTTGTGTAAATTCATTTCATATATTATGTAAAAATATGATTTGTGATTTTCCATTTTTCTCCGTACGAAAATCACTTGATCTGTCGGTTAAACTATACAGCAGCACAATCAAATAGTCAACAAAAAAGCGCTTTATTCTTTATATTTGTTGAATTTACACAAATTCCATCATGTGAAATTGTCTAATTTTAAGTATGGTCTTCTTCCGGAAATTTCCGTTCCGTTATGTGAAATTATTTTACATATTTCATTTTGAGCAAAACTATATGAAATATTTTCTATAAAATTACACAAATAATTTACAGATTAATAATGGAAAAAAGCAGAAAAACATTGTATGATAATACATAGTTAATTACATCGAAAGCATATGGCATTCCGGTGTTTATGCTATATATCCACAGAAAGGCATGATTGCTGATGAAAAAAGTAAAACTAACAGATGTGGCAAAAGCCGCAGGCGTCTCAACAGCAACAGTATCAAGAGTACTCAATAACAACGGATATGTTTCAGGCGAAGTACGCCTGTCTGTCTGGAACGCTGTCAGATCCACCGGCTACGGCAAGGGCCCCGGCGAAGACCATCCCTCCAGGCAGAAACTTGTGGGCGTCATATTGAAAAAACTGCCTGTCAATATGTTTTTTGAGTCTGTAAACTATGCCCTGCAAAACGAACTTGAAAAGGCAGACATGCAGCCCATTACCATTTTTTGCGATCATGTAAATAACAATACGGTAAAAGAACAGACAAAAAAACTTCTGGATTATCATGTCTGCGGCCTTATCATCAGCGGCTTTGAAGATGATGTTCTGACAAAAGAAGTCCGCTCCCTTTTATCAGAATGCGGTATTC
>Ga0224741_10073_pt1 | contig 15662 bp, 17 predicted proteins | sample LIM_E_Water_Pos_FD_161629 | JGI IMG/M metagenome (GOLD analysis project Ga0224741, IMG submission 161629) | Enriched cells from gastrointestinal tract of the lab mouse from Pacific Northwest National Laboratory (PNNL), Richland, Washington... | ecosystem: Host-associated > Mammals > Digestive... | reverse complement strand
ATCGCCGTTTTTCTTTATTAATAAATTCTTAGCAATCAATCGAGTTAAATACGTATTAATAGTTTGTTTCTTTCTAATATTACTATCATCTTGATTTACTAGATTTATAATTTCTCCAAAACTTAAACCATCCTTTTCATTCCAAAAAAGTTCCATAATATCTCTTTCTGAAGATGAAAGTTTGATTATTTTATTTTCGTCTGCAATTAAATTCATATGCCCACCAACTTTCAATTTTTTAATTAATCAACTTATATTAATATTTTACTGGTATTATAACATATAATATTGATAAAATCTACAAAATTCTTAATAAGAAATAATTTATTAAAATCTATTTGATAATTTTAAAATCTCGTTTAAGTACTAACCAAAAAATAATATTAAGTTAGAATACACGTTTGTAAATATATTGATTTTACAATTTTTATGTGTTATACTATTACTACATTAAGTTGTTATTAATTAAATTATAAAATTGGGAGTAGGTAATAATATGGCATCAAAAACAAATGGAAATAAAATAAATAAACCTTCATCTTCAGAAAGAAAAATTATGGAGTTTTTATGGAATGAAAAGGATGGTTTAAGTTTTAGTGAAATTACAAATTTGTTAAACCAGGATAATAGTAAAGTTCTAGTAAAACAGACAATAAATACTTTCTTAACTCGAATGATCGCCAAAAACTTAATTACGAAGAAAACCGGAGATACAAGATTTAAGACACGCTATTATTCTAAATATACTAAAGAAGAGTATCATCGAAAAGTGTGTGAAGATATTTTGAGTAAAGAATATGAAGGTTCCTTTTTAGAATTTGTAAAACAATTGAGCGGGGGAGAATACTTAAGTGAGGACGATGCACAAAAAATTTTGGAAATTTTAGAAAAAAAAGATAATTAATTTTATGATGAAATATTGGTAAAGTAGCAAAAAACGAAAACGAAAACGAACATTTTTTGAATGTTCGTTTTTGTTTTATTTGGTATTTTATATTTTTATCACTAAAAGATCATATAGAACATTTTCTATTTTTTAGTATAACATAAGGCTCTGCAATATAAACGCATAGTATTAGATAAGAATCTGTAATATAAACGCATAGTATTAGATAAGAATCTGTAATATAGAATTTATTGTACAACCTGGATTCTCGGAAACATGACGAGGCAAAACTGTCAACAGCTTGATTTATTAGAGTTTCAGCATAAATCTTCATCATAATTAAGTGTTTCATAAACATAACGAGAAATAGCTTATTTCAGACATTTATGTACACCTCGTCATGTAAATTCGAGAATCCAGGAGATATGTATATGTAGTATGATTTTTATAATACAAAATAAGAATCTGTAGTGTAAATTTTATAATACAAGATAGAATCTGTAGTATAAATTCTATGCAACAAGATAGAATCTGTAAAATAAAGTTTGTTGTATAATATATGAATTTGTAGGACGAATTCGTTTGAGCAATAAAGTTCTGAAGAATGATGTTTCTAATTTACAGAATAATATATCAACAACATTTTTTGTATTATTTTTTATTTGGTATAAAGCATTATATATTTTTTCATATCTTTTTGCATTATATGTTGTTGTTTATTTATATATAATAGAACAACATTTTATTTCTTTTCTTTATGCCGATTTTTAACGCTGGAAAGCCTTGAATTTCCTACATTCTTAAAAAAAATTAGGTAGAAACTTCTGTTGTAAATGGTAGAAACTCCTGTTGTAAATGGTAGAAACTTCTGTTGTAAATGGTAGATTTTTATATGGAAAACTTCTGTTGTAAATGGTAGAAACTTCTGTTGTAAATGGTAGAAACTCCTGTTGTAGAAAGTAGAAAATAATAAAAAACTTCTGTTGTAAATGGTAGATTTTTATGGTAAACTAAGCAGTATAGGAATGGAAAAATTTTGCTGTAATCACTTATATTTTTCAATTATGAAAATTTAGTGTAAAATACAGGTTGTCTTTTGAGAAATAGGTAGAAAATTCGATGAAAAATCAAAAGTTATCAATTATTTTTTATTCCGGTAATGTGGTATTATCGTAAAACTTCTGTTGTAAATGGTAGATTTTCATGAGAATGTATTAAAACTTCTGTTGTAAATGGTAGATTTTCATGTAGTGATTTTATAATTTATACTGGCAAGCACTTTTATTTGTCAGTAACGCCGACTCACAAGCGTAAAAATTTTGTCTGATTATAGTGAAATTTATTGCTCGTGAGTATAATATTAAATGATATAATAAAAATGCTTGAATTATATGTTGATATGTGTAATTATAAATGTAGTCTATAATAATCAGTAATTATACTAAGCGTCGAAAAGACTGACGTTAAGTATAATATTATGCACACAGCCGCACAAAGGAAAATTGCCGCTTTGCGGCGTGCGGCTGGCGCAACTAAACGGCAAATCTTTTTGCCGTTCAGTATAAAATTAATAATTTAGAAAGTACAATAGGGAAATGCTAAAAGAGAAAAAAGAAAGTATTACAATAATTGATAATGATAATTACAGCAAGCCTAATTTTTTGATATCTGCCAAGTATAAAAGCAGTTTAATGGCAAATAAAGTGTTAGCGATTTCTTTGTCGAGATTACAGGAAGCGGCAGATAGTAAGGATGGCGTGTTGGTAAGTGATATTAAGGCATCGGAGATTAAAAAACTGGTTGGGGGAAATAAAGGCAGTTTCTATAAATTGTTAGAAAAAACGGCAAGAGAAATGACAGGCCGTACCATTGGCATATCGGATCCAGAGTCACATATGTTTGCATATACAGCAGTTATTACACAGGCGGTTTATGCAAAAGGGGTATTTAGAATCGAGTATAACAGACATTTAACAAAGTATCTAAAAGAGATAAAAAGAAATTTTACCAGATTAAAATTATCTGTTATGTTGACTTTTCAAAATGTCTATGCATTTCGTTTATATGAAATATTAAAATCCGAAGCATATCCGAGAATTTTTCAACAGAGAGGATCGAATATTTATATAAAAAGATTTAGTATAGCAGAGCTGCGGTTTTTATTGGGCGTAGCAAACGCGGAACTAAATGTTGTTCAAAATATATTAAATGATAAAAAAAATCCAGACTATGAGAAAGCATATCAGAAAACACCTGAAAAAGTGATGGATACATGGTCTGATTTAAAAAGATATGCATTGGATCCGGCAGTGAAAGAGATTAACCAAATTAGTGATATTTTTGTTGAATACATAACAAGCCGCAGTGGATATGGTGGGAAAATAGATCATGTTGAATTTAAGATTGTATTAATCAGTGAAGAGGAAGAGAACCTTGAACAAGTGGATAGTGAAATAGAAATTCTTTCGGAAGATGATGCAATCGATCAAACTTATGAATTATTTGAAGGAGCGCTTAAAATGAAGGACGTACGTCGTATTGTAAAAGAGGCGGAATGTAATTTTGAGAAAATTAAGAGTGCTTATGAAGTTTTTCATTCTCAGCAAAATATCAATAATATAACAGGATTTATGATTAAGGCAATTCAAGAAGGTTATCAAAATGTTTCAGGAAAAACACAGAGGGAACTGACAGATTATGGGGATATCGAGGAACTAGAAAGTAGAATTTTGGAAAATGGTAATTATAAACAACAGACACTGATATAACAAATAAAGGGGAATTTAGAAAATGTATAATGTTGAACAAGAAATCTTAAAAAACAACAAAACAAATGAAAGCGATAAGACAATCGTTGCGCTGTATACGAATGGTGACAGTATTATTAAAATTGCAAAGGCAATTCATAAACCAGTAGAAGGAATTAAACAGATTTTAATAGATAATGGTGTGACGCTTGACCATTAATGTTATAGAGTGCGTATCTTTTGGAGAAGGCGAAAAGGCAGTTAAATCCATGAATAACTACCTTTTCTAGTGGCTGTTTAGTTTATTGTTGATTGGGACAAGAACCAGGCAGTTTTCTTTTGATCCTGTGAAGCTGTGGTTTTAACGCAATATCCGTAATAATAACGCCCTCCCGCTGACTTAAAATCCATTCTACAGCGTTAGCGACATCTTCTGGGAGAAGATAGGAAAATGGTTCCTCCCCTTCCTTGAAATCTGCATTGCGGTAAAGATTTGTCTGTGTAATATCCGGAGAAATTGTTACAACCTTTATGCCGTATTTTCTCGTTTCGTCAAATAAACTGTGGGAAAAACTAAAAAGCCCTGCTTTGGTTGCTCCATAGGCACATCCATGGGGATTGGATTTTGTAGCTGTCACAGAGGAAATATTGATAATATAACCCGCATTTGCCTTTAAATGCCGCAAAAGCTGCTGTGTTAAGATTATAGGGGCTTCTAAATTTGTCCGAATTAGTTTTCTGATTTTATCTGGATTTAGTTCCTCGTGAAGCCCATAATAGCCGATGCCTGCATTGTTTACCAGAATGCGCACCGGATACTGTGCCGTAATCTGTTTGACACAAGCGCATAATTTATCCGTATCCAGAATATCACAGACAATTGGATGAATATTGTTTCCTATTTTATTTTCTACCTTTTGAAAATTTCTGCCGATACCAAATACTTGATATCCAAGAGCGCTTAGCTTTGTGCTGATAGCATATCCAATACCAGAGGAAGCTCCAGTTACAATTGCTGCTTCTTTTTTTATGCTTTCCATCGAAAAATATTCTCCCTTGAAATTTCTTCTTCTAATTTTTTTGCTAAAAAATTTTCCATTTGTTCCATGAGATCCTCTGGATAGTGGCAATAACCATTTTCCTTTTGAAAAGGAAACCAAATTACCGCGGATTCTGGCGTTTGTTTTCGTATATTTTTTAAATAGTCCTGTGAAATGCGGAAAGTTCCGATACTTACATCCATAATTTTTCCCATTTCAATACTTTGAAACACCAGTTTGAGCATTTCGCTGTAATGCTGTTTCCAATCAGGCACATAGAGCATTGGATCAAAACAAAGACGCACAGGATAACCGCTCTGTGTTAATTCTGCCGCGCAGGACAGCCTTTTTGTTAATGAGGGTGTATTATGTTCAAACGCTTCGATAATTGGCTGTGGTGACAGCGTAAAGGCGTAAATAACTTGTGCAATCGGATGCATACGAAAAGCGAAAGAACTGTTTGCACATTTTGTTCGTATTTCAATCTTAAGGTTCTTGTATTTGGCTGCAAAAGTACACCATTCCTGTACATAACCTGTAATAGATTCCAAAGCCAATAAATCGGTATCATATGATATACATAGATACAATGGATGCATTTGTAATCTCTGTTCAACTTCAGCAAAGATTTCCTCTAAATTTACAAATACAACAATATTTGCAGAAGGGTACATACCTTTTAAATAGCAGTACACACAATTATAAATACAGTTCATTGCACAAGAAGTATAATAAAAATATTCACTGCCAAAACTTTGACAAACAGGTGCTCCTTTGTAGAGCATGGTTCCTTTTTTGGCAGCTAGAATTAACTTTTGGGAACAGTGCTGCAGTGGATAGTTTTGTCTGCTTCGGCAAAATACATCTTTGTAATGATCAATCTCAATGATTTTTGCAGATGGAAATTTCGCAAGTATCTTCTGCGTATACGCAGAATTTCGCACGGACTTTTCTACATAAATATGTGAAAAAAATGGATTAAAATAATCTTTTTTTAAACTCTTCAAAACGTAGTTTCCCTTCTTTTTTATCTTTACAAGGAAGCAGATGTTCTTTGTACATATTTTGTATAATAGAAATATAATCTGTATTTGACAGCATTAGATAACGAATATATTGTTTTAAAGAATCTCGCATTGCTTTAGAGCAGTGCAGATCTGTACAGAATGTTTCAATGATTCGTTCATCTTCTTTGGAAATTTGAATTTTATAATAGCTGCTTTTTTGTATAATATCAAAAAGTTGTTTTATAAAATCAAAAATGCAGTCTTGATATTGCTCCATGATACGGGCAGCATGTTCCTTAGAAACTTCTTTTGCAGAGCCTTTGTCAGACACAATTTTTAGAAAAAACATTTGATGCGGGCCGAAAAAATGAATCCCTACTTGATAGATCGCGGCAGCTTCCATATCATACATTGGCGCGATATTGTTATAATTATTGTTATAATTTTCGTTATTTAATAATTGCATTCCTGTTATAATGGTTCCTTCAAGAAAATTGTGGCGGTATAATATATCCGGATAAAAGGTTTTGCCGGTTACCTGTTCTATAATCTTGTTAGACAAAAATATTCCATTATTTTGGACTGTGTGTGCGCAAAGTCCTATATTCAGGAGCATATCATTTGGTGCTGGTTTGTACAGCGAACAGACACTGCTTACAACGGCTGCGGCAGCGATTTCCCCTACACCGGTTACTGCAAGGCGGATACCAGTTGTTTTATTATAAAATTCTTGAAACCATGTAATTTCTTGATTTTTAATTAAATTGTATTTTTGTATAAAAATATGTGCTTCACAGTAGAGTGCAGTAAAAATATATATCATGTATATGATTGTCCTTTACAGATAGAGTTATTTTTTATTTTTTTCAACATTTATTTCTAAGACACAAAATAATTATAAAAGTTTTGTCAAATTCTTTTACTCTTTTCGTCATTTATTTCCAAGACACAAGCAAATTGTTCTTGACTAACACCATTGTAAAATTTTGTCGTATTCTTTTATTCTTTTTCCGTAGCAGTTGGATAAGGGAAACCGTTTTGTGTATGGGTAGATTATAACAGAAAATATATTTTGTGACAATTGTAAGTTTTGTGGTTTTAACCAGTTATAGTATACAACAAAAATATTTGCTTTTTACTATATTTTATGTACATGACTTCATAAGGAATTTAGCCGTTTTGCGGTATGTGGTCGGCGCAGGTAATTACAAATAAAATTTCAAGTTACTATAATTTAATAATCATATATCCTGGATTCTCGAATTTACATGACAAGGTGTTCATAAATGTCTGAAATAAGCTATTTCTCGTTATGTTTATGATTCACTCAATTAGGACGATGATTTATGCTGAAACTCTTATAAATCAAGCTGTTGACAGTTTTGCCTCGTTACGTTTAAAACTTGACCGAGAATCCAGGTTATAAGCGTACATGATTTTTTTACAGTTTCAAGTTTTTCCACGAAACGGCTCAATATTATACTGGCTTGAATTTGTTGTCCGATACCAAAACGGGTTTCCTGCGCACTTGCAGACTGATAACATGAAAAGGATTTATCACTGTATGGGAGCAGTGTCATAGCACTATATGCCATATTTCTTTGGACGCCCTCGTTTTTCTGTGCGTTCCGGCGAAAGGTCATACATGACACTATCTATTCTAGATACGTACAGAGCGGAAAATATCCAGTGTCAGTATGGAAACGATAATAAGAAGCGTGTCCTGGCAGAGGGTTTTGCGGCATCCGAAAAATATTCATTAAAATAAGATTTCAGTCTGTCCAAGACAGAATTTTTGATGTATAATAAGCGGTAAATACAAACGCATCTCTTTTCGTTTCGTTTTTGTTTTAGTGCTTTAATTATGCAATAAAGGAGTTGCGTTTGTATCTTTATTTTTCAAAAAGTTGTAAATGGGTGTCAATTAATAATTGCAGGATTAAAATACGATATTTTCAAAGATAGTATAGTTTTGATTTTTTCGTTAGGTTGCGAATATAGTTCCCTGTATGTTGTACTGTAAAAAATAAAAACGTTTTCAGCGAAAGGGAGATTGTATGGCAGAAAAGGCAAAACTTCCTAGGGGGATTGAAAATTTTAGCAGAATACATAAAGAGGGATTTTATTATGTTGATAAAACAGGACTTATTAGGGACTTTAAAAAAAAATCCAGCATATGTGAACCTGTTCACACGCCCAAGACGTTTTGGAAAAACATTAAACATCAGTATGCCAAAAAATTTTTTTGAAACAGGCAGTGACAGTGCAATATTGAACGGACTTGAGATTACCAAGGAAAAAGAACTATGTGAAGAATAAATTGGTAAACTTTTGCAAAGCATTTGAAGAAAACGGTGCAGCTACCATTGAAAAAGGATTTACTTCCTATTTACGAAAAACAATCAGTATTCGTGACACCAGTGTCAAAAAGGAAATGAAAGACAACTTTTATCATGGCATTTTGCTTGGATTATTTGGAAATATGGCGGATTGGAAGGTTAAATCTAACGCTGAATCTGGCGATGGATACAGTGATATCAGCGTGGAAGTTGAGGATAGGGAAATCGGATTTATCATTAAAATAAAATATGCTGAAAACGCAGCATTTGACGAATCATGTAAAGAAGCATTAAGGCAGATTTGTGATAAAAATTATGAAGAAACATTGATAGATGATGGCATGAAAACAATTTACAAATATGGAATTGCGTGTTATAAAAACGCTGCAGGGTCATTTCGGAATAATTTATATTCATAACAGGTTATCAGATTGCCGAAGGAAGAACGAATGAAAGGCACATTTCCATTGAATCTTTTTTTCATTGTTTTATCGAAATAAAATGTGATATACTGTTAAAAAATATAGAGATTTTCAGGGAAAGGGTATGGTATGGCAGAAAAGGTAAAGCTTCCAATGGGGGTTGAGAATTTCGTGGAAATGCGTACAGGAGAATTCTATTATGTTGATAAAACTGGGCTGATTAAAACACTACTTGAGAATCCTGCGAAAGTAAATTTGTTCACGCGTCCAAGACGTTTCGGGAAGACGTTAAACATGAGTATGCTGAAATACTTTTTTGAAGCAGGCAGTGATGTCATATCGTTTGACAACGGCACGATTTTTGACGGGCTTGAGATTTCAGGGGAAAAAGAACTATGCGAGAAGTATATGGGGAAATTTCCTGTAATTTCAATTACATTAAAGGGGGCAACAGGGGAAAACTTTGAAGATGCAAAAGTAATGCTCCGGAGAACGATAGGGAAAGAGGCAATGCGGTTCCGGTTCCTGATGGAAAGCGATAAGATTGATGATACGGAACGCAGCCAGTATAAGGCACTTATCGGTATGGACAAAACAGGCACATTTACTATGTCAGACGATTTGCTGAAAGACAGCCTGCTGATGCTGTCACAGTTCCTGCAGAAGCATTACGGAAATGGTACGGTCATGCTGATTGACGAATATGACGTACCGCTTGATAAGGCATATCAGGCAGGGTATTATGATTCCATGGTGGAATTTATCAGGGTCTTGTTTGGCAATGCATTTAAGACAAACGACAGCCTGAAATTTGCAGTGCTGACAGGGTGTCTGAGGATATCAAAAGAAAGCATCTTTACCGGGCTGAATAATTTTAATGTATATACTATAAAAGATGTGCGTTATAACGAATATTTTGGTTTTACGGATACGGAAGTCAGACAGATGCTGGAATACTATGGATTTTCAGAGCAATATGGTACAGTTAAAGAATGGTATGACGGTTATCTGTTTGGCAATTTAGGTATATACTGTCCGTGGGATGTGATTAATTACTGTGGCGACTTGCGTGACGGAAGTGTAACGGAACCGCAAAATTACTGGGTCAATACGAGCAGCAACGATATTATCAGGAGATTTTTAAGTAAGGCTAAAACGAAGGATAGAAACGACATCGAACAGCTGATTAACGGTAACAGCATTAAAAAAATGATCCGTCAGGAACTGACTTACAGAGATCTTGATTCCGACTCGGACAACCTGTGGAGCATTTTCTTTACCACTGGGTATCTAACACAACATAGTGCACAGACCGGGGAACTGACCGAGCTTGTCATCCCGAACAGGGAGATACAGTGGATTTTTATCCGGCAGATCCGTGAGTGGTTTAAGTGGGAAATCGAAAAAAATATGGAAAAGCTGGAAGGTTTCTGTAGAGCCTTTCAGGAAAACGACACGGCGGCTATCGAGGAGGGATTTAATGCCTACCTGAAAAAAACAATTAGCATCCGTGATACAAATGCCAGAAAAGAAATGAAGGAAAATTTTTATCATGGTATTTTACTTGGTCTTTTTGGAAACATGGACGGATGGGATGTTCAGTCAAATGCTGAATCTGGCGATGGATACAGTGACATCAGTATTGAAATCGAGGAGCTGGAAACAGGTATTATCATTGAATTAAAATATGCGGAAAATGCATCATTTGACACCGCATGCCGGGAAGCTCTGAAGCAAATCAATGACCAGAACTACAGCGAGAAACTGATTGATGATGGTATGACAATCATCCGTAAATACGGAATTGCGTGCTATAAAAGACGCTGCAAAGTAATTTCTGGATAAAAGGAATAAGAACGAAACCGAAGGAGTCTTGTTTTAGGGAGCAGGCAGAAAATAAGGCTGCCGCATTAAGTCAAATGTATATAACCATCAGTTTACAACTTTTGGACGTTTGAAGAATACCGTGTACGGAGCCGTGAGGGCATTGAGCGTCTGATAAATCTTGAATGTATAGCATATAGTGTTATGACACTGGTTCCATACAGTGATAAAACTTTTTCATGTTATCAGTCTGCAAGTGCGCAGGAAACCCGTTTTGGTATCGGACAACAAATTCAAGCAAGTATAATATTGAGCAGTTTCGTGGAAAAACTCGAAACTGTAAAAAGGTCATGTATGCTTATAAGTATAATGGAATCTTATATTTTGTTAGGCTTAAAAACGTCTATAAGTTGTAAACTGATGGTTGTATAATTTAAACTTAAAATAGTTACTATTTTACTAATAGACATTTATTTCCTGTTACACTTTCATTCTATATTATTTTAATTAAATTGTATTAATTGTCAAAAATCGTTGACTGACGACAACGCGGCAATGGTGCAAATAGCGAGTGCTTGGTATATGAGAAATTAAAAAACGGTGCACTATCCTGTTGTATTCAGGAGGTTTTCGTCTGAATTTTGTATCTGGATAAGGCAGCGATTACGTTATTACCATCTCCAAAAATTATCTCCATTTGCTCTATATAGAAGATTCATTAATAGGTTAAAATCCCATTTTAAGTACTCCCATTCTTCTTCACTATCATCTGAAACCCCATCAAGAATATAGTGCTTTTCATTAATTAAACTCATATCAAATAATAACTTATCTGAATCAAATAAATTAACCATAAATATTAACCATTCATCTTTTAATCCATCATAACCATTTTCCCTCTTTTCCTTAGTATAACGGATTGCATCTTCTAAAGAAAAAAGTTGATATCCTGAATCTTCATAATCATTATACAAAATAGCACCATTAGACATTAACAAAAATCTTTCATAGTCTTCAGGTAATCTTAAGTTATATTCTTTTTCTAATGCCTTTAACTTATCTATATTAATTGGCGAATTCCACTCGAATGTACACTTTATAATTCTACCAAGTAAGTCTGTACACTGCAATACTTTATTTGTTTGCGTTATATTGAATAATTGTTCTAATGCTGAAAATTTATTTTTCATTATTTTTACCATTCCTTTCACTTCGTTCAAAGCACAAACAAGTTATGAAAAATGTTGCATACCTTCCATGTTTTATATTATAATTCTTGTATAGAATAGTATAATACATCGCAATCTCAGAAGAAGGAGCGAAATTGTTTAACTCCTATACTAATATAGGTGCTGTTATATTTTCAATATGTACAAGTAGAAAATATAACATAAAATCTTATCATTAATAATAAAACATTTTTACTAAGACACAAGATAATAGTTATTTATCATTCATTTTTCCATAATCTCTTTGTATTTATATAATGTCTTGTTTTTTTGATATACCATAAGTCTTACATAAAGACAATACTTTTTATAAAATATTACATTTTTTGATATTGCTCATTTTAGAATATCACTTAATTATGCTGTAATCTGAATTTTAAAACTTAAATAGAAAAGCCGTGGAACAAACATTTCAACATTTCAACCTTAAAATCCCTGTGAATGATACACAGATTTATGAGGAAACAGCACAAACAAACGGTTTATGGGCAATTCAGAAGGAACAAACAGTGTGGGAAATGTGACCTATAAGACAGGATTCTTAAAACAGACAGGCAAATCTATTATAAAACAGATGAAACCACATTATCTGTTAAAAATAACACTTACATAAAACTATATTTTCGGACAGCTTTCTAACATTACAATTGCAACTTTTTTCAAAAAAAGCAGAAACTTGGTATCACGATCACATACCAAGTTTCTCATCCAGTATTTTTTACATTTACGATTTTTCCTCAAAATATTTTGCAAGTGCTTCTTGAACGATACGATTACTATATTCTTGATTGTGTGCTTCAAAAAAAGAATATAATTCTTTTCGAATACTTAAAGAAGACTCTATTACAGACTCTGCATCTTTCAATTCATCCGTTGTCATTAAATTTTGTATCTTTTTAATGGGAACTTTAATTGTTGTTGCTGTTCTTCCTACTTTTTTTGCTTTGGCAAGACCAAAAGCGGTACGTAGAAATTCTTCATCCCAGTCTTTTTTATCTCTTTTTCGTAATATATTGACATTATTTAAAGATATCTTCGTAATATCATTTTGGTGCATAAAATTTAATAGAAATTGTTGTTTCTCATCACTTACATATGCTAGATTATAAGCAGCTGTCATTGGCATTGCGCCCTCATCTAACAGTTTCAACAGTTTGGGATTTAATTTTCCAAGCCGCAGATATTGTAATACCTTTTGCTTTGACAAATTAAATTCTGAATTAATATCAATATAGATATCTTCTTTATATGTATCATCATAAGAATCTATCAGCCGCCGCAACATACGGCTTAATTCTGAAGGTAACATTTCTGTGTACTGTCTATTTTGTAGATTTGTGATAATAACGATTCGTTCCGCTTTCTTTTCGTCAATATCCGTAAATTCCAGATAGGGAACCTGGATTCCAAGTTCTTCGGCAATATTACATCTATTATGTCCTGCTAAAATAATTAATTGATTATCCTTGGGCCATACACAGATAGGTTCAATAATGCCATCCTTTTTTATAGACTCTACCATAGCGTCCCTTTTATATCCTTCATGAAGTTTTAATATTATCGAATGATCTGGATAATATGTAAATTTATCTGCTGACGCATATTTTACTACTCTTTCAGATTGTTTAGAAATATTTTTTACGATATCATGCAATGGTGAATCTTCTGATAATTCCTGTGTATCGCTATTTATTTGTTCTGTTGCATGAAGTTTCATGGCTTCTCTCCGTGCACGCATTTTATCCCTGTCAGCCATACTATGCCTCCATTTCTTTTATTCTTTCCTCTATTTCTCTTTGCAAATCTTTATAGGAATCTAATACGGATTTTGCTTTCTGTTTTATTGCACGATTACCGGCATCAACATAGGCAGAAATAGACATATATTTATTATGTGCTTCTTTCACAATAACGCCTTCATAAATTGTTGTGTCAAATGGAACTGCTCCATACTTTGTAAATTCAATCAATCTCTGATATTGTTCTAAATGAACATTGTAATCTTTATTTTGTGTTAAAAGAAGTCCTAAGATTTTTGCTTTTGCTTTTATTGTATTCTTTTCAAGAGTCTGTAAATCTATAATAATGTTTTTTATTCCATCAATAGAAGATATCTCGGCATCACTTACTACAATACAATAATCACACGCTATATATGCCATAAATAATAATGGCCCTCTCGCAGGAGCACAATCTAAAAATATATAATCATAATCATCTACTAATTCATCAAACATATCAGCAATTAATAATAAATCTGTCGTTTCATTAAAATCTTTTTCAGAAGAATCTTGTTTATTGCTTGCGGGTATAATATCAAACCCTTCTTCTATATGCTGTATTGCATCTTTTGTAATGGAATCTGTAAATTCTTCCTCATTGATATTATCAATACTATTCATTTCTTCCGATATATCTTGAAGCGTTAGTAATACATCTCTTAAAGTGCTTTTTTTTAGATTCGCTTTAACAAATTTGGATAAAGTTCGTTGCCCATCCATATCAATTGCCAGTACTTTCTTTCCCTGTCTTGCATATAATGTACTTAATTCTAAAGTTGTTGTTGTTTTTCCTACACCACCTTTTTGATTGCATATCATAATTGTTTTCCCCATATTTTTCCTCCATTTACAAAATTAAAAAATGCCTCAAACTCTTGTATTTACTGGGGTTACGGCACTTTGGTAGGATTCTTACCAAAATATTTTTTTGCGTTTTCCATGTAATGATATTATAGCATAAAAGCATATATACAGACAACTGTTATCTTTTAATGTTTATTATTAATCTCAGAATAAATATCTATTATATCTTTTTAAACTTATACTTTGAAAAGTTTGAAATATTTGTTAATGTGATTTGTAATTTAGTATATATTCGTATAACTATCTTGCCTCAATCCAGTGGCTTGTGTCAATTGATTTACCAAAAGTTTTGTAGTTGTTGCACATATAGTCGTATTCATCAATGATTTCATCTTTTGGGATGCGATGCGCTTTTGCCAGTGTCATTGTATAACCGCAGTCAGCGCATTTAATCAGTTCTGCAAAGATGTTTTCAAACTTTCTCGGCTTGCTCTGCACGTTGCGCCTGTCCTGTAGTCCCGCACTTTTCATTTTCTGGATATTCAAAAGTTTTTCTCTTATCCTGTGTTCCTTACGTTCTTTTTCCAGTTTCTCTGCCGCACATCTGCAAAGACAGCCGACAAGGCGTTCCTCTCCCAAGAATGATATTTTTTCTGCTTATTTGTATGGCACTGCCCACACATCAATAATCCGGTATTAGTGTCCGTGTAATCATCAGCCGCCTTATTCTATCATTGGTGATACTTCCCATTTTTCTAATCACTTCATCAATAAACGCTCCAATCATCAGCTGTCACCCTCCTTAAAACCGCCGTTATAGGAATATCTATTTACTGTTTTCTGCGCTACTTTCATATCTGCCTTTTCCAGAGTTCCATAGTGGCTAAATGGTTTTTATATGTTTTTCCTTGAGATGCCATATATTCTGGCAATGTTCTATCATGGACTGGTAACATCTTCAAGCACAGAATGTTTTTTTATGATTGCCGCATTCTTTTCCGCAATCAGCATATCCTGTTTTTCAATTACTTGTTCCCTTTGAGATAGAATATTTTATGCCTTCTGGATTTTCTTCACCAGTTCCTCTATTGCCTGTTCATTTTCAGAAAGAACATTCTTCTGCACAGAGATTTTCTCTTTCTGATTTTCAATGATAAAATCCTGTTTCTCCAAATAGCCACTTCCGCCATATGTTGGTTTCGTCGGTAAGTGAAGATTATTTTTTTGCATTCTGCATCAAAGGTCTGCTTGCGGTTGTTGTTCCTGCCTTTTTTTCTTATCGGGATTGGGTAATGGCACGCCTAATTCTTCAAGTGCTTTTTCCTGCTGGGGACACAGTTCTCTGTAATTATTTTTGCAGTCGAAAACGTGTCTTTCATGGATATGCGGAGTGCCCTCGTTAAGATGTAGTGCCCAGTCTAATATGTGTACATGAGTACCGAATTTTTCTTCCATTTCTGCAAAAAAGTTCTGTTGCAATCTTGGCTAATACTTCCCTGATACGGACTCATCAATCGTCCCGATTTGATAAATGCTTTCTTCGGGAAACGTTTTGTTATTTGTGAGTAAATCTGTCACTGTCC
>Ga0224741_10071_pt1 | contig 15721 bp, 18 predicted proteins | sample LIM_E_Water_Pos_FD_161629 | JGI IMG/M metagenome (GOLD analysis project Ga0224741, IMG submission 161629) | Enriched cells from gastrointestinal tract of the lab mouse from Pacific Northwest National Laboratory (PNNL), Richland, Washington... | ecosystem: Host-associated > Mammals > Digestive... | reverse complement strand
CATTAACCTATTGGTTTGGTTTCCGTTCTGCGCAGACAATGGGGCTTATTACAGTTATTCCCATGTTCTATTTTGTTAAGTATTTTGAAGACGGGGCTGGATTTTCTGCTATGACAAGTTCCATACTCTCTTATGCTGTTGCGGCAGGGATTGCAGTAATTGTCCTCTTTATCGTTTCAATGATAGTAAGCATGATAGGTTATAACAGAAAAAAATAGGAAGTGTAATCATGTGGCGGTGTGAAAGAAGTGATACCGCAGGAAAAATAGTCCATACGTTTTAGGGCTGATGTTTCCCATGCTTACTACAATGTTTCAGATAAATCCTGCGCCGCCTATAACGTGATATTCTATCCGAACAATTAAAGGAGGCGACCATGTTCGTTCCCGCCCATGTAGATGCCTCTGCAGATGTGAAGGGACTTGTCCGTTATAACAGAGATAAGGTGCATGAGGTGGCGGACAGGATTCTGTCCGTTTGTGGGAAGCCAATGTATTTTGAACGTATTTTGCAGGAAGTTTTCAAAGGCTATGAGCTTACCATGAACTTTGAGCAGTATGTATTGGTGGGAAGCACAGTGTGGTCTTGCCTCTCATGAATTCTGTCAGTGTCTTGGTGGTGATGCGGTCTAAGAGCCGCTGCAATTCATTAAATCGGAAGAATAGATTGATACAAAGGGCTTACAGGCCCTTTTTCTTATTCAAAAAACCACTTGGAAAGCGGGGGAATCAGAGGTAATATGCTTACACGGCGGTTTGCGTTTGTACCGCCTTGCAGGGGAACGGGATATATTTTTAGAAATGTCCAGTCACTACCGCCAAGTGTCCAGATACAACACTCTTTCTTACTTTTTACTGATATTTGCCGATAAAATAAGTGGACGGGAAATAATAGTCCCTATTGATAATAAAACATTGATACGAGGTGAGGCAGATTGAATATTGCGGTTTGCGATGACGAAGAAAATATACGCATTTATATAAAGAGGCTGATAGAAAAGCAGGATGTACCATGCCGGGTCATGGAATTTTCGTCTGGGGAGGAATTGCTGCGGTTTTGGGAGCAGGAGGACAGGGAACCGTTAGACATCCTGCTTCTTGATATTTCTATGGATGGAACTGACGGAATGGAAATAGCGCAACAGATCAGGGACTGGAAGGAAGAAAGGGAAGAAGTTTTATGGGGCAGCCTGCCCCTGCTGATATTTGTGACAGGATATCCAGAGTATATGCCGAAGGCTTTTACCTTCAATGCCTTTCAATACTTGGTGAAGCCCATAGATGAAAAGGAATTTGAAGATGTGTTTGCGCAGGCTGTCAGAGCGTGCCGCTGCCTGAATAGAAAAAAGAACACTGTGCCGGGGGAAATACTGGTCAGGAGCGGGAGCATCACAAGGAATATCCCGGTTGATGATATTTACTACATTGAGAGCAGTAACAGGAAGATCATCGTATCCATGTGGGAGGAGGTAATAGAATGCTATGGAAAGATAAGTGAGATGGAGTTGGAACTGCGGGAAGGCTTTTTCCGGATTCATAAGGGGTATCTGGTCAACATGAAATATGTGGAAAAATACAGCCGGACGGAAGTGCAGATGAAAAATGGGAAACATTTCCCGATTTCCAAGTATAAGTACCAGGATTTTATAAAGGCATATCTGGAATACATTACGGAGGACAGCAGATGAGTCAGGCAGGCTAAGAAACAGCAGCAGGAGTTGCTGGATGAAAAGGCTGCGAAGGCGGAACAGGAGAGAAGCAGGCTGGCAAAAGCGCGGTCGGGCGACAGGCAGATGGAGGGGCTCTGAACGATTGAGGGACCGACATAACAAAATAAGGGAGGATTTGAAATGGGAGTTAATTCGGTAAATGATGCAGGTTCTGTATATGGAGCGGCTTTTCGTGATAAGCCTATATATTTAATGACAATAAAAGAATCAAATGCGTTTTTTGAAGGAAAAATGCGGAAAAACATGGTATTGCAGGAAGACACCTGTACTCTCAGCAGCAATAATACATACCGCAGGCAGCATACCACTTATGAGGTTTCGGATAAGGACAAAGGCAGCGCATTCCTGGATTTGAATTTTCTGATTAAGGACGAAACCAGTAGCCTGAAAGGGAATCTGAGCGATGATAAGGATGTGGATTTTTATAACTTTTCCATTCCACTTATGAACTTCCAACGGAATTACTTTGGCGTTGAAGCTTACATTGATATGCCGGAGGGCTGTGATTACGACCTTACCCTATATGATGAATACGGCAACCAAGTGGGGAAGGCAGAGTGGGACGGCGAGGGGCGGAAGAAGCTAAGCATCCCTACTTGGGATATCCAGACCAACAAATATTGCATTAAGGTAGAAAACGGAAACGGGGAGGAAGTTTCCCCGGATGATTATTATAAGATCAGTTTCCATGTTACCAAAAATAAGGAGCACGAAAAGACTGACGCCATCAGGGAAGCATATGGGAATCTCCACAACGCATACAGCCGGAAAGATGAAAACTGGCGGGAATATCTTGACCAGTATAATGCAGTCCTGCGGGAAACGGAGCAGAATTATTTAAAAGAGCTGGAACAGCTCCACCAAAAGCAGTTTGACAGCCTGCCGGAAGAAAAGAAGTATCAGGGCGGGCGCACCGTGGATGAACTGCTGCAGGACATGGCGGATGGGAAGGACTTAAATGATGCGGAACTGGAGTATGTGAAGATTTTTGCCAACCTGAAAGACATGGAAAAAGCGCAGAATAAAGCGGAACTGAAAAACAGCTTTTCAGATGATTTCGTTAAGGATTTGGAGGGAATTGGCATTTCCTGTGAGGATATGGAGGGGATGCGCGTAAGGATTGGGAGCAGCGGGGATGTGGTCGTGGACGGGATAGAGGACAGAACCGTCCGGGAACATGTGCAGAAATTGATAGATGAAAAGTACGGTGACCGGATGTACCAGTATTACATAGGGATTGCGGACAGCGTGGGAAACCTGCCCTCTAACACATACCGGTATGCCACGGACATACAGGAAGTGCGGCGCTACCTGAAAGGGGTTACGGGGGAGGATATTTCCTTAGAAAATCTTTATCTGATGCCAGACGGGAAGATTGGAGGGCTGCCGAACAAGGCGGCTAATCTGATTAACAAGACTAAGGACAATGCCAAGATAGAACGGATAAATGATGCGCTGATAGATATCATAGGAAAGATCAGGATAAGCGGCGACTTGGGGATTCCCGATTTCACTTCACAGTTCCAGTTCAAGGATGGGGTGCTTTCCGTGGCGGACAGCGGTTTTGCAGTGGATATGGGCGCACTGGATGGCAGGCTGACACCTCAATATTCGGGCAATATGTATTCCGATATGTATCAATATCGGTTCAAGAAAGTTTTATAAGTGTGTGATTCCCTATCCCCAATAAGCCGCAGCCGGAGCACCCTTTGGTTTATGCACTTAACATTATTTTGCCGAGGTGCGGATATAGTATGGTGTGGGATATCATATCCATAGTTTTTTCCATCTCCTATGCATGTGGATTATTCTATTATGAACTGATTGAGAAAATCGTTGTCCACCAGTTAGGGAAAGCGAGAATGGTAAAACCGTGAGGGACATTGAGATTTACTATCGTTTTGTAGGGAAAATTGATTAAATAGGCATGGGGAATGTGCCGATTTTGGCACTTCCCCGAAACACTGTCTTTCACATAAGGGCATGTGCGAGGGAAATTGTGAACGAGGAAATCATTTGCGCATAGGCAGACAAAGCGGCAGAGTGTAAAAGCTCTGTCGTTTTTTTCGAAAAACATATAGGTATTTTTTAGAAAAAAACAAAAGAATATTGACATACAAGTGCTATATGTATATAATGTGTATGTAATAACATCACACTAAAGGAGGCAAGATATTTGAAGATTGTAATATCGAACACATCGGAAGCCCCCCTTTACCAGCAAATCAAAGACCAGATAAAAGACGCAATCTTAAAAGAGGAATTAGTAGAGGGCGATGCACTTCCGTCTATTCGTGCCTTTGCAAACGATTTAAAGGTCAGCGTCTTAACAATACGGAGAGTCTATGATGAATTGGAACAAGAGGGATTTGTAACAAGCCAAGTCGGTATCGGCACTTTTGTTTCTACAAGCAACATTGAATTATTGCGGGATTCCAAGCGGCGGCTTGTGGAGAAAAAAATGCTTGATATGATTCAGACGGCGAAATCTTTAGGCATTCGTAAAGATGAATTAAATGCCATGATGGACATATTATACGAGGAGGAAAACTGAATGGATAACATTTTAGAAGTATCTGGATTAAATAAAAGGTATGGTGATTTTGCCTTAAAAGACATCTCCTTTTATTTGCCAGACGGCTGTATCACGGGATTTGTCGGAATCAACGGAGCGGGGAAAACTACGACTCTCCGAAGCATCTTAGGGCTTACAAATAAGGTGTCTGGAAATATAAAATTTTTTGGCATGGACATGGATGGGAATGAAAGTAAAATAAAAGACCGCATCGGCATTGTGCTTGATGAAGGATGCTTTTATGATGAATTAACGCTTTCAGAAATGAAAAATGTAATTGCCCCCGCTTACAGAAATTGGTGCGAACAGGACTTTGTAGATTACATGGAACAGTTTTCATTGAATCCAAAGCAGAAAATCAATACCCTGTCAAAAGGAATGCGGATGAAATACGCTTTAGCTTTGGCACTTTCTCATAAAGCGGAATTGCTTATCATGGATGAGCCAACAAGCGGACTTGACCCATTAGTCCGAAGCCAGATTTTAAATATATTAAAGGATTATATGGGAAAAGGTGGAAAAGGCGTATTTTTCTCTACACATATTACTTCCGATTTGGACAAAATTGCAGATATGCTGATTATGATTGATGGCGGTGAGATTGTTTTTCAAGAGGAAAAAGACCAGTTGCTTGACAGCTACCGAATCATAAAGGGAAGCACTGAAAAACTGAATACGGATACAAGAAAATATTTTTTGAATATTGAGGAAAGTGCTTTCGGCTTTACGGGAATCACAAAACAGGGTTCTGATGTTATGGAGCATATGCAGGATGCTCTTACAGAAAGACCCACAATCGAGGACATTATGCTTGCGAATGTGGAAAGGAGAAAAAAAGATGTTAATTAGCTTAGTGAAAAAAGAATTTCTGATTGTAAAGAAATATGTAGGCATTATGCTTATCGCATCATTTCTGATTCCGCCCATTATGCTTTGGCGGATGCCAGAAGCGGCGGGGGCAATGGGATTTACACTTACTGTTATTTTTAGCATTTTCATGCTGATCCAGTATGTTACTTTAAAGGAACACCAGTATCCAAAGGCAACTACTCTGCTTTGTGCATTGCCCTATCCCCGAAAAATGATTGTGCTTTCAAAATACGGTTTTTGTTTGATTATGTATGCGGTCTGCTGTTTGGTCTTTGGGATTGATACAATTATTTTCCCCCAATTAGGAACATTTGATATAAGAATGGCGGCTATCGTTTTTTTGGTAATCACGATACCATTATCTTTTTATTTTCCTGCTTTGTATAAGTTGGGATACGAAAAGACAAAATTTGTGTTTGTCATAATTATTATGGCATCCCCTGTTTTATTTGCCTTTCTGTTTAAACCAGAAAATGCGGTAAGATTTAGCTTTTTAGACACTATCTCTACAACAACGATAGCAATTTTATGCGTTATCATCAGTCTTGTCACCTTTTCAATATCAGCCATTTTGTCAATTTGGTTTTTTGAAAAAAGTGATTTGTCATAGGAGGTTTCATATGGAGCGAGATGTAATAGTTTTGTATATGATAGCGGGTGTATCGTTTTCCTTTGCCTTATTTAACTGTATTCTTTTTGCAATAAAACATGGAAAGTCAATGAAAACGAGTGGAATGATTGTTTCCATAAAATCAACAAATCCGACAAATGAAAAGTGGCGTAATGCAAAATTGGCAGAGATTTCCTATCAGGTTAATAACAGAAACATTGTATCTAAAAATCGCATACAAGTTCCTTTAGCATCCAAGGTAGGAACACCGATAACCGTTCGTTATGACCGAAACCAACCAGAGAGAATATACAGTTATTCTGCGAAACGAATCATCACGGGATTTTTAATTGGCATAGGCAGTGTACTGGTAGCTGTACTTATACAAATCCATTAGAGGGGGATAAAGGATATGCCGCATTTTCCAGAATGGTTTGTAATTATCTGTATTCTGCTTCCTGCTGCAAACTTAATTTATAAAGCATGGAAAAACAGAAAGAAATAGCAGAATTGGAGGTAATCATGAAAAGAACGGAATGGATACGCTGTTTTTTGGCAGGGCTGATTTTGTATGGGAGTTTCAGCATGTCCGCCGGGGAAACACAGCTCTTCGTTTCAGAGGAAGATGAAGAAACAAATGCTGCCATTCTTGCTTCCAATTCCAGCATTGTCCTAAGGAACTGCTAATAAATTACTTATGACAATTACTTACCATGAAACAGTGGCAAGGTTGGTTGAACCGTCCGGCTTCATGGTGCATACAACACTTACCGGATTTGGAGAAGTTAATTTTGCGGCTTGGGGTAAATTGATTTTATTCATAGTGACAAATTCCTTTCTTTATTGAATTGATTTTCCTAAATTGTAGGCTTCCTGTAATTCGGGTTTTCCCGCAATATCCCCTATAGCCATTACACCGCCGCAAAGCACTTTTCCAATGCTTTTCCATTCTAAATGTTTTTCAAGATGTTCATACCAATAAAGAGTTTCTTCAAAGCCGTAGCCCTCGGCTGCCATAATGAGAACACTTTCCTTTTTAGGGTTTCGATAATCAGGGTCACATTCCGCAACAGCAAATAAGCGGTCAAAGGCAGTTTTTAATTGACCGCTGATAGTCCAATAGTAAAGCGGTGTTGCAAGAACAACTATGTCCGCTTTCTTGTAAACAGGGTAAATTTTATCCATATCGTCTTTTTGGACACAAGGGCTATCCGGGTTTTTACCGCCGCCAAAACAGCTTTTACAACCATTTATGTTCATATCGTCAAGAAAAAACTCTGTCACGGTGTTTCCGGCTTCCTCTGCGCCTTTCTTAAATTCTGCCGTTAATGCCGTTGTGTTTCCGGCTTTTCTTGGACTTCCATTGAGAATAATAATTTTTTTGCTCATAAAATATGTCCTCCTAATTCTGTGAGATTGACTTTCTCTCCTTTTGATATTATAATCTTAGCAAGAATTGAAATAAAATCAAGTACGCACATACAAGTGCGATACTTACAATAAAGTTATATACTTACCTAAAGGAGAGTGTAAAATGAGTGAACGCTGCATTTCAAATGAATGTCTTGAAACAACAGGTTTCAGCTATACCTTGTCATTAATCAATGGCAAATATAAAATGACTATTTTGTATACTTTAATGGAGTTCGGAGTTGTCCGTTTTAACGAAATGAAAAAATATATCAGTGAAATTTCATATAAGACTTTAAGCTCCACTTTAAAGGAATTAGAAGCAGACCAATTAGTGCATAGAAAAGAATATCCACAAATTCCGCCAAAGGTAGAATATAGCTTAACAGAGCGTGGAAAATCTTTAATTCCTATTTTAGACGGAATGTGTGAATGGGGTAATAAAAACAGGTTATAAAATGGAAGGAGAGGGATTCCATAGTCGTCGGCATTGTGCTGTAATGTGTATAACTGGATGTCCTGAGAAGTTGTAGGCTACTCTGCTTGCAGGATGTGGGAAAGCGGCTCTTTTGCTTTTCCATGTGCTGTAAATAGCGTTATCCATGACGGAATAGCCTGTTATGTGCATTATAATAGAGCCAACCAAAAATCGGAGGTAAGAGATATAAATACAGCTGAACAGAACATAAAACAAAGTATGGAGGCTTTCGGCGGTAAAAGAACGTCTGATGGAAACAGCGGCGCAGGCGGTTCTATATGGATATCCACGCAAGGCAGGAATACCCAAAGAAACGGATACCGTTCCATTTGTTGTATCTTTTTATTCGTTTTCTTCACACTTTGTTGCTGATATGGAACATATCATTTAACATGGACAAAACCTTTTCCATTCCGAGTTCTTTAGAGCCGGAAACCTGATAAGCGTTTTTCCATGCCTGTGCAAGAGTTAGCATTTTTTGTCCTACATTTTCCTGTGCAGTATAGCCTTTCGCTTCCAAATTTTTGTAAGCGTCTGCAAAAGATGTTTTGGCACCTTTTATGTTAGCTAATTTTTCTGCTGTGTCTTTAAAAGCAGCGGCGGCATTCTTGGCATTTTCAGCTAACTTGCTTACCATATCAGACGTTTCCTGAAATGCTTTATCAAGGCGGCTTAATTCTTCTTCCATAGTCATTTTACGGAAACCGGTTTCAGAATTTTCATCTGCCACGTAACGCACTCTTGTACCATCCTTGTAACCTTGCACAATTTCATCATAGAGGCTTCCATATGCTTTGACATAATCCTCCACTTTATTTGAAAGGCTGTATGTACCGCTGCCTTCACGCTGTCCTTTCCATTCGCCCGCCTTTTGAGTCAATTCGCTTTCATACTGATTGTCAAAAATGGCATTTTTCGATTGTTCTATCAAAGTGTGTTTCTTTTCCATGATGTTTCCATCTGCTGACTGTATACCACTTTCTTGGAGTTTCTTTCGGTAGCTTTCAATACCCTCCTGTGAAATCGAAATTTTTACCGAATTATCGTCCTTCGACAATGTTGTATTTATTGTTTTCTGTTCCTTAGAATTGGCTGTTTTCATATTCTGAAACCAGCTATTTTCTGTGCTGACTTGATTGGTATTTCCATTTACGCTTAATGACATACTGTACCCTCCTGACTCTAAAAACTTGTAATACGTTTTATACAATTTTATTGTTTTACATATTTTATCGTCAATTTTATTGAAAGTATTTATAGCAAACGGCATTATCTTGTTTATTTACGATTGCTTAAATAGATGATATGATTATTTAAATTCTTTTGTTTCATAAGCATTCTTTTTCATGATGGGAAAAGGAATCGGTTAAATAGCAGCAGAGAGAAAATGCTGTTTAGGTTATACTCCACAGAAATCTGCCGCTCATTCTTTTGCGATTTGTTAAAATAGGCAATAGGATCTTCGTATTATTCTGTAGTAATAGTAATAAAACTTGAAATATTTGCAACTCATCCAATTTAATAAAGAAATTGAAGCCGTTAGAGATGTATAGTATAATGTGAAATATACAGTGCAGCAGAATGCCAAACTGTATATATTGCCAGCCCCTTAGTATTAACAAGTTAGCGAGGTGATACAATGTTGCATATTGCAGTTTGCGATGATGATAATGTTGCTGTGCAGGCCCACAAGGAGATTGCGGAAAGCTGCATAAAACAATGCAATTGCAGGGGAGATATAAAAGTGTATACTGCCAGTGACAATCTGCTTTATGATATTACTGCGGATCATTTTTTCTTTGACCTGATTCTGCTGGATATTGAAATGCCAAACAGCAGCGGCATGGAAATTGCAGAGAAAATAAAACCGATGCTCCCCAATGTGAAAATTATCTTTATTACTTCTCATATCGAATATGCGATAGACGCATTTGAACTATCTATTTTTCGGTATGTGCCCAAGCACGAAATAAATAAACGGCTGCCGGCTGCGATTCAGGACGCGGTGCAACTAATTCTATTGGAAGATGGAAAATCTTATACGATTCAGACAAACAGCCGTTTTGAGAAAATTCCTTATCGGGAAATTTATTATATTGTGCGTGATGGGAAAAATGCCAGTATTACGGCGGCGGGCGGAGTATCAAAAGTACGAAAAAGCTTGCAGCAGATTTATGAAGAATTGGGTGCAGAGGAATTTATTTATATCGACAGAGGCTGTATTGTAAATTTAATACATATTATGCAGATAAAAGAGGGCATGGCAGTATTGAAAAATGGTACAGCGCTTCCCATAAGCCGCTCCCACCTGCAAGCGGTGAAGGAGCAGATTAACCATTATTGGGGGACGCATATATGACGGAAATGTTGATTCTATTTTCTCCAATTGCCGCAGGCGGTGTAAGGACGGTTATATATTTGTTTATCCTTCTGCGGTTGTTAGTATCGAAAAACAATTTCTGCAAAGCAGCAGATAGAAAAGAATCAAATAATCGAAAGGATTTTGCGAAAACGGCTTTCGCTGCATTTGTCGGAGCAGTCATAGCGGTTATTTTTCAGATTGCAGCAGATTTGCCAGATTTTTATGTGATTGCAGCAGAGGCTGTCTGGATTGCTGTTTGTGCCAGCCGTTTTTGGGGGACAGAAGTTCGGTTCTGCTTGTTTCTTGGTATTTTTTATGAGATTGCGGTTTCCTTTTGGGAATTTCTTGCTGCGGCATGGCTTGGAGTATTGTTTCGGACATCGGTATTTTTGGATAACAGTACTGCGTACGGGCAAATAGCGGTTTGGCTGGTTCATCTGTTGTTGGCGGGTGCATGGCTATATTTTTGGAAACATCCAGATATGGAAGGGAAAGAAGCGTTTCGTTTGGTATCGTTTGCGTTGGTTGCTAGTTTTATTGCAGTAGTTACATTATCACAGCAGACAATCCTTATAATTGAAGAGGATACGCTGAATATGTGGACGATATTGGCAGTGGTATTAATGATGTCCATATTACTATTCAATATGAATCGCCAATATGAAGTCGAAAAGGAACTTGCTAAGCTGAAATCGGAACAAGCTGCTTTGCTAGAACGGGACTATACAGCTTTAAATCAGGCGTATGCAGTAAATGCAAAACTGTTTCATGATTTTCATAATCATATCGGTGTGCTGCGACAACTACTCTCACATCAAAAAACAGCAGAAGCCATACAATATCTGGACGAACTGCAGACCCCAGTACAGGAAATAACGGACACCATATGGACAGGAGATGAAACACTGGACTACCTAATTAATAGCAAAGCACAGGCAGCGCAGGCAGGCGGTATTATTTATCAGGTACAGGTTGAGTTTCCACGTCATACGAATTTGCAGAGTGCAGATTTGTGTGCAGTTTTGGGAAATTTATTGGATAATGCGCTGGAAGCGGTACAGCAGATACCAGAAAAAGAAGAACGTTTTATCCACCTTACAATCCGACGTATCCATCAAATGTTAGTAATTAAAGTTGAGAACAGTTGTCAAGCTGCGCCAGCCGAAAAAGATGGAACTTTAAAAACATCAAAAGAAGAAAATGGACTACATGGCTGGGGGCTGAAAAGTGCCCAGACAGCCGCGCAGAAGTATGAGGGAACAGTGCAGACCTTCTACAAAGATGGGATATTTCGTGCTGTTGCAACATTGTCTTTCCAAGGCATTTCTATTTCATAAAGTTCGTGGTCAAAAACCAGCCGTTTACGGACATTTATGCAGGGCGCATAATATGGGTGTATGATAAACTTACGTTAAATCAATAGGGGCTGTCGTCTTAATGCGACGCCCCTACTAGAAAATGTTAGGAGGATATAAAAATGCGTCATGTGTTAATTCGTGGAATAATGGGTTTGATTTGGCTGGCAGCAGCAGTTGTAAGCGGTGTATCTGGTAATTTGGGGATGGCAGTGCTCTATCTTCTTTTGGGCGTCGTGTTTTGGTACTTTGCTTATGCAGAATGGAAAAAAGAAACACACAACAAAGGGGGCAGATAAAAATGAAAACGGCTCTTTTCACAATTCAAAATTTAAGTGCATGGTACTGCCCTAAGAAAACGGTGCTTTCTGATTTCTCTTTAGAATTGGCGGAGCATGAAGTGGTAGGTATGGTTGGATTAAATGGGGCTGGCAAAACGACATTCCTAAAAGTGTTGTCGGGGCTGCTGCCCTCTTTTCAAGCCGAGGGCATCTGGCTGCATAACGATTCGATTGAACTGCGAGGACGGGACTTTAAAACCAGCCGCTACACGGTATTTGCCGAAGATAATTCGTTTTCCTATTTTACATTTTGGGAATATATCTCCTATGTTTTTGCCGCATATCAGAAAGAATTGCCGGATGTAACACAACTGATTCAGGGATTTCACTTTGAAGCGTATACAGATACGCTGCTAAAAGATTTATCAACAGGCAACCGCAAAAAGGTGTTTTTAATAACTGCTTTTGCACTCCAAACCAAACTGTTGTTCCTTGATGAGCCAGTAAATGGATTGGATTTTCAGAGCACAGAATATTTATACCAGCAGATTGTGAAATATAAGGAAGTTGGAACCGTTTTGTTTTCCTCTCATATTTTGGAAAGTATTTCATTAACTTCTGACCGGGTATTGGTTCTTGAAAACGGGAAAATCCGTCAGGCATTGGAACATGAACAGATTAAATCCGCAGAAATTCGGGAGGTGCTTCATTATGAAAATGCTGTTTAATGCTTTTGCGAAAAAGTTGTTTGGTGCAAAATATAATACGCTGCTGCGAACGTTTTTGGTTAACTTTATTTTATTTTGGGGACTGCATATAACGGAGTGGCATGTGCAGATTGCGCCGTCTATTTTCTATTTAATGGGAACGACCTTTAGCGCAGGAATGCTGTGGCAGGCACTTTCCTCTAAGGATAATGCTGCCTATATGCAAAATTTATTTATGCTCCCCTTTGAAAATAAGAAATTAACGCTGGCATATACGGCGGCGTTTGGCGCTTATATCCTTTTTACAAAAACAGCAACGCTTTTTGCGGTGGTGCTGGCAGTATCGGATTTGGCTCCAGCGGTGATTCTGGGTGGTATTCTTTGCGCGGTAAATGCTGTTTTCATGACTGCTGCAATTTATGCATTTAGAAAATATTGGTATATCGGTGTTTTTTGGGGCGCTGCGGTAATTGCGGGCATTCTGCTTTGGGGAACTGCGTTATGGTTTATGCTGCTGATACTTGTCAATATGATTATAGCAGTTATGTTTTTGCAAAATGCAGATGGATTTTCCTTTTATTTTGCAGAAGAAAAAAACAGCCATACAGTCAAACACAATAGACAATATTCCGTATGGCGCTATTTTTTCCGTTATTTTCAATGCCATAAAAATTATTGTATCAATATGGTTGCGATGTGCTGTTTGGCTTGTGTGCTGCCTCTTTTTTTCGGGCAGATACAAACAGCATTTGCTGCGCCAATGGGTTTTGCGATTCTGTCCATAAATACGCCGATTGCGATTCTGCTGTCGTGCGACCCATCGCTGGAACAGGCTGTCCGATTTTTGCCCGCACAAAAGAAGAGATTTTGTATCCCGTATTGTCTGTTTATTTTCCTGGTAAATAGCACAGTTGATGCAGTCTTCCTTTGCAGTATGCAGTTTTTCTGCGGCGGAGTTACGTTATGGATGATTGCGGCTGCCATATCCTTTGCCCTGCAAAGCGCAATCGGTACAGTTTTGCTGGAATGGTTTTATCCGATTCGGGGATGGAAGTCAGAAAGCGATTTATGGCATCATCCGCGCAAATACCTCGTTCCGACAGCTCTCTTGCTTCTTGCAGCGACAGTTGGAACATTGCCCCAGCTTGTATCTTTGCTGATAATGGCGCTTGCTGCTGAGGTAGAAATAGGCCTTTGCTGGTGTCTTAAAGAACATTGACAAAGCATTATTTTTTTGTGCATAATAATATTATATACTATAAGACGAAATACATCATTGCAGAGAAAATGAAAAGGTATGGGGGCAAAAATGATAAAAATAGCGATATGTGATGACTGTGCAGAAGATCGGGAAGTACTAATAACACAAATAAACGAAGTTGGTAAAAAAATAAATAATACATTAGACAATGATTTTCAAATAAAAGAATATAGTTGCGGACAAGTATTATTGGAGCAGATGAGAGAAATTGCATTTGATATTATCTTTTTAGATATTCAAATGGATGGAATGGATGGAAATGAAACAGCAGTAAAGATTCGGGAAATTGATATGAATGTAGTACTGGTATTCTTTACAGGATTTGTAGAACCATCTTGCCAAACATTTGAAGTGCAGCCATTTCGGTATATTATGAAAAATATGGATATTGATACAATGAACAAATACATTCAATCCGTGCTGAATAAGGCGATAAGCAATGCGAATATACCTAAATTATCTGCGAATATAGGAAAGAAAAAGATAATTGTAAATGCAAAAGATGTATTATATATTGAAAAATATGGGAAAGGAGCAAGAATCCATCTTGCAATGGCATCACGAGAAGATTATATGTGCTTATTAGACAATAATGGTAATTTACCAGATATTCGCAGTACAGAAAAATTAAATGTAATCTATGAAAAATTGAAAAGATATGAATTTGGTTGCCCTCATAACAGTTATATTATCAATTTTAATTACCTTCTGTCATGCGAAGCAAATACATATTATTTGATAGGAGTGGATAGTGAATTTACAATCTCGCGAAGTAAAGAAAAAGAATTTCATGCTAAGAAAAACTTATTTCTTAGTGAAAAAATATTATAAAGCTGTGAATATAAAGTTTTTAGGAAGTGTAAAGATTAATTCTTTAAGGAATTGTCAAAAAATAACTTGTTAATTTGACGCCGTATAAATGTTCATTTGCAAAGAAGATAATCGCAGGCATAGTGGGCTGCGTCAAGTTATCTGATGCCGCAGATGGACATTTATACAATTCAAATGGATGCGTTATTTATTGACAGTTCCTTAGTTAAAGAGGAGAAGTTCAATTGGACGTAATAATGCTTTCTATACCAAGACTATTGTTTTGCGTATTGGATATTTATATGTTCTGCCGCTTTTTTAAAGCAATTTTCGATGGATTTTCGAGTATGCGGCGTTTGTCGATTGGTTGTGTATTAATAGCAATCCTTTCATTTATTATAAATTCATTTGGATTGACAGGATTAAATTTAGTTTTCATACCTATTTTATACTTTGGTTTTGCATTATATGTATTTCAAATTCCTGTGGGATGTGCACTTGTTTATACAATTATATTTTATACGATATTTGCCGGAGGGGAGGCGGCGTTGGAAATAATTTTCCGATTTCTTTCTCAAAACCAAATATTTATGATAGCATGGCAAACTTCTGAAAATGAAATTTTTTATTTTGTCATTGCTTATATTTTAAAATATTTTTATCTTTTGGCAATTGAAAGACCATTGAAAAAATTAGAAATTAAGAAAGAGCAAAAATTTGCTTGGTACTTGATTGTTATACCAATCTCTACTATTATCATTCTAAGTAGTTTTATGTATATGGAATTTCCTGTTGGATACTTGCAACAAGTTTTAATATCTGTTGGTGGGTTACTTTTATATTTTTCTAATGCAGTTATTTTTTTTATTTTAGAAAAGTACCATGCTATTATGAAACAAATTGAGGAAGATAGATTATATAAAATCAAACAGGAAGCAGAAGATGAAAATATTCAAAATATTATGGAATTAAATGAAAAATATCGTTGCTATATGCATGATTTTCATTCGTATCTAAATAATATAAGGTTATTGGCATTAGAGGGAGAAACACAAGCAATAATCAATATTATTAACGAAAAAGAAGGTATTATGCAAGAAGATGTCAATAAAGATTTTTATTGTGCAAACAGTGTTTTAAATACAATTTTTGTTGAATACAGCGCAAAAGCGAAAAGCAGAGGAATTCAAATTGAGATTCAAGTTGAAAAGTTTTTGAATGTAGATTTTATTTCTGATGCAGATATCGTTTCTTTGTTTGGAAATTTATTAAA
>Ga0224741_10070_pt1 | contig 15749 bp, 10 predicted proteins | sample LIM_E_Water_Pos_FD_161629 | JGI IMG/M metagenome (GOLD analysis project Ga0224741, IMG submission 161629) | Enriched cells from gastrointestinal tract of the lab mouse from Pacific Northwest National Laboratory (PNNL), Richland, Washington... | ecosystem: Host-associated > Mammals > Digestive... | reverse complement strand
GCGTTCAGAACGCCGTTGGTGTGGAGCCGGGCAACCACCAGATTTTGCGCACTTAAACCTGCTATCTGCTTGTCGATCTGCCGTATCTTTTCCTGGCTTTCTCCGCCACGATTCTGCATCATCTCCAGCTGGTGTATGAGAGTACCCAGCAGGTCTTGCCGGTGGGAGGCCAATTTGTCCACCATCAAGCAGAAGGTGTCAAACACAGCAGTTTCTCGCACACGTCTGCTTTTGCAATCTGTAGCCCCCGCCGCCTTATCACTACACATCCAGTACACGGTTCCGCGCAGCAGCTGTCGGCGGAAGGTGCTCCCGCAGTCGGGGCAACGCAGGATACCAGACAAAATCGAGTTGTGGTCCCGCCTTCTGTTCGTAATTCTGGATTCTTGCAGTTTTTGAGCTGCGTGAAACACCTCTCTGCTGACAATGGATGGATTGCTGTTTTCAACATAGTACTGCATCTTTTCGCCATGGTTGCGCTTTTTGCGAAACGGCAGGGTTTCCGTGGTGTACTCTTTCTGAAGGAGTGCATCGCCCATATACCGTTCATTTTTGATGACATAGTCAATCGTAGTGTGGTGCCATTTTTGCTGACCATACCGCCGTGGAATACTCTCTGCGTTGAGTATATTGGCAATATTCTGCTTGCCAATTCCTTGCAGGTAAAGTTCAAAAATGCGGCGAATAACAGATGCCTCATCCTCTTTTATGACCATTTTTCCATCCACCATCTCGAAACCGTAGGCAGGAGCGTTGCAGTTGAACTCCCCCGACTCCATACGCATTTGATAACTCCTGCGTAGGTGATCGGAGATGTTCACGCTTTCCTGCTGGGCAGCCATGCCGGGGAAAGTTACCAGCATTTCCATGTTCATTTTGTCGCTGTCGATGCCCTGCTCCTCGAAGTAGATGCTTACTCCCAACTCTTTTAGGGTGCGTAGAGCCACCAGAAGTTCTTGGGTATTCCGTGCAAATCGTGATACGGATTTGGTAATAACACGGTCTATCTTGCCCAGTTTGCAATCCCGGATGAGCCGGTTCTGCTCATCGCGCTTTTTCATGTCTGTTCCGCTCAGTCCCGCGTCTGCATACACGTCCACCAGCTTGTATTGCGGGTTTTTGCGTTCATAGTCTTTGTAATAGCGGATCTGAGCCGCAAAAGAGTGTAGCTGGTCGGTGGACTTGCTGGACACCCGGCAGTAGGCCGCAAGCCGGATAACTTCGGGCTTTTGCGGTTCCCGGCTGATATCTGTTACAGTCATTTGCACCATTCCTTTCTCTGATTTTTCGCCTTTCGGCACCACCAACAATACCACAAGAGTTCAGATACATCCAGCGCAAACCGCCAGAGTTTTCATTTCAGACATATATTTTTTCGATGCCGTAGTGGGCGGCAGAAATCTGCAAAATACGCTCGTATTCCTCCTGCGTAACGAGCTGCATTTTCAGCAGCAGACGGAGCATATTCACATTGTAGGCGAAGGCAGAATTGTTGATGTCATTTGTCATAGCAGCCCCTCCATATATTTGATTCCAAAGCTGACGATGATGGCGTGGTCGACCCGGCCCATAGTGTTCTTATCCAGTTTGCCGCTATACCGAATCAACCGGCGCTTGTCGATGGTTCGTATCTGTTCCAGCAGCACAACGGACTCTTTTTCCAGCCCCTCCGCATGAACAATAACGTGGGTGGGCAGCTTGGCTTTGTCCGACTTACTGGTGATAGCTGCCACGATGGTGGTAGGGCTGAACTTGTTGCCGGTGTCATTCTGGATAACGAGGACGGGCCGTGTGCCATCCTGCTCGCTGCCTACCACCGGCGATAGGTCGGCGTAGTAAATCTCGCCGCGCTTTACATTTCTCATGATTTCCTCCGTAAGTAAGGGCGGCAGTCAAAGGGCGGACTGCCGCCTTGTATCAATCGTTTTGCGTGCTTGTATTTATCCTCGATTTCTCGTCTGCCGACTCGGTCAGCTCAGAGCGGTCGCCACTGGCGACCATCGCCCCCAAGCAGGGAACGCACCCTCCGGTTATGCCTTTAACCTCATTGGAATATCACCACCCCCAGGATCTCTGGAGGGCGCCCTCCTTTGCTGCGACGGGTCACGCTCGGCTTTAGGACTGGACGCAAGTATCATTATCCCTTCTGCCGGTCATCGCCGTCGATGAATGTGCGTTCCATCGTCTGAGCCTGGAGGCCGAAATTCTGGCGTCCGCTCATGTGGCTGCCGCTCCTCACGGCGGCAGAAGGAAAGTAAAAGGTGCGCTGGGTATTCGGTTTTCAAAGAGCAACGGAGGGGAACAAGAAAGACCCCACACTTTCTAAAGCCAAAAAGTAAGGGGTCTGATAACCTTCAAATTTTAAATTTTCAAAAGTTTTTTCAGCTTTGCGAGGGCACGAGCTTTTTGCTTATGTATTGCGACCTGGGAAACGCCGTACATATTAGCAATAGCCCTTTCGGATAGCTGCTGATTGAAAAACTGATGCAATAGCTGTTGTTCACTGTCAGAAAGCAGGGCAATCTCTTGGCGGAGCCTGTCCACCAGAAGTTCCTTTTCCGCCTGTCCTGCCGTGTCAGCTATCGTGTCCATCAGGATATCCTCACCGTTGAAATCATCCGTGGTAAGCATATCGTAGGAGAAGTCGCCGTTATCCTTGGAACGCTTCTTTAGATATTTCTCGCGGCGCTTCCTCTTGTAAAACGCCTTGTAGTCACCTTCAGGCACTTCCATCAGCATACCATGCAGAGGTATGAACCGCCTGCCTTGGTATGTATCTTTCTGCTGACGGAACTCAGCATAACTGAGCTCCAGGTAAGTTTTGCCGTCTAAGACAAACACTTTCTTTGGTGTATATTCCACCGTTGGTTCCTCCAATCAATCTGTTTTGGGTTGGCAAAACGATTGATTGGGGGTGGGCCTCGGCAGCCTACAAAAGGATAAGACAGGTAATATAAAAAGGCGTTCTTTCCGGCAATCAGGGCCGAAAGAACGCCTTTTGCGTATTTAATTTTACATGGAAAAGGCGGTGGGCAATCTCTCTGCAAATCGAATCCAGCAGCTTTCGGGCTCATCCTCATATGGTTCAAGGAAAGGGAAATGCAAAAAAGAATCCCGAAACTTCTAAAAGTTCCGGGGGGTTAGTTTTTGGGTAGTATGTGAACCCCCCATAGACTTCTTGTTAAACTGTTTGGTAAGCCCTCAAGAACTGCCCCATCATCTCCATAACCTCTTTCGGCCAGCAGCCAGTGCCATGGCCCGCGCCGCAAACCTTCACAAACTCGGCCCGGCCACCATGCTCCCGCACTTTCTCACAGAAGCGCAGTCCCTGCCGCATAGGGATGATAGGGTCTTCCTCACCCTGGATGAATAGAAATGCCGAAAGTTTTTTTGCCCTCTCGATATAGTTGATGGGGCTGGCATCGGCCAGCATTCCTTCGGGGTTCTGCCGGAAATCCTCTTTGAAGATCTCCCTGGCCTCAAAGGGGAACTCGCCCTCGCCGGGCCGAAGCTTCTTGTGTTCTGCCAGACGGTCTGGCACAAGGTTAAGCAAATCGTTTGGCCCATAGAAAATGACGCAGGACTCCACCACGGTGCTTTGTTCCAAATGTTCACCGATGTTAAAGCGTTCCTCGTTCCCGGTGAGAGCGGCCATAGCCACCGTGTGTCCGCCGGAGGAATCGCCCAGCAGCATTACGTGAGCGGGGTCTACATGATACGTTTCCGCATTGGCCCTCAGGAAGCGGATGGCCTCTTTGGTGTCCTGCACGGCAGCGGGAAAACGTACATCATCCTTGTAAGTCCCCCGATACTCAATGCTGGCCACTACAAAGCCCAATTTGGCAAGTTCTACCATTTTCGGCACATGGGCATACCCTTGTGCGCCGCTCCAGCCGGAACCGGGTACGTCTACCAGCAGCGGGAAGCGCCGGGTGTCCTTGGGATGAGGCGGAATCTTTCCTTCCTTTTCCAGCTCTGCAAAGATGGGATTCACAAACCTGGGCGGCAGGTTGGGGGCCGCGGGCGACAGCATCTGCAGTTTCAAATCGCCGGTTTCCCGGTGGGCAAAAACGATGTCCGGGGTGTAGGTGACTTCATGGGCAGTGTGTGCGTCTGAATAAAAAGTACGGCTGATTTCCATAGTATTTCCTCCTTGGTTATGTTGCAAACCCAGCATACTGGGTTTTATACAAATCGTAATATTTCCCTCTCTTTTTTATCAATTCATCATGGCTCCCACTCTCTACGATCTCCCCCCGATCCATTACTACGATGATATCCGCGTCCCGGATGGTGGACAGCCGGTGGGCGATCACAATGCTGGTGCGGTCTTCCATGATTTTTTGCATAGCTCCTTGTATGGCTTTCTCCGTGCGGGTGTCTACATTGGAGGTGGCTTCGTCCAGTATGAGTATCTTAGGGTCCGCCACAAAGGCCCGGGCAATGGCAAGGAGCTGCCGCTGGCCCTGGCTGATATTCGCGCCGGAGGCTGCTAGCAGGGTGTCATAGCCCTCCGGCAGCTTTTGGATCATCTCACTGCAATGGCTCAGTTCAGCGGCTTTTTCAATGTCGTCCATGCGGGCGTTATCCCTGGCGTATTCCAGGTTTTTGCGCACCGTGTCACTGAAAAGCACGGTGTCCTGCAAAACGATGGCCACATTCTTCCGCAGGCTGACGCGGCTCATCTTTTGGATATCCTGCCCGTCAATCCGTATCGTTTGTCAACCAAATTTTTAAGCAAACGCAGGAAGGGACGCGATAAACGCGCCCCTCCCCTTTGCCCGAAAGTACACTTACCCAAGATATTGGCAAATAACTTCCGCCGTCCTCTCCGGCCCCACTGAGCTGTCTACGCTCAGTTCATACTGATGAGGGTCGCCCCAGTTTTGCCCGGAGATACTTTTATAGTACGCGCTTCGGGCCATGTCCGACCGTGCAATGCTCTTTTCACCCTCCTGGGCGGTGTCGCCGTACATTTCCATGACCTTCTTCACCCGGTATTCCTTTGGAGCGTGGATGAACACCCGCACTATGTTCTCCCGGCCGCGAAGCACATGATCCGCCGCCCGGCCCACGATCACGCAGGAGCCCTGGTCTGCAATCATCCGGATGGCCTTTTCCTGTGCCGTAATGGCCTGCTGCACAGCGCTGGTGCTCAGGTACAATTCCCGCATGACGGCATTTTCGTCCGCGTTCAGGCCGGAGATAAACTCCTTTGCAAGGCCGCTTTCCTGGGCGGCCAGGGCAGTCAGCTCTTTGTAGTAGCAGGGAACGCCCAGCTTTTCCGCCACCAGCTGGCCTACCCGCTTCCCCGCGGAGCCATGCTCCCGGGCAATGGTGACAATCACGCCGGGCCTGCTCTTCCGCAGAGTCCCGGCGGCTTCCTGTATGCCGCTATCCGGGATACTCAGCTCTTTCCACAGCCTTACCATGACCGCTCCCGTGATGAGAATGGCAAACACATCCGCCAGCGGCGCAGCCCAGAAAATGCCGGTCACACCGGTGAAGATGGGGATAACCAGGGAGAACACGATGAGCAGCACATCCCGCAAAATGGACAGCGGCGCGGCGGCTTTCGCGTGGCCGATGGACTGCAAAAAGATGGCGCAGACCTTCTGCACACAGGTAAACAGAATCAGCGACAGGTAGATGCGTAGGCACAGCACCGCAAACTGGGTGTACAGCTCGCCGTCCGCGCCGAACATCCGGATAAACACCAGCGGGAAAGCCTCAAACAGCACTGTACAGAGCAGGCAGACAATCACCGTCCACTTTATCATCAGCTTCAGCAGCTCCCGCACCCGGGTGTACTTTTTCGCTCCGTAGTTGTACCCCACAATGGGCTGTGCCCCTGCCGCGATGCCGATGGCAATGTTCAGCACAATCTGGAACAGCTTCATGATGACCACGAAAGCGGCCAGGGGAATGTCCGCCCCATATTCCGACTGTGCGCCGTACCGCACCAGCAGGATGTTGTTGATAACCGTAATCACCACAATGGACAGCTGGGTCAGCAAACTGGACGTGCCCAAAGCCATCACCTGCCGGAGAATCTTGCCATTGGGCCTGAAGCTGCCGCCGCCTATGCGGAAAGACTTGCTTCGGGCCAGGTAGGCGGCACAGATAAGAAAGCTGACGAACTGCCCAAGAATCGTGGCCCAGACCGCGCCCTTTATCCCCATGTCCAGCACAAAAATCGCCACCGGGTCCCCGATGATGTTCAGCACCGCGCCCACCAGCATGGCTCCCATAGCGTACCGGGGGCTGCCGTCCGCCCGGATGATGGAGGCTAGGGTGTTCTGCACCAGGGCCAGGGGCATCATGGCGTAGATGATGAAACCGTAGTCGTGGGCCAAGGTGAGGTTCTGGTCCGTGGCCCCGATGAGCCGGAGCAGGCCGTCGCCCCAGGCGTAGCTGACCGCGATAATGATTGCTCCGCCCAGGAAAGAGCCGAGAATGGCGTTTCCTACAATCCTGTGGATATCCTTCGTTTCTCCCCGGCCCAGGGACACGCTGAGCGCCGCGGCAGCTCCATCACCAAAGAACAGCGAAACGCCCTAGCCTATCACCGTGATAGGGAAGATAACCCCGGTGGCGGCGTTGCCCAGATAGCCCACGCCATTGCCTACAAAGATCTGGTCCACAATGTTGTACAGGCAGGAAATGATCAGCGAGAAGATGCAGGGAATGGCAAATTTCCCCAGAAGCCTGCTTACCTTTTCCGTGCCGAGATAGGTACTGTCCTGCATAAAAAACCTCCTGAAAATGCCAAGGGCGGCACACGTCCGACGCGCGCCGCTCCTATATCTGGCATCCCCAAAAGAATAGACACACGCCGTTTTCCGTACCGTAATCAGGCTTACGCACAGATACTTTATGAGGGTATTCCGTGCCGCGTGTGTCGTTGAATGGCTATATTTGATTTGCTTGGTCAGTATAGCATTTTTCCGGCGGGAAAGTCAAATGGTCATTTTGCACAAAGAATTTTTTCAGAGGGCCGCCCGCTCCCCAAGGTACGGTAGGTGTAGACAATTATCGCGGCACAGATCAGAAAGGTCAGCACATCGGAAACGGGCATACCTGCCCATGAGCCGGCCTACGGACTCGGTTTCGAGAAACGCATTTGACTTGTTGTCCATGAAAATACCTCCTGAGAATTCAGAAAGCCGGACTTACGCCTATTGGCCGCACACTTTCCATAATAAAAACAACGTGCAGCTTCAACCGGAATTACGCGGTAACACTACACGTTGCAGCTTTAGTATAGCAAATGGAGTCCGAAAAAGTCAAGCAGAATTTTCAAAAGGTACCTTGACAAATCTGAAAGGCAAGGGGTATAATGTTTAGGTACCTAATATAAATTTGAGAGGAGCTCAAAAAATGAAACGAAATGAGAGCTTTGAGAAGCACATCGCTTGGCGCAAGGCGCACTATGAGCAGGAGGACGTGAACGGCAGGCTGGTTATCAATCTTCGGGACATCGGACACACCATGCGGGATATGTCGGAAGGGCGGGGCAGTCAAAAGCGCATTTTGACCGTCCTGCTGGAAACCGGTTCCATTACCCAGCGGGAACTGACGGAGCGGCTGGGCATACAGCCCGGCTCTGCCAGCGAGGTGATCGCTAAGCTGGAAAATGCCGGGCTGCTTACCCGCACGGAGAGTGAAACCGACCGCCGCACTGTCGACGTTGCTCTAACCGAGGAAGGCAAACGGCAGGCAGAAGATGCCAATTCTCAGCGCATAAGGCGGCATGGCGAGATGTTCTCCTCCCTGTCTGATGAGGAAAAGGGAATGCTGCTGAAGCTTTTGGAAAAGGTAAATGCGGACTGGGAATCCAGATACGCGGACCGCCAGGCACATCACCATGGCCATCATGAGCATCACGGACACCATGGCCCCCATAGTGATTGGGAAGGCCATCACCATCACGCCGCCGGAGAAAACGACGGCCACCCCCGCTGTAATCATGACTGTGCCAACTGCCCTGACCCTTGCAGGAAAGGCAGGGCCTTTCGGGAAGGCGGTAAATAGGCGGTATGTGGAAATATGTGAAAAGATACCTGCCGCTGGCGGTTCTTGCCGGGCTTTTCATGGTGGGGGAAGTGTTGATGGATCTGGTGCAGCCCGGCATCATGAGCCGTATCGTGGACGATGGTGTGCTGGGAATGAACAGCAATGGCGCAGGCGATTTGTCCTTGATCTGGACTCTGGGGCTGCAAATGATCGGCCTGGTATTGTTCGGCGGGCTGTGTGGCTCCATGAACAATGTGTTTGTCCACCTGTCCGGCCAGAACATCGGCAACGAAATGCGCAAAGATGCCTTCCGGCGCATTATGGCGTTTTCCTTCCCTCAGACAGACAAGTTCGGGGTGGGGTCTCTGGTGACCCGGGTCACCAACGATATCACCCAGGTGCAGAATTTTGTGTCCCAGTTTGTCCGGGGTATGATACGCTGCGTGTTCCTGACCCTGGGCAGCATCACGTTTATGTTCCTGCTCAATCGCGAGTTTGGGCTGGTTCTGCTGTGCGCGTTCCCCTTTATTGTGGGGGTTTTAGCGTTCTGCCTTTGGAAAGCCAACCCTCTTTTCCCACGGCTTCAGGCCCAGCTGGACCGGATCAATGCGATCATGCAGGAGGACGTTTCCGGGATACGGATCATCAAAGCCTGTGTCCGGGAGGTTTATGAGAAAGCCCGGTTCGGCAAGACGAATGATGAACTCATCAGGACACAGATGGAGGTGCTGGTCATTTTTGCCTTTATGAACCCGGCCATAAACGCCCTGATGTACCTGACCACAGCCGTTATCTGCCTTTCCGGTTCCCGGCAGGTAACCAGCGGCGGCGCGACCCCTGGGGTCATTATGGCGGCCATCACCTATACCACACAGCTGCTTCACGGCATCCTTATGCTGGTCATGCTGTTTCAGAGCATTTCTAAGGGGCTGGCCTCTTGGAAGCGTGTCAAAGAAATCCTGGATGCCCGGCCCGAACTGGAAAACGGCAGTTTTACTGGCAGCACAGAGATGCGGGGGGCTGTGGAATTTCGCAATGTGAGCTTTTGCTACCCCGGCAGCGGCCGTCCCGTCTTGAAAAATATCAATTTGAAAATAGCGCCGGGAGAAACCGTTGCAGTTATGGGGGCCACCGGCTGCGGCAAGTCCAGCCTTGCAAACCTGATACCCCGTTTTTACGATGTGCAGTCCGGTGCGGTGCTGGTAGACGGCGTGGATGTGCGGGAATATGACCAGCAGGCGCTGCGCCGGAAAATTGCTGTCGCGCTGCAAATGGCCGAGCTATTCAGCACATCTATCAGCGAGAATATCGCGTGGGGCAGGCCCGGGGCCAGTCGGGACGAAATCCTGTCCGCGGCAGAAACCGCTCAGGCAGACAGCTTTATTGAAGGCCAGGCAGATGGGTACGGTACCCTTGTAGCGGAGCGGGGTATGAGTCTGTCCGGCGGGCAGAAACAGCGGCTTTCCATTGCCCGGGCTGTGATAAAGCCGGCGGAGATCCTGATATTTGACGATTCTACCAGCGCCCTTGACCTGCGGACAGAGGCAAAGTTTTACGAGGCCCTGGATGCTGCCCGCCAAGACGCCACAAAAATCATCATTGCCCAGCGCATCGCTTCTGTCCGCCGAGCAGACCGCATTGTTGTGCTGGATCAGGGAGCTGTCGTGGCGACAGGAAGCCATGAGGCGCTGATGAATAGCTGCCCCATCTATCAGGACATCTACCGCTCACAATTGGGAGAGGGGGCTGAACATATTGCCTGAGCAGAAACCTAATGTGGAGATGCGGAGCATCCCCGGCATGATGAATCGGGGTCCGGGCGCGCGATTTGCCACAGTGGAACACGCTGAGAACGCCGGGGCTGCGCTCAGGCGGATCGCCGCATATTTTGGCAAAGAGAAGGCTATGGTGCTGGGTATGCTGGCGGCAGTGGTTTTCGGAACCCTGTGCGGCGTGTACGCGCCCAGCGTACAAAGCCGGGCCATTGACATAATTGCCGGAAGCAGGGGTGGCTTTCTGCTCCCCACCGTAGGGCTCATGGCGGCGGTGTACCTGCTGTACAGTGTCAGCCAGCTTTTTCAGGGGCTCATCAGTGCCAGGCTCAGCCAGCGCCTTGTAAAGCGGATGCGGGAGGAGCTTTTTTCCAAGCTCATTGACCTGCCGGTGAAATATCTCGACACCCATTCCCATGGGGATGTGATGAGCCGCATGACAAATGATGTGGAGAATATCTCCACCACGGTATCCCAATCGCTGCCATCCCTGTTCTCCGGAGTGCTGACCATTTTTGGTACTGTGGCCATCATGCTGTGGTACTGCTGGCAGCTGGCTCTGCTCAGCTTTGCCACGGTGCTGCTGACAGTGCTGGCTACCAAGCTGCTGTCCGGGCGGGTGCGCAAATACTCCCGAAAGCGGCAGGCATACCTGGGGCAGCTTAACGGTACAGTAGAGGAAATGGTGGCCGGGTACCGCACAGTGGTGGCTTATCAGCACGAAGATATCACCACAGAAAATTTCTGCAGCACCTCGGATGAATTGACCAAAGCGGGGATAAAAACGGATATTTTCAGCGGCGTTATGGGCCCAATTATGAATTGCATCGGCAACATTGGCTTTGTTATAATCGCGGCCTTCGGCGGATATTTTTCTATCAACGGTTTCATTTCTGTGGGGGTCATCTCCGCTTTTATCGTGTATGCCAAGCAGTTCAGCCGCCCTATCAATGAGATCGCCCAGGTTTACGGCCAGCTGCAGACAGCCATTGCCGGGGCAGAGCGTTTGTTTATCGTCCTGGACGAACAAGATGAAGATATGTCCGGGGAGCCTCTGGAGCCCCGCCGCGCGGCGGTGGAGTTTTCCCATGTGGACTTCGCCTACGCTCCCGGGCGCCCGGTACTTCGGGACTTTACCTTGCAGGTGCCTCCCGGCAAAAAGGTCGCTCTGGTTGGTGCAACCGGCAGCGGGAAGACTACGGTGGTCAACCTGCTCATGCGGTTCTATGATATTGACAGCGGAACGATACGGATTGACGGGCAGGATATCCAAAAGATGAGCCGCGTCAGCCTGCGGAAGAATGTGGCCATCGTTTTGCAGGACACCGTGCTTTTCAGTGACACGGTGCGCAAAAACCTGGAATACGCCAGGGATAACGCCCGCATGGACGACATTGAAAAAGCCGCTGAACTGAGCCATTGCAGTGAGATGATCCAAAAGCTGCCGGAGGGCTATGACACCCTGCTAGCAGCCTCCGGCGCGAATATCAGCCAGGGCCAGCGGCAGCTCCTTGCCATTGCCCGGGCCTTTGTGGCGGACCCTAAGATACTCATACTGGACGAAGCCACCTCCAATGTAGACACCCGCACGGAGAAAGCCATACAAGGAGCTATGCAAAAAATCATGGAAGACCGCACCAGCATTGTGATCGCCCACCGGCTGTCCACCATCCGGGACGCGGATATCATCGTAGTAATGGATCGGGGGGAGATCGTAGAGAGTGGGAGCCATGATGAATTGATAAAAAAGAGAGGGAAATATTACGATTTGTATAAAACCCAGTATGCTGGGTTTGCAACATAACCAAGGAGGAAATACTATGGAAATCAGCCGTACTTTTTATTCAGACGCACACACTGCCCATGAAGTCACCTACACCCCGGACATCGTTTTTGCCCACCGGGAAACCGGCGATTTGAAACTGCAGATGCTGTCGCCCGCGGCCCCCAACCTGCCGCCCAGGTTTGTGAATCCCATCTTTGCAGAGCTGGAAAAGGAAGGAAAGATTCCGCCTCATCCCAAGGACACCCGGCGCTTCCCGCTGCTGGTAGACGTACCCGGTTCCGGCTGGAGCGGCGCACAAGGGTATGCCCATGTGCCGAAAATGGTAGAACTTGCCAAATTGGGCTTTGTAGTGGCCAGCATTGAGTATCGGGGGACTTACAAGGATGATGTACGTTTTCCCGCTGCCGTGCAGGACACCAAAGAGGCCATCCGCTTCCTGAGGGCCAATGCGGAAACGTATCATGTAGACCCCGCTCACGTAATGCTGCTGGGCGATTCCTCCGGCGGACACACGGTGGCTATGGCCGCTCTCACCGGGAACGAGGAACGCTTTAACATCGGTGAACATTTGGAACAAAGCACCGTGGTGGAGTCCTGCGTCATTTTCTATGGGCCAAACGATTTGCTTAACCTTGTGCCAGACCGTCTGGCAGAACACAAGAAGCTTCGGCCCGGCGAGGGCGAGTTCCCCTTTGAGGCCAGGGAGATCTTCAAAGAGGATTTCCGGCAGAACCCCGAAGGAATGCTGGCCGATGCCAGCCCCATCAACTATATCGAGAGGGCAAAAAAACTTTCGGCATTTCTATTCATCCAGGGTGAGGAAGACCCTATCATCCCTATGCGGCAGGGACTGCGCTTCTGTGAGAAAGTGCGGGAGCATGGTGGCCGGGCCGAGTTTGTGAAGGTTTGCGGCGCGGGCCATGGCACTGGCTGCTGGCCGAAAGAGGTTATGGAGATGATGGGGCAGTTCTTGAGGGCTTACCAAACAGTTTAACAAGAAGTCTATGGGGGGTTCACATACTACCCAAAAACTAACCCCCCGGAACTTTTAGAAGTTTCGGGATTCTTTTTTGCATTTCCCTTTCCTTGAACCATATGAGGATGAGCCCGAAAGCTGCTGGATTCGATTTGCAGAGAGATTGCCCACCGCCTTTTCCATGTAAAATTAAATACGCAAAAGGCGTTCTTTCGGCCCTGATTGCCGGAAAGAACGCCTTTTTATATTACCTGTCTTATCCTTTTGTAGGCTGCCGAGGCCCACCCCCAATCAATCGTTTTGCCAACCCAAAACAGATTGATTGGAGGAACCAACGGTGGAATATACACCAAAGAAAGTGTTTGTCTTAGACGGCAAAACTTACCTGGAGCTCAGTTATGCTGAGTTCCGTCAGCAGAAAGATACATACCAAGGCAGGCGGTTCATACCTCTGCATGGTATGCTGATGGAAGTGCCTGAAGGTGACTACAAGGCGTTTTACAAGAGGAAGCGCCGCGAGAAATATCTAAAGAAGCGTTCCAAGGATAACGGCGACTTCTCCTACGATATGCTTACCACGGATGATTTCAACGGTGAGGATATCCTGATGGACACGATAGCTGACACGGCAGGACAGGCGGAAAAGGAACTTCTGGTGGACAGGCTCCGCCAAGAGATTGCCCTGCTTTCTGACAGTGAACAACAGCTATTGCATCAGTTTTTCAATCAGCAGCTATCCGAAAGGGCTATTGCTAATATGTACGGCGTTTCCCAGGTCGCAATACATAAGCAAAAAGCTCGTGCCCTCGCAAAGCTGAAAAAACTTTTGAAAATTTAAAATTTGAAGGTTATCAGACCCCTTACTTTTTGGCTTTAGAAAGTGTGGGGTCTTTCTTGTTCCCCTCCGTTGCTCTTTGAAAACCGAATACCCAGCGCACCTTTTACTTTCCTTCTGCCGCCGTGAGGAGCGGCAGCCACATGAGCGGACGCCAGAATTTCGGCCTCCAGGCTCAGACGATGGAACGCACATTCATCGACGGCGATGACCGGCAGAAGGGATAATGATACTTGCGTCCAGTCCTAAAGCCGAGCGTGACCCGTCGCAGCAAAGGAGGGCGCCCTCCAGAGATCCTGGGGGTGGTGATATTCCAATGAGGTTAAAGGCATAACCGGAGGGTGCGTTCCCTGCTTGGGGGCGATGGTCGCCAGTGGCGACCGCTCTGAGCTGACCGAGTCGGCAGACGAGAAATCGAGGATAAATACAAGCACGCAAAACGATTGATACAAGGCGGCAGTCCGCCCTTTGACTGCCGCCCTTACTTACGGAGGAAATCATGAGAAATGTAAAGCGCGGCGAGATTTACTACGCCGACCTATCGCCGGTGGTAGGCAGCGAGCAGGATGGCACACGGCCCGTCCTCGTTATCCAGAATGACACCGGCAACAAGTTCAGCCCTACCACCATCGTGGCAGCTATCACCAGTAAGTCGGACAAAGCCAAGCTGCCCACCCACGTTATTGTTCATGCGGAGGGGCTGGAAAAAGAGTCCGTTGTGCTGCTGGAACAGATACGAACCATCGACAAGCGCCGGTTGATTCGGTATAGCGGCAAACTGGATAAGAACACTATGGGCCGGGTCGACCACGCCATCATCGTCAGCTTTGGAATCAAATATATGGAGGGGCTGCTATGACAAATGACATCAACAATTCTGCCTTCGCCTACAATGTGAATATGCTCCGTCTGCTGCTGAAAATGCAGCTCGTTACGCAGGAGGAATACGAGCGTATTTTGCAGATTTCTGCCGCCCACTACGGCATCGAAAAAATATATGTCTGAAATGAAAACTCTGGCGGTTTGCGCTGGATGTATCTGAACTCTTGTGGTATTGTTGGTGGTGCCGAAAGGCGAAAAATCAGAGAAAGGAATGGTGCAAATGACTGTAACAGATATCAGCCGGGAACCGCAAAAGCCCGAAGTTATCCGGCTTGCGGCCTACTGCCGGGTGTCCAGCAAGTCCACCGACCAGCTACACTCTTTTGCGGCTCAGATCCGCTATTACAAAGACTATGAACGCAAAAACCCGCAATACAAGCTGGTGGACGTGTATGCAGACGCGGGACTGAGCGGAACAGACATGAAAAAGCGCGATGAGCAGAACCGGCTCATCCGGGATTGCAAACTGGGCAAGATAGACCGTGTTATTACCAAATCCGTATCACGATTTGCACGGAATACCCAAGAACTTCTGGTGGCTCTACGCACCCTAAAAGAGTTGGGAGTAAGCATCTACTTCGAGGAGCAGGGCATCGACAGCGACAAAATGAACATGGAAATGCTGGTAACTTTCCCCGGCATGGCTGCCCAGCAGGAAAGCGTGAACATCTCCGATCACCTACGCAGGAGTTATCAAATGCGTATGGAGTCGGGGGAGTTCAACTGCAACGCTCCTGCCTACGGTTTCGAGATGGTGGATGGAAAAATGGTCATAAAAGAGGATGAGGCATCTGTTATTCGCCGCATTTTTGAACTTTACCTGCAAGGAATTGGCAAGCAGAATATTGCCAATATACTCAACGCAGAGAGTATTCCACGGCGGTATGGTCAGCAAAAATGGCACCACACTACGATTGACTATGTCATCAAAAATGAACGGTATATGGGCGATGCACTCCTTCAGAAAGAGTACACCACGGAAACCCTGCCGTTTCGCAAAAAGCGCAACCATGGCGAAAAGATGCAGTACTATGTTGAAAACAGCAATCCATCCATTGTCAGCAGAGAGGTGTTTCACGCAGCTCAAAAACTGCAAGAATCCAGAATTACGAACAGAAGGCGGGACCACAACTCGATTTTGTCTGGTATCCTGCGTTGCCCCGACTGCGGGAGCACCTTCCGCCGACAGCTGCTGCGCGGAACCGTGTACTGGATGTGTAGTGATAAGGCGGCGGGGGCTACAGATTGCAAAAGCAGACGTGTGCGAGAAACTGCTGTGTTTGACACCTTCTGCTTGATGGTGGACAAATTGGCCTCCCACCGGCAAGACCTGCTGGGTACTCTCATACACCAGCTGGAGATGATGCAGAATCGTGGCGGAGAAAGCCAGGAAAAGATACGGCAGATCGACAAGCAGATAGCAGGTTTAAGTGCGCAAAATCTGGTGGTTGCCCGGCTCCACACCAACGGCGTTCTGAACGC